>Ga0310810_10002039_pt1 | contig 21513 bp, 16 predicted proteins | sample NCmetagenome_FD_207641 | JGI IMG/M metagenome (GOLD analysis project Ga0310810, IMG submission 207641) | Soil microbial communities from experimental microcosm in Duke University, North Carolina, United States - NC | ecosystem: Engineered > Artificial ecosystem > Soil microcosm > Unclassified ... | reverse complement strand
GCTGATCCGGGCGCGCCTCGCCCGAGCCGACGAGCCAGTTGCCCCGGCGTACGGTCTCATTGTGATAGTGGTAGGGCCCGTACGTCGACGTCGCTGCGCCGTCCCAGCGGCCCACGAGGAACAGCACCGGGGCCAGGGGATCGGGCTGTTGGGCCGTGGCGCTCCCGGTCGACAGCGCCAGCAAGGCGAACCCCGTCCACAGCGAAGATCTTAGCATGCTCCGCCTCCTTGCCAGCCAGCTTACGTCTCCCGGGCGCCGGGGCAAGGGGGTGGGCAGCGAGCAAGCTTCACGTAAGGTGGGCACTGGATATTCCTCGTCTATGCGCACACACACTCTGATTCTCTCGGCCGCGCTGCTGGCAGCCGGCGGTCCGCACCTCCAGGCACAAGCATATCACGTCACGCACACGTACACGCTGGGGGGGGACGGCGGCTGGGATTACATCGCGCTCGACACCGCGGGCCACCGCCTGTTCATCGCCCGGCAGGACCGTGTGATGGTGGTCGATCCGGCGAGCGGTAAGGCGCTCGCCGAAATCCCGGGGTTGAACCGGGCTCATGGTGTCGCGTTCGATTACGCGGACGGACGCGGCTTCGCGACGTCGGGCGGCGACAGCTCGGTCGTGATCTTCGACCTGAAGACGCTCCAGGTGCTGGGACGCACCATCGCGGCGCCCGACGCTGACGCCATCCTCTTCGATCCTGCGACCAAACGCATCTTCACGTTCAACGGCGATTCCCGTTCGTCGTCGGTGATCGACGCGGCATCGGGAAAGAAGATCGGGACGATCGACTTGGGTGGTGGACCGGAGTTCGCGGTTTCGGCCGGGGACGGGAAGCTGTACGTGAACCTCGAGGACTCGAGCGCGGTGGATGAAATCGACGCCAACGCCATGAAGGTGGTGCGCCGGTGGCCGCTCGCACCGTGCGAATCACCCAGCGGTCTGGCGATCGATCGCGAGCACCACCGCCTGTTCAGCGGATGTCACAACAAGGTCATGGCGATCTCCGACGCCGAGGCCGGCAAGGTTATCACGACGGTCCCGATCGGTGAGGGCGTGGACGCCGACCGTTTCGATCCGGGCACACAGCTGGCCTTCGCGTCGACGGGAGACGGGAACGTGACGGTGGTGCACGAGGATGGACCGGACAAGTACACGGTGGTGGCGAATGTGGCGACGAAGCGCGGCGCCCGCACCATGGAGGTCGACCTCGCGTCGCACACCGTCTATACGGTGTCCGCGGATTTCGGTCCGCCGCCGGCGCCTACGCCGGACCGGCCGCGCCCGCGGCCGAGCATTGTGCCGGGGACCTTCGCGCTACTCGTGCTGGAGCGGTAGCCCGCCGGCCATTCGCAGGTGCATGGCGGCGTAGGCCCGCCAGGGACGCCACTGCTCCGCCCGGGCGTGGAGCTCGCGCGGGTTCGCCACCCCCGCCGCCCGGCGCAGGGCGGGATCCGAAGCGGGAAACGCATCGGGCCAGTAGAGCGCGCGCATCACGATCGTCGTCGCGCAGCGATCGCCGATCCCCTCGATGGCGAGCAGCCCCCGCTTGGCTGCCTCGATGTCACTTCCCGGCTCGAGTCGCAGCGTCCCGTCCGATAGCGCGCGCGCGACGGCGACAAGGGCCGAGGCCCGACGCGGCGGAACGCCGAGTTCGGTGAGACGGCCGGGCCCCGCTGCCGCGATCCGCTGCGGCGTCGGCGCGAGTCGCGTGAGCGCCGCAGCCCCGATGTCCATGCCCGCGCCGAATGCCCCGACCACACGCCGCGCCGTTTCGCGGGCCACTTCTCCCGATCGTTCCCACCCGAGCAGCAACGCGCTGAGCACGGCGTCGAAGCCGTCGATCACACCGGGTGTACGCAGGCCGCGGTGGCGGCTCACGAGCGTGCCGAGTCCGCCTTCGGTCAGATGGACGTCGATCACGGTGGGTTCGGCGTCGAGGTCGAACAGGTGCCGCAGCCGCACCAAGAGCGGCATCAGGACCGGGAGCAGGGACGGAGACAGATCGATGTTCAGATGCGTCCGTTCCGGCGCATCGGACGCGAAGACGACGCCGGTAAGGCCGTCGAGCTCGATCGTCCGGCCGTAGGCGCGTCCCTCGATCACCTCGACGCCGGGAAGGGCGCTGCGTTCCAGGAAAGCGATGAGCGGATCCCATGCGAGCGGAGCCCGATACGCCAGCGTCAACCGTACCAGGTCGGTTTCGCGGCGCCCGGAGCGGGGCCGCGGCCGCAGCGCGCTCGGGCTCAGCCGGTAGCGTTCGCGAAACGCGGAATTGAAGCGGCGCAAGCTCTGAAAGCCGCTCGCGTACGCGATACGGGTCACCGGCAAGTCGGTGTCTGCGAGCAGGCGTTTGGCGAGCAGCAGGCGGTGCGTCTGGGCTAGCGCGATCGGTGAGACGCCGATCTCCCGCTCCAGCGCCCGGCGCACGTGGCGCTCGCTCACGCCCAGCTCGCGGGCCAGCTCGGCGACACTGTGTCCGTTGAGGGCGCCGGCGGCGATGCGGAGGGCGGCGGCGCGTGCGAGCCGGGGCACCGCGTCCATCAGCGCGCGACCCGGCGCGAGCTCGGGACGGCAGCGCAGGCAGGGCCGGTACCCGGCGTGCTCCGCCGCGGCCGCGGACTCGAAGAAGCGGCGGCGCGTCGGCACCGCCGCCCGCGAGGGACAGACGGGCCGGCAGTAGATGCCGGTCGTCGTGATCCCGACGAAGAAGATCCCGTCGAAGCGCGCGTCGCGCGCGCGCAAGGCGCGCTGGCAGATGTCGGCGGTGAGTCGCATCCCGTAAGAGACGCTACCCCGCCGCACGGCTCCTACTCGCCGGTTTCGGACGTCGAATTCGTCTCCGAATTCCCCGTCCGGAACCGGCGTGCGCACCGTCACCCGCTGCCCCATGATCGAACAGTACCTCACCACCACGGAGGACGTCACCATGCGTTCAGTCTCGTTGGCATTCCTGGTCGCCGCCGTCGCCGGATGCGCGGATGATGCGCGCCTCACCCAACCGCGCATTGCCGCCGCGCGGAATGCGGACGTTGCGGCGTATCACGTGGATGAGCTGCCCACCCTCTTTGGGAGCAGCCAGGGCGGTGCGATCAACAATCGCGGATGGGTCGCGGGCTTTTCGGGCACGGCGAGCGGCAACCGGCACGCGGCGCTGTGGCGCAACGGCGCGGTCACCGATCTCGGCACGCTGGGAGGCATCGCCGGGTTGAACAGCGCCGTGCAGTGGCCGGGTCTGAACAACAGCGGCACCGTCGTCGGGATCTCCCAGACCGCGGCGCTCGATACGCTGGGCGAGCGATGGAGCTGTGCCGCGTTCATCGCTTTCACCGGCCATGTCTGTCTCGGATTCGTCTGGGAGAACGGCGTGCTGAGCGCGTTGCCGACGCTCGGCGGGGAGAACGGCTTCGCGGCCGGAGTCAACGCGCGCGGCCACGTGGTGGGGTGGGCGGAAACCGCCGTGCACGATCCGACGTGCACCGCGCCGCAGGTACTCCAGTTCCGGGCGGTGCGATGGGAGGGTGGGGTGGCGCACGAGCTGCCGCCGTTCCCGGGGGACTCGACATCCGCCGCCACGGCGATCAACGAGCGCGGCCAGGTGGTCGGGATCTCGGGAGAATGCGACGTGGCGGTCGGGCGCAAGAGCGCGATTCACGCCGTGATGTGGGATGGCTCCCGGATCGTGAACTTGGGCGACGTGGGCGGCGTCTACTGGAACACGCCGATGGCGCTCAACGACAACGGCGTCGTCGTTGGATTCACGAACCCGCCCGACGGCGACTTCGACGGGGACAGCCTGCACGCGTTCGTCTGGACCGCGGACGGCGGGATGCGGGATCTCGGGCGGTTCCAGGGCGATCAGTTCAGCCAGGCGCTCGGCGTCAACAACCGCGGGCAGATCGTGGGCGTCTCCTGCGCCGACGTCTGCAATGCGGTGCTGTGGCAGAACGGCAAGATGCACCGGCTGCAGGACCTCCTGGAGCCCGGGTTCACCAACCTGCTCTGGTCGGCGAGGGCGATCAACGACTCGGGCGTGATCACGGGGCGGTTGGTCGAGCTGCCGAGCGGGAAGATCCGGACGTACGTGGCCACGCCGGTCGCGCGATAAGTCCAGACGCGCCGGGAGCCTCGGAGCACGAGGCTTCCGGCCCGCCTCGCATCGGCTCCCCCTGCCCCTCGCCGGCGTCGCCGAACACCCTATGTTACGGGTGACGGTGCCGTCCGACTCTTCGCCAAACAGGGGGATCAATGCGAACGCCAACCATTGCCGTGCTCACGTTCGCGGTTGCGACATTCGGTGGGTACGTGCCCCTGTACGGTCAGCATTGGCAGAAGAACGTGCTGACGGCAGAGGAGATCGGGAAGCAGGGCGACAACATCACGACGGCCTACGAGGCGGTGGCTCGACTGCGGCCGATGTGGCTGCATCCGTCCGACATCACGATGCAATCGGTGGGGACCGTGGGTCAGTCGGTCCAGGTCGCGCCGGTCAAGGTGTACCTCAACGACTTCAATGTCGGTGACGTCGATTATCTGAAGGCCATCGCAGCGGAGAACATCCAGGAGATGCGCTTTCTGAGCCAGAATGAGACCGCGAGCCGGTACGGCCCGACCGACGGACAGGTTGCGATCGTCGTGAAGCTGAAGAGGCCGCAGCGCTAGCGAGGTTCTTGCAGAACGCCCACCGGCTGGTCAGCTTTCCCACTCTCCGGCGCCGTAGCCAAGTGGTAAGGCAGAGGTCTGCAAAACCTCCATCCGACGGTTCGATTCCGTCCGGCGCCTCTCAGCGGGACCACCGGCGTTCCCCGATCGCGCCATTCCGAGTTGGTGACTGCGCACGTCCCGAAGTAGCGACTCATGCACGCAAGCTCAGGCACGGGTAGCGCTCGGGTTCGCAATCGCGCGGGGGCACCGCCCCCGGTATCTTGGCTGTTCCCATGACCGAGTTGATCGATCGCCTCCGGACCGCGGTGGCCGACCGCTACCAGGTCGACCGCGAGGTCGGCCGTGGCGGCATGGCGACCGTGTTTCTCGCCCAGGACCTGCGCCACCACCGGTCCGTCGCTTTGAAGGTGCTGCATCCGCAGCTGGCCGTCAGCCTCGGCCCCGAGCGATTCCTGCGGGAGATCCAGATCGCCGCCGGCCTGCAGCATCCCCACATCGTCCCCCTCTACGACTCCGGACAAGCGCAGGACCTGTTGTTTTACGTGATGCCCTTCGTCGAGGGGGAGAGCCTGCGGCAACGGCTGGAGCGCTCCCGGCAGCTCCCGGTCGACGACGCGGTGCAGATCGCCCGCTCCGTGGCTGCCGCACTCGATTACGCGCACCGTCACCAGGTGGTGCACCGGGACATCAAGCCCGAGAACGTGATGCTGCACGACGGCGAAGCGGTGGTGACCGATTTCGGCATCGCGAAGGCGGTCAGTGCGGCAGCGGCGGAGAACCTGACACAAACCGGCGCGGCGATCGGCACGCCGGCGTACATGAGCCCCGAGCAGGCCGCAGGGGAGCCGGAGCTGGACGGCCGGAGCGACATCTACGCACTGGGGGCGATGCTGTACGAGATGCTGGGAGGCAGCGTTCCGTTCGCCGGCCCGACCCCGCAGGCGATCATCGCGAAGTTGTTCACCGACCCGCCCCCGCCTCTGCGGGATCGCCGCGGCGGTCTGCCCGATTGGCTCGACGCGGCGGTCTCGAAGGCGCTGTCGAAATCGCCCAGTGATCGCTTCGCGTCGGCCAACCAGTTCGCCCAGGCGCTGAAGTCGTCGGGGGTGTCGACTCCTCCCGGCACGATGCCCGCCACCGCCGCGCACGCCGCGGCCAAGTCCATCGCCGTTCTTCCCCTTGCCGACATGAGCCCCCAGCGCGATCAGGAGTACTTCTGCGAGGGGATGGCCGAAGAAATCCTCAATGCCCTGACGAAGATCCAGGCGCTGCGGGTCGCGTCGCGCTCGTCGGCGTTCGCGTTCAAGGGACAGAACCTCGATATCCGGAGAGTGGGGGAGCAGCTTGGCGTCGGCACGGTCCTCGAAGGCAGCGTGCGGAAAGCGGGGAACCGGCTGCGCATCACGGCGCAGCTGATCAACGTGGCGGACGGCTATCACCTCTGGTCGGAGCGCTACGACCGGGACATGGAAGACGTGTTCGCGATTCAGGAGGAAATCGCCGGCAACATCGTGAAGGCGCTGCGTGTGGTGCTGAGCGACGACGAAAAGCGGGCCATCGAAAAGGCGCCCACGGCGAACGTGCAGGCATACGAGTACTACTTGCGGGGCCGGCAGTTCTTCCATCAGTGGCGTCGCAAGAGCGTGGAGTACGCGCGCCGGATGTTCGAGCGCGCCAAGGAGATCGACCCGAACTACGCGCTCGCCTACGCCGGCATCGCGGATTGCTGCTCATTCATCTACACGTACTGGGATGCCAGCGGTGCCCACCTCGAGCAGGCCGACAGTGCGAGCCGCAAGGCGCTCGAGCTCGATCCCCAGCTGGCCGAGGCCCATACGTCGCGCGGTATGGCGCTGGCGTTCGGGGGACGACAGGCGGAGGCCGAGCAGGAGTTCGAAACGGCGATTCGCCTGAACCCCAAGCTGTTCGAAGCCCACTACTACTACGCCCGGGTCAAGTACGGGCAGGGCAAGGTTGCCGAAGCGTCGCGGTCGTTCGAGGCGGCGAGCCGGCTCCGCCCCGACGACTACCAGGCGGCGTCGTTCCTCGCTCAAACGTACGAGGGGCTGGGTCGTACGGCGGACGCCGAAGCGGCCCACCGCAACACGTGGGAGCTGGTGGAGCGCTACGTCGAGCTGAACCCGGACGATCCCCGCGCGCTCTGTCTCGGGGCGATCGAGCTGGCGCACATCGGCCAGCGCGAGCGCGGGCTCGAATGGGCGAAACGGGCGCTGGCAATCGACCCCGAGGATTCCGGGCTGCTCTACAACGTCGGCTGCTTTTACGCCGTGCAGGGTGAGCATGACGAGGCGTTCGCCTGCCTCGAGAAAGCGATTCAGCTGGGGTTCGGGTTGCGGGGCTGGATCGAAAACGATTCGGATCTGGTCGCACTGCACGACGATCCGCGGTTCAAAGCGCTGCTCGAAAAAGCGTAGCGTCGCCGATGCGGCGGCGGGTCTTCTGGCTCCTCCTCGTCCTCGGCGCCGCCCTGCGCCTCGGCCTCTACCTCTCCCGCCCCTCCCTCTCGATCGACGAAACGATGACGAGCCTCGAAATCGGGGCGCGGTCGTTGGCCGGATTGCTGCATCCCCTCGCCTACGAGCAGACGGCTGCGCCGCTGTTCCTCTGGGGAGTCAAGCTGTGCACCCTGATCGGCGGCATGAACGAGTATGCGCTGCGCAGCGTGCCGCTGGTCGGCGGTCTCGTCGTCCCCTATCTCGTCTGGCGCGTCGGCCAACGGGTGCTCGACCCGGCCGGGGCACTGGTCGCCACGGGCATCGCCAGCGTTGCGCCGACCCTCGTCCAGTACAGCGTGATCGCCAAACCGTATATGACGGACGCGGTGATCGCGCTCGTCTTGGCGCAAAGCACGTTGCGCCTGTTGGACCGTCCGGGAGAACGCCGGGCCCAGGCATGGCTGGGAGTAGCTGGACTTGCAGCCGTCCTGGGGTCGATCGCTGCGCCGTTTCTGTTGGGCGGTGTCGCTGTCGCCCTGCTCCTGGGACTCAAGCCCAGGACCGCCGGTTCGGCCGCGCGGCTTGCAGCCCTCATTGCGGTCTGGGGTGTGGCCTTTCTCTACCTCTATCTCACCCTGTATCGACCAGTCGCCGCGAGCAGCTACATGCAGCGGTTCTGGAGTGGGGCCTTCCTATCCCCGTTGGACGTCGCCGGATGGCAGCTGGCTGGACGTGCGGTGATACAGTCGCTCGTGGCCCGTCCGATCCCAGCCGTCTTGATCCCCCTCGTCATACTTCTGTTCGTGGCTGGTTTCGCTATCCTTGCGCGCCGCGCCGGCCGCGCGCCGGCCGGTCTCCTCGGGATCCCCATACTGGCGGTACTCGTCGCGTCGCCAGTACACCGTTATCCACTCTCGGCCAGGGTTCTCCTGGGCGTGGCGCCGACCTTCGCGCTCTGCGCTGCGGCGAGCGTTGTCGCGCTCTCGTCCAGGCGCCGGCTCATCGGCATAACAATCGGCGCGCTCGTCGTGGCCGGGCTCGCTCTCGTGAACGTTCTGCATCCCTACCGCACGCCGGCGCTGCGTCCAGCGATCCGCACCATCGCCGCGGCCGCAGCTGGCGATCCGGTCTACGTCTCGAGCGGCGCAATTCCGGCCTGGGCGTTCTACACCACCGATTGGTCATCCCCCGACACCGGCTACCTCGGGAGAATCCGCCGCTGGGGCGGAGTCCCCGATGCTCCGGGCTTCCACAACCTGGCGCCGCGGAGCCGAGAAGTGACCGTGGCCGATGCGGCGGGTTCCGATGTACGGCGGCTCGGGAGAGTGGAAATCCTCGGCCTCGCCCCGGGGATCCAATGGCGCGAAGTGGTCGGGTTGAGCGGCCGCTCCCCTGACGCGGGGTGGGCCGCCACGGAAGCGGCCCGCATCAAGCAATCCGGGCCCACCGTCTGGCTGTTGATCGCCACCGCGTACGCAGGCACGCGGGATTCGCTGTTCGCGGCCCTGGACCGTGTCGGCGGGCGGATCGAGGTCGACTCGGTGGTGGGAGGAGTCGAGCGTTCGCGGGTCGGATTCGCGAGGCCGCCGTGACGTTGTCGCTCCGGCGTCGACAGTTCCTGCTCACGGTAATCCTGATTCTCGGCACGGCCCTTCGCCTCGGGTTCTACCTCTCCCGTCCGTCGCTGACGATTGATGAGACGACGTTGAGCCTGGACTTGGGTCTACGCTCCTTCATGGAGCTGCTCCGTCCACTGGCCTCGCTCCAGACGGGTCCGGTTCTCTTTCTCTGGGCCGTGAAGCTGTGCACGACAGTCGCGGGGATGAACGAGTACACGCTTCGCTTCATCCCCCTCGCGGCGGGTTCGCTGATCCCGTTTCTGGTTTGGGGAGTGGGGCGCCGGCTCCTGACGGAGCCCGCGGCGATCCTCGCGTCCGCCCTGGCGGCCTTCGCCCCGGCGTTGATTCAATACAGCGTCACCGCCAAGCCGTACATCACCGACGCACTGTTCACCCTCCTCCTGATGTGGTGTACGCTCGACCTGCTCGATCGCCCGGATTCGAAGGGCGTCTGGGTCCGCTTCGGGGTCGTGAGTCTCGTCGCGATTCTCGGTTCGCTTCCCGCTCCCTTTCTGCTGGCGGGGGCGGCGGCGGCGATCGTCGTGGGCGTCCGCCCCCTCAGGGGGCGGACGGCCCGGCGACTGATCCTTTGCCTGGCTCTGTGGGGTGCAGTGTGGGTTCCGCTCTACGCTCTCCTGTACCGACCGGTCGCGGCCAGTTGGTACATGCAGCAGTTCTGGGGCCCCGCGTTCTTCGCACCCAGCCACGCGGAGGGGTGGTGGAATCTGGCGCGCGGGCTATTCATGTCGATCGTCGGCCGCTCGGCGCCTGCCGCCGTCATCATCGGCTTCGCTGATATCGTGGGTGTGGGGCTCTGGGTATGGCTGCGCCGCTTGCCGCGCGCGAGCGTCGCACTGCTCGGCGTACCGCTCTTGCTCCTCCTCGTCGCCTCTGGCCTGCAGCGGTACCCGCTCGCCGCCCGTCTCCTGATGTTCACGGTCCCCACCTTCCTGCTGGGCCTCGCGGCGGTATTCGCCGCCCCCACGCTGCAACGAGCGCGCCTCGGCTGGGCGCTCGGCGTCGTGGCGATTGTCGCGCTCATCGGAGTGAACGTCGCCCATCCATATCGTCCAGCTTCCACGCGGGAGGCGGTGGACTCGCTGCAGCGCCTCGCGCGAGGGGACGAGCCCATCTACCTGGCGAGCGGAAGCATCCCGGCGTGGGCTTTCTACACGACCGATTGGGCGCGCGCCGATACGGCGTATCTCGATTGGATCGAGCAATACGCGGGGACGCCGGGAGCCGCGGCATTCCACAACACGCCTCCGCGCGGCCGTCCAGTTAGGCTGGAGGAAGGCGACAGCCTCCGGACGACGCGCGGCGGCAGGGTCGAGGTACTCGGGCTCGCATCCGGAATCCAGTGGCGCGAGGGCCGCGGTTTCGGCGTCCCCGTCGTCAGTGATTCCGGCTGGGCGGCCCGTGAAGCGGCGCGCCTCGCGGCGGTTGCGCATCCGACGGCTTGGGCGCTGGTCGCGAACTCGTATCCCACGATGATGCAGGAGCTCTACGCGGCGGTCGCGCGAGCGGGCGGTACGATCACGGGTGATGTCAGTGTCGGAGGCGTTCGACTCACCCGCTACCGGTTCCGTATCGATCCTAGTCCGTGAATTGACGGGCGGCGTCATTTCCCGTTAGTTTCGCGCTCGGTGTCCGCACCACGCCCCCGCCTCGCCCTCGCATGCAGCTGACCGTCCACCAGGCGGCCTCGTATCTCGGAGTCAACGAGTCGACCGTGCGCCGCTGGATCAGCCAGCGCGGACTGCCGGCCCACACTGTCAACGAACGCCTCCATCTGAACGCCATCGAGCTGTGGGAGTGGGCTACGGAACAGGGCATCGCCGTGTCCCGTCGCTTGCTGGATCAGGCGCGGCGTCGGCCCGAGGACGTGGCCTTGCTGTCGGAGCTACTGGTTACCGGGGGGATCCATCACGACGTCGGGGGAGAAGGAAGAGCAGAGGTGCTGCACCAAATCGTGAAGCGCCTGCCGCTCCCCGCCGACGCCGACCGCGACTTTCTCGCCACGGTGCTCGAGGCGCGCGAGGCGATGGGCTCGACGGGGATCGGCGACGGAATCGCCATCCCGCATGTCCGCAACCCGATTCTGCTGCACGTCGCGGCCCCGTTCGTGACCCTGTGCTTGTTGCACCACCCTGTGGGGTTCGACGCGGTTGACGGCAAGCCCGTGCACGCACTCTTCACCGTCATCAGCCCGAACGTCCCAGCCCACCTCCGGATACTGGCGCAGCTGGGCTTTGTGCTGCGGGACAAGACGCTCAGGGGACTGTTGGAGGGGCGGGCCAGCGCCGATGCTTTGCTCGCCCGCGTGCGTGAGCTAGAGCAGGCGACGAGCGGAACTCACCCGGTGGCGTCGCGGTGAACCTGTGCTTCTGGGGGCTCGCGACGATTGTAGCCGCCGCGGGGTGCGCCGCCGTGCTACGCAGCCGGCCCGTGCTCGCGGATCGCGCGTATGGGCTGTTGGTCGCCGTCGGGTGCGTGGTGGCGGCGGCACCGGCAGTGAGCGTGCTGGCGGGTGGGTCGGCGGCGGACATCCAGATACCCATCCCGGCGCCGAGCGGCCCCTGGGTGTTTGGTCTCGATCGCCTCTCGGCGGCGTTTCTCCTCGTCGTCCTCGGCCCGGGCCTGGCGAGCGCGTTGTACGGCTTGCGCGCACTCGGCGGCGACGGAAGCCGGCGCGGCGTTGCGACCGCGCGTGCCCTCTTCGCGGTCGAGCTGGCTGCCCTGGCGCTGGTCGTATTGGCGCGAGCCGTGGTGCCGTTTCTCGTCGCCTGGGAGGCGATGGCGGTACTCGCCTACTTCCTGGTGACGTTCGACAACGAGCGGGCCGAAGTGCGACGCGCGGGGTGGGTGTACCTGGTGGCGACTCACGTTGGCACCCTCGCGCTGATCGCGCTGTTCGCCTCCTGGGCGGGCGCCGGAGGTGGACTCACCTTCGACGCTTTGGCGAGTCGGGCTGGCAGCCTGCCCGCCCGAGGTGCGCTCGTGCTGTGTCTTGCGCTCTTCGGATTCGGCCTCAAGGCGGGTCTCGTCCCGCTCCACTTCTGGCTTCCCGACGCCCACGCGTCGGCCCCAACGCACGTCTCCGCGTTGATGTCCGGAGTGGTCATCAAGATGGGGATCTACGGTCTGATCCGGGTGGTGAGCCTGCTCGGTGCGCCCCCTGCGTGGTGGGGCTGGCTGGTGCTGGTGAGCGGAGTGCTGTCGGGTGTTCTCGGCGTGCTTTGGGCCCTGGCGCAGCACGACCTGAAGCGCCTCCTCGCCTATCATAGCGTCGAAAATATCGGGATCATTCTCATCGGGTTGGGAACGGGGGCCTTGGGCGCGGCCTACGGAGTTCCCCTCGTTGCGGTGCTCGGGTTCGCCGGCGCGGTGCTCCACACGATGAATCATGCACTCTTCAAAAGCCTCCTGTTCCTGGGCGCCGGCGCGACGGTTCACGCGACGGGGACGCGAATCATGGATCGCCTCGGCGGCCTGGGACGGCGCATGCCCTTCACCTGGGTGTCGTTCCTAATCGGTTCCGTCGCCATTGTGGGATTGCCGCCGCTCAACGGCTTCGTGAGCGAATGGGTGATCTATCTCGGCCTGCTGCGTGGCGGCACGGCTGGAGGGTCCATCCGGTTGGTTCTCCTCGGCGTAGTCGGCCTCGCGATCATTGGTGGCCTCGCCCTGGCATGTTTCGCGAAGGTATGCGGCGTCGTGTTCCTGGGGGTGCCTCGAAGTGACGCGGCGCTACATGGGCACGAGGTCGCAGGCGGCATGCTGGGTCCGATGTTCGGTCTGGCGGGGGCGTGCGCTTTCATCGGGCTGGCACCGGGTCTCGCGGTTGGGCCGGCCCTCGTCGTAGGCGCGTCGATCGCGCGAATCCCGTTCCCGGCGAGCGGGAGCGAGGTCTTCGCGGGGATCGTCCGCCTCGGGCTCTGGTCGCTCGTGCTCGTCGTGCTCCTTGCTCTCGGTGCCGTGGCGTGGGCAGCCGTACGCCGGCGCCGGTCGCTCACGCGGGCGGAGACCTGGGGGTGCGGCTACGCCCTCCAGAACGAGCGGATGCAGTACACGGCATCGTCGTTCGCGGCTCCGCTCCTCGCGGCGTATGGCCGCTTGGCTGGCGTCCACGAAACGCACGCCCATGGGGGAAGGGCGTTTCACAGTCAAGCCCGCGAGCTCGTCCTGGACGGAGCGATCCTCCCCGCTTGGAGCGCCGTGCGTGGGGTGTTGGCGCGGCTCCGTCCCCTCCAGCACGGCCGGTTGTGGGTGTACCTCCTGTACGTCATCGCTATCCTGCTGCTGCTCCTCCTCTATCTGGCGCAGGGGGCGTCCCCCTGACCGCGTCATCCGCCGTCGGCTTCCTCGTTCTGCTGGCGCTCGCGCCCGTGCTTCCCGGGGTCGCAGCCAAGACGAAAGCGGTGCTCACTGGCCGGCGCGGTGCGCCGCTGATGCAGCTCTACTGGGACCTCTTCCGCTTGGTGCGCAAGGGTGCCGTGTACAGCACGACGACGACTTGGATATTCCGCCTGGCCCCTGTGGCCGGACTGGTGACTCCGTTGCTCGCTCTGGGGTTACTGCCGCTCGACGGGCGCCACGCACTGTTTGGTTTCACCGGCGATTTCGTGGGGTTCGCCGCGCTGCTGGCCTTGGGCCGCTTCACCCTGGTGCTCGCGGCGCTCGATACCGGATCGAGCTTTGAAGGGATGGGCGCGAGCCGCGACGCGACCTTCGCATCGCTCGTCGAGCCGGCGCTGTTTCTCAGCTTCGTCGTGCTGGCACTCGCCAGCGGGCAGCTTTCGCTCGAAGGGATGCTCGGCGGAACGCAAGCGCTTCCCTGGGGCGCGGCGGCGCCGGCGCTGGCGATGGCCGCGGCGAGCCTGTTCTTCGTGCTGCTGACGGAAGCGTCCCGCATGCCGGTGGACGATCCCGCCACGCACCTCGAGCTGACCATGATTCACGAGGTTACCGTGCTCGATCACAGTGGCCCGGATCTGGCGCTGCTCCTCTACGGCGCCGCGCTCAGAATGGCCCTCTTCGCCGCGCTACTGGTCGGTGTTCTGGCGTCCCGTGGCCGTCTCCCCGGTCCCGCGGCATTGGGATTGCTCGTGGCGGGTCTTTTGACGGTGGCCGTCGCCGTGGGCGTGGTCGAATCCAGCATGGCGCGGTTCCGCTTGAGCCGAGTCCCGCAGTTCCTGGTTGCCGCATCGGTGCTGGCGTCGCTCGGTGCCATCCTCCAGCTCCTCAGCTAATCATGGAACGTCTGGCAGACCTACTCCTGCTGCTGGTCCTGTTGTTCGGCTTTCTCATTCTCGGCACCACGCGGCTCACGACGTGCATCCGGGCCGTGGCGGTGCAGGGTGGATTGCTCGGCCTGCTGCCGCTCGTGCTGCGCCCGCAGTGGTCGGTCCATACACTGGGCCTCGCGGCGGGAACGATCCTCGTGAAGGCGATCGTGCTGCCCTGGTTCCTCATCTGGGCGATTCGGGAAGCCGCGGTCCGCCGGGAAGTTGAGCCACGGGTCGGTTATGTCGCGTCCCTCGTGCTGGGAATTCTCGCCGTCGCCGTGGCCGGCGCGGTGGCGGTGCGGCTCCCGGTGCCGGGTGAGCATCCGGTGTTGCTGGTCACCACCTCGCTCGCGTGCGTCATCATGGGGCTCCAGGTCCTGGCCACGCGGGCGAAAGCGTTGATCCAGGTGGTGGGCTACCTCATGCTGGAGAACGGGATCTATGTGTTCGGGTTGACGAGCCTGGACCGCGTTCCCTTTCTCGTCGAGGTCGGCGTCCTGCTCGACGTGTTCGTGGGTGTGTTCATCATGGGGATCGTCGTGTTCCACATCAACCGGGAGTTCGATTCGCTCGACTCGGCCCGGCTCACGGAGCTGAGAGACTGATGCTCCTGCTCGCGCTGTTCCTCGTCCCCGCGCTCGGCGCCGCGGGAGCCTTCGCCCGGGGCACCCGGCACGGCGGTTGGCTGGTATGGGTGGCGGCCATTCATCTGATACTCGTCGCGACGGCGTGGTGGTCACCACCCGCTGCCGTGCTCGATGGGTGGCTCGCGCTCGACCCGCTCGGGCTCGTCGTCCTTTCGGTCGTCAGCCTGCTGTTCTTCGTCGTGGCGACGTACGCGGTGGGATACCTGCGGTGCGAACGGACCGGGCGCGGGTTTGCGAGCTGGCTCCTCGCATTTCTCGCCACCGCATCACTGGTTGCCGTGAGCCATCATCTGGCACTCCTGTGGGTGGGGATGGAAGGCACGACCCTGGCGTTGGCGCCCCTCATCTTCCAGCGGCGCGACCGGCGGTCCCTCGAGGCAGTGTGGAAGTATCTCGTCCTCTCGTCGGTCGGCATCGCACTGGCGTTGCTCGGGACCTTCTTTCTCTCCACCGCCCAGGGAGAGCTCAGCCCGGGAGTACGGCCACTTGTGTTGGAGGATCTCGTCGCGCATGCGGCATTGCTGCATCCGGTCTGGCTCAAGGCGGCGTTCGTCTTCCTGCTGGTGGGGTACGGCACCAAACTGGGGCTCGCGCCGATGCACACCTGGAAGCCGGACACGTACGGCGAGGCGCCGGCGTTGGTCGGCGGCCTGATGGCCGGGGGCCTCACCAGCTGTGCGTTCCTGGGGATCGCTCGGGTAACCGAGGTCGCGGTTGCCGCCGGCCTGGGTCAATTCGTGCAGCCGCCGCTCGTGATCTTCGGACTGCTCTCGCTCACGGTGGCGGCGGCGTTCGTCGTCGGGCAAACCGACGTGAAGCGCCTGCTCGCGTACTCGAGCGTCGAGCACGTGGGCTTGCTCGTCCTCGGGCTGGGATTGGGGGGCGTCGGGGTCTACGGCAGCGTGCTGCACCTGGTCAACAACGCGGTGGTAAAAGGACTCCTCTTCCTCGCGGTCGGGAACGCCGTGCTGGTTGTCGGCCCTGCCGCCACTGCGTTTCCATCATCCGGCGGAGGCGTACTGCGCGCGGTCCCCGTGTCCGGAATCCTGCTCCTCCTGGGACTGTTCGCGGTGACGGGGTCACCGCCGTTCGGGATGTTCCTGAGCGAGTTCACGATCGTGCGTGCGGCCTGGGCCGGCGGCCATCCCTGGATCGCGGGCGCGGTCCTCGCCCTGCTCGCGGTGATCTTCATCGGGGTCGGGGCGATGATGTTGGGGATGCTGTATGGACCGGTGGCCTCCTCCGGACCGCGCGCCCGGGAGAGCGCATGGCTCGTCGCGGGTCCCGCGGCGCTCGTCGTCGCCGCGCTTGCTCTGGGGATCGCGATTCCCGGGCCGCTGCAGCAGCTTCTGGCGCGGGCCGCCACGGCGCTCGGAGGATCGGCGCCATGAGAGACTTCGGGGAGCTCGGGCTGCGTAATCGCCGGGCCGTTCCCTGGAAGTCGGTTCCGCGCGAATCGCTCGACAGTTTCCGCGAGTCGCTGGTGCAAGCGGTGGCAGATGGGTGGCGGCTCGTGTCGCTGTTTGGCATGCCTGAAAGAGACGATCAGACCAGGCTCGTCGCTGTCCTGGCCGATGATGTCCGCGGCGACCTGATGGTGTCGACCACGGTCGTGGATCTCCGCTACCCGGCACTCACGCTGCAGTGCGCCCAGGCAGACCGCTTCGAGCGCGAAATCGCGGAGCAATGCGGCGTGGTGCCCGAGGGCCACCCCTGGCTCAAGCCGTTGCGGCGCCACCCGCCGGATCACGTGTCACCAGCCCGCCGGGGCGGCGCGATAGATCGGGAGGCACATCCGTTCTTCCGGATCGAGGGCGATGAGGTCCACGAGGTGGCGGTGGGTCCCGTGCACGCCGGAATCATCGAGCCGGGACACTTTCGTTTCCAGGCGCACGGCGAAACAGTGTTGTTTCTGGAGATCATGCTGGGGTACCAACACCGCGGCGTGGAGCGGCTGCTGGAGACGCTCGACTCCGTGCGTGGCGTGCTGCTGGCCGAGTCGATCGCGGGGGATACCGTAATCGGGCACGCTGAAGCGTATTGCGGGGCCTTGGAGGCTCTCGCACGCACCCGTAAGACGCCGCGCGCGCAGACGATCCGCGGCATCGCCCTCGAGCTCGAGCGGTTGGCCAACCATATCGGCGATCTCGGCGCCATGGCCGGCGATGTGGCCTATGCGCCGGCCGCAGCGTACCTCGGACGGCTGCGCGGTGAGTGCCTGAATCTCCTGATGACGCTGAGCGGCAACCGGTACGGTCGTGGATTGGTGCGGCCGGGAGGAGCCGGATTCGACATCCCGCCGGAGATGGCGGCGTACATGCACGGCCGACTGGAGGGACTCAGGGATGAAGTTGAGCCGGTCCTCGATTTGATGTTCCAGAGCGCGTCGGTACAGGCCCGCTTCGAAGGCGTGGGCATTGTGCCCAAGGCCGCCTGCGGCGACGCCGGCCTCGTCGGTCCGGTGGCACGCGCGTGCGAAATGTCGCGGGACGTGCGCCAGGATCATCCCTACGGGATCTTTCGTTTCGCCCACATTCCGGTGGCCACGGCCTGGGCAGGCGACGTGCTGGCGCGGGCACTGGTGCGGCGGCTGGAAATTCAGCGCTCACTCGCCTTCCTCATCGAGCAGCTCGGCGCGCTGCCTCGGGGCGAAGCCCGCGTGTCGTGCGGACCGCTGCGGCCCGACGAGCTGGTCGTGGCGATGGTCGAGGGGTGGCGCGGGGAGATCGTGCACGTGGTCATCACGGACGACACGGGAAGCATCCGCCGGCACAAGGTCACGGACCCGTCGTTCCACAATTGGGCCGCACTCGCGCTTGCGATGCCCGGGAACGAGATCTCCGACTTCCCGCTGTGCAACAAGAGCTTCAATCTCTCCTACGCCGGGCACGACCTGTGACCGGCGGGACGGTCTCGTGCTCGACCTGATCCGCAACCGGCTGCGGCAGGGGATGCGCACCCTGCCCTTTCCACGGGGACCTCTCCCCGAGCTCCCGGAGCGGTTCCGTGGCCGCGCGGTGCGCGACCCCGCGCGTTGCCCGGATGACTGCAGCGAGTGCCGCGCCCACGCCCCCTCGGCATTCCTGGTAGAAGGCCCGGACGCTCGGACGTCGCTGGACCTCGGGTCGTGTCTCTTCAGTCCTGAGGAGGCCGCAGCGTGTCCGGCGGGCGCCATCGGGTACTCCCGGGATTATCGGATGGCTGTCGACCGACGCGACGCCCTGGTGACGCCAGGCGGCGAGGTGGAGCTGGCGCGGGCGCTCGACGAGCGCAGTCGCAAGCTGTTTGGGCGATCGCTGCGGCTCCGGTCGGTCGTGGCGGGGAGCTGCGGCGGGTGCGAGGCCGAGCTCGTAGCCCTCGGTAATGTGGTGTTCGACCTGGCCCGTTTCGGCGTGCAGTTCGTCGCTTCGCCTCGCCACGCCGATGGAATCGTGATCACCGGCGCCGTCAACGTCAACATGCGTTTGGCGCTGCAGAAGACTTACGACGCCGTTCCGCCGCCGAAGATCGTGCTGGCTGTGGGCGCTTGCGCCGTGAGTGGGGGGCCGTTTCGCGGCAGCCCGGAAGTCTCGAACGGCGTTCCCGGCGAGATCCCGGTCGATCTCTGGGTACCAGGGTGTCCGCCGCATCCGCTCACGTTCCTGGACGGACTGTTGCGAGTGCTGGGGGTGATCGAAGCAGGTCGCGCGAGTTAGCCGCGTGCGGGCGCCGGGTGCATCTTAGGCGCATGGCGAACGCCCCTTCCATTCAGTTTCTCGGTGCGGCCGGGACCGTCACCGGCTCGATGCACCTCGTTACCGCCAGCGGGCGCCGCGTGCTGCTCGATTGCGGGCTCTTCCAGGGATTGAAGGAGCTGCGCGAGCGGAACTGGCGCGACTTCCAGTTCGATCCGACGGCGTTGGACGCGGTCGTCATCTCGCACGCCCACATCGATCACACCGGCGCGCTGCCGCTGCTCGTGAAGCGCGGGTACCGTGGACCGATTCACTGCACCAAAGCGACCGTGGACCTCCTGGGGGTCCTGCTCCCCGATGCCGCCCACCTCCAGGAAGAGGACGCCGAGCGGGCCAACCGTCATGGCTACTCGAAGCACACGCCGGCATTGCCGCTCTACACGGCGGCCGACGCGGAACAGGCGCTGACGCAGCTGCGACCGGCGCCGCCGTACGGACAGGCGTTCCCGGTCGCGGGCGACATCACCGTGACGTATCGCCGAGCGGGCCACATCCTCGGCGCGGCGACGGTGGACGTGAAGCTGGGTCCCGGTCCGCGCATCGTCTTCTCGGGCGATCTGGGACGCTACGACCGGCCCATCCTGCCGGATCCCGAGCCGGTGGCGGAAGCGGACGTACTGCTCCTCGAGTCGACGTACGGCGACCGCATTCATCCCGCCGGTACCGACGACGAGCTGGCGAGCGTCGTGAAGGCGACCGCGGATCGCGGCGGGGTCCTCGTCGTCCCGGCGTTCGTGGTGGACCGGACGCAGGAATTGCTCTGGATGCTGCATCACCTCGAGGATGCGGGACGTGTTCCTCAGTTACCGGTGTACGTCGACAGCCCTTCCGCGACCGACGTCACGGAGATCTATCTGCACCACCCGGAGGAGCTCGACGAGGAGTTCATGGCGGAGATCAGGCGCGGTCAGACTCCGCTCCATACGGCGCATTGCCACTTTGTAAGGGCCGTGGAAGAATCGAAGCGCCTGAATGACCTGCGCGGTCCGGCGATCATCGTGTCGGCTTCGGGAATGGCGACCGGCGGCCGCATCCTGCATCACCTCGCGCACCGGCTGCCCGATCCAAAGAACACGGTCCTGCTGGTGGGCTTCCAGGCGCTCGGGACCCGTGGCCGCTCGCTGCAGGACGGGGCGAAGACGCTGCGGTTGTTCGGCGAGGATGTGCCGGTACAGGCGAAGGTGGAAACGATTCACGGTCTCTCGGCGCACGCCGATCAGAACGAGATGCTGCGGTGGCTCGGCGGATTCAAGCGCCCGCCGCGCACGACCTACCTCGTACACGGTGAACCGCCCGCCGCGAAAATGCTCGGCGACCTGATCTCGTCCAAGATGGGATGGTCGAGCCGTCCGGCACAGGACGGGGAGCAGGTGCCGGTGTGAGCGGGTTCCAGCCGCCCGTCATGATTCCGGCATCCGCGATCGCCGATCGCGTGGATGAGCTCGCCCGCCGCATTTCACACGATCACGCAGGGGTGGAAGACCTGTTGATGGTGGGGGTGCTGCGCGGCTCCTATGTGTTTCTGGCGGACCTGACCCGGCGGCTCACGGTGCCCTGCGCGGTGGACTTCGTTTCGCTGTCCCAGTACGACCGGGGCAGCCTGCCCATGGGGTCGGTCCGGCTGGCGATGGACGTGCGAGTCGACATCAAGAGCCGCCACGTGGTCATCGTCGAGGATATCGTCAGCTCGGGGTGTACCCTCTCCTACCTCGTGAAGATGTTCGAGATCCGCGAGCCGGCGTCGCTCCGGACGTGCGTCCTGGTGCGCAAGCGCGGCCACGAGAATACCGCAGTGCGGCTCGATTACGTGGGATTCGAGATTCCGGATCGCTGGGTGGTCGGCTACGGCCTCGACTACGACAACAAGTACCGGACGCTTCCGTATATCGGGGTCGTGCACGCTCCCGATACGGATTGAGGATCAGCGTCGTCGTGACGACGACGGCGCCACTCCCGAGATCAGGCGGGCGGTGGCCCACAGCAACAGCACGACCGAGGCCCCCACGGCGGCTCGCACCGCGCGCGGGCCGTCGCCGTCGAGCGCGAAATGCCACCATGTTTCGCCGCCGTACGGGACGTGGCGGTAGGTGAGCAGCGCGATCCAGAAATCCACCAGCAGCACCGCCCCCACAGTGAAGATCCAGCGCGGCCCCATCGGCTCGCGCATCAGAGAGTCGCCGCGCGGGAATGTCCGACCGGCAACGATAAAGAGAACGCACGCAGCCGCGAAAACGCTTGCCAGCAGCACGTCGAACGACCGCAGCAGCGCGAGCAGCACGCTACAGGCGAACAAGCCGACGACGCCGTGATACGCGAAACGGACTCCACGCTCTACCCCCCAGGCGAAGACGATCAGCACCGCACCGACGACGCTCGCGAAGAAGTGAGACGCCTCGATCACGGGCAACGGCAGGAAAGTGGCGAGCCACGCCAGCCGGCGATCGTCTCCCGGGATCGCACCGGTCACGAGCAGGACGACGCCCGCCAGAAACGCGATGAGCCCGAGCATCCGGGGTACGAGCGCGGCGCTCCTGACCGCCAGCTCGCGGAACGGGCGATCCGCGTCCCGCGCCTGGCGCACGGCGCGCACGGCGAGAATGACGCCGGCGACGATGAGCGGCAGCAGGTAATAGAGCACGCGGTAGAGCAGGAGGACCGCCAATACCTGCGGCGCCGACACCTCCGGCGGGCGGAGCACCAGCACGACCGCCTCGAACACACCGATGCCCCCGGGGATCGGGGCCAGGAGGGCGGCGAACTGGCCGATCAAGAACGTGGTGAGAAACGCGAAGAACGGCACCGGCGCCATCCTAATGAGGAGGACGTAGAGCGGCGCCGCGGAGAACAGCCAGTCGGCGACCGATACGCCGAGCTGAGCCAGCGCCAGGCGGAGGGTAGGGAGCGGCAGCACGTGCCGTCCGATGCGCAGCGAACCTCCGGCAAACCTCGCGGCCGCGAGATACGCGGCGACCACTGCGAGCAGCACGCTCCCGAGCAGACCGCCCGATAACCCCAGCCCCGCAGCGGGTCCGCCGGAGGGGTGCAGGATCAGGGATACGCCCGCCAGAGCGCACAGGCCGATCGTGTAGGTCGCGACGTTGA
>Ga0310810_10002038_pt1 | contig 21523 bp, 17 predicted proteins | sample NCmetagenome_FD_207641 | JGI IMG/M metagenome (GOLD analysis project Ga0310810, IMG submission 207641) | Soil microbial communities from experimental microcosm in Duke University, North Carolina, United States - NC | ecosystem: Engineered > Artificial ecosystem > Soil microcosm > Unclassified ... | reverse complement strand
TTGAGTCGCGTCAGCCTGCATACAGGCGGCCGCGCCACGCGCGCGGCCGCCTGAGGGTCGACACCAGCACGCGGAACACCGCGAGCGGATCGGCGAACGGTGAGAGCCAGAACGTCAGTCCCGGGCACTCGTACGAGCCGGCCAGCGCCCCGAGCAGCAGCACGCGGATCAGCACGAACGCGGCGTTGATCCCGATGAGAAGGTCCAACTGGTTAGGCGGGGCGGTGATCAGTCCAGCCGCTGCAGCCGCGAGGACCGGGATTGGCAGCGCCTGCGAGAACACCAGCAGCGCTGCATCGACCGCCTGACGTGGGGCCGTCGTGGAGTCGCGCAGGTCGATCGACCGGCCCCACTCGCGCCACATCTGGCCTAACGACTCATAGGACCGCACGACGTACAGGCGTCGCCCGTCCAGGAACCCCACGCGCGTGCCTGACGCGGCGTAGTGGCGAGCAAGCGTCACATCGTCGCTGAACGATGCGCGCGCGGGCGCATACCCCTGCCCCTCTGCCAGCACCGACGCTCGGGTGAGAAAGCACTGTCCGTTGGCCAACACACGGTCGGGACGCACGTGGCGTCCGCCCGCCGCGCCGGTGCGGTACACCAGTGTGGTGAGAAGCGCTGGCTGCACCCATTGCTCGCCAGACGTCATTCCGCCGAACCGTGGCGCGAACGAGACCATGTCGAGGCTGTTCGCGCGAGCAGCCGCGACCACGCCGGCGACGAGTCCCGGCTTCGGCTCGGTGTCCGCGTCGATGCCCAGCAGCCACTCACCCTTGGCGACAGCACGGCCACGTTCGAGCGCCCACACCTTGCCGATCCACCCGTCCGGGAGCGGGCGGTCATCGATGAGCTGGAAGCGATCGTCGATCGCGCGCATCGCTTCGACCTGAGCGCGCGTGTCGTCGGTCGAGCCGCTGTCGATGACGATGATCTCCACGAGCGGTGCACCCTGCTCGCGCAGACCCGCGAGACACGGCCCGATCCGACGCCCTTCGTTGAGCGTCGGTACGAGAACGCTCACGCTCGTGTCGGCCAGTCCATCACGCAGCGGCGGCACGGGCGGCGGGCGCCGACGGCCACCGTGGAGTCGGGAGACCAGCACCATCAACGCGATCGCCTGGAGGACGAGCAGGATCGTCAGCGTAGGCATCACCCGCGCCTGGCGCCTCGGCGGCTGCCTGACGCGAAACGGCCCCGGCCGGGCTCCCTCACGGGCTCCGGCCGGGGCCTAACGAGACGCAACCGCCTCAACGCGCTCCGCGGTCCGTCGTCGATGCGGTCTGGCTCTTCTCGTCCTTGAGCCAGAAGCCGAACCACTGGCGAATGCGCGCGAGCCGATCGACGAGCAGCCACGGCTCACCCGTTCTCGACAGGTCGTGCGTGGAGCGAGGATAACGCACGAGCTCCACCGGCACGCCCTGCTTCTTGAGCGCGATGAACCAGAGGTCCGCATTGCCCATCGGCGTACGGAAGTCTTCCTCACTCTGCACGATGAGCGTCGGCGTGCGGACCTTCGTCACGTGCCTGATAGGCGACAGCGAGTCGTACATCGCGAAGTTGTCCCACGGCTTTCCGTAGAACTCGAACTCCGTGAGGCCCTGCGCATCCGACGCGCCGTACCAGTATGTCCACTCGCTGATCATGCGATCCGCTTCGGCCGCCTTGAAGCGATTCGTCTTGGCCGTGATCCAGGCGGTCATGAATCCGCCGTACGATCCACCCGACACTCCCATACGAGTGGAGTCGACATCGGGCCGCTTGGCAACGATGTCCACCGCCTTCATGAGATCCTCGTAGTCCTCGGCGCCCCATCGGCCGCGCGTGGAATACGTGAAATCGGCGCCGTAGCCACTGGAGCCGCGGGGATTCGTGTACAGGACGAACACGCCAGCACCGGCCAGGCTCTGGAATTCGTCGAACCACCCCTCGTTGTACTGCGAGTGCGGACCGCCATGGATGTAGAGCACGACCGGATACTTCTTCCCGGGCTCGTATCCCGCGGGTTTCATCAACCAGCCCTCGATCTCGAGACCACCGACCGACGGATACGTGAATCGCTCGGCTGTGGACCAGGCGATCTGCTGGTTCAGCTTCTCGTTGAACGACGTGAGCTTTCGCTCGCCCGTCCCGTCGGCGTTGGCGACGTACAACTCGGTCGGTGCGTCGACGCTCGTGGCGACGTAGGCCACTGTGCGTTTGGCTGCGTCGAACGCGAAGTCGTTCAACCGACGGCGACCGCCAAGGACTTCCTTCAGCTGCTTCGTACGCGGATCGAGGCGGAACAGCGCCGACCGGCCGCCAACAGACGCCGACATCGCGATGTCGCCGGCCGGTAGCCACTCGTACGAGTCGGGCTCGTACTGCCAGGTGCCTAACAGATTCGTCGGCTCACCGCCCGCGACGTCGACGGTATAGAGCCGCTGCGACGCGACGCGCGAGGCGGCGGCGACGAACGAGATCTTCTTGCCGTCCGGCGACCATGCGAGGTCGCGCTCGTTCCCGACGAACGTCGTTAGGCGGCGCGGCTGCCCTCCCGTGACGGCGACCACGAACACGTCGGATTCGTTACGCGGTGCCTCGTCCCGCTTCGCGTCGTACGGAAGCCGGGCGAGCGAATCTCGCTCCGCCTCCGCGACGGAGTCAGGGCGCAACGCGGGATCAGCCGTGAACGCGATCCACTTGCCGTCGGGCGATACGCTGGCGCCACGACGCGAGTACGCGGTGTTATCGAGTTGGCGCTTGGCCGAGCCATCGAGACGCTGCACCCAGATCTGCGCCGGGCGCCAGACGCGTGCCTCACGAGGGCCGGGCACGAACCCCTGCCCGTTCACCTTGTAGCGCATGTCGTAGATGTGGCGGCCATCGAAACGCTTCGTATCGAGTGGCTGCGTGATGGCACCGTACGGCGGCCGCGCCATCGCCTGCATGGCCGCGTACGGGTCCTTGCGACGCGTCGAGTCGGCGCTCGAATCGGGCGTCACGGGCTCGCTCCATACGGCGAAGCTCTTGTCGCGCGGGAGCGAGCCGTTGGGATAGTCGTTCATCTCCATCGCTTCGCCGCCCGGCTGATCCATGCGCAACGCCCACGTGCGCGCCTTCGAGCCCGTCCGCACGGAGTTGAACAGCAGATACTTCCCGTCGGCCGAGAAACGAGGGTTCGAGCTCTCTGTGCTCGGGGACGTGTATCGCGTCGCATCGCCGCCGGCGGTGGGGACGACCCAGACTTCGCTGTGGCGCTTGTTGTCGTTCTCGCGCACCGTCGTGACGGTGAATGCCACGAGCTTCCCGTCCGGCGACACGGCGGGCGCATTGAGCGTCGTGACCTTGTACCAGTCAGCCGGCGTGAACGCACGGCGTGCGCCACTCGAGGACGCGGTAGTGGCGGTCGCGGGTCGCGCCTGCGCCGCGAGCTCGCGGGCCGGCGCGAGTTGCGTCGCCAGCAGCGCTGTGATTGCGATCGGTAGCGAACGGAGGGATGTTTGCGTCACGGTTGCTCCACACTCGAAATGGGTCGTTGGCGGTGACCGGAATGTAGGCCGCGTGACGACATTGGCGAGTCCTGTCACGTCTCGTCACTCCGTCAGGGCCTCTCGCACATACGCACCGAGGTAGGGTTCCGCTCGCATGCCGTTCCTTCGCTCGGTGTCCGCGAAATCGCGGTTACGCGACACGCCGAAGACGTTCCCGTTCTCGGTGCCGGTCGTACGCGCGCTCGAGACGCTCGAACTTCCGACCGCCGTCACGTTCTTCGTCGGTGAGAATGGATCCGGAAAGTCGACGCTGCTCGAGGGGTTGGCGGCGGCGGTGGGTCTGCCCACGGTCGGCAGCGATGCGATACGCGACGATGCCACGCTCGCCGCGCAGCGGTCCCTCGCGGAACAGCTCAGGCTCGCCTGGTCGCGCCGGACTCATCGGGGATTCTTTCTCAGAGCGGAGGACTTCTTCGGCTTCACGAAGTACGTCGCGCGACTGCGCGCGGAGCTCCAGCGTCGACTGATCGAGATCGAGGCGGAGTACGAGGGCCGGTCCGCATACGCGCGCGGTCTCGCGTCCATCCCCGCCGCGGCGTCGCTGGCCGAGCTCGAGCAGCGGTACGGCCCTGACCTCGACGCGAACTCACACGGCGAGAGCTTTCTCCGCTTGTTCCGGTCGCGATTCGTTCCCGGTGGCTTGTACCTGCTGGACGAACCCGAGGCACCGCTCTCGCCGCAGAGTCAGCTCGGGCTCATCGCCATGCTGAAGGAAATGGTGAGCGAGGACGCGCAGTTCGTCATCGCGACGCACTCGCCGATTCTGCTCGCATTTCCCGATGCCACGATCTACTCGTTCGACGAGCAGCCGGCTCGCGTCGTGGCGTACGAAGACCTCGACCACGTACGCCTGACGCGGGACTTCCTGAACGATCCCGAGGCGTTCCTTCGTCGGCTCTAGGCATCGGCTGGCGGGCGACGCCTTGCCGAGGCGGTGCCGGCAACGAGATAGTTCCAGTCACAGCTCGCGACACAGAGGACGACATGGCTGGCTTCTCCGGCGCACGACTGCTCTCGTTATGGCGCATGCTCAGCCCATGGCCGGGAGGCCGGTGGCTGTTCAGCGTGATCGTCGGACGAACCGCGCCGTACACCGGCACGATCGGCGCACGAATCGTCGAGCTGCGACCGGGCTATGCACGCGCGGAGATGCGCGATCGCCGGATCGTGCGGAATCACCTCCAGTCCGTGCACGCGGTCGCGCTCGTGAACCTGGGAGAAGTCACGAGCGGACTGGCGATGCTCACCGGACTTCCACCAACGCTCCGGGCGATCGTCGTCGGCCTCTCCATCGAGTACCTGAAGAAGGCTCGCGGGACGCTCGTCGCCGAGTCGACGGTGGATTTGCCACCGATCACCGAGTCGCGCGAGGTCCAGATTCAGGCGGCCATCCGCGACGCCGCCGGGGATGTCGTCGCGACGGCTACGGTACGGTGGCGCGTGGGCCCGGTGACGCGTTAGGCGCCGCCGGGCCGCGAGCCTCCGCTGCCGCCACGCCCGCCGCCTCTCCGTCGTCGACGACGCGGTCCGCCGCCCGATGTTGGGTTGCCGCCGCCCGATGGTCCGCCGGCCGGGCGAGCGGCGGAATGCGACCCTTCGCCGGCGCGGCCAGCGGCGCTCCGCGGCGGTCCGGATCGTGATCTCGATGCAGCGTTAGGCGATGCGCCCGGACGGGGGCCGCGAGATGCGTCCCCACCGCGCGGGCGACCCGATGGTTCCGCCGGTCGACTCGGAGACCACGCGCCGCGAATACGGTCGCGGGAGCCCTCGCCGCCGTCCGCGGAGTCGCGCGTGGGCTGACGCGGCGCCGCGGGGCGCGCAGGCGGTTTTGCCTGTGGCCGCGCTGGCGCTGCCGACGAGCGGTTGCCACCCTGTCCTGTGGCGCGCCGTTCCGCCTTCTCTTTCGCACGCTTCCGGTCTTCCGCCTTACGGGCGCGGATGGCCGCGATGCGCTCGCCGATCGGCACCTCGAAGCGCTCTGCCGGCCGCTGCGTGTAATCGAAACCGGAGACCACGATGCGCGGCAGCGAGCGACCGACCGCGCGCTCGATGGCGCGGAGGTCGGCTTCCTCGTCAGGCGCCACGAACGTGAAGGCGTCGCCCTTCGCATCAGCGCGCGCCGTGCGCCCCACGCGGTGGATGTAGTCCTCCGGCACGTGGGGCACGTCGAAGTTCACGACGTGACTCAGCTGCTCGACGTCGATCCCGCGGGCGACGATGTCGGTCGCGACGAGCACCTGAAACTCACCGCGCTTGAAGCCATCGAGCGCCATCGTACGTTGCGCCTGCGAACGATTGCCGTGAATGCGCGCGACGGACACGCCGTTTCGCTCCAGCACTTCCGCGAGTCGATTGGCTCGATGCTTCGTACGCGTGAACACGATCACATCCGCGAGATCGCCGCGGCGAATGAGCTCCATGAAGAGCGCCGACTTGAGCGACTCCTGCACCGGATAGATCGCCTGCGTGATCCCCACCGCGGGCATCGACTTCCGCTCGAGATTGATCGTCGCCGGATTGCGCTGCAGATCCCGCGCGAGCTCCATGATCGGGGCCGGCATCGTGGCCGAGAAGAGCATCGTCTGACGCTTCGCGGGGAGATGCTTGAGTACTTTCTTGATGTCGGGGAGGAATCCCATGTCGAGCATGCGATCCGCTTCGTCGAGCACCAGGATCTCGAGCGCGTCGAGGCGCGCGTAGTCGTGTCTGAAATGATCGAGAAGACGGCCCGGCGTCGCGATGACGACATCGACTCCCGTCCGCAGCGCGTGCTCCTGCGGCCCCATGCCGACGCCGCCGAAGATCGCCGCCCCTGACAGCGGCGTGTGCACCGCCAGTTCCGCCAGGTGCTGCTCGATCTGCGCGGCGAGCTCGCGGGTCGGCGTGATGACGAGCGCGCGCGTGCGGCCGCGTGGCTTACCGATGAGGCGGTGAAGGATCGGGAGCAGGAACGCTGCTGTCTTGCCGCTCCCGGTCATCGCGCACGCGAGGACGTCCCGTCCCTCGATCGCGGGCGGAATCGCGTCCGCCTGAATCGGCGTAGGGCGCGTAAACCCGAGCTCCTTCACGCCACGGAGAAGGTCGGGGTGCAAGCCGAATGATGTGAAAGCCATAACGAGTGGGAGTCGAAGGTCAGCCGGTCAAGCTACTCGTACCCGGACAACCGTCCAAGCCTCGGCCAGCTCGGCTCGCGGGGATCAGCGTCGCGGCGGACGCTTCCTGACGGAGGAATTGCGGCGTTTGACAGGCGCCTGACGTCGGGATCGCGAGAGCCGCGCGAAGTCGATCGCGCGGGACGAAACGACGTCGGCCTTGAGCACACGACGCATGTGCGCGAGCGCCTGACGATGCGCGGGAACCGTGAGCGCGGTGACGCAATCGCTGGGGATGATCACGTCGAGGTCGCGCATGTATGCGTCGGCCGCCGTGAACAGCACGCAGGCATCGGTTGCCATCCCGGTGATCACGAGCGTTTCGACTTGCAGATACTCGAGCAGCAGATCGAGGGTGGTGTTGAAGAACCCCGAGTGCTTCGGCTTGAGAACGAAGTAGTCCGCCTCGTCAGGCACGAGCAGCTCGACGACCTGCTTGCCGCGAACATCGTCCTCGAGACAGTGCGCCACAATGCGGCGGAAATCCGATCGCCACCGACCGAAGTTGTCGTTCACGTAGACGACGGGCACTCCTGCCGCCGACGCACGGGCCTTGAGCGCTGCGATCCGTCGCGCCATGCGGATCGCGCGCGGAAGCATCGCCGCGCCGCCCTCGAACTCGAGGTCGTTCACGACGTCGAGAATGAGCAGCACAACCGGCGACGAGTCCGGCGCGTTTCCGTGAAGGTCGATGTTACGCGATGGCTTCATGAGAGGCATCTAACGACGTCGTCGCAACTCTGCGGCCATCGTTAGGGGCGATGCCGTGATTGACCGCTTCTATTATGGAGCCGCGGTGACGCGCGCTACGATGCGGCGGCGCTTCGCGATGGTGGGACGAGCGTCTGGCGAAACGCGTGTAACACGCAGCGCAGGCCGCCATTCTCGCGGACTTCGCGCGGCGAAAGTCCTGTATAGCGCTTGAGCATGTTCCGCAGCGAGGCGGCAGAGGAGAAGTCGAGCAACAGCGCGATCTGTTCGACGGATCGTGCTGGGTCCTCGAGCATCTGTGCGGCGAGCGTGAGGCGGCACCACGCGATCATGGCACTCGGTGTCGGCAGGCCCGCGGTTGCGAGGCGATCGACGAGCGTCTTGCGATGGACTCCGAGCGCGGCGGCAGCATCCGCGACGGTGACCGCCTGACGCGCATGCTCGAGCGCGTAGCGCAGGAATGGCACGATACTCGTTGGCACGATCGGCACGATCGCTTCGAGCACGTGCCGGGCTCCGCAGTGCTCCTGCGCCGTGGTGATGACGGAGCGGAGCGCGACGCCGACATCATCGACCCCGCGAAGAATGAGATCGTTCACACCGGCGCGCGCGAGCGCGAGAATCTCGCGCGACGAATCGGGTGTGAGCGCGCAGTACGCGACGACGGGAATACTTGGAAAACCCTCACGAATGGTACGGACCATTCCGAGCGTCGGCGCGCCCGTGCGATCGCGAAGGTCGACGACCGCGACACCAACGAGCCCTTCGGTCACGAGGGCGAGCAATTCGTCTTGCTGATCGCAAGCTCGAACAGCTGCGTAACCGCGAAGCGCTTCCTGAATGCGCGCTCGTGCGGCCTGCTCGCGCACCAAAACCGCGACGATCACCGCAAATATTTCTGCATTGGGTTACATGGCGTATGGGCATTGCCCATACGATGTCGGTCGCCGGTCACGCGAAGTGATAAATGTAGCGCGCCAATCCCACCCACACTGGAGCGATACATGTCCCGCACGATTCGCTACGCTGTTCTCTCGCTCGCCCTTGTCAGCACTGCTGCTTGCTCGAGCTCGGTTACCGAGCCGACCGCGGCTCCGAAGTGCACTGCGAAGTCCCAGAACGCGTCGCAGTCGTGCGTCTCGATGGACTTTATCAATCCTAAGGTGTAAGCGCGAGGGCCTCGGCGATTGGCTCCGTCTCGAGCGATTCGAGCGAGTGAATGACGCTCAACGAATCGCCGCTCAGCGGAGCCGTCGCCGGTCGCGATACGCGCTTGGATGCATTGGCCGTATCCGTGGCCAGGACGATTTCGAAGTATCCGTTCTTGCGCGCGAGCGCGCGAGCACGAAGGCGATACTCCTCCGCGCGCGCGTCCTGTCCGACGATGCCATAGGCGTCGTACATCGACCGGAGCAATGACGCGCTCTCGAACGGCAGCGCTGACACCGCGATGGATTCCTCCGCGGTACGCGCCAATGACGCGAGCATTGCCTCGTCGGCGAGCGTGGCCGACGCGACCGCGGCGCCGCCGATGCACGGAAGACGGAACCGGAGCTGGTCGCTCCGCGACATGGACGCCATGAAACCGCTGCGCGCCGCGCGGGCCTGACCAGCCAACAGGCTGACCTGCGCCAGGTTGATGAGGATCTCGGCCTGCCGATCGCGGTTGTCTGCCGCTAGCTCGAAAGCGGCCCAGCCATGCACGAGCGCCGTGTCGTGGTCACCGGCTGTTGCTGCTGCGATGAGCAAGCCCTGATGCCCGATGGCCGCGAGGTCAGCGAGGCCGGCCTTCACCGCGCACGCGAGACCATCGCACAGATGCTTTCGCGCTTTCGGGTAGTTGCCGCGAACACGCGCCGTTACTCCCTTGCCGAGCAGCGCCCTGGCCCGCAATTCGGGCTCGCCGTGCTGGTCTCCGGTGGCCGCGACGCCGTCGTACAGCTCGTCCGCACTGTCCAGATCACCCAGCGTTCGGGACACCCACGCCTGGTCGGCCATCGCGAGTCCGAGGTCCCGATGCGGCGCGGCGGTTGCCGCGGTACGCACGTGACCCAGCGCGCTGAACGCGAGCCAGAGCGCGCCCGCCTCGGCCATCTGGTCGGAGAGGATCCGAGCAGAATCCACAACCTCGCTCGCGCCGCGCGTCGAGTCGATCCGCGGCAGCGCACTGCGCATGCGCGCGAGCTGCGCGACCATGGTCGCCTCTTCAGGCGTGTCCGGCGACACCGTGCACGCGAGATCCCCGATGGCGGATGCACAGTTCTCCGCGATCGAGCGGCGCGCATCACCCTGCGCGCGCGAGAGGCGATGCAGGCAATGCGCGACCAGCAGCCAGACCGTGTCTGAGCGCCCGAAATCCGTACGATTCGGGTGCCTACTCAGATCGGCGCGGTAGGCTTCGAGCGGCGACTGGAGAGGGAGCATTCGTCCTGGAAGAGAGGAAGGCGAAGCTAAGATTGGATACGACGCTCATTCGCACAAGGACGCATTAGCGCCGCTCTTCCTCGAGTGACCGTTCTGTGCGTCGAGAGACTGACGACCTGTGATCGACATCGCAAAAACGGCCACTGGATGGCAGCTCACCATCGAGTATCGGCACTCCACCTGGCATTACTTGAATTGCTCGACTCTTCCGATGACGATTCGCTCGCGCGAACGGCGCAAGCCTGTGTCGTTCGCACATCTCACGTGAGATGTTAACCCGCAACAGGCTGCCGATCAACGACGTGCGCGCCATTGGCGATTGCTCATGTCGGTACCGTACTCGACCACGAGACGGAGTCGCGTCGAACGGACCGAGTGAATATCATGTGGATTCGACGACAACCCTGCAGATGCCGAAATCGGAGCGACGATGACGCGAACAACCGACGGTACCGCCGAATCACTGGGCAGGACTTTTCTCGACGATACACTGCTCACCTTTCGTCGCCAGAAGGAGCTCGCGGAGCGCGCGCTCGCCCAGGTCGACGACGGAGATTTCTTCCGCACAATGGATGCCGAGTCGAATAGCATCGCGATCATCGTCCAGCACGTCGGGGGAAACCTGAAATCCCGCTGGACCGACTTTCTCACCACCGACGGCGAGAAACCGGATCGCAACCGGGACGGGGAGTTCATTGTCGGCGACGCAAAGAGTCGGACCGCGATCATGGCCATCTGGGACGCCGGTTGGGCGGCACTCTCCGATACGTTGTCGCACTTGAGCCCAGACGATCTCCAGACCACGGTCCGTGTGCGTGGTGAGTCGCTTTCGGCGCTGGCAGCGATGCATCGTTCGCTCGCGCACATCGCGCAACACGTCGGCCAGGTCGTGCTGCTCGCGAAGCACTTCCGGTCGACTGATTGGAAGACGCTAAGTATCGCGCGTGGGGAGTCGGAGAACTGGCACGCGACGTCGCCGACGACTCGATAGCGCTACAGCGCCACTGCTCCTTCTGACGCCAGGAACGCCATGAAACGTGGTACACTGATCGGCATCGTGGTCGCCGCGATCTTCGCGAGCTTCCTGCTGTGGTCCACGCTCTCCGCGCAGAAACTGGACTGCGAGGCGTGCGTCGAGTTCGCCGGTAAGCAGAATTGCGCGAAAGCCTCTGGAACTTCCGAGGCGGAAGCCCTGCGGACTGCCGTCTCCACGGCGTGCGGCCCACTCACGCAGGGAATGAACGAATCGATCGCCTGTCAGAACCGCCCGCCCGTGGTGCGCCGCTGTAAGAGTCGTTAGGGCGCGCTGACGGGGGCCGTCGGGGCGGGTGAAGGCGGGAGGCGACGGACTCGCTCCTGGAACTCGTGGAAGGCTGGGTCGTCGCGGACCAGCGTCCGCCCGTCGGCGCGCGGGGCGGACCTGATGATCCGAAGGACGGCCGCAATGCGGTCCTCCTCCATGGGATGCGACGCAAACCAGCCCGCGACGATGTCGGGGCGCTGATCGCGAGTCTCCAGCAGCTTCTCGAACATCGTGGCGATTCCCTGCGGGTCGTAGCCGGCGCGGGTCACGATCCCGACGGCGGCGGAATCAGCCTCCAGCTCATCGCGACGACTGAAGCGCGCGAACAGCGCTGCGCCCCCGACGTTGATCGCGACTCGTGCGGCGTCGCTCGAACAGATGTTCGTGAGTCCGCAGACGACGGACACGCCCACGCTCGTCTTCTGCTGCTTCTCGATACGCTCGGCCGAATGGCGCAGCAGCACATGCCCGATCTCGTGTCCGAGCACGCCTGCCAGCTCGGACGTCGTCGTCGCGTGCTCGATGAGTCCACGATTCACGTAGACGAACCCACCCGGTAACGCGAACGCGTTGAGCACCTCCGCGTCCACGACGTGGAACTGCCACTCCCGGTTGCGATCGTCGCTCGCCGTTGCGAGCGCGGTGCCGAGGTTCGTCACGTAGGCGTTGACGGCATCATCGGCGACCATCGGAACTTCGCGCTCGACCTGCGCCGCAGCATCCTGACCGAGGGCCTTCTCCTGCTCGTCACCGACCGTACATGCGACGGTCGCGGCGAGCGCCAGCAATGCCAGTGTGTGTCCCGCCCCAGGTGCGCGCGTCCGCAATCCGTTCTCCTCGCATCGACGATGGCCCGTTCTACACGGGCAAGACACGTTCCCCATGCGTCGTGAGCGAATCGCGGTTGCCGGCCGTCCCTCGGTCAACGGTTGTAGATCGGGCCGCCACGTTCGATGTACAGATCGAACACCGCGTTCGCTTCGCTACGCAGCAGCCCGCGCTCGATCTGCAATCCGCGTTGCCGCAGATACTCATAGGACTCCGGGAACACCGGGCCTTCGTCGAAGCTGAGCCGTGCGGCGTCGTCCCGCGTCGCCGCGAACACGAGACGGCTCACGCCACCCCAGAGCGTCGCGCCCAGGCACATTGCGCATGGTTCGCAGGACGAGAACAGCTCGTGGCGAGGCTTCCCGTCCGTATTGAGCGTGAAGCTCCCGACCTGCGCTTGCGCCATCATGAGGGCCACGACTTCGGCGTGCGCGCTCGAGTTGTTCAGGCGGACGACACCGTTCGTACCGACCCCAACCAATCGACCGGTGCCGGCCTCGAATACGGCGGCCCCGAACGGCCCGCCGGTGTTCCGGAGGACGTTCTCTCGCGCCAGCGCGATGGCGACGCGAATCCTCGACTCGTCATCGGGGTACGGACGGTTGACGTCAACCGTCTCGCGCACCCAATCGGGATTCGTTATGCGGATCTCGGACGTGTGCATTGCGGACCGGGCGACAGGTTCGCTCAATTGAACCGGTCGCTTGCAACTCCGGCAACCCCAAACGTCGTGCTCGGTCCGTTCCGAGCTTTCCGGAACGAGCAGGCGTCTCGATCGTCTCGCACACGATGCTCTTCACGCTTCTCATCTCCGCCCTTGCGCTTGGAGACAGCACTGGCCTGCGCCGTCGTCCACCGGCGGAAGTGGGAATGGACGCTGCTCGCCTCGTCCTCATCGACCACGCGGTGAAGGAAGGACTGGGCGCCGGCGGATATCCGGGCGCCGCCGTCGTCGTCGGAAGGCGCGGTGCGCTCGTGTGGGAGAAGGGCTACGGATCGACCGACTGGGGCTGGGGGCTGCCTCCGGTCGTCGCCACGACCACGATGTACGACATCGCGTCGCTCACAAAGGTGGTAGCAACGAGCGCGGCGGCGATGGTGCTCTACGATCGTGGAAAGCTCAAGCTCGACGTACCAGTCTCGCATTACCTGCCGGAATTCCGCGGCGGTGACAAGGGACGCGTGACGGTGCGAGATCTGCTGACGCACCGCTCCGGGCTTCCCGCTGGACGCGACCTGCGCGGCGCGCATAACGCGCGTCAGGCACGCCGGCTCATTCTCGAAACGCCGCTCGACGCCACGCCAGGCAGTCGCAGCGAATACTCCGATGTCGGGGCCGACGTTCTCGGGTTCGTCGTCGAAGCGGTCGCAGGTGAGCGGCTCGATCAGTTCGTGTCACGCACGATCTACCGCCGGCTCGGACTCAACAACACACTGTTCTCACCGGGACGAGATCGACGCGCGCGCATCGCACCAACGGAGAACTTTCCGCCGCGTGGGTATCCGTTGCGTGGCGAAGTGCACGACGATGCTGCGTTCGCGCTCGGCGGTGTTGCCGGTCACGCGGGCCTGTTTGCGACTGCGAGCGACCTCGCGGTCTTCGCGCAGATGATGCTCAATGGCGGCACGTACAACGGCGTGCGCATCGTGAGCGACACCACCGTCGCGCGCTTCACCGCTCGATCAGCGGGCTCGCGCGCACTCGGCTGGGATACGTGCATCGGCGGTGGCAGCTGCGGCTTCTACCTCGGCCCGCATTCGTACGGACACACGGGGTACACCGGGACATCGTTGTGGATCGATCCCGACCGCGAGGTGTTCGTGATCGTGCTGACGAACTGGGTGCACGCCGCTCCCAGCGCGCGCGTCGCGCCGATCGCCGTGCTAGCCGACGTCCGCAGCGACATCGCGGACATTGCCGCGCTCTCCATCGTGGATGGCGCCACGGGGCCGCTTCCCATGCCGGATCGTCTGCGAGCAGACCGGAAGATCGGCTGGAAGCACGAGAACTACAGCGCCGCGAGCGGCTCTCGTTAGGGACGCAGAGGTCCGGTCACTGTCGCGTCGCGCCCCGAATGCGCACGGTGCGAGTGAGCTCGTCCTCGGCCTGCAGAATCTTCTCGCGAATGTCGCGCGGCAGATCCGGGTGCTCGCGAATGAAGCGGTCGACGGTCAACAGCGACTCGGCGCTCGTCTGCCCCTCGAGAAACGACGACAGCCATGAGCCGAGGAAGAAGATGCGCCGGTTGGTCTGGATCCAGCGCAGTGAATCCAGCGCGGGAATCAGGTACGGGCGCGTGAGGTCCGACTGACGCACCGAGTTGAACGCGTCGAGACTGGCCGTCACCCAATCTTCGTTGAGCGCGTCATCCGCGAAGTAGCGCTTGAAGTATTCGCGTTTCGTGTCCTGGTCGGGCCTCGCTGCCGCCGCGACGAACGCGCGGCGCTTCCCTTCCGAGCCCGAATCGGCGCGCGCCTCTGCCGCAAACCGTCGTTCCGCTGTGCGACTCCTTCGCTCGATGAGCGCGTTGACGATCGCCCACCGCGTCGGAGCGCGCAGCGGCGCGCCGGCCACCTGCGTGCTATCGAGCAGTGCGTCGAGCTCCGCCAGCGCCGCCTGCGTCCCGGCGACGCGAATGTACGTGTCGAGGTACGGTTTCCGGATGCCGTACGGTTTGGCCGTATTGGCGACGCCGGCTCGTAGTGCCTGCTCGACCGACACGAGGGCTGAATCGTGCCGGTCGGGCGGCAGGTAGGCGAGCATCGCGCGCCCGACGCGCCCGAGCACGCCGGACACGATCTGTTCGTCCGGTTCGTTCGGCAACTCCCGTAACGCGAGCGCGGTGTAGCGTGCGGGATCGAATCGCGCATCGCGCACGAGGTCCCACAGTGCGCCCCACAGCATCGCGCGCAGAAACGAGTCCTGCACGGTCGAGATGTGCTGCTCGAGCCAGGCGACAGTCCGCTGGTCCGGAAGCACCAGTGCATAGGCATAGTCGTCGGCATTCGCGAAGACGAACGTCGGGTTGGATGCGCGCTTCGGCAGCCGCACGACCACGCTATCGGCATCGAGCGAGACCGGGAGCCTAACGACTGCGCCGTCCCTGGCCCCCACGATGACGCTGGTGCGAATCGGCCACGGTGCGGCACCCGACAGATCCTGAGCCGGGCGTTGGCGGAGGACGAGCCGCGTCTCCCCGTCCGCGCCGGTCCGCAGCATCTGATCGATCGTCGGCATGCCGGGGCGCAGGATGTACGCCTTCCCCCACGCGTCGAGCGACCGGCCACTCTCGACGCCAATGGCCGAGAGGAGATCCCGCCACGTCGCGTTCGCGTAGGCGTGCGCGTTCAGGAACCGACGAACACCGCGCTGAAATGCGTCTGGCCCGACGAGGTAGTCGAGCTGCTTCAACACCGACGGCGCTTTGTTGTACACGATCGCGCCGTAGTTGCTCTTGGCCTGGTCGAGGTTGGCGAGCGACTGCCACACTGGTGTCGTCCCGCGCGTCTCGTCCACGGTGTATGCCGCGGGTTTGTTGCGGAGGTAGAAGGTCTTCCACACGCCCGACGACGTATCGAGCGACGCCTGCATCTTGGCCGCCATGTACGTTGCGAACCCTTCCTTGAGCCACAGGTCGTCAAACCAGCGCATCGTGACGAGATCGCCGAACCACTGATGCGCGACCTCGTGGTAGATCGTCGCGGTGCGCCCCAGACGCTGCGTGAGCGTGGGCTGCTCGCGGAAGATGAACCGGTCCTCGTTGTAGAAGATCGCGCCGGGGTGCTCCATGCCGCCGAACGGGAAGGCTGGCGCGAGCAGGACGTCGAGCTTCTTGAACGGGAAGGGTCTCGCGAAGTAGCCCTCGAGCCACCGCGCCGCGACGTCGTTTGCGACGATGATCGAATCGGCTTCCGCCTCGGCCACGCGCGACTTCCGCACGTACATCGTGATCGGTCGCTTGCTGGCTGCGGACGTCACGGTCGCCCACGGACCGGCCGCGAACGCGATCAGGTATGTGCTAATGGGCTCGGACTCGGCGAACTGATGCTCGGTGACCGCGTCCCGCTCGAGCGCGACGCTCCGGGTCGATACTGGAGGACCATTCGCGAGCGCCCGCCACTTCGTGGGCGTGTGGAGGCGAAGCGAGACCCTCGCCTTGAGATCCGGCTGGTCGAAGCACGGAAAGAGTTGATTCGCATCAGCCGGCACGAGGAGCGTGTACAGGTAATCCGCGCCATCGGTCGTGTCGTGATAGCGGATGATGCTCGAGCCGGCCGCCGCGATCTTGGTGACGAACGCGATCGTGACGGTGTTCTCCCCGGCGGCGATCGCCGCCGCGGGTATTCGCAGGTGCGCGCCGTTGTAGTCCGGTGTTGCGATGGGCTTGCCGTTCACCTCGACCGTACCGAGTCGCTGGCCGCGGAAGTCGAGAATCACATCGCCCGGTCTCGTGACGTGGAACCGCGCTGTCACCTTTCCCTGCGACGAGTCGCGGTCCGCGAGGTCGAACGTGAGCGCATAGCGGACATCGCGAATCTGCGATGCGCGTGCCGTTGCGAGCGCGCGCGATACGCCCGTCCCCATGAGCGAGTCGGTCGGCGCATGCGAACCGGCCCCGTACGTGGCGATCGCGAACAGCACAGCGGAGAGGGTCAGCGGCATGACGGAGTGTAGTGAAGAACGACGGGCGACTCGTTTCGCAGTATCCCCGCGGGAAATGCCGGGCACAAGGGTCAGCCGATATCCGTGAGGCCAACCACAATACGGGGTCATCATTCGACCTTCCCCCACTCGCCTCACCTGCCGATCTTTTCGGCGCGGCAGCACACGGGTGTCGGGGCCGCGTTAGCGACGTAGGCACATCGGCGGCGGGGGCCGAGCGCACATGCGGATTGGCAAGATTGGGGTCATTGGTGCAGGCGCGATGGGTGCGGGCATCGCGGCGCTGGCCGCATCGGCCGGCTTTCCCGTGACCCTGCTGGACGTACCCGGCGATACCGACCGCGATGCGGCAGCGAAGGGCGGCGTTCAACGCGCCCTGAAAGCAAAGCCGCCACAGTTCATGAGTGCCGAGCGCGCGTCCCTCATCAGCGTCGGCAACATCGCGGATGATCTCGGATCGCTCGCCGAGTGCGACTGGATCATCGAGGCCATCATCGAACAGGCCGCCCCCAAGCGACAACTGTTCGAGCAGCTCGAGGGCGTGGTGAAGCCAACGGCGATCGTGTCGACGAATACGTCCGCGATCCCGATTCGCTCGCTGGTGGAAACTCGTTCCGACGAGTTCCGCCGGCGGTTCCTCGGGACGCACTTCTTCAACCCGCCACGCTATCTCCACCTGCTGGAGATCATCCCCACAGAGCGGACAGCGCCGGAAGTCGTGACGGGAGTGCGCGCGTTCGGTGAACGGCTGCTCGGCAAGGGCATCGTCGTGGCCCGGGACGTCCCGGGATTCATCGCGAATCGACTCGGCATTCACGGATTCCTGCGCGCCATTCGCTACATGCAGGAGTTCAATCTGACGATCGATGAGGTCGACGCGCTGACCGGACCGTTCATCGGACGTCCGCGGTCCGCGACGTTCCGCACCGGCGATATCTCCGGCATCGATGTGCTCAGCCACGTCGCGTCCGGGTTGTCCGCAACGACCGGTGAGGATTTCGCGCTGCCCGATTGGGTGCGAAAGCTCGTGGCCGAGAATCGGCTCGGCGAGAAGACGGGCGCGGGATTCTACCGCAAGGTCGGGAAGGACATCGAAACACTCGACTGGAAGACGGGCACCTACGCGCCAGCCACCAAGCCGCGTCTCGAGACGCTGGCGAACATGCAGGCACTGCCGCTGAACGAGCGGCTTCACGCGCTCACGAGCGCCGGCGGCAAGCACGCGGAGTTCGTGCGCAAGCTGCTGCTGTCCGAGAGTCACTACACCCTAACGAAGACACCGGAGATCGCCCCCGACATTGTGTCGGTGGACCGCGCAATGGAGTGGGGCTATGCGTGGGAGTCCGGCCCCTTCAAGCAGATGGACGCGATGGGGCTCGAGTTCCTCCGCGGGGGTTTCGGCGCGCTGGGCTTCGACGAGCCGAGCCTGCTGCGCACCGCGCAGGAGAGCTTCTATCGGCGACCCGGCAACGGCGAGCGATACCTCACGTTCGCGGGCCAGTACTCGCCCGTCGATGAGCTCGCGGGCCACCTGAGTCTGGACGCGCTTCGGCTGCGGAACCGCGTGCTGGAAGCGTCGCCGGACGCCGCAATGTACGACGTGGGCGACGGCGTACTGCTCCTCGAGTTCCGCAGCAAGATGAACTCGTTAGGCGAAGGCGTGATGCGCATGCTCGAGGCGGCGCTCGACCGCGCCGAGCGCGGCAAGCACACGGGCGTGATCATCGGCAACGACGATCCGCGGACGTTCACAGCGGGCGCCGATCTCGCGCTCGTGCTTCGTCAGGCCGCGGCAGGCGACTGGAAGACGCTCGGCGCGAACGTGGAGTCGTTCCAGCGGCTCGTTACGTCGCTCAGACGCATGCCCTTCCCCGTCGTCGTCGCGCCATTCGGCCTGACGCTCGGCGGCGGTGCCGAGATGACGCTTCACGCGTCGCGCGTGCAGGCGCACGCGGAGTTGTACATGGGCCTCGTGGAGGTCGGCGTCGGGCTCATTCCAGCTGGCGGCGGGACCAAGGAGCTGCTGTTCCGCTTCACGGAGGAGCTTGCCGCGTACGAGGAGGCCGATCCGTTCGAGGCCGTGAAGCGCGCGTTCAAGACGATCGCGATGGCGACGACGAGCACGAGCGCGCTCGACGCCCGCCGCCTCGGCCTCCTGCGCGACGGCGATCGCATCTCGATGAACCGCGACCATCTGCTCGGCGATGCGAAGGCGCGGGTGCTGGAGTTGGCGAGAGACTACGTAGCTCCGCCACCGCGGCGGATTCGCGCCCTTGGCCGCGAGGCGATCGGCAATCTCGAATACGCAGTGTGGGCGATGCGCGAAGCTGGCCAGGCGAGCGACCACGACGTGCACATCGGGCGCACGCTCGCGCGCGTGCTGGCCGGTGGCGACGGCGCTCCGCGCGAGGTCTCCGAGCAGGACGTGCTCGATCTGGAACGCGAAGCATTTCTCTCGCTGCTGGGCACGAAGGAGACGCAGCAGCGCATCGAACACATGCTGAAGACCGGAAAGCCGTTGCGGAATTGACGGTGGAAACCGGCACCGGATGTAGTTTTCGAACATACGCCACTCCTGGGAGCTCCCATGTCGTCCCCGAATGACGCCGTCATCGTTTCGGCTGTCCGCACGGCCGTAGGGCGAGGCAAGAAAGACGGCGCCCTCGCCAACGTTCACCCCGTCGATCTCTCGGCCGACGTGATGAAGGCCGCAGTGAGTCGCGCCGGCGTTGCGCCAGCCGACATCGACGATGTGATCTGGGGATGCGCGATGCCCGAAGCATCGCAGGGACTCAACGTCGCGCGCCTATCCGTTCTGCGCGCGGGCTTTCCCGTCGAGGTGCCGGCAACGACGGTCAACCGCTTCTGCTCCTCCGGACTGCAGACGATCGCGATGGGCGCGCAGGCGATCCTGAGCGGCATGGCCGAGACGATCATCGCCGGCGGGGTCGAGATGATGAGTCAGGTCCCGATGTCCGGCTACCACACGCGGCTGAACCCGGCCATCACCGAGTCGTACATCGGCATGGGGTTCACGGCGGAGCGGGTTGCGACGCGCTGGAACGTGAGTCGCGCGGATCAGGACTCGTGGGCGCTGTGCAGTCAGGAGAAAGCAGCGCGTGCGTGGGAGGCGGGACGCTTCGCCGACCAGATCGTTCCGATCGAGGCCGAGCGGATGGGAAAGAACGGGACCAGCGAGCGCGCGACGTTCACGCGCGATGAGCTCGTGCGTGCGGACACCACGGCGGAGAAGCTCGCGAAGCTGCAGCCGGCGTTCAAAGTCGGCGGCACCGTCACGGCTGGAAATGCGAGCCCATTCTCCGACGGGGCGGCCGCGCTCGTGCTCATGAAGCGGTCGAAAGCCGACGCGTTAGGCCTCAAGCCTCTCGCGCGGTTCGTCACGTTCGCGGCGGCTGGCGTCGAGCCCGACATCATGGGCGTCGGGCCGATCAAGGCCGTGCCGAAGGCGTTGCGCCTCGCCGGCATGTCGCTGGCAGACATCGACCTCATCGAGTTCAACGAGGCGTTCGCGGCGCAGATCGTCGCCTCTGTGCGCGATCTCGGCATGCAGGAGGATCGCGTGAACGTCAACGGCGGCGCGATCGCGCTCGGGCATCCACTCGGCGCCACTGGCGCGAAGCTCACGACGCAGCTCATTCACGAGCTTCGTCGGCGCGGCGGCGGGCGCGGGCTCGTGACGATGTGCGTTGGCGGCGGGATGGGCGCGGCCGGGATCTTCGAGGTCGACGCCTAACGCGCTGGCGTCAGGTCATCCAGCCGCCGTCCACGACGTACACGCCGCCGGTACAGTAGCTCCCGGCGTCGGAAGCGAGGAACAACGCCAGGCCGGCAACGTCCTCGGGGGTTCCAAGACGTGGCAACGGTTGCCGCGCGAGCTGGGCCGTCACGGCGGCGTTGTCGTGCCACATCGCGCCGCTGAAGTCGGTCTTGATCAGCCCAGGACAGATGGCGTTGACGCGCACGTTCTGCGCGCCCCACTCGAGCGCCATGGCCTTCGTCAGGTTGATCAGCGCGGCCTTGCTGACGCTGTAGATCCCGAGTCCCTGATCCGGACGGAGACCGTCCACGCTCGACATGTTGATGATCGAACCTCCGCCCCGCGCAGCCATGATCGGCAGTGCGCGACAGCCAAGCTCCAATGGTGCCTTGACGTTCACGGCCATGATCTTGTCGAACGCGGCGTCCGTCATCGACGTGAGCGGCCCATAGAGTGGACTCACGGCTGCGTTGTTGACGAGCACGTCGACACCTCCGAGCTCGCTCGCGGCGAACTCGATGAGGGCTCGCGCTTCATCGAGCTTGCCGACATTCGCCGGGAATCCCTTTGCGACGATGCCTTCGAGCTCGAGCGCCTGGACGGTCTGGGTCACGGCATCAGGCTTCCTGCTGATCACGAGAACCGACGCGCCGGCGCGGCCAAGCTGAAATGCGATCGCGCGGCCGATGCCGCGGGTGGCTCCGGTGATGACGGCGACTTTGCCGGAGAGGTCGAAGCGTGGATCGTTTGTCATGCGCGGAAGGTGGCGACGTTCGACGCTCCTCGCGAGTGCCCCGTTCCGGGATAGGATGGTGGCTCGCCGACCCAACAGCATTTCGCTGAAGGCCGAAAAAGACAGCTGCGGTGACGTTAGGCGGCACCACGGCCTTTTGAGGGGGAATGGCCTCGGGGCGCACTGCGCCGCGGTCGATGGAACTACGATGACGCGGATGACGCCGAAACGGCCGGATCCGGCTTTGCAGTGAGACAGGCTCTCGCCGGACTCTTTTGAAAGAAGAACGGCCGCTCGGGACGTAATAGCTCCCCGGCGGCCGTTCCCAAGGAAATCAGGCTCGTTGCGTGAAGAGCCGTAGCCGGCAGGTTTTATCCGGCCGTTTCGGCGTCATCCGC
>Ga0310810_10002037_pt1 | contig 21529 bp, 21 predicted proteins | sample NCmetagenome_FD_207641 | JGI IMG/M metagenome (GOLD analysis project Ga0310810, IMG submission 207641) | Soil microbial communities from experimental microcosm in Duke University, North Carolina, United States - NC | ecosystem: Engineered > Artificial ecosystem > Soil microcosm > Unclassified ... | reverse complement strand
GTGCCGACGTCAATCCGCGATGCGATCTCGATCCCCTGCGCGAGCGCCATCTGCTCGACGAGCTGGCCCATCTTGCCGTAGCCGACTAACAGCAGACGCATCGCAAGCCTCGTGTCACGAGAAAAACTCCTCATGCAGCCGGTTCATCGCGTGCGGCAGATCGGCCTGGCGAAGGATGACCGTGATGTTTCGGCGCGATGCCGCCTGCGAAATCATTCGCAGTGGAACTTCCTCGAGCACGCCGACGGCGCGCGCGGCAATCGCCGGTTCATTGCGCAGCCGATCGCCAACGGCGCACAGCAACGCCATCTCATGATCGACCGCGACCTGCGAGAACTCCGAGAGCTCCTCCACGATGGGCTCGAGATGGCGACGATCATCCACGGTGACCGAGACCGTGACCTCGGACGTGGTCACCACATCGACCGCCGTCGTATAGCGCTCGAACACTTCAAACACGCGACGCAGAAACCCGTAGGCCATCAGCATCCGGCTGGACGTGATGTCGACGACCGTGACGTCTCGCTTGCACGCGAGCGCAGTCAGCGGGGTTGCCGCGGGAGGCGGCTCCGCTGTGATGGTCGTCCCCGGCCCGTCTGCCTTGCGGGAATTGAGGATGCGAACGGGAATATTGCGTTCCACTGCGGGGAGGATGGTGCTCGGATGCAGGACTTTCGCGCCGAAGTACGCCAGTTCGGCGGCTTCCGCGAAGGAGAGCTGCGGAACCAGCTTCGGCGCGGCGATGACCCGCGGATCCGCGGTCAGCATCCCGTCCACGTCCGTCCAGATCTGAATTTCGCGCGCGCCGATGCCGGCGCCGACGATGGCCCCGGAGTAGTCCGACCCACCGCGGCCGAGCGTCGTCGTATGGCCATCGATCGTCGAGGCCACGAATCCGCCGAGCACGGGAACACGTCCGGCATCGACGACAGCGCGCACGGTCGCTCGCAGCGCCGCATCGGTTTCGGCCGCCAGCGGCAACGCGCGCGTGTGATCGGCGGTGGTGATGATGGCGCGCCGGGCGTCGACCCATTCGGACGGAACGTCGGCACCGGCCAGGGCGGCGGCGACAATGCGTGAGCTCAAAAGCTCGCCGCGGCGACGACATCCAGCGTCCGCGGTGAGACCTCACGCAGGACCGCCAGCGCGCGGGCGAGCGCCGTCAGGTCGTCGAACTGCTGATCAATCTGCTGCCCCAGAGCGCCCTTTGCTTCTTTCGGCGCAAGCGCTTGTGCCGCCGCGATATGCCGCTCGCGCAGCTGATCGAGGCGTGTCAGCGCGTCCTCGAGGCGCCCTCCGCCAGCCGCCGCCGCAATGCCGAGGAGCGCGTCGGTGACGCCGCTCATCGCCGAGACGACGACGGCGGGCCCCCGCCCATCCCGCAAGCGCGCGGTGCGGACAATCTGAATCAGTCGTTGAATGGCTTCTGGATCGGCGACGGACGTGCCGCCGAATTTTTGGACAACCACAAAGAGCAGATCTTATACGGAAAGGCTGCGGTTGCCGCGCGTCACTACGCGCGAATCAGTGATCTCGATCGTCTTCTTCCTGCGTGATCAGTCGATCGTAGCGGCGCAACCTCGCGATGATTTCGTGGTGCCGCCGATTCAGTTCGTGCACTTCCGCGCGCTCCCGGTCGAACGCTGCGATGGTTTCTTCGTGGTCGTGCGGTAACGGAATCCGCCGTTCTCCCATATGACTGCTGCTCCGACTCCAATCACGTCGGCGCCGACTTTACCGTCGGCGCCCACACATCTACGGTGCAAGCGATACGCCAGGCCGAGTAATTTCTACTTCCCGGCTGTGTCAGAGCTTGCCCTCAGGTTGAGCGCCCAAGGTCTGTCGTCGCTACCGTTTCCATGGATGACCTCACACGCGGGCACGCGAGGTACTGGCTTTGGACCACGGTGGTACAGGTATGCCGCCCGTCGTCCTGATCATCGAAGCGCGAAAAGAGGTCGCCGAGGCGCTTGAATCGGCAATTGCACTCGCCGACATGACCCCCGTGGTCGTCCCGTACGTGGAACGCCTCGGTGATGTGCCTTACAGACTGGCGGCGATCGTCGTGCGCATTGCATTTGAAAGCGTCAGCGAACCACCACACGCCGCAATTGCTCGACTGGGCCGCGAGCGTCCGCCTGTTGTGGCGATCGTGCGCGAAGAAAATGAACTCGCGGAGGCCCAGCGGCTGCAGTGTGATGTCGTCCTGCGCGCGCCGGAGGACATCCCCCGTTTGTGCGAAGCCGTAATGAAAGTGATTCGAAGCTAACGTTTCTGGGCTGCGCGCTTCCGCTTGCGCGCCGTCACGTGCTGTTGTTGGCCGGCGCGTTGTTCCGTGAGTTGCCTCACGACCTCTTTTCTCAATCGCGCCGCCTCGGCGAGCACGTCGTCGAGTCGATCAAGTACCTGTTTTAGGTGCTCTGAGGTGATAGGACTCGCATCGTCGGCCATTCGTGCCGTAAAGATTACCGATAGACCTTGTGTCCGTAAAGCTCGGCCGGCGATAGATTCCGGCGGCGACCGGGGTTCCAGGCGGGTCCGCGCGCTCTCGCGCCGGCACGCGCGCGGCCGGCCCCACGTACACGACTCCCGAATCCCGAATCCCAAATCCCGCTAGGTTAGACTGGATCTCACGTATGAACGTAGGGCTGATTGGCTGGCGTGGAATGGTGGGGTCTGTCCTCGTGCAGCGGATGCGCGAGGAACGCGACTTCGACCTCATTGAACCGGTGTTCTTCTCAACGTCGCAGGCTGGCGCGGCTGCGCCGGCGATCGGCAAGCGCGTTCCGCCAGTAAAAGACGCCAAGGATCTCTCCGAGCTCACCGCCCTGGACGTCCTGATTTCGTGTCAGGGAGGCGACTACACGTCCGAGATGTACCCGAAGCTTCGCGAATCGGGCTGGCAGGGCTACTGGATCGACGCGGCGTCGACACTACGTATGTCGCCTGAGGCCGTGATCATCCTCGACCCGGTGAACCGCGACGTCATCGATCGCGCGCTCGAGAGCGGCGTCAGGAACTACATCGGCGGGAACTGTACCGTCAGCCTGATGCTCATGGCAACGGCACCGCTCTTCCACGAGAACCTCGTCGAGTGGATGACGCCAATGACCTATCAGGCGGCGTCCGGCGCCGGCGCACAGAACATGCGTGAGCTCGTGGCACAAATGGGATACGTGCACGCGTCGGCGAGGTCGTTGCTCGACGATCCGGCCTCCGCGATTCTCGACATCGATCGCGCGGTTGCCGACGCGCTGCGGAGCGCGGAGCTTCCGAAGACGCACTTCGGCCAGCCTCTGGCCGGCAGCCTGCTGCCGTGGATCTACACGGATCTCGGCAATGGGCAGAGCAAGGAGGAGTGGAAGGCACAGGCGGAGGGCAACAAGATCCTCGGTCGATCGAACAATCCAGTTCCCATCGACGGTTTTTGCGTTCGCATCGGCGCGATGCGGTGCCACAGCCAGGCACTCACCATCAAGCTGCGGCGCGACCTGCCGCTGGCCGAGATCGAGTCGATGCTCGCGTCGGGACATGAATGGATCCATGTGGTGCCGAACGAGAAACAGGCGTCGGAGCGCGACCTGACGCCCGCGGCAGTCACCGGGACGTTGAGGGTCGCGGTCGGGCGGCTGCGCAAGCTCGCGATGGGCGGCGAATATCTCGGCGCGTTTACCGTCGGCGATCAGCTGCTGTGGGGCGCTGCGGAACCGCTCCGCCGCATGCTGCGTATCCTGCAGAGCGCCGGCGTGTCGTCCCAAGCGGTCGTCGCAGCGCGCGGTTGATTCTCAGCGCCTCCGTGGCTCGTGATCGTGTATCGTCCGCAGCGTGCCCACTGCCGCCGGACGACTCAAACTGGTCCTCACCGATATCGAAGGACGCTCACTGAAGGAAAGCGTCGACGTCCGTCTGCAACACACCACGCTCGCGTCGGCAACCGTACGAACCCGGCTGCCGGCGGGGAAATCAGCGGTTATCACCGGCCTGCAGCAGCAACCGATCGGAACCTATCGAATCGAGGTCGATCCGCCGTCGTACCTCCCCGTCTCGCGTTTTGTCGTCATCAAGTCAGAAGGCACCACCTCAATCGACATCCCGTTCCCCGTCGATCCGTCGAAAGTCAAACGGGTCGATTTTCCGAAGTACGACGAGCTCGTGGACGACGCGAGGCGAGTGCTGGAGGCGAGCGACAATGTGCTCGGCTTCGAAACGCTTTCAGGGGCGGCGCTGTACGAGCGGCTCGACGACGTTCGGCGCGCAGGGCTGCTGAACATCGTGGCAAAGCTTGGCAGGACGCGGTTCAGCGATGATGGCCGAACGGCCCTGTCGTTCGTTCAACATCTCGTGGAGCTGCGCGGCGATCGCTTTTTTGCCGTCGTCCAGAAGACGTTGCGCGAGGAGACGAAAAACGCGGTGCACTCCAACCAGTTCGCCGCCGCGGGCGATGCGCTGCATCGGCCGCCCGACGGTTTCGAACACGCCGGCAGCTTCAAATCGACGGACCATTTCGCGAACCTGCAGCTGACCTTCTTCGCGCGGGGCGACCAATGGATGGCCGACATCGACATCGACGATGCCAACGGCGTGGAGCACCTGTTCCAGGTGCTGCGAAACGCAACGACCGGGCGCCCCACCCATCCGTACGACATCCACGAGCTGCTGGTCTCGTACCAGAAGCTCGACCCGGGCTATAGCCTCATCGTCTGACGCAGACGAGCACGCTTACTTGCCAGGCGTCATCGCACACGCGCGATACGCCATTGCACCCTCGGGGCCCGACAAGTAGCTCAGAAGCGCCTTGGCTGCTTCGGGCGATTTGGCGTGCGAGGAGACGAAGCCGACAAGCGCGGTCGGTGTCGAGATGTCACGCGGCAGCGTCCCGACGACGTCCACGCCTGGATCGTTGACTTCGCTCGAAAACGTCACCGCGACATCGATGTCGCCCCGCTTCAGCAGCTCGAGCAGCGCGACGCCCTGCATGCGTTTCACCTTCGGCTGAATCTGGTCGTAGATCCCGAGCTTCTTCTGCGTGTTGTCGAAGCTCACGCCGGCCGCGCCACCAAGGCCCCCGGCGCCGTCGGGATAGGAGATGGCTTTCACGGCGAGCAGCATCCGCTTCACCGCATCAGCATTCGAGATGTCGGGCTTCTTGTCGCCCTTACGAACGACCACGACGATCGGAACCGCCGCCAGCGGCGTTTCGCTGCTCGTGACCACGTTTCCCGACTTGATCACATCGTCGTAGGGTGGCTGAACGACAGGGACGTCAAAAGGAGCGCCTTGGACGACCTGCCGGTGGGTCGCGCCGCCCGCGCCGATCGTCGGCTTCAGGACGTGTCCGGTTTTTTTCTCGAAACCGGGCTTCATGAGATCGATCGGGCATCGCATACCGCCCGGAGCAATCAACGTCACTTCTTCGGCCTGCGCGGGAGATGCGGCATAGAGGAGTACGGTCACAGCGCCAAGCGTGATCAGTGTCTTCATGCGCGAAAGTCTAGATCTGGAGCAGTAAATCCCAAAACCCAAATTCCATGGTCTCTGAGCCTCTATTGGCCCGTGATCGCGATTTGGGATTTGAGATGTAATGTAAGTCACCAACAACTCGGACGAGCCGCATCAGGAGGCAGCCATGAGCACCGTCCAGGAGATGACAAAGCGAAAGCACAAAGTCGCGATCATGAACGCGGTTCATGACCTGCCGGTGCTGGTTGCGCGCGACCTCGGGCTTTTCAAGGACGAGGGGCTCGACATCGAGTTCGTCACCACGCCTGGAATGGCGCAGGTCACCACCTCGCACACGGTGAAGTTCGACTCGGTGTTCGACCGTCCGCTCGACTCCGCCTACAACGAGGGCGGCATCGATCAGTATCGAATGTGCGAGTGGGGGATCATGAAGCGCGCGGTGGAAGCCAACTGTGAAGGGCGCCGCGGACGCAAGATCGTCGCGCTCGGCGCATCGATGTCACAGTTTGCGATCGTCACCAGCCGCGACTCGAACATCTATGCCCCGGAGATGCTGAAGAACAAGGACATTGCGGTCACGCCGAACAACGGCTCCCACTTCACCACGCTCAAGATGATGGAAGGGTTCCTGGCGCAGGAACATGTCAAGACGATCAACGCGGGCACGATGGTGAAGCGCCTGGAAGCTTTGAAGCAGGGAAAGGTTGCGGCCGTCAGTCTGATGGAACCTTGGATCAGCGTTGCCCAGAAGCAGGGTCTGCGCATCTTGATCGAGTCACACTCGACACGCAGTGAAGCGGCGAGCGAGGAACTCGATGGTCCGACGCTGGCCGCGATGTTCCGCGCACAGGCGCGCGCGGTGGAGGTCTTGGAAAAGGATCCGACGCCGTTCATTCATTATTTCGTCGCGGAGACAGGCGGACTGCTGGAGGCGAAGGACTTCCAGACGTGGCGGCTGCTGCACGCACCGCCGCAGCCCTATACGCGCGAGCGGTTCGACGACGAGTACAACTGGACGGTGAAATGGAATATGACGGTGCCGGGCGCGACGTACGAGAACACCGTCGACAATAGAGCCTGGGAATGAAGATTTACGAATTTACGAAATGACCAATCTCCAAATTGAATTCGTCAATTTGCAGATTCGTAGATTCGTCAATGCCGGATAAGCGTGCGCTCGAAGAGCGCCGTCCATTTCGTTGATTCGTCCAGCGCCCGCGCCGGGTTTGCCTGCACGATCCTGATTCCCTTCAGCGGTGATGTCACCTTCGTGTTGCTGGGGACGTAGTCCATACTGACGAAGTACTGCTGCGCATCGCCAAGCAGATAGTCGTAGAAGAGCCTCGCGGCGTTGGGATGCGGCGCATGCCGCGCGACGCCAACACCATTCGATCGCGCAATGGCCGGCTCGATGGCGAACCAGTCAATCGGCGCGCCCTTCTTTCTCGCCTGTTCGGGCATGTAGTTGTAGATGTTGAGCGCGAGCGGCACCTCGCCGGAGACGACCAGGTTGTTCAGCAGCGTATGGCCCTGCCGCACCGAGAGGCCGTTGGTCGCCACCAGGTCGCGGAAGAACTTCAGGCCGGTCTCGCCACCGCCCATCACGTCGACGATCGAGGCGAACCAGTCTTCATCCTTTCCTTCGACACCCAGCTTCCCCTTCCACTTCGGGTCGAGCAGATCTCGATAGGTCCTGGGCAGGCTGGCTTTGTTCACCAGTTTCGTGTTGTAGGCCTGCACCCACACCGAGAGCAGCGTCGCAGCCCATTGCCGATGCGCGGGAACCGATCCCGGCTGCAGGTCGTTCTGTACCGGTGACGTAATCGGCAGGAGCACCTGCTCCCGCGCAAGCGCCTCCATCTCCGGGGAGCCGATGTGAATGACGTCGACGTCGTACTTCTTCGCGGACGTCTCCTGCACCGCGCGTTGCAGGACGTTCGATGTCCCGGCGCGCCACACGGTCACCTTGACGCCATACTTCGATTCGAACGGCTTGATGAGTGTCGGCAGGTCTTTCTCGGCAATCGTCGTGTAGAGCGTGAGCGCGCCTTCTTTTTTCGCAGCGGCGACGCGGTCCTGCGCCGAGGTCACCAAGCCCGAATACACCACGAAGGACACGAAGATCACGAAGAGGAAGAGAATTCCTTTTCCTTCGTGACCTTCGTGCCCTTCGTGGTTCACAACGTCTTCGTGGTCTTCGTGGCTAAGAGCCGCGGATGTTGAACAGCTGCCGATAGAGACCCTTCCACTTGTCGTATTCGTCGATCGCGACCTTGGCGTCGACGAACTTCATCGGCACTTTGTTGAGCGGCGTGTCGATCTTCTTGCTCGTCGGAACGAACTCCAGGTTCGCGATGATCTGCTGGCCTTCGGGGCTCAGTTCGAAGTCGTAAAACAGCACGGCCGCATTCGGATGCGGTGCCCTGCGTGCGACACCGATGCCGTTGGGCCGCGCGATGGCGTTGCCGAGGACGAACCAGTCGATCGGCGCCCCCTCTTTCTTCAGCTGCTCGGCTTTGTAGTTATAGACCGTCAATGCCAGCGGCACTTCGCCCGAGACGACGAGCTGCGCCAGCAACGTGTGTCCCTTGCGAACCGATATGCCGTTGGTCTTGACGATGTCGCCGAAGACCTTGCGCGCGCGCGCATCGCCGAGATCGCTGAAAATGCCGGCCAGCCAGTCGGAGTCTTCCTGCTCGATGCCAATCTTCCCTTTCCACTTTGGATTGGCCAGCTCCTCCCACGTCTTCGGCAGATCCTGCTTCTTGATCTGGCGCGTGTTGTACGCCTGCACGAACACGTTCAGCCGCGTGCCCATCCACTCGCCGTGCGGGAGGATGGCCGGCGCGATCAGGTCGGCGAGATACGGACTCTTGATCGCCTGGAGCAGGTTTTCACGGTGAATCGATTCGAGTTCCGGTCCGTTCGTTTCAATCACGTCCACCGTGAAGCGGTTCGCGCGTGCTTCCTGAATGGTGCGGTTGACGATCGCCTCCGACCCCGAACGCCACGGGATCACTTTCACACCGTATTTCTTCTCGAACGCAGCACCGAGCTTGCCGATGTCCACCGTCTGCAGCGAGGTGTAGACGCTGACCGAGCCTTCCTTCTTCGCGCCGGCGATGAGCTTCTGCATCCGGTCGGGGGCCGTGTAGTTGGCGACATCAGCGGTCGTCGCGCCCTGTTTGATCTGGGCAGAAGCAATGATGGTGCTGGCGGCAAGAAGCGAGAATGCAATCAGTGTCTTCTTCATCGCGTGACTTCCTGCGGCAACTCGGCGAGCTCCGCTGCGTAGGCGTCGTCCATGCGCGGCTCCAGGCCGCGCGTGGCGAGCGCCTCTGTAAACCACTGCCGGATGCGCGGCGACTCGTCCGCGTAGTCTATCTGGTCGCCGCCGACGCGCCGCGAGATCCAGGCCTTCGGCACCCCCTGCGCGTTCCGAATCGACACGCCTTCGGCTTTGAACGCCAGATAGCGAGCGGGCGTCGTACCCGTGTTGAAGTGCTGATGGAACCACGCGTTCGGCGGCACGATCATCGACCCTTCCTTCCACTCATACCGCCGCGGCTCCTCGCCTTCCGGCCACATCAGCGTGTAGCCCTCGCCGCTCATGACGATGACGTGCGCGCCGGGACCGTGCGCGTGCGCCTTCTTGTAGCGCCCCACACCGAACTGCGAGATGTGGCTGTTCATGTGGCCTCTGGCCATACTGAACCGGATGTGCGAGCCGCCGGCGCCGCGCTCCTTCGCCGAGATGAGCGGCAGATTGATCGCGTCGGCCACGAAGTTCGTGTCGAGCAGCAGCCCCTTTTGCTCGCCTTTGTTCGCGAAGTAGTCAGGCTCGCCGTTGAACCGTTCCTTGAAGTCGTACGGCGTGTTGAAGACAAAGTTCAAATCGCCGAACGCGTTGATGATCACGGGCGCGTTGGTGACGGCGACGTAGCGCGCCGGCTGCAGTCCCGATCCGTTGAAATGCCGGTGCCACGTGTTCAGCGGAATCGCGAACATCGCGCCCGCCTTCCACTCGAACGTCGTCCGCTTGCCCGCATCGTTCCACACGGAAGTCGATCCGCGCCCGTCGAGGACGTAAATCATCTCTTCGTAGAGCTGCCGCTGCGGCGCGAGCTCGTGGCCCGGCGCGATTTCGCAGACGTAACAGTCGTTCGACGAGCGCGAGGCATCGTGATTGAGGAACACGCCACGCCCCCCGCGTCGTGCCCACGGCTTCAATTCAACGGTATGCAGGTCGGGTACGTAGAACGAGCTAACGATGTCCAGCCCCTCCGACCGGACCCATCGCGTGTACGGCGTTTCCTTCTCTGTAGCGAACTTCTGAGCGAGTTCGTCCGAGACGACGGCATCTTTGGCCATATTTCTGGGCCGGCTAAAGCCGCCCCTACGTACTCCCGGGCCGGCTAACTCCGGCCCTACTTATCTACCCGCGTTACCCGCCCCACCCTATTTGCTCACCGCGAGCCGCCCGCGCAGATATGCCTCGACGAGCTCCGCGTTCAATTCAACCGACGGGTCGTACTCCGGTGCATCTTCAATCTGCTCGAGATCGTTGAGGCCGCATGCCTTGAAGATGCGGTTGATGATCGAAATCAGCCGGACCGGCCGGTCGGCGCTCGCGTTGAAATGCTGGTGAATGGTATTTGGCGGCACATAGATGACGTCGCCAGCCTCCCATTCGAACCGCTTCACTTCTTCTTGCGGCTTCCAGTGATACGTGTCGGTGATCTCGACGTCACAATCCTGGTGCAGGTCGTAGCCGTGTCCCTCGACGACGTAGAGGCATTCCTCAGCGAGATGGCGGTGCTTCCCGGAACGGCTCCCGGGCGGGATGAGCTGCATGTACGCGTCAACGGTTTCCATCCGAGTATTCAGGGCCTCGTTGACGATGTGCTTGAGCAGCCCCTGACGCGCCATCTCCCAGGGCATGTCTTCGGGATGCACGATCTTCTTCCGCTTGGCGTTGCGTGCGGGCGCCGCGGTCGCATCGTCGAGCAGCCCCTGATAGAGCTTCTGATTCAGCGTGCCCTTGTTCCACGCTTTCGATTCGCTCCAGGCCATGATTGCGTCCCTCAAATTGACGAATTTACGAATCTACGATTGTGGAATTTGAATTGAAGATTGAATTTCGTCAATTCGTAACTTCGTAAATTCTTACTCGTCATCGCCGTGATTAAAGTTCTGCTCGAACTCACGAGCCTGGAACCCTTCGGCTCCCGGCGCCGGGGTCGTCGGTCTCGGCTCCACCATCTTCTGGAACAGCATGTTCATGAACATGAACATCGGCTTCGTCTTCATCACGAGCGCGCGCGCCGGTTTGGTTGGACTCGCGTTGAAATGCTGGTGCACGCAGTTGTTGTGAACGATGGCGACGTCGCCGGCTTTCCAGTCGTAGCGGACGCCGTCGTGAATTTCGTAGCCTTCGCCGTCGAGGATGTAGAAGGCGGCCTCGTTGACGTGCCCGTGCTTCTGCGAGTGCCCGCCCGGCGCGTATTCCTCGAGATGGATATGAAACATCTGCGTGATGCCGTCTTTGGGCTCGATGTAATGGCGGCTGTAGGTCTGCGGTCCATCGTTGAAGCGAATCAGTCGTCCCTTGCGAACGCGCGGCATCGCTCGCAGGCGCGCGAGCTCGTCTTTCAGGTTGTACGGTCCGGCAATCGCGCGAACGAAGATGCGGTCCTTTTTACTGTGATAGTGCGACTCGCTGACGATGACTTCGTCAGCAACTGCCGCGCCTTTCACTTCCTTGGCCATGTGGTCTCCACCTGGCGGGTCTGAAAAGACCCGCCCTCCTCTATCGATTAGAGTCCGTATTCGGCGTAACCGACCGATTACACGCCGTATTCATCCAATAAGAACTTCTTCGGTAGCAATGCCCGGCACAGCTCGCGATTCAAGTCCGCCTGCCGGAGCGTTATGCCGGCATCGTGCGCCATGTCGTGAATGACTGCGAGGTCATCGTCGGCCCACTTCATCGTGCTAGTGCCCCAGTTCCGGAGGACGCCATTCTCGGCGCCCGTCTTGAGCAGCGCCTCCCGAAGCAGGTCCACGTCGACGCCGAACCGCGCGGCCAGAGCCAAAGCCTCATGATTGGCAATAAGGCACGCCCACATCAAGAGGTTGTTCGCCGCCTTGGCGGCCTGAGCCGTTCCGACCGCGCCAGTGTAGATGATATCCGCGGAATACGCGGCCACGACCGGTCTGAGCCGCTCGACCGCGTCGGGGTCGCCAGCGACAAACGAAAGCAGGGTACCGGCATCCGCGGCTCGGGCGCCTCTGCACAGCGTTGCATCGACGACAACGACCCCGGCAGCCCTCGCCCGCGCGTCGAGTTCCTGCACGGTCTGCGGATTGACGGTGGACAGTACCGCCAGGATCGCGCCGCGTGCGGGTTGTGTCGCCACCCCCGTCGCCATCAGGTCGCGCAACTCCCGGTCGTACCCGACGCAAATGAGAGTCGCCTGCGCGGTGCGCGTCAGTTGCTCGAGTGTCGCCCAGCGGCCGCCCCGCTCTTCGACCGCGGCTCGCGTCGTTGGATCAATGTCGTACGCCTCGACGGCAAAACCATGACTGGTTAGATGGCCGATGATCGGCTGTCCGATACGCCCGGCGCCGATGACGCCGACGGTATTGATTGTTGCCGGGTCCGCGTCGCGCGGCGCCCGATGCTCCGTGGAACCCGGCCCACTAGGCAGAGAAGACAACACACTTCTCCGGGTTGACACGAACGAAGATAGTGCCTCCGACCGGCGTCCGCAGCGTCGGATGCTGCCGCGAGAGCAGCGACCGTGTGCCGACCGTCACTCGAAAATCGATCGCCTCGCCGAGAAACACTTTCTGCTCGACGGTACCCGGCCAGATGTTCTCGCCTGCCACCTGCATTTCCATCAACTCGACATCTTCAGGACGAATCGACACCGCAATGCGATCGCCGGCGTTCATCTGACGCGGCGACGTGACGTGCATGTCTCCGATTTCCGTCCGCACAACGTAGTCGGTGGACCCGTCGTGGCAGGCGATGGTACCGTCGAGGAAATTGGTATTGCCGACGAAATCGGCGACGAACTGATTGGCTGGATGCTCGTAGATGTCGCGTGGCCGACCGATCTGCTGAATGCGTCCCTGATTCATGACGCCAATCTCGTGCGACAGCGCGAGCGCTTCGGTCTGGTCGTGCGTCACATACACCGTCGTGATCTTGAGCTCACGCTGCAGCCGTTTGAGCTCGAAGCGCATCCGCTCGCGAAGCTTGGCGTCGAGGTTCGACAGCGGCTCGTCGAGCAGCAACAGCGCGGGTTCCATGACGAGCGCGCGTGCGAGCGCGAGACGCTGCTGCTGGCCGCCCGACAGCTTCGTCGCGTCGCGCTCGGAGAGCTCGTCGAGCTGCACGGCGGTGAGCACGCGCATCACGTTGTCGCGAACCTGTTTGCGCGAATACTTCTTATCGCCAACTTCGAGCGGAAACGCGGCGTTCTCGAAGACCGTCATGTGCGGCCAGATGGCATACGACTGGAACACCATGCCGAACCCGCGGCGGTTGGGCGCGACGAAGATACCCTTCCCAGAAGAAAATACTGCACGGCCATTGACCGAGATTTCGCCCGCGCGCGGCCGCTCCAGCCCGGCAATCGAGCGCAGCGTCGTCGTCTTACCGCAGCCACTGGGTCCGAGCAGCGTAAACAGGCGGCCTTCTTCGACCGTGAACGTCACGTCCTGCGCCGCGCGGACAATCGCGCCGCGGTCGTTCGGATATTCCGTGAAGAGTCCTTCGACCTTCAGCACCGTGCTTATTCCCGGATTCCGTAGCGGCCGCCGACCCACCGCGCGACGAGCACGAGGACGAACAACGAGAGAATGAACAGGACGCCGAGCGCCGACAGCTCCACGTACTGCCCGTTCTCCCAGAGTTCCCAGATCACGATCGACACCACACGGGTATCGGGACTGTATAGCAGGATTGAGGTCGACAGCTCCCGGATGGAGACGATCATCACGTAAATCCAGCCCGCGACGAGCCCGGGCTTCAACAGCGGCAGCACAATCCTGCGGAACGTCGTCGTCCACGACGCGCCGCACATCGCCGCCGATTCCTCGAGCTCCTTGTGAATCTGCAGCATCGACGTCGTGTTGTAGCGCAGGCCGTACGGCATGAACCGCGTGATGTAGGCGACGAACATGATCCAGATCGTCCCGTAGATGCCGATGTCGACGTTCAGATAGAAGATCATGATCGACAGTCCGAGGACGATTCCGGGAAAGACCAGCGGCAACGACGCGATGTTGTCGAGCAGCCACCTGGCCGGCAGCTTCGTCTTGACGACGATCCAGCAAATCACCGAGGTCACCAACATCACGACCGTCGCCGCGCCGAATGACAGCAGCAGACTGTTCCAGACTGTGCTCGCCAGATCGGGGTAGCTGAACACGAAGCGATACGGATCGAGCGTCAGATTCCGCAGCGCCTCTCGCGAGGGAACCGTGTAGAAGTGCTGGAATGACGACCACAGCAGCACCAGGAACGGCAGCACGACGATCAGCGCGAAATACACGATGAACGCGGACGCCGTGAGCCAGCGCCACGCCCCGAGATCGATCTGGCGTGGGCGAAACCCTTTGCCGGTCATCGTCGCGTACTTCGAGCCTTTGCCCGACAGCCGCGACACGGCGTAGACGCCAATGGTCGTGATCCCGAGCAGCGCGACACCGTACGCGGATGCGAGGCCGACCTGGCTCGGGTACCGATGTACTGCCGTGTAGATGGAGGACGTGAATACCTCGATACCGACCGGCAGCCCGAGCAGCGCCGGCACTTCGAACGACTCGATCGAGCGGACAAACAGAATCAGGATCGTCGCGAAGATTGCCGGCCACGTCAGCTTCAGCGTCACGCGCCACAACACCTGCCAGACGCTGGCGCCGCTCATCGTCGCCGACTCCTCGAGCGAGGGATCCATCGCGCGGAACGCGGCACTCATCAGCAGGAACGCCATCGGCGAATAGTGGAGGCCGTCAACCCAGATCATCCCGGCCATGGAGTAGATGTCGAACGGTGGCTGCTCGAGGCCGAACCATCCCTGCAACAGCTGGTTGACGATGCCGATTTGCGGGCTCGCGAGGAGGATCCAGGCAACGGTAAAGAGAATCGACGGAATGACGAGTGGAATCAGCGACAGCGCAAAGAAGACTGTTTTGAAGGGCGTGTTGGTGCGCTCGTTCATCCACGCCAGTGCGGTTCCGACGAGGAAGGCAAACAGCGATGCTCCGGACGCAAAGCGAATGGAGGTCCAGAACAGGCGAAAGGTCTCAGATGTGCCATACGCGGCGACGTAGTTGCCCAGTGTCCATATCGCAGGCACTGTCGCGGTCTGCGGGGTTCTGAAGCTTTGCCACAGGAGAAACGCGAGCGGGATCACCGCGATGTAGACGGTGAAGGCAACGCACCCACCGATGACGAGCCAGCTCCAGTCGAAGTCTCGAGTCGGAGTCAGGTGATGATCCGACTCACGTGTCGGCAGTGCTGATGTGAGTCGGGTCATCACCTGACTCCGACTCGATCGAACTCAGACGTGGTCGTGGTGGTGGTCGTGATGGTGCCCCTCGCCCTGCCCCTCGACGTTGCTCGGGGCGTGATCGTGGTGATGCGCGTGCTCGTGGTGATGGTGGTGATGATGCTTATGAGGGATTCGCGGATCCTGGCTGAAGACCAGTGACTTGATCGTCACAGGCACCGTGAACGACGGCATCCGTACGCGCCCCAGGTCGATGTAGTCGAAGTCCCAGAGAGCGACGCCGTCCAGCGCCAGCACGTCGGATGCGACGACACACTCCTCTTTCAGCAGCGCACCGACTGTTTGTGCGACGTCGCCGTCGAAAATCAGGAAGATTGGCCTGGCCGCCGCAATCGTTCGAGGCAGGGCGTCGATGATTCCGCGAGCGAGCCCCGCCAATCGCTGGTAGGACGGGGCGCCGCGCCAGCGAAACGCGAGTGCGACCTCCGCTTCTCCCTCGATGAGATCGAAACGCTCGAAATGATCGCGGATCGCGTCAGCGATCGCTGCCGGATCAACGGTGTCGCCGAGTCGGATTGTCGGCTGCAGCACCTGCAGGTTCTTACGCGGCAGCAGTTCGCCTGGACTCGACAGATAAATCGTGTTGCCCGACAGCTGCACGCTGTATTCGGACGCGCCGAGCGCCGTCGCGCGGATGCACTCGCCCGGCGGCAGGAGCGTAAACGGAAAGCGGCCGGCCTCAAAACGCTGCCGGATGGCGCGGCCAAGACGAACCCCAAGATCGCCGAAATCACGCGTCTCGCGCTCGTACACGTATTCGCCCACACCGCCCGAGACCATTGCGCCGGCGATCCCTCCAATGACACCCAACGGTTCTGTGAGCCATAGGCTCCGGACGTCCGACGAAGGGGCGCGCTCAGTAACTGCCGCGACAAGTGCGTCCGCCATCCAGTTCGTCACCCGTTCGATCTGCTCGTCGGTGACCTTCGCACCGAGCGTCCAGTCAACGCCTGCAAGGGCTGCGAGCCGCTGACCTGCGGGATCGAGGCGCGTCAGCCGTCCCTGCTCGTCAAATACCGCCAGCCGGCCGCCGATGTGCAGCGCCGCGGTGTGGACCACATTGCCCCGTTCGACCAGCGCGAGCTTGGTGGTGCCGCCGCCGATATCGATGTTCAGGATCGGTATGCCACGATCGTGCGACGTCTTCGCGGCGCCGGAGCCGTAGGCGGCCAGCATCGACTCCATGTGATGCCCCGCGGTGGCGCACACGAATTCACCGCCGACTTCGGCGAGGACGTCCGCAATCGCCTTCGCGTTTTCACGGCGTAAGGCTTCGCCGGTCAGAATCACCGCTCCGGTATCGATGTTGTCCGGGTGGAGACCAGCCGACTCGTACGCGGCGTCGATGATGCCGCCAACCGCCTTGTCGTCGATGCGCTCTTCGCTGACGTATGGCGTGAGCGCGACCGGCGATTGGTAGACCGTTTCCCGCTGCACCACGAAATAGCGGCTCGTCAAATCCTCGGCGAGACGCCGCAGCTGCACGCGCGAGAAGATGACCTGCGTCCCGGCCGAACCGATGTCGATCCCGACCGACACGAGCTCGATGTTGTCCTGCGCCCAGAGACTGGATGTCGTCGGGTCGTACTCCCCGCCAGGATCGTCGTGATCGTGATCGTGATCCGACTCGCCGTCGTCATGCGAGTGCATCGGATCGAGACCGAGCAGATGATCCTCGAGCGTGTGCCGCTTTTTAAAGGGATCCGGAGCCATTTTTAGAGCACAGCGGCCGCGTGGGCATACCCATCAGCGAATCCCGATGAGCGGCCAGTAGAGGAAAACCAGCGCTAGCAGCAGCACGCACTGCGCGACCGTCAGAAGGGCGCCGAGACGGACCAGATCACGGCTCCCGAAGTATCCATAGGACATGCCCACAATCAGGACGCCGGACTGATACGCGAACAGCTTGCCGCTGGCTCCAAACGTCCAGATCATGCCGATCAGCAGTGGATCCATCCCATGGCTCTTCGCGAAGTTCATCAGGATCGGAATCGATGTGCCGAGCATCGAGATCTCGCTCGCGAGGAAGATGTGATAGGCGAAAGCGGTCCAGTAGAGGACGAGCGTCGACTGCAGGACGCTGCCAAGGAGCGGCTCCATCCACGACAGGAAAAACTCCGTCAACAGATCCAGCGCCTTCGTCTGCACGAGGACTTCGCCCATGCTGACCGCCGCGGCAACAAAGAACACCGGCAGATAGTTCATCCGCTTCATATCGTCGACGGTCAGTACGCCGATGCCGGGCAGCACCGCGGCCAGTCCTACGCCCAACCCGATGATCGATGGCGAAATGTGATGGATGAAGTCAGTCAACCAGAGTCCGATCGCCAGCGCAATGAGCAGCGCGGCGCGAGTGCTCGCGGGATTCCAGCCACCCATCTGGCGCAGCTCGTTTTCGACGTAGCCACGCTCGCGCGTGAGTGCGTTCTTTTCAGGAGGGTAGAGCCAGAGAGTCAGCCGCCACGCGATGAGAATCGTGATGATGTCGCACGGAAGGTAGGCGAAGAACCACCGGCTCCAGAGCACTTCGACGCCGCCCACGCGCTCAATCGCGCTGCGCGCCGTGATGGACGCCGCGCCGGCGATGATCATCTTGTCGAAGATGCTGGCGGCGTAGGTAACGATCAGGAACATCGCCCGGCCGATGTTGCTGCCCGGACCGACCTCGAACGCCTCGGCGAGCCCGAGGGCCACTGCAGACATGACGACAACGCGCGCGATTCCCGACGGAATGATGAACGTCAGCACGAAGTCGGTGATGATGAGGCCCAGCAGGACGCGCGAGTAGGTCTGCCCGACCCGCTGCATCACGGCAAATGCGATGCGGCGCGCCAGACCCGTTTTGGTCGCCATCGCGCCGAACAACGCGGCGCCAAACAGAAACCACGGCGTGTCGGTGGCAAATCCGCTGAACGCGACGGCAAAAGGGACGATGCCGAGCGCCCAGTACAGATAGCACCCGATGAATCCGGCGAGTGCGTACTCGACGGCTTCGGTGATCCACGCGACGATCATGAACGAAGAAATCGCGAGCACGTGCTTCAGGCGCGGCTCGATGGCGAGCGGCGCAAACCACAGGATGACGGGCACGGCCACGCACAACGCGCGGCCGATCTGCATACGGAGCGAGACGGCCGGCTGCGCCGGCGCAACCGCCGTCATGGCTCGTGAGTCGATAGATGGTGACTGCGCCAGAGTTTCGGTCATCATTGGCAACCTGGGTTCATCCGCGCGCAAAATCGTACAGGCGTTCTCCGGGCACGCAGCATACTCCAGCATCAATACGGGGTCGATCTCAAGCTGCCGGGGCTATTGTGCGCTGCGCGATGTCGCCCGATCCAAGAACTCCACAACTCGGCGAGGTACCGTCTCCTCCGTCTGATCGTCCACAGCAGCGTCCCAGTATTCCGCGCGCGGCAGGCATTCCTCCACATAACGCGCGGCCGACGTGGCGTGCGACTTGTCGCGGCCGGGCACGACCAACGCCGGAACGTCGACGCGAAACAGATCTTCCGGTTCAGCACCTGGGGACGTGTCCCGATCGAACAGGGAATCGCGGATGGCGCTCACAACCTTTACGTATTGATCGGGGCTGTGCCCGATGTACTCGCTGGCAAACACGGGGTCGCGCTGAATGACTGAGGCCCAGAAGCCCCCGCGCGGATCCTGGTTGTAGGTTTGTCCTTCGGTCGCGATGAGCGACACGACACCATGAAGACCGTGGCGGCGCACGTACTCGAGGTGCTCAGCGACGCGTGCGTGACCGTTGATGCGGTAATGTGCGCCGCCGACTGGCCAGTAGAGCACCAGGCTCGCCGTCGTGTCCGGATGTGCAACGGCAAACGCCATCGCCGGCGAACAGCCCATGCAGGCGCCCATGAGATGCGCACGAGCAATCCCCAGGTGATCGAGCAGGCTCTTTGCCTGCGCGACGTAGTGTGCCCAGGTGATCCGCTCGACACGCCCGCCGGACTCGCCGCTCTCGCGACGGTCGTAGACGATGCAGCTGTAGTGGCGGGGTAGGTGATCGAGTAGCTTCAGCCGCGTGTAGACGCCCTGCGTGCGCCACTTCTCGATGGTCGCGTCGAAGCCGCCGGGTGACATCATCAGCAACGGCGGCCCGGAGCCGATCACGTCGAATCGAGTGTGAATGCCGTCGATGATGGCCGTCTGCATAAACGTTCGGATCGTTCGGATCGTTCGGGTCGTTCGGGTCGTTCGGGTCGTTCGGGTCGTTCGGATCGTTCGGTGACTATTTACCTCGTATCTGTCGCCCGGCACGCACGTCGGCCGCGTACGACCCGATCGCCTCCAACGCGACGCGCGAGACGTTCGCATAGCGCTCGGCCTCATCGTCGAGCGCCGACGCGCTGTAGCCTATCGCGTTGGCGATCGCGCGCACGCGGCCATCCAGCCACGGCCCACCGCCAAGGCCGCCGATCACCGGAATCGAGACGGCTTTCGCCACCGCAGGACCCATGACCGGCCCCGAGTGGCGGAAGTCGAGCAGCGACGCACCTGCCGCCTGAAGCGCGTGCGCACGCTCTACAAGGTCCGCACGCTCCTGCGTCCTGCCTCCTGCCGCCTGCCCACTCATCTGCGCCCAGACAGGAACGCCAGCCTCGACGATTGCGTGAATCGTGGCGGGCTCAGCGTCAACCTTCACCATCGCCGCACCACCGTCGTGAACCAGGGCATGCGCCGCGTCAACGACATCGCGAACGCTGACCGGAACATCGCAGCTGACGAGCGCGTGCGTTGCGCCCCGATGCACCGCCCTGCAGACAACGAGCATCTCGTCGAGCGTGACGTCCTCTTCAGCAGCGTGGCCCCAGATGTTGACACCCACCGAATCACCGACCGAGACGATGTCGATGCCAGCGCGATCGGCGATGCGCGCCATCGGAAAGTCGTAGACGACGGCGGCGGCAATCTTCTCTCCATCGCGCTTCATCTGCTGCAGCCGCGCGATTGTGATTTTTGGACGCACCTCAGGAATACTATCCCGCGATGCGCCTCAATACCGTGATCGCCCTTCTCGAGCAGGGCCAGACTCCTATCACCGTCTTCTCACCCCCCACGATCGAGAGTGCGATCGAGTTCGCCACCACCAAATACGATGGCGTCGTCTTCGAGGCGGAGCACAACCCGTACGACATCAAAGCGCTGCGCGATTGCCTGCAGTACCTCCTGAATCGAAAACAGATCGTCGAGCGTGGGTCGGTGTCACCAGCGGTGACACCCATCATCCGTATCCCGCCGAACGGCGGTGAAATGAATCAATGGTTGGCCAAACAGGTGCTCGACATCGGGGCGTACGGCGTCGTGTGGCCGCACATTAGTACGGTGGAGCAGGCCTATAACGCCGTCTCGGCGTGTCGCTACCCGCGCGCACGCGGATCGACGGCGTACGAACCTGAAGGCATTCGCGGCGACCAGCCCGTGCATGCAGCCCGCTACTGGGGCATCACGCCGCAGGAGTACTACCAGAAGGCTGACGTCTGGCCGCTCGTGCCCGATGGCGAGATTCTCGTCATCATCATGTGCGAGGATGTGAAAGCGATCGACAACCTTCCGCGAATCCTGAAGGAGGTGCCCGGGATCGGGGTGGTGCTGATCGGCGAAGGCGATCTGTCGCAGAACCTCGGTCACCCGCGCCAGTACGATCATCCCGCCGTGGTCGAAGCGATGACGGCCATCCGCCGCACCTGCAATGAGCATCACGTCATCTGCGGGCATCCGCACGTGGAGCCGGGCAACGCGCAGCGTGTGATCGAGGACGGCTATAGATTCCTGATGGCCGCGCCGACGCGCACCTTCGCGGGCCTCGACGCCTGCAGAAAAATTACCGGAAGGACCTGAGGATATCGTCCACGTAGTCGTCGTCATTCACGACGACCACCATCAGAGACCAGGGGCGCACCTGGGCAAGCGTCTTCGCGAGCGCCGCGTCGCTGACGGCCGATGCCCGCACGATGACCGTGTGGGTCATCACGCGCTTCGCGCTGCACGCGCGGCCGATGGTCGCGGCCGACTTCGCATCGGCGCCCGCGCTGATCAGCATCAGCACCAGATCGGCTTCACCAACTTCGGCAAGCAAGCGGTCGACGTCGCGATCGGTTGCCGAATCGAGATCGATGACCTTGACGGCGCGATTGGTCGGCGGCGGCGACTGGATGCGGAAGCGCGCCTCCGCCGCCGAGCTCATCCGCGCGGATTCAGATTGCATTCGCCAACTCCCAATCTCCAACTCCAAACGTCCAAGACGGTTCCCAATCACCTTGGTAGTTGGAAGTTGGTAATTGGCAGTTTTCGCTCATACAGATGCGGGAGCGACGCCCGGATGTGCGATCAACGCGTCGCGGGCTGCGTCCTTGAACGGCTGGTCGGGCGGCAGCACGACCGCAGCCGAGCGGACACGCTGGTGTTCGAGTGAGACTCCCGGCGGCACGACACCCTGCTCCATGAATGCCTTGATCGCACGA
>Ga0310810_10002035_pt1 | contig 21531 bp, 21 predicted proteins | sample NCmetagenome_FD_207641 | JGI IMG/M metagenome (GOLD analysis project Ga0310810, IMG submission 207641) | Soil microbial communities from experimental microcosm in Duke University, North Carolina, United States - NC | ecosystem: Engineered > Artificial ecosystem > Soil microcosm > Unclassified ... | reverse complement strand
CTGTGCTTGAAAAATGCCAGAAATTGATAGATGCAGGATTAGTAGAGTCAATGAAAGCCGAAAGAAATAGGCTCTTCAGAGTCACTGAGAAGGGAATAAGATTCTTCCAAGAATTCCAAAGATTCCAGGGTGTAATGCAAGGCCTTAACCTCAGGTATTAGATATGCGGCAGGGATATCAAGTAGTTGAGGTACAGGAAGCGTTACCGGAAGGAATGATTTTTGTAAGGATCCATTATATCCTCACAACAATGGTCAAGGCTCCAGTTGTAGCTGTATGCTTTCTTTTGCTTACACTCTCGTCCTTTGTCCAGTATGCCATAGGCAGCCCTAAGGTTCTTGATTTTACGATTTATGCAGACGGTACAACCCATGTTTTCTATCAAACTGATGTAGATCCACAATCGCCAGATTTCAGTATGAACGCATATGGTACCAGCATTGAAAACCTTGTAGTACAAGACGAAAACGGAACCTTGCTTTCAAACAAGGTAGACGCAAATGCTGTAACAGTGGCAACATTGGGAGCTTCTACAATCAAGGTAGATTACGATACTCCAGATTTGATATCAAAAAACGGAAAGACTTGGACTTTTCATGTAAATTCTCCTGTTGACTATTCAATACTTTTGCCAAAAAATACTGTGATTGTAGGAATGAGCGAGTCTCCATTAAACATGCAGGTAGTTGATGACCAGTCACTCATATCATTACCAAGTGGTACATCCGATATCAACTATGTCTTTGGCGTTCTGGGTACAAGCCAGACTGCTACTCTGGCAATTCAAAAAGCTCAAGATTTTATCAATACTTTGAATTCTACCGGTGTAAAAACCCCGCTGGCTCTAGCAAAGCTTGCAGAAGCTAAATCTGATTTTGATCAAGGAAAATATTCCGATGCAGAATCTCTTGCAAACTCGGCAAAGAATATTGCCCTACAAGAACAAGATACAATTTCAAAACCCCCAACAAATTCATCTGACAACCACCCACCTAATTCCTCTGATAACATGTCAATCTATCTTCTAAGTGGAAGTGTTATCGCAGCAGCAATAGCTGGAATCATAATCATGAAAAAAACAAGAGCACAGAAAATGATCATCACTCCTAGTGAAATCCCGAAAAACGACGGTTACGTCCCTCCAGAAAAAGAGACTATTTACAGACTAAAGCCAGATCTACGCCAAGATGACAAGGAGATTATAGCATTCATCTCTGAAAAAGGGGGTCAAGTATACGAAAGTGAATTGCGCAAGAAATTCTTGATGCCACGAACAACAATGTGGCGTGCCGTCAAACGACTTGAAAGAGAAGATGTTGTAGAAATAGAAAAGGTTGACCAACACAACCTCATTAGACTGAAGAAAACGGAGGATCAGAAATGAAGAGTTTGACAATCCTTGTTGCAGCACTTGTAGTAACACTAGTCCTGAATGGCCCAATCCAGTCCTTTGCAGATCCCCAACTGGATACGTTAGTGAATATTGCCACACAGGCAAGAAACAATCTAAACATCAGTATTTCCCAAATTCCAAATGCCCCAAGCGAAATCATTTCATTATACCAACAAGGGTCTGACGAGACAGATGCTCTTACTGCAGCAGCTAGTGCACAAGATGTAACATCTGCCAAGCAACACTTTCTTGCAGCAATGAATTTCTTCAAGACCACAAATGATAAGATAAACTCTCTTAATACAACAGAAACAAATGATGAACAGCGTGTAGGTGTAATACAGTTACAAAGCGAAATTACTCGACTAGAAAAAATTGCCGAGACACTTCAAACCATAGCAATAACTAATCATGTTGATTTTAATTTTACACAATTTGACACATCACTTACAGAAGCAAAACAAGATCTTGATGCAGGTAAGATTAATGAAGCATCTCAGTCACTTGATACCGCAAACCAATTAATTTCTGATGCTCATCATTCTATTTCGGAAGTAGCACAACAGAAAACCACTGATAGAGCCAAAGATTTCACAGAGAAACAAATTGAAAGATTTGATAAAATAAACGATCTAAACGCAACTCAAAATGTTACTACATTGAGCTCAAATGTTACAAAATCTACAACCGAGTCTAATCAAACATATGTAGAAAATCCTGGAGAAATGGTTGCAAAATTACGAAAACTTGTAGCAGAGGGTAACGTTGATGAGGCTTTGAAAATAATCAAATCACTAGATGCATACCAAAAAGAGACAGAAAAAAATAATGGTAATCAGGTAGGATCGCAGTCACAAGCTAGTGTTAATACTCAAAATAATACTGAGGCAAATACGACTTCAAACTCATCAAATGTAACTACAACAAATCTCCCAATTACAAATCAATCAAATGTCACAACAACTGGTAACATCAAGACAGATTCTTCAAATAGCGAGAATTCTACCCAGCCACATAACGACAGGAAAATAGAACGCCCAAATTCATTCCATGATAAAAATTCAAATTTTTCATCTACGCCTCTGTCAAATGTAACAGCAGCAAATCTTCCTATTATCAATAAATCAAATTCCATTCAATCACATAAAGACAAAAAAATAGACCAACCAAGTTCATTCCATGACAATAATCTTAATCAACAGCAAGATAACAGCAACAAAACAGGGTCTCCGGTGATACCGCAAGGAAGTTTTGACTCAGAACAACAAAATGTGCCACATGATAAAGGCCATGAAAAAATTCAAGTAAAACAAAATAAAGGAAAACAAAATCACGATTAATTCTTAATCTAAATACAACAATAATCTAGTCGCAGATCTTTAGTCATTTTCTCTATCTATGGACCAAAAATAAGAGCCAACTGCTAATCCGGACAATGGCCACATTACATAAAATTCATATAGATTTTTACTAGACCGAAGAGGAGATGGCTTCAAAACAAATCTCCGTAGGCGTGGGGATACCGATGATAATAGCTGGTATCATACTTGGTTTCATCTTGGCACCAACACAAGCAGATCTCAAAGATACTATAGAATTTGTAGGGAGTCTTATTGGAATTCTAGGAGTGCTAATATTCATAGCAGGATTTCTTTCAAGAAAAGTAACCTCAATTACATCCTAAATCGTCATAGTCCTCGTTATCAGAAGATACTCAATAGAACTAAAGAAAGTCTGATCATCTATTTCTCTTGATGACCATAATTGCACATTCTTTTTTATCCATTCAGGAACTTTGACTGAACTTTCTGATGCTGTTGGTATGTGATCAATTTGTCCAGAAGACCACAACTGCATGTATTTGTGTAGCTGATCAACTGATGCTGAAGAATTATCTTGCGTGGAAGATTCTGATGTTGCAGGGATCTGGATCAATCCTTGTTTTATGATATATTTTATGGCTAGGGCAAAATCTGATTTATCCAATATGCCTTCTGACCACCATGCTGAATTTTTCATTACCCAGTTTGGTAGAACCGTAACAGTACTGGTAAATTTCAGGACTGTCCCCTGATTATTATCGACCACGTAAATGTTGTTTAATGTATCTGTTGCAATCCCTGCAGGAGCATCAACCTCGTCATCACCGTCAACTGAGGATCCCCAACCAAGGAGGAAATTTCCATTGGAATCGAATTTCTGTATTCTGTGTGCTCCCGGATCTGCTACGTAGACATAATCTTTAGAATCTACTGCAATTGCAACTGGCTGGTTAAACCTGCCATCTTCTGTTCCATTAGAGCCGTAAAAATTCATGAAACTTCCTATGCTGGAATATTCTAGAACTTTATTATTGGTTGAGATTACGTAAAAGTTATTCTGAGAATCAAATGTTATGGCCCTAAAACCATCGCCGCCCACTTTCTGTCCTTCTGCTAGTACTGGAACAATTTGATCTTTATAGTTGCCAAGGCGATCAAATACTTGAATTATGTTTCGTCCCGAATCTACAACGTAAAGATTTCCAAATTTGTCAGAACTCATGGAAACTGGGGTGTGGAACATCCCTTGCTGGTCTCCATAGCTTCCCCATGAATAAACGAAATTTCCATTTTTATCAAGCATCTGAATTCTGGAGTTTCCTGTATCCATTACGTAAAGATATTTCTCATTAACAAAAACTCCCAAAGGATGTATGAATTGGCTCTTTGATGAGCCAAAACCTCCTATCTCAAAGAGTAGTTTTCCCTTAGAATCAAATTTCTTTATTTGAGAATTTCCCGAGTCTGCAATGTAGATATTATTGTCAGAGTCCATGGCAATGCCTGTTGGAGAACTAAGCTCTGAGATAACATCAGAAGGATAACTTGGCACTGAAAATTGTTCTGAATTTAATAGCTCACTGTCATCCATTGTTTCCCCAGTAACATAAAATGTTGAAGAACGTATTATTCCTCCATACTTTACATAGAATTGCCACTTTCCTACCTGATCGTCCTTGGATATCTTATGAGGCACAATCACATCATTTAGAGAGACTGGAATTGAAATCATTCCATGGACTATACCCTGAGGATCGGTTGCCCATGAATCTATTGAATCTGAAATGATATCTGATGTGTATACCCTGGCTTCCGCAATCTCACCCATTCTATAATTCCATTTATTGAGGTACATGTCCAGAGAAATTTTTGGCAATGCATTACCGTTGGTAATTACTTTGAATGTGCCGCTACTCTTTACTCCTGCATACTGAACATCAAACTTGTAAGTTCCAATCTCCTTGGTGATGTCTTTTAATGACAACTTACTATCTATGGAATTTACAGGAAATTGTATGTTGGTTGTATTACCCGTTGGACCCGTTATTGAAATGGTTCCCATGGATTCCTTGACACTTGTGACAAGAAGATCCAGTAAGACATCATCACCGGGATAGTATGATGCTGATGTGGATTCTATTGTAAGCTCCATCAGTTTTCGTAAATCGCCAACAAGAAATGGCACGTTGACAGTAGAATTGAAGTATTTGACATTTAGGTTGTACAACCCAGGAGGATTGTATTTGGCAATCTGAACCATTGGGAAATCATATTCTATGTTTGGATGTGTTGCTTTAATCTCAATTTCTTTGACAAATACCGTCTTCCCGTCCCTGTCATAAAAATTCAAATAAACAGTTGGTGCGAATTTTCCTTCAGGTACGAAGTAAGAAGTTGTAATGTTTATCTTCATTGTGTCCGGTTGATGGTACTGCGATTTGTCTGTGAATACCGCCAAGTTAAGGGAATTTACCTTAACCTGAACTGTCTGATTAGAATCTCCGTATGCATAATTAATCGACCATGTACCAAACTCATTATCATATGCATCTCGAACAATCTGGTGTACTACTGCTCCTGATCTTATTCCAGTATCGAGCATTCCAGATATTGTTGAATTGTCAGGTCTGTGGGCTGTCCATTTTATTGGACCTCCGTTGTACCCGTGAACCAAGAGGCTGATCTTGATCCAATCATTTGGGCCAAATTCTTCTTCCTGAGATGTTGCGTCTATGCTCGTAGCACTTGCATTGTGGAAAGTAACAAACGCCAAGATTGCAACCGGTAATAAGTAAATTAGTTTTTTCACTACCAACTATCAATCCTTAGTGAATTAATTACTTTGGCAAAAAATCATTCATAAGAAGATCCAATTAAATAAATAATGAATAGATGCAGATCGAATACTTGAACGTAAGACTTTATGAGATATTTACATCCGTAGAAGGAGAGGGAATCCTGTATGGTACTAAGACTCTATTTGTGAGATTGGCAGGCTGTCCATTCAAGTGCTTCTATTGTGATACAAAAGAGGCGCTTCCAATGAATTCTGGAAAGGAATATTCCATTAGTAAAGCAAAAAAAATAATCGAAAAAAATCTCCAAAAAAATACCTACAAAGTCAATTTCACTGGAGGGGATCCTCTTGCTCAGTCAAAAGCAGTAGCAGAATTGGCAAAGTTTGTTCAAAGCAAAAAGATTCCCACATATTTAGAATCGTCCTGTTATGATTCATCAAAGTTTGCACAAGTTCTTCCCTACATGGATTTTATAAAAATTGAATTTAAAACTCCGGAATCTGGTTTTGTTGATTCAAAACATTATTCCAAACTTTTAGAAAATGAACTTGAATGCCTGAGGCTTGCAAAGAAATCAAAGAAAATCACATACATCAAAGTGGTAATAAGTTCTAAAACCCAATTGAGTCAATTCAAGAAACTTCTCAAGCAAATATTCAAAATAGTATCGAAGACAGATCTTGCAGGATTTATAATACAGCCAACATATGGTATATCCGAGCCTAGTTTGGAACAGCTATTCAGCTTTTATGATTCAGTTTATGACTATGATGCGCAAGTTAGAATAGTACCGCAGCTCCATAAATTCATAGGTGCACCATGATGAATAAAGAAAGAATAAAACGATTAATTCGTGAGATAATCGCGGAGATAGGAGAAGATCCTACAAGAGAAGGTCTAGTTGATACTCCGAACAGAATTGCAGACATGTATGAAGAGATATTCAAGGGATATGAAGGAGAATCAGAACTTTCAGTAAAGTTCTCTGAAGATTCCGACATTGTAATTGCAAAAGATATTCAATTCTATTCCATGTGTGAACATCACATGTTGCCATTCTATGGAAAGGTCAGTATTGCATACGCACCAGACAGCAAGGTATTTGGAATCTCGAAATTAGTTCGTCTTGTTGAAAAATATTCTGCCAGACTACAGATACAAGAACGAATTACAAAGAATATTGCAGATGAGCTATATTCTGAAGGAGTCAAAGGTGTTGTAGTCATTGCAGAAGGTGAACATCTATGCATGAAGATGCGAGGAGTGCGCAATGATGCCATTGTCACAACAATAGCATCAAGAGGAGTCTATGACAAAAAAGAAGCAAGATCGGATGTTTTGAACCTGATATACAGCGGAAAATCTAAACCAAATATTGGTTGATCTAAAAAATTAAATAATAACACCCAATGCAGGACTATATGGGCGCACACAATAACATACATGTTCCAAAAGAATCCTGGCCCGCTTTCATGTGGTATGCAATAGAGTTCTTTATTGTATTGGGTGCTGGATTGGGAATTTCTCTTAATTCAATGGATTTCTTCAAGAAACTCGGTTTCAATGATTCCATGGATGTCTGGGCTTTCTGGGGAATTATCGGTGCAGTCTTTCTAGCATATTATGTAATTGTGAGACCGCTGATATTGAGAAAACCAGTCTTATCTAAAATTTAGCTGTATCTTGTTTTATCCGCAATCTTGGATTTGAGAAAGGCAAGTTTCCTATTGTTACATGATTCACATTTTCCACAGTGAATCTTGCCATTTCCATAACAACTCCAACTATTGAAGATCTGCTCGCCCAATTCCTTGTAACCCTTCTTTAGAAGATCAGTTTTAGAAAGATTGTCCATAAATGGGCTCCATATCTTTATCTTCTTTCTGAGGCCCAAGTTTATTCCATCAATCTCCCCCTCGTTCAAAGCCTTTGCAAGTAATCTTGCAAATGACGGTCTACAATCAGGATATTTTGTATCTCCAGTATGAGCACCGTATATGACAACATCAGCCTGCTTTGAAAATGCCCAAGCTGAGGCAATACTGAGAAAAATGGCGTTTCTGATTGGTGCAACTATGGAATAATCAAATTTTGAAGGAATTGTTATTTTGGAATTGGTTAGGGCATTCGTGTTCTCGTATAGATCTTTCATAAATTTTATGTCCACTATCTTGTGTTCTCTAAATTTTAATAATTTTGAAAACTGTTGTGCAACCTTTACTTCCTTACTTGCCTTTTGACCGTAAGAAAAAGTTATTCCATAAAGATCATATTTTTTTCTAAGGTATGCTGCAGCGCATACTGAATCCAAACCTCCGCTGAATATTATAATGGCTCTCAATTTGATAGCAGTTCCATTAGACCAAATAAAATGTTTGACTAGGCAATGGAGAGTAACATGGCCCCAGATAAAATCATGACAGATCCTGTTATGACTTTGAGTATGTTGCGCCTGTTCGATATTTCCTTAAAGTATAAGATTCCCCAGGATACGGCAAAAAGAGTAGCTGTTTGAGAAATGGGATATGCTACAGTAATTCCTATTGACGCTATTGCCATCAAGACAAACAGACTGCCTGCATTGAATAAACTTCCTGAGATTACTCCTGCGACGATCTCTCTCTTGATCCATCTTCGTGATAAAAATAACAGTGGTATTCCTATTACAAAGATCGACAAGCTTGATGAAAAGAATCCAGATTGAAGCGTATGTGTTGCTTGCATTGGTATGACATACGAACCACCTATGATGCCAGATGCAGCAGCTACAAGGTATCCCTTTCGTTGAACCGTCGAGGTCTTTGACGCACTTGTAACAAATGGCAAACCAGCTAACAGTAAGCCAATTGCCCCGATTGCTAGTATCATATAGCTAAATTTTTCTTCAAAGTAAAATATTCCCCAGAGAAACGAGATCAGAATACTAAAGCCTGCAAGAAACGGAGAGGTTCGTGAAAGTCCTATCAGCCTGACTGAATAAAGCGCAAGAATGTTTCCTGCAGTCCATATCGCACCGCTGAGAAGACCGCTTGGTAAAATTTCAAATCCCCAGAAAAAACTAATTGGAATTGCAAAAAGAATAACTCCTATTCCGGTGGATCCTTGCAGCTGCCAAATGTTTGCAACGCTAACCTTTCTAACCGGAGCAAAGAAAGTGCCCCAACAGACAGCTGAGCCTATGGATGACGCCAACCCAAATGGATTCAAGTATAGTTTAACTGCGAGAGTTGCAATATAACTCGATTTCTATCAAAATATGGATTCTAAAGTTTAATTTCTGCCAAAATATTTTTCTAATATGGGATATCTGAAAGTTGAACGAGAAGCGGAAATTGTTCAAATCACAATAAACAGACAAGACAAGCTAAATGCAATGAATCTGGATGTTATGAATGAGTTTATTTCTCTGCTTGATGATTTAGAAAAAGATTCTTCCAAAGTCATTATTATCACTGGTGATGGCCCAAAAGCTTTCTCGGCTGGTGCAGATATTGAATACATGAGTAGCATTGGGCCAACAGAGGCAGAAAAATATGCATTGCGTGGACACGAAGTTTTAAACAAAATTGAAAAATTAGAAAAACCTGTAATCGCGGCAGTGAATGGGTATGCCTTAGGTGGAGGATGCGAGCTTGCACTTGCCTGTGACATCAGATTTGCATCGCCTAACGCACAACTTGGTCAACCTGAGGTCACATTAGGAATTTGTCCAGGATGGGGAGGAACGCAAAGGCTATTGAGAATTGTTGGTCCATCCAGAGCTAAAGATCTCATATTTTCTGGCAGAAAAATTACTGCGGAAGAAGCATTTTCAATGGGCTTGATAAATAAAATAATTCCTTCCGAGAATTTACTCTCTGAAACTAGGGCATATGCAAAAACAATATCGAAGAACAGTGACTTTGCAATAGGAGTTTCTAAAATGCTTGTGAACAGGGGAACTGATGCTAATCTTGATACTGGATTGAAACTTGAAATTTACTCATGGGCCGTATGTTTTTCAACCAAAGACCGAGAAGAAAGAATGCGTAAATTTGTTGAAAAGAAATAATGCTATGCAACAAAGGCGCCTTTGCTTGGCTTGCAAATTACTGTAATACATTTTGTATCAGCTGAAGCGAATCCTTTCTCCATTGCTTTGCAGATCTTCTTGTGATCTGCAGATTTTGATGTAAATGAAATTACGGAAGGACCTGCACCACTTATTGTCACACCTAATGCACCGGCCTTAAGTGCATTTGTTTTAACTTTGTCAAATCCTGGAATCAAATGTTTTCTTGCAGGCTCTACAATTATGTCCTTTATGGAATGGCCTATCAATTCTACATCTTTCTTGATGAATCCTGCGGTTATTGCAGATGCATTAGAGAGATTCTTTACGTAATCCGATAATTTCACTTGTTGAGGAAGGACTCCTCTAGATACCTCTGTCTTTTTCTTGGGAACACTAATTTTTGGTATGGCTACGCATAAAACCAAATCCTTTGGAGGTTCAACTTGTATCACATCAAACGGATCTGTTCTCACTATTACAAATCCGCCTAGAACTGATGCGCTAACGTTGTCATAATGAATGGATCCTGCACTAGCTTTCTCTCCAATTCCTGCAAATTTTACAAGTGCATTATCGTCAAGATCGAGGTCAAACAACGCATTAAATGCAACTGCAGCAGCTGCAGCAGATGCTGCGCTACTACCCATTCCAAACCCTGCTGGAACCCCCTTCTTGATTTTAATTAAAAGTCCATCTTTTATCTTGAATTTTTTGGACATTTCCTTGATTACTAGACCTGCTGAATTTTTTTCCAATTCAAGAGGAACAGAATCTGAACTTTCAATAATTATTTTATTTCCTTGTTTTATTATCTCAATTTCATCATAATATGCATCAAGAGCTAATCCAAACACATCAAAACCGGGACCCAAGTTAGCTGTAGAGCTAGGAGCCCTTGCAACTACACTCTTCATTAATCTTCTACCTCTTCACCCAAATTGAGCACACGACTTAGTGCAGCTTGAAGATTGACCATCCCCTCTCCAGTCGCATTAGAAATTGGAATTGTTCCCTGGGCAAAACCACCCAAATTTAAGCTTCTTAGAATATTGACTGCAAGAGTATAATTTTCACCATCAGAATCTATTGCAAGAGCATCTTCCAGGCTTGCCATGTTTGTTGACCATTTTAGTATGTCTTTAATCTTATCTTCAATAAGATCTGTTTTTGTTAGGACATTTATCTGTGATATGCCGAGTCTTAATTTTACTGAAGTAGCAAGTAATGCAATTGAGATAAAATTGCTTGGAGATGTCATAAGTGATCCGTCATGTAAAAATATTGATACTTTTTCTTCAACATTCAAGTTTTGTACCAGAAATGGTCCGCTTGTTCTGTAAGCAAACAACTCGATTTGTCCAGGTGTATCTATTATAAGATAATCTGGATTTACATTGTCTATCTCTTTTTGAAGATCATCAATTTTTGATGCTATAAGATCATTTGCCATGATCATGGATCCGTTAGGGCCAAGATCATATTGTTTCATGATCTGTACTATGTCAACATAATCTCTAACGTCAATGTCGCATGTATATGGCAAGTTCTCTACACCTGGGTCTAGATTCAGCATTCCAACAAAAGCACCATTTCTAGAATAATAATCGAGAATTTTGGAAGCTAGCAAAGACTTTCCAGACCCTGCAGTTCCAACCAAGAAAATCGCCTTCATTTTTCTGATAATTTATTTTATGTTGAGCTTATATTTCCATCCATGAGTAAGGCAGGCAATGAATTGGAAACTTCTTGCCATTCCTGTTAGTGTAATTCCATTTCTCATCATAGCAGCCACATTTAATGTGAGTTTTGAGAATATTCTTGCTATAGGAGTATTACCTTTTATGGGTGCTTCAATAGCTATGGCTGGTAAATTATTTACTCAAGGACTAAAATTCAATTATCTTGTAAAGAAATTCTTGGGTCCTGTGGACGTAAATTGGAGGACAATTTCTGTAAGGATTGGCAGCGAATTTGTAACATCAACTACTCCATCTTTTGTTGGGGGTGAATTAGTCAGAATAATGTGGTTAGGCAAAAAGGGGGTTCCAATTGGAAAAGCATCTTGGGTTACAATAATCGAGATTGTAACTGAAGTACTGGTTTCTGGAATATTTGCAATTACTGCTGCAGTAATTTCATTTGCATATGGTGCTTATGCTATAGGAATAACAATACTTGCAATCAGTGTTCCTATAACAGGATTGTGGTCTACACTATTCTTTATGTCATCAAAAAGAACATTTCAGGTACCTGGCTGGGCTTCCAGAATTGCTACAAAAGTAGGAAAAGAGCGTTCACTAAAGTATATTGATAAAACCAATTTATGGATGAAAGAAATTTGTGATATGAGTAGACAGACTCTGCACACCAAGGAAATCAAAAAAGCGTTTACAGTTTCGATAATAATTTCTGTATTCACATGGTTACTTTACGGCCTTTCTTTTATGATAATTGCAAATGGAGCAGGTTATGTGATAGACTTTTTCCATTCTCTTATGGCAACAATGGCTTCTATTGCAGTTGGTAATCTACCAATTACTATTGGAGGTTCTGGCCTAACTGAATTTTCGATCTGGGCATATCTGGGGCATTTGAATAGCTTGACATTTGAGGCAGCCAAGAATAGTCTTCAATGGAATATCGTTATCGGATGGAGAATAGCTACTTATCATGTTGGCCTTGTGATAAGTTGGCTCTTTCTCATGAAGGTGGTCTATCCAAGCATCAAGAAAGCTAAAACTGTATAGAAAACCCTTCATCCACATTGTATATGATATCTCTCTCGCTCTCTTTGTTCTATCAAATCATTTCATTACCAGTTTCTCTTTAATTCAGGTATGAAAAAACTCAAAGGCTTTGCTACTTTCCAAATATCATAATATCTTGGTTTCATAAAAAGAGAAATATTTTGCAAGTTCTTCATCAGATACTTTTTCTTTGTTCTACAATATTGACTAAAAAGTATGTAAACCAGACACAAATGTACACACCATTTAACTCAAATGATTATATAATAAATTCAATGACGCTTCAAACAAAAACAATACAGAAAAATATGTCAACTATTGGACTATTGGAAAAAAACCAAGAAAAAGTTGTTGGAATTCTAAATACGGTACTTGCAAATGAATTTGTCTTGTCTACAAAAACAAGAAACTATCATTGGAATGTTACAAGCCCAAATTTTAGTGAACTTCATAAGTTCTTTGATGAACAATATGAACAACTCGATGAAATTCTTGATCAAGTAGCAGAAAGGTGTAGAGCAATGGGAGGAAAGTCTATTGCTACAATGACAGAGTTTTTGGCAAAGACTAGTCTCAAGGAGCAACCAAAAGAGTATCCAGTGGCAAGAAAAATGATTTCCAACTTGTTAGCGGATCACGAGACAGTAATTCGAAATCTGAGAAAGGATTTGGAAATATGTGACTCAGAATGTAATGATATGGGCACAAATAACTTTCTAACAGACCTTATGGAAAAACATGAGAAGATGGCTTGGATGCTAAGGTCTTTTCTCGATGAAAAGTAAATCCTCACTTTTTCAAACACTTGAATGTGATGCAATTTGTTAGTTATTTTAAAGAAAAAACCAAAAATCTGTAAAAGATGTAAAACAGAATATAATGATAACAATGGATATCCAGTTTGCAACTATTGTTTAAAATTGCTGGATGATTGGGAGTAGAAGTTTGTCTCTTCTAAGCGTTGTTCCATATGAAATTAATGATCATCTTCGCCTTTATTTCAAAGAACCTTGGGAGATAAAATTTGATGAGGAGTGTGGAATATGTGGATGCAAATTGGATGAGTTTGATTTATGCGGATGTGATATTGGAGGAGGAGATTGAGAAAAAGAAAATTTGAGCCTATAGTCTAGGAATTACTCTACTTTTTGCTGTAATCACCAAGATACTCGCTATGGATATGACAAGAACTAGTAATGCAATTGGACCAAATTCTGGAATAATGTGGAAATTTAACACGTCTCCCTTTGGACCAGTCCAACTAGATGGGTCCGTTCCTGGTAATCCAACTCCATTTAGCGTTATTTGAATATCTACTGGATTAGAGGACAGTAAATTGTTGGTTTTTTGGGTATCATAGCCAGTATGGGTGTGTCCTGTAGTATTTGAGAACACAAAAATCCCGTCTTGTTTTACTGAAATTGCATAATTTTGATGTGGAATTAGATTACCATTTGCGTCTAAGAATGTAAGTGCCATTGAAAGTGGGTATCCGCTTACTGGTGTAGAAGGAGAATAAACAATTTGTACTTGACGAAATCCATCACTTACTGTTCCATTTATTGCATACATAAGAGGTTGATTACCTACTGGACTAATGGCCATATTGCCGAGGTGTACACCACCTGTATTACCAGGGGACGACGTCTCTTGAGCATTTGCTCCTAAAGTTGTTGGAAATAATACAAAAAAAGCGATAACAGAAACATATCCCAACCCTGCCTTCTTACCTATCCTTTTCACAATATCTAGTTCGTGTTAAAGTATATAGGATTTGTTGGAAATTTTGCATCAGCATATTATCTCGTTAGAAATTATACATAGAATTGTCTTTCTGACTCAGAAATTTATGATAACAAAATTTCTCTTTTGTTAAGATAATCTTGCAAAGAATTTGTGACAATGATTTCAAATATTATTTGATATACTAGTCCATAACATCGACGTACTTGTACATCATACTAACCAAAGAGTAAGCGAGTCTTAAAGTCTTGCAAACAATAAATCAGTATTGGTACATTCATGCAAGTATTCGTCAGTAACAAATCAATAAATCCAGAACCTCAAGTAATTATTTGGAGTAAGTATAGAGCCATTAAATGGAGTGATTTTAAAAAAAAGAACCCTAACCTTGATGATAAAGGTTCAGCAAATGTTGCAATAGGATTCCAATCAACTCCGCTAATTGAACATATCAAGATTAAAAATAAATTCAAGTTTAAGATTATAGATATGAGACTCCATGCAGTTTTTATCCCAGAGTTCTCTTGGGTAATGAAAAATGTTAGTGTAAAAGGTAAAACATTACTTCTAAAACATGAACAAGGGCATTTTGACCTAGCAGAAGAAATCATTAGAAAAACTCGAATTAAATTAATCAATCATTTTCAGGATAGAGTTTTTATTATAAATGAAAAAACGAAAGATACTGCAAAAAAGGGCGCGATATTGCAAGTAACTAAGATAAGAAAAGACCTTGAAAGCAGATTACAAAAAGATTTCAAAAAACAAGAAAAAAAGTACGATGTTAAGACCAATCATGGATTAATCATGAGATATCAAGATGATTATAATAAAAGGTTCAAAAAGTTAAGGCAATGATTGATTTGAAAATAAAATAAATCCTTTCAATATAAAATTCCTCATATATTACATATTATCAGTAAATCTAAAAGATCTGGATTAAAGATCAATCAGTATTGCAGGACAAATTTGTCAATAAAGTTGACAATGTCGTCCATGAAATTTACACAACTGTAAGCGTGGCCTAATAGTATTACAAATGATCATTCTAACAATGGACCTTTAAATCATGAACAGAATATCCGTAAAATCTTCAAACTTGTTGATAGTGTCAATTCTCTTAATTGCGGGAGTCGGAATGATTACTAATTCTGCTCAAGCTATATCTAACATTCCACTATCAAATCTTTTAACTACTAATTCTCCAATTCAGATCAATCTACCATGGAGTGCACCTAATAGTAATGAAAATCCTTCATTGATAGCATACGAAATAGTATTTTTATCTGGCAATGGGACTCAAACAACAACTCAAGGGGTTACTGTACCTACTCCACCAACTTCTCTTAGTGTCACCTCGTCGCCTCCAAATAGTATCTTTCTAACATGGAATTTGCCTCAAAGTAACGGCGGTTCTCCAATCTTGGGATACGAGGTAGATTACAAGACTAGTACATCTAATTTCTGGTTTGTTCTGGTTCAAAACACTGGACTTTCTACATCATATGTCCAGACTGGACTAGTACCTGGTAACACTTATTCATATAGAGTCTTGGCCATAAACAGCATTGGTTCAAGTCTTCCTTCAAATGAGGCATCCATTACACCTAATGTACAACCCACACAACAAAACTATCTACCAGCAGGCTCATCTATTTTTACAGGCCAGCAATCTCCAGGCAATATCAACAGCGCGCTATTTTCAAATTCTGGTCCACAGACAAAATACTTTTCATCTCCAAGTGATCAAGTAAATGGAATTTGGACAACTGTCTCAACATACGTAAGCGGAGCAATACTTTATTTTGATTTTAATGGAAATACATATTCTACTAACATATATCCAAATTCAAACACATTGATTAGTTTCTCTGGACCAACGAGCATATCAAATGTTAGAGTGAGCATCCAAGATAGAGGATCCTCTAATGATATAGTCGGTGTAGCATATGTAAGTTCGGCAAATCCTAGATATCCACTTGTGCCAGATGCACCGCAGAGTCTTTTTGCAAATCTATATTCGCAAAATAATGTCCAAATTTCATGGATTGCTCCTCAAAATATTGGCAAACCTCCAATCTTGGGATACAAAATAGAGTACAAGACTAGCACATCTAATTTCTGGTTTGTTCTGGTTCAAAACACTGGACTTTCTACAATAAATGTTCACTCAGGACTCGCACCTAGCAGCACTTATTCATATAGAGTATCAGCTATAAACAGCATTGGTACAAGTCTTCCTTCAAATGAGGCATCCGTTACCACTGGATCTTTTACTAGTCCGCCTCCTCCCATCTCTCACATATCATCTGGTACAATTCCCATAGTTGGTACTGATACCTCGATAAGCTACGTAATCTCAGGAGATCAAGTATCTGGTGCAGCAGTTAACAAAAATACAAACTCATTAGATTTCCAACTTCAAGGAATGGTTGATGGACAATTGTTTGTCCAGATGCCAAGAACTTTGATTGATGCAAAACAATCAGATGGAAGCGATAAAACTTTCTCTGTAATCCTTGACAACAATAACGCCCAGTTTACTGAAACAAAAACTGATACCTATAGGACATTGGTAGTATCATTTCCTGCGAATGCAAATCACATATCCATCATTGGCACCACAGTCGTGCCTGAGTTTCCAATAGCATTGATTGCACTTGTTATTGGATTGGTTCCTACTATATTCATTTCAAGAAGGCTTGGCAAATTCTGAGTCTCTTAAAAGATGATATGCTCCTTTCAATCTTTTGAATGGAAAAAACAATTAGAATTATTTTATGGTAAGTATTGGTGTGTAGTACTTTTACAGTTGTGGTTTGATTTTAAGTTCTATATCCAAATTAGGATTGTAAGATGAATTTTACTACACATGTTATGTTTGGATTACTTGTAGGAGGTTTATTCTTTGGTAGGCCAGAGATTATGTTATTAGTTGGAATTGGTTCTGCAATTCCTGATCTTGATAGAGAATATGGTTTTTTGAGCAAAGAATCATTTCGCAGAAGGGAAGTTCATCGTGCGTTGTGTCACAATGTCATATTCATAGGATTAGTTTATTTGATAAATCCCTATCTTGGTCTTGGAGCTTTTCTTCATACTTTACTTGATGCATTCACATCGGCAAGAGACAGAGGAGTAGAATGGCTGTATCCATTTTCAAGGTTAGTAAAAAAAGCTGTTTATGACTTTGATGGAAATAAAATGGAATCTGATCCAAAAAACAAAGTATACTTTGTCCAAAACGAGATACCAGTACTGACAGAAAAAACTACTAAAGATTTGAAATCAGATACTCAGTCACGACCTTGGAGGAGGACCTACGGACCTGCACTCTCAGGAAGACTACTTGACAAAGGAATCTTTTTTGGATCTGGTGCACTCACCTTATTACTAATCCTCTTTTCAGTTCTTGGTCTTCATCAGTTTATAAGTTTGAATCTTAACATGGTCAGTTCTCCATCATTCCTTGTTCCGTTTCTTATAGGTTCTGCAGGAATTATAATGAACTTTCTTGCAGGAGAGATGGATAGAAAGAAACTAGCAAAAAAATATGTAAAGACAGACACGCCTTACAAAGTTATTTTCTTTTTTTCTATTGGAATAATTATCGTAGCGTTAATTCTGGGTGGAATGATGAATCCGAAGGTTGTAAACTCAACAGAAGTTATAATCCCATACATAATTGCGGGGATCTTGGTGTTAGTTCTTGTCTCTTTTTTGATGTTAAAGTTTTATTCCTCAAAAACTGTTACTGATGATCATGATGAACCATCGATCGTATGAAAAAATCATCTTAAACTTGTCAATAATATTGACAAATAAGTAAGCAGAGTCTTTATAGTTAATTGTGCATAATAAATAATTGCACATTGGAATATGGGGTATTGTAGGAGTACTGGTAATAATTATACTTGTACTATACCTTATCAAAGTCATTTAGAAAAAGCAAACAAAGGATACGACAAACTTGAGCAAACTGAATCTCTTTAAGTTTTGCAGAAGATTGGTACAGAACCATGTAAAACAACTCTTAATAGTATTAATAACAATAAATTAACAGTGTGGCAGTTCGTAGCTGGTTTTCTTATCGGAACCTTGTTTGGTTGGCAAGTCATTACATGGCTTGTAAATCTGATAAAATGAATTCCTCAATTGCACCAGTAATTGATATTTTGAGTGAATGATTTGAGTAGATCAAACACCCTAGAAAAAATCACGAACTAAATTTCAGTAAATTGCTAGACTTTTGCTGTTATCGTATATTAGTTATTGTGTAAGATATTTTTTTCATATAATGTCTAATAAAAATAAAATTTCCTAGAAGAATTTTCGCTAATTAATAAATACGTGATTCAGTATTTTAATTTGTGGCAGTTAATTCTAAACCGATTGACATTGTAAAGAGTAAAAAATTAGAGGCTAGCTTTGAACCAAGCATGAAAACTCTAATTCGTATCTTGGACACCATTTTAAAAAGTGGCGCTGAAGGTAAGACCAAACTTTCACTTAATACCAATCTAAACTATACACGACTTGCAAAGCATATTGTGTGGTTAGAGAAAAAAGGACTGGCTGAATCAAAAATTAATGATAATAAAATTTCTGTTTCGTTGACTGTATCTGGGAGGGAATTTGCGACGGTGATTTCAAAAATTAACTGATACACTAGTACATAACATCGAAGATTATTGTCTGTGCAAGTCTCATTATTCATTATTAAAAACATGCTTCAGATCCACTAGAAACATTAGTACTAGGTACAAGAGTACTTTTATCATGAAATTCAGTATTATATAGTAGAATTATGCATTAGAAAGCACTTTATTTTCATACTCTCTAATTTTGATCATTGGATTATTCAGGTAAAGTAGTTGTCATTACAGGTGCATCAAGCGGGATAGGTGAGCAATCAGCTGAGGAGTTTGCAAAACTACATGCCAATGTAATATTGGTATCTAGAAATGAGGAAAGATTACAGAAAGTAGCGGCAAACTTATCAAAATATCAAACCAAGGTCTATGTTTATGCGTGTGATATATCTAAAAAAGATCAAGTTGATACAATGGGTCGGATTATTATTGAAAAGTTTGGTACCGTTGATGTACTTGTAAATAATGCTGGTTTTGGTATTCAAAATACTGTAAATGAAACAAAGATAGAAGAAATGGAATCACAGATGGCAACAAATTTTTTCGGAACAATGTATTGTATCAAGACATTTCTGCCAAAAATGTTAGATCAAAAATCTGGGCATATCGTTAATGTGGCATCTGTGGCAGCAAGCATTGGAATTCCAGGAATGGCAACTTACTGTGCATCCAAATTTGCAATACTTGGATTTTCAGAATCATTATTTCATGAACTAAAGGGAACGGGAGTAGGAATAACTGTGGTTAGTCCAATAATGGTAAGAACTAATTTTTTTAATCACGAATCTTTTAATAAAATGCCGAGATATTCAGCCACATCGCTTGATCCAAAGACAGTAGCAAATGCAGTAGTACGAGCTGCGTCATCGCCTAGACTTGAGATTGTAGTTCCTCAATTTGTAAGAATTGCGATATGGCTTAAGCGAACTTTTCCATATCTGATAAATCCAATAGTGGGAGGAATATTTAGAAGATCAACTAAAACCTAAGATTTTATTGAATAGTCTATTCTTCCTCAGACTCTTCTCCTGAAGAATCCGAGTCTACGTCCATTAGTTCTAGTTTTGTAAGTTCAAACTGGTAAATGGCATCCATGTCAATCTCCATTTCCTTTTTAAGAAATTCAATAACCTTCTTACCCAGAGGAGCCTTTGACGAATTTATCGTAAACTCATAAACTACTCCTTTCATTAGGTCTGCAGGCTTTACCTTCTTTGGCAGATCCATTCCTTCAATTATCTTTCTTCCATCCTCAACAGCCTCATAAAGTTGTGCATCGATCTTCATGTCTTTTTCATAAACCTCAAGTATGTAACCGGTTCTTGTAACAGATTCTGGCTTGCCAAACTTGGCATCCTTTATCTCATCTTGTACCCATTTTGGAATTTCTTTTTCTTTTCCCATTACAAATCACTGTAGCTAGCCCTGTTTGTCTTTTTTGCTTGTTGTCCACCAATCACGATATTCATCATGTTTATCTTCACGCGTTTTTTCTCTTTTATTCAATCTGTATCTAATATCGCTTACCTGTTCCCTGGTTGCAAACAAACCGCATTTTTTGCAAATGAAGTGTTTTGTATTTGCATCAAATTTCATTTCTACTACTACTTCTTTGGCTGCACATTCGGGACATTCAGTCAACGACGGCGATCATCAAAGTTATCCATAAAAGCTTTTGGTCAGATTCTGGTACGCGGTCTATGTCTTCATCCCTAAAAGGTCAGTTCGCCCATCTAAATGCCGCGTACCAGAACATTGTGTCCGAATTAAAAAATTATAATTCTTTCTAGTTTTCCAACATCTCTGCAATTATTTTAACTGTATTTTTTGTGCCGCCTGTGCTATAGTGACTTGAAAACTCCAAAAGACTTTCCTGATACTTGTTGTAGTTGCTATGTATTGTAGAGACGGCTTTGACAGTCTGTTTGACGGTTGTGGATAGGATTCCAAGATTCTTGTCCTGTGCCCATTTTATCTGATTAGTATGTTCGTCATAAACTGGTATTCCTATGATTGGCTTTGCTTTTCCTCCCAATATCTCTCCCATTGCTGTATGTGAGCCGTTTATCACTGCATATTTACACAATTTCAGAATCGTATCCTTTTCCTGTTCTGACAAAAATCCTATATCTATCTGAATCCAGTCAATATTTTTTTCCAAGGCTTCGGAAATGGAATATGTTTTTCCATCCTTGCCCAGTACTTTATCAAGAGACGGATCAGAGCTTGCATGTGAGATTACTCTTCTTTCTCCAGTCATCTCTGAACTGCTGAAGGCTTTCTTGTAATTTTCCAAAGTTATTTTCTTTGTTGACTTGTTTCCTGTTATCATCCAATACCCAAAACTGTCTACGTCTTCAATCAGTTTCTCTGCCTCTGATTTTGGCTTGGAATGTGTTATCTTGCCATTTGAAAAATGACCTGCATACACAACTTTTTCTTTTAACCTTTCAGGAAAGTTGAGATTGTATTCGCATATGGTATAAGGCGGAGGAGAGTCTGCAACCACTATCTTTGTTGCTCTTTCAATATTATTTGATACATACCTAACTCCTGGATAAAGATAAAATCTGGATGCCCAGAGCTTTGGTCTAAACTGGTTTGTGATGAAAACACATTTGACGTTTCTTCTTTGTGCAATTGCATTTGATCCTACGTCGCCGTCGTTTACTACCAGATCAAATTTTTGGTTATTGTATAACCTGCCCTCATTTCTTAGATATTTGGTTACAACTGAAAGCAGAGGAGGCCTTCCAGATACTGGCAGGAGAAAATTAAGAGATGATAAAGCAATACTTGGACCCTTCTTGCCATCTATGGGT
>Ga0310810_10002033_pt1 | contig 21535 bp, 18 predicted proteins | sample NCmetagenome_FD_207641 | JGI IMG/M metagenome (GOLD analysis project Ga0310810, IMG submission 207641) | Soil microbial communities from experimental microcosm in Duke University, North Carolina, United States - NC | ecosystem: Engineered > Artificial ecosystem > Soil microcosm > Unclassified ... | reverse complement strand
GCAGCGATCGCTGGGATCGCAGAGGAGTCACCCACGCGGTGACGCGCTGCGCGCGGCGGGCCGATGAACTCGGCCCGGCACCGCGTGAGTGACCCGTGCGATCAAAAAGCACTCCCTGCGTGTCACAGCGATCCCTGCTTCCCGGCGATCCCTGCGTTAATAACTTCGTGATCAGAGTCGTGATCAGCGCATTTCCTCGTGATCGTCGTGGCGACCCTCCTCACTCCCGAATCGAGTGCCCGGTCAGCGTGAGGAACACATCTTCGAGGTTCGGCATCTCGGTTCTGAAACCGGTGACGCGAATACGATGCTCGGCGAGGCATTGAATGACGTGCGTCACCAGATCCGCCCCACTCCCGCGAATCGTGCACTCCGCGTCCCGCCAGGAAACCGACTCCACACCTGCGATCGACTCGAACCGCTCGCGAGCGCCGGCGTCTGTCGTCTCGAGCACGACGGTCTGTGTCGGACAGTGCCGCCGCACCAGTCCAGCCGGTGTGCCGATGTCGATCACGCGGCCACGCTCGACGATGGCGACACGGTCGCAGAGGCGCTCGGCCTCTTCCATGAGATGAGTGGTGAGCAGGACCGTCTTGCCGCGCGAGCGGATCTCTCGCACCAGATCCCAGATCGCTCGACGCGCCTGAGGATCGAGGCCGGTCGTCAGCTCGTCGAGCAACACCACATCAGGATCGTGGATGAGCGCCAACGCAATGAACAGGCGCTGTTTCTGACCGCCCGAGAGCGTCATGAACCACGCCTCGCGCTTGTCTTTGAGGCCGAGACGCTCGAGCAATACATCACCATCCACTGGGCGCGGATAGAGCGAGGCCCACAAATCGACCGCTTCCCTGACCTTGATTCGTTTCTGCAGCTGCGCCTGCTGGAGCTGGACGCCGACCCGCTGCTGAAGCGCCCGCGCGTCGCGGATCGGATCGAGCGACAGCACCGCAATCTCACCGCGATCCGGACGCCGCAACCCCTCGACGCACTCCATCGTCGTCGTCTTGCCCGCGCCATTGGGGCCGATCAACCCGAAGATCTCGCCCTCTTCGACGTCGAACGACACCTCGTCAACGGCAACAGTCCGGCCGTAGGTCTTGCGAATTCCGGAGACCCGGATGATCGACGTCACGTCACAAACCGAAGACACGCTCCGCGTTGGTCTGAAAGAGCATCTTCTTGTCGGCGTCGCCGATCGGCAAATTGTCCGTAGCCGTCACTTCATCGAGCTCGAACTGGTAGGGATAGTCCATCGCGTACAGGACCCGGTCCATGCCGAGCACAGATTGCACGAAGGTGATGACGGGCGCCCACGCCATGCCGCTCGTGGTGACGTAGACGTTCTCGCGCATGTACTCACTTAACGTGCGCTGCAGCCGGTCGGTCCCATTGCGGATCCCGGATCGCGCCGTCCGGTTCATGTAATCGAGCCGATACAGCCAGAACGGCAGCGCTTCGCCGGCGTGGCCGACGACGATTCGCAGGCGCGGAAAGCGATCGAGAGCACCGCTGCGCAGGATCGCGAGCAGGTGGAGACCCGTTTCGGCGCCGAAGCCCCAGAGTGCGCCTTCGAGCCCCCGTTCCACGTAGGGCGCCGCCATCGCGGGGGGCGGCGCCTGCGGGTGGATGTAGATCGGCACGTTCAGCGATTCGGCCGCCTCGAAGATGTCCCAGAACTTCGGGTCGTCCAGGAACTCGCCTCTCGTGTGCGAGTTGATGATGATGCCCTTCAACCCGAGCGCACGAACCGCGCGCTCGGCCTCGCGTGCCGCCGCCTTCGGATCTTGCGGCGCGACGGCGGCGAGGGCGGCGAATCGAGTGGGATACTTTCGAACGGCCTCGGCGACCTGATCGTTGGTGCTGGCGGCGAGCGACGTCGCCGTCGGCGCATCGAACACCTGCACGCCCGGTGACGTCAGCGAGAGGATCTGGACGTCGATCCCCGAGGCGTCCATGTCCGCGATACGCCGGTCACCGATGTCGGACAACCGTTCCGACAATTGCCCGCGAGCGCCGAGCCGCTGCCACAAGACGATGAAGCCGGGGTCGTCGATCGACTTCCGGGCCGCCATCGAACGAAACGTATCCAGCAGTTCGGCCGGGGCCCATGCCTCTTCGGTCGCAATTCTCTTGTATGCCGCCATCGAAGAGATGCTACTTCACTCACGCGGCCTGTTTGATCTGCGGCGTCCCCCGATACCGGCGCTCCGCCTCCCGCTTGACGGAGCGCAGCATGAACCAGCGAATCAGACGGATGCCAGGGGAGAAGACCCTCCAGTAGCGCATGAACTTCTTGCGCGACTCCAAATCCGTTGCCACGGCGCGAGTCTCGGTCCGAAACAGCGCGCGCTCTTCGCCGCGAGGCTCGACCTCCAGGCTCCAGACAATCTTGACGAGATCAGGTTCACTGAACGTCCTGAAGCTGCCCGGCTCGATCGCACTGAAGGTGACGTCTCGCGCCCATGGCCTTGCCGCGGCACCCATGACAATCGTCTGCCGCGGAACGTACGACAGCACGCCCCACCCGAGGGAGAGCGTTTCGGCCACGAGTCCCCTGGCGCGTCGAGGCCTCGGCCGGTCGCGCATGATGAGGCCGCGAACGCGAAAGATCGCAGCCACGACCGGGCTCGCGCGCATATCAGCTTCCTTCGCCACCTCGAACACGAGATGTGAGGGAGCGTGAATCTCGATCGCATGATGGTCTTGGACGTCGGGCACCGGGATGAACGCCGCCACCGCCGATACTGGCGTGCGAGTCGCGGCGCTGATCTTCCACTCCATGACCAGCAGCGACGCCGCAGCCATCAGCGAGAATGGGAATGCCGAACCAACGCCGAGCGGAGCGATCGCGAGAAGAAAGATGCTCGCGCCAATCACTCCGTACTTGCGCGCTCGACCACCGTTGGCCAGCAGCAGCGCGATGGCGAGCTGTCCCACCGCAATCGTCTGCACGGTCAAGAGGATGTGCTGGCTGAACCAGTTCTCGATGAAGTGCCGGTAGAACGCTGATGGAGTCAAGGCAGCATAGGCGAGGTAGGCCAGGGGAGTCTGGTGTGCGGTCAGTGTATTGACGGCCGCCGCCCAAACGAAGATGCCCGCCCAGATCCATCTGACGGCCCGCGGTCGCACGAACGCGAAAGTCAGGATCGCCAGCGCCACCCCGTTCGAAACGAGGTACGGAACGAGATATTCGCGGAACCCCATCGCACCCTCCTAGTCACTCGATGGAGGGATGGGCAATCTTCGGACCGTCTACGAGGCCCGCGATCCGCTGTCCGACTTGAGATAGACACGACGGCCGCACGGAAAGAATCCGCGGGGAGTGCGGGATTATTCCGCCTGAGTTCCCCGTCCGGGAGACGCCGAGCCCAAAGCCAGCGAGCCGCTGCAGCCTGCGTCTGACGGCAGGCTGCCGGCTCACGCACCTATTTCAGGTGCTTCCCTACCAGCTTCGTCATCTCGAACATGTTCACCGAGGATTTGCCGCCGAAGACGGCTTTGAGCGTGGCGTCGGCGTTGATCATCCGCTTGTTCTTCTGGTCCTGCAGCTTGTTCTTCTTGATGTAAGCCCAGAGGCGCTTGGTGACCTCCGTCCGCGGGACCGCTTTGGTCCCGATGACCTCTGCGAGCGCAGGGCTCGGCGTGACGGGCTTCATGAAGGCGGCACTCGGTTTGCGCGTGGACTTCTTCTTCGCCGTCTTGGTGGTCTTCGCCTTCTTGCTGCTCTTTGCCTTCTTCGCCATCTGGCCTCCTCTGAAACGATCGTGAGCTGCGTGCAGGGTTGGGCCGGATGGTAGCACGCCAGCGCATCGCTGGACACGCGTATGGCGATCGACGCACTCTTGGAACAGAGATGCCGGCGCCGCTGTTTCACGTCCGCGACCTTGCCAAGGTGTATCACATGGGCGAGGTACAGGTGCACGCGCTGCGGCAGGTCACACTGGCGCTCGACGAGGGGCAGTTCGTCGTGCTGCTCGGTCCATCCGGCTCCGGCAAGTCGACGCTCCTCAACATCATTGGCGGCCTCGACGTGCCGACGAGCGGCAAGGTGTTCTATCGCGACATCGATCTGACGCAAGCCGATGAGGCGGCTCTCACCTCCTACCGTCGCGAACACGTCGGCTTCGTCTTCCAGTTTTACAATCTCATTCCCAGCCTGACGGCGGTCGAGAACGTCGCGCTGGTCACGGAGATTTCCGATAATCCGATGGCGCCCGAAGAGGCGCTTCGCCTGGTGAAGCTCGAGGAGCGGTTCGATCACTTTCCCGCCCAGCTCTCGGGCGGAGAGCAGCAGCGCGTCGCCATTGCCCGTGCCATCGCCAAGCGGCCGTCGGTCCTGCTCTGCGACGAGCCCACCGGCGCCCTCGACATCTCCACCGGCATCGTCGTGCTCGAGGCGCTTCAGCGTGTGAACACGGAGCTCGGCACCACCACCGTCATCATCACCCACAACGCCGCGATTGCCTCGATGGCCGATCGCGTCGTCCGGCTCGCCGATGGTCGTGTCGTCTCGGTCGAAGACAGGACCGAAAAGCTTGCGCCGCAGGAGTTAGCGTGGTGAAGACCGTGGGCTGTGGACCTGGGACCGAGGACTGAGGACCGTCATGCGTTTCTCGGCGCTAAACCGAAAACTGTTCCGTGATTTGTGGCTCATGAAGGGACAGGCGTTCGCGATCGCGATGGTCGTGGCGGCTGGCGTCGCGATGTACGTGATGTACCAGTCGAACTTCGCCTCGCTCAGCGAGACACGTCGCGCCTACTACGAGCGACAGCGATTCGCGCATGTGTCCGCCTCGCTCAAGCGCGCGCCCCAGCGCGTCGCGGCCGATATCGCGGCGATCCCGGGCGTCTCGGCGATGGAGACTCGCGTCCTCTCCCGCGTGACGCTCGATCTCGATCAACTCGACGAGCCGGCGGGCGCGCAACTCGTATCGATCCCGGTCAACCGGCGGCCACGCGTCAACGACCTCTACCTCCGAAGCGGTCGCTGGATCGAGGCCAACCGCCCCGACGAGGTCCTGGCCAGCGAAGGCTTCGTCATCGCGAACAAGCTCAAACCTGGCGACCAGGTGCCGGCGGTGATCAACGGCCGACTGCGGCGTCTGACCATCGTCGGCGTCGCGTTGTCGCCCGAGTACGTCTACACCATCAGGCCCGGTGAGCTCGTCCCGGACGACCAGCGGTTCGGCATCTTCTGGATGGACGAGAAGGCCCTTGCCGCCGCCTTCGACATGGAGGGCGGATTCAACAACGTGGTGCTCACGTTGTCGCCAGGAGCGTCGAGCGAGGAAGTCATTTCGCGGCTCGATCACATCCTCGAGCCGTATGGAGGCCTGGGCGCTATTCCCCGCGCGCTTCAGTTATCGAATTGGGCGGTCGAGAACGAGCTGGCGCAGCTTCAAAGCTTCGGGTTCCTGCTCCCACTCATCTTCATGATCGTCGCTTCTTTCATCCTCAACGTCGCGCTCACACGCGCGCTGGCGCTGCAGCGGCCGCAAATCGCCGCGCTGAAAGCGCTGGGCTACGACAATCTGGCGATTGGGTGGCACTATCTGAAATGGGCGTTCGTGATCGGTGCCGTCGGCGTCGTGATCGGCCTGGGCGCTGGAGCGGTTCTCGGCACGCTGATCATCGGGCTCTACAACATCTACTTCCGTTTTCCGGATTTGCGATTCTTCATGCCGCCGAGCGTCATCCTTGGCGCGGCCGCGATGACCTTCGCGGCGGCCGGGGCGGGCGCCTTCGGTGCCGTCTCACGTGCGGTCAAGATACCGCCCGCCGAGGCCATGCGCCCCGAAGCGCCGGCGAAATACCGGCGCACGATACTCGAGACGCCGTGGCTCTCGAGATACCTTGGAACCGCGGGGCGCATGGTGCTGCGGAATCTCGCTCGCCATCCCTTTCGTGCGGGCGCATCGATCTTCGGCATCTCGTTCGCCGTCGCCATCCTCATGGTCGGCTTCGTGTTCACTGACGCGACCGACCGCCTCATCCTCACGCAATTCTGGGAGGCCGAGCGACAGGACGTCACCGTCAACTTCGTAGAGCCGCGAAGCGACGATGCGAGGCATGCCCTTGCGCGCCTGCCCGGAGTCATCGCCGTCGAACCGCAACGCACGGTCGCCGTTCGCGTACGAGCCGGTCATCGTGAGCGATATCTCGCCATCACTGGTGTACCGCCCAACCCGCGCTTCAAACGAATCGTCGACCGGAACGGCCAGCCGATCCGTCTGCCCCCTGGCGGTGTCGTCCTCTCATTGACGCTGGCGCAGGCGCTCGGCATCACCACGGGCGACATCGTCACGATGGAAGTGCTCGAAGGCCTTCGCCCCACGCGGCGGGTCGAAGTGTCTGGACTCGTCGACGATGTCCTTGGTCTGTCGGCGTACATGGACATCGAGGCCTTGCACCGGATGATGCAGGAGGGCGATGTCACGACAGGCGCCCTGATGATCATCGATCAAGCGCAGGAAGCGAAGCTCTCGACGACGCTGAAAGGAATCCCGACCGTGGCCGGTACCGGGTTCAAGCGCGCAGTCCTGAAACGATTCAGAGAGGTCATGGCCGCAAACATGGGCCTGTCGATCTTCATCAACCTGGTGTTTGCGGGGGTGATTGCATTCGGTGTCGTCTACAACGCGGCGAGGGTGTCGCTCTCGGAGCGCAGCCGCGAACTGGCCAGCCTTCGTGTGCTGGGCTTCACACGGGCGGAAATCTCGCTCATCCTGATGGGAGAGCTCGCGCTGCTGACGCTGGTATCACTCCCTGTTGGCGCATTTCTCGGCTACAGTCTGGCTGCGGTCATCGTGGGATCGATCGACAGCGAGGTGTACCGATTCCCACTCTACGTGTCCCGCCAGGCCGTCGCCTGGGCATTCCTTGGCATCATCGGCGCTGCACTGATATCGGGGCTGATCGTCAGACGAATGCTGGATGCACTCGATCTGGTTGCGGTGCTGAAGATACGCGAATGATCGGTATGCGTTTTCTGAAGAACAAGAAACTGATCGCTTCTGTGCTGGTCGTGGCGGCTATTGCCGCCGCCGCCCTCTGGCCGCAGTCGACGGAAGTGAGCGTCGTCCGGGCCGAGCGTGGCCCGATGCAGGTCACCGTGGATGAAGACGGAGAGACGCGCGTGCGCGACAGGTTTCTCGTCACCGCACCGGTGTCCGGTCGCGTGCAGCGCATCGAGATCGAACCGGGCGACAAGGTCGTGCGCGGCAAGACAGTCCTCGCCCGCATCACGCCGGCAGAGTCCCCTCTGCTCGATCCGCGTACCCGAGGCGAGCTCTCGGCCTCCGTCGAGGCCGGCACGGCAGCCGTCGGCCAGGCACGAGCCGAGCGCCAGCGCGCTTTAACCGCGCTCGACCGTTCACGCTCGACGCTGCGCCGTCAGCAGGAGCTGATGAAAGCTGGTGCGATCTCCAGCGATGCCCTCGAAGCCGCCGAAACCGCCGTCACGTCAAGTGAGGATGCGCTTCGCGCAGTAGAGTTCGCTGAGCGGCGTGCCGAGGGTGAGCTGCAGCTGGCGCGTGCCCGGCTGGCCGCGCCGAGCACATCAGGACGATCGGTGGACGTCGTCGCCCCGATCGACGGCACCATCCTGAAACGACTGCGTGAGAGCGAAGGCGTCGTCCCCGTGGGCGAGCCACTCCTCGAAATTGGCGAGCCAGGCCGGATGGAAATCGTCGCGGACCTGCTGTCCACCGACGCCGTTCGCGTGTCATCCGGAGCCGAGGTCCTGATCGAGCAGTGGGGCGGCGGCCACACGCTGCACGGACGCGTCCGACGCGTCGAGCCCTCTGGCTTCATGAAAGTGTCGGCGCTCGGCGTCGAGGAGCAGCGCGTCAACGTCATCATCGATTTCACTGATCCCGCAGAAGCGGCGCGCCTGGGCGACGGCTATCGCGTCGAAGTCCGTATCGTCCTCTGGAAGGACGACAACGTGCTCAAGGTTCCAGTCGGCGCGTTGTTCCGTCAGGGCGAAGGATGGGCGGTGTTCGTCGTCGAACAAGAGCGCGTGCGCCGGCAAACGGTGCAGCTCGGTCAACGCAACGAGAACGACGGGCAGATCACCAGCGGCGTTGAAGCCGGCGCCACGCTCGTCTTGCATCCTCCCGATACGCTGACCGACGGAACGCGTGTCACGGTCAGGAAAGAAACGACGTAGTAGCGCCGGGTCCAACCACCTTCGCCGAGGCTACGGTGGTCCGCCGAAGCGTTTCGCGCAAGGCGGAAGAAGAGGACCCGGCCGACGCAGCGTAGGGCGGGTCTTGCTTTGTAGACCCGCGGTTATGAGGGCCAGATTCCGAGCAGCCGTCGCACGAGCACCAACTGGCCGACGTGGTACGCCGCGTGATCGACGATGAGCAGCACCGCTCGAATGTAGGTCTGCTGCGGCCCGGCTCCATGGGGAATGCGCGCGAAGAGATCCGGCTGCGTGCGCACCAGGTCCTTCATCTTCTCGAGGTCGCGCCGGTAGGCAGCCACGCTTTCATCCCACGCGCCTGGGGTCGGCGGCGCGCTGGATGGCCAGTAGTCGTCTGGCCACTTCATCTCCTGATACTTCGGGTTGACGCAGAAATCGTGGATGTCCTCCTGGGCGATTCGAAGATGTTCCAGGAGCTGCCACGGCGAATGCGGAAACCCGGCCGGCGTCGCGCCGCGTTTGTCTGGCGGAATGCCAGCGATCGCGCCATCGAAATCGACGTGCGCTTCCTTCCAATCGAGGAAGCGAACCAGTTGATCGCGCAGTGGATCGGCCATGAAGTCACGCCCTCACTTGAGTTGATCCGCGACCTTCGCAATACCCGCTTTCGCGCAGGCATCGTCCTGGGTCTGGCTGGATCCGGAACTGCCGACACCGCCGACGATCTCGGTGCCGATGGTGATCGGCACGCCGCCGCCGAGCGCAAGCATGTCGGTCACTTCCCGCTGGGCGGCGTAGGACGGATCTTCGGTTCGCTTCTGGAACTCGAGCGTCGGCATGCGAAACATCCTCGCCGTATACGCCTTGCGGCGTGACATCTCGAGCGTATGCGGTCCGGCCTGTTCGTCTCGTATGAGCACGAGCGGCTGGCCCGCGCGATCGACGACAGCCACGGAGGTATGGAACCCTTTGCCCTGACACTCTGCGAGCGCCGCGTCCGCGATCGTCCGCGCCAGCCCGAGTGACAGGTTTCGCTGCATCACGACGCCCTGGGCGTGCGCGTGATCAGCCGGCAGGCCGAGTAACCCGAGCGCGAGCAACACCGCCGACGTCCGTGCCATGTCTCACCTCCTGCATACGGGACGCAAGACTACCGCTTTAGCGCCAGCAACACCACGCCCGCGGCCACCAGTGTGATCCCGAGCCAGTCGCGCTGCCCCGGCCGTTCTCCAAGAAACGTGACCGCGAACAGCGCAACGAGCACGACACTCAGCTTGTCAACCGGCGCGACGTTGACGGCATCTCCCACTTTCAGCGCGCGGTAGTAGCACACCCAGGAGGCGCCGGTGGCGAGGGCAGACAACACGAGGAAGAGCCCGGACTTCCCGGAAATCACCGCCAGCCCCTGCCACTTGCCGGTGGTGGAGACGAATGCACCGAGTACGAGGACGATGACGATCGTCCGAATGAGCGTGGCAAAGTCCGAGTCCACCCCCTCGAGGCCGACTTTGGCGAAGATGGCGGTGAGTGCCGCAAAGACCGCAGACATCAGCGCCCACGGCAGCCAATTCCCCTGCATCGTCATCTCCGTCATCGCGTGTTGGCGCTCCGCTCTTCGGTCACTGCGGGGACAGCGCGAACATCGACCTCGCCGCCCCAGAGCTGCGCAATCACGGAGCGCACGCGATCCGGAGGGCCGGTCGTCCAGAAGTGTTCGGATCCGCGCCGCGTCTCGGGCGCCAGCAGACCGCTCGCCTGCAGCCGGCGGCGAAGCTCGCGAGCCACGGGCACAGCCGAATCGATCACCGTCACCGACGGTCCTGCGACATCGCGAATCAGATCAGCAACGAATGGATAGTGCGTGCACCCGAGCACGATCGTGTCGGCTCCCCTCGCGAGCAATGGCTGGAGATACTGCTCGACGAGGGCACGGGTCGCGCCGGATGCCAAGTCTGCGCTCTCGACCTTCTCGACCAGTCCTGGACAGGCCTGCGTCAGCACCTCCACATCGCCGGCGTGCGTGTTCACCAGCTTTGCGAACTTCTGACCGGCGAGCGTCTGCGTCGTGGCAAGCACGCCGACCACACTCGATCGCGTCTGCGCCGCTGCCGGCTTGACCGCCGGCTCGATGGCGACGATCGGCACGTCGTAACGAGCGCGCAGAGCATCCACTGCAATTCCGGTGGCGGTGTTGCAGGCAACGACCACTGCTTTCGCACTCTGGCTGCGCAGGAACTCCATGACGGCGATGGCCCGGCCGCGAACGTACTCCTCGGCGCGATCGCCGTAGGGCGCGTATCCCGAGTCGGCAACGTAGATGAGATCTTCGCCGGGCAGCTCGCGACGGATTTCGCGCAGGACCGACAACCCGCCGACACCGGAGTCGAATACGCCGACGGGAGCTTCAGCCGTTCTTGACACGCTCACACATGAGAGGAATCGGGCGAGGCCGAATGGAGTCGACAGGCTCCTCTCAGAAGTCTACGCCCGGCCGGCACTCATCGGGCAGGAACGACCGTTGACGCCACGCACGCGAAGTTCGCGGCCTCGTCTGTACTGCCGGTGCCATTCCACTTCGCGACCTGACCCCACGGACAGATCGGGCGCGTGCGATCGACGATGCCGTTTGTGAGGTGGGAGGCCTCGATGTGACTCGGCGCCACACCGGTTCGGATCCACTCTTCCAGCGCACCGACTTTGTTGAAGCTGTCAGTGCCTGGTCCACCCTGGCAGTGATTCATCCCGGGGACCATGTAGAGCTGCACCGAGGTGCCGATGCCCGCACCGCCCTGCGTCGCCAGCATCTTGTGGAAGAAGTTGACGGTGTTGTACGGCGTGACCTGCGGGTCCGACCAGCCGTGATACATCAACAGCTTTCCGCCACGCGCGAAGAACGGCCGCAGATCGGCGTTGGTCGAACCGAGTGCATCGTCGGGATCCGAGGCCAGCGCAACGTCGAGATCGGTACCGGCGTTGAAGCGGTTCGCATCCCAGGACTTGTCCTTCATGACCACGTACTTGAGCCCTTCCACGGCGAGGCTGAGCGGCTGGGGGCTGCCAAGCACATTCCATCCGAGCTCGGCGCCGGGTGCGAGGCCGGGCAATACCGACGCCTTCGTGGCGGGATGCCGCGCGCCGGCATACATCCGTGATGCGGTTTCGACCTGCGCCGCGGACAAGCACACAGCGTCGCTCTCCCCTGAGCACTGCAGCACTTTCGGGTCGAACGCGCAGGCACCTGGATTCTCGAGCACGCCGTCGGTGACGCCGTCCTTGCCGTCGCAGGCCGCGAGCACCGCCTGGTGAATGATCGGATACTTGGCCGCGGGGATGACACCGGCCGGCGTCGTGTTGACGGATCGATTGATGGCGACGCGGCCCGCGTGGAGATTCAAGAAGTTGACTGCCGGCGCGCCGGCGATGATGCCGTCGAAGTCGGCTGGATAGCGGACGGCCTCCGTGACCCCCTGGCGTCCGCCCTGCGAGCAGCCGTTCCAAATCGAGAGCGTCGGTGCGGCGCCGTAGTACGCGTCGATGATCGATTTGGCTTTGACCGTCATCTCGTGCACGGCGCGATAGCCGAAGTCGATCAACTTCTCCGGGTGGCCAAGCGCGAAGGCAGCGGTGTTGCCGACGTGGCCGGTGTCAGTGCCCGCGGTTGCGTATCCGCCGAGCACGGCGCCCGCCAGGGCTGGATACGGAACGCTGCCCGTCCAGCCTCCATTGCCGACCGCCTGGAACTTGCCGTTCCATCCTGACGCCGGAAGCCACACCTCGATTTTGATATCCGAGTCGATGGACGGGGTCAGCGTCGCGGCAACGCGACAGAACTCTGGCAGCTTCGCAAAAACGGCTGGCGTTGCGGCCGCACCCTGCGCACCCGGAATCGTGAATGTGCCTGGTGCAACCGGCTGCGCCGACGTGATCTTCGCGTTGGGCAGGCTGATCGCGGCGAGCGACTCACATGTTGCGGCGGAGGCCAGGACCGGGTACAGCGTGCTGATTGCCACGAGCGCGGGGAGGAGTGTGCGTGGCGTCATAAAGCATCCAGGGGGCGAGCCCCGTTCAGAGACGTTCGATTTCCAAAGCGGGTCAAAAGACCCGCCTCTACCAGATTCCGCTCTTCGATCCCAGTTATCGTGTTCCTGTGGACGCTGGCCCCTGCGGCTGCTTGCACACGAAGTTGGCGGCCTCGTCGATGCTGCCGCTTCCCTTGTACGACGCCACCTGCGGGTACGGGCACAACGGCCGCGTGCGATCGACCTTGCCATCCTTCGCGTGCGACGCCTGAATCATGTCGGGCGCCTTCCCGTGCTCGACCCACTGCTCGAGCGCTGCCAGTTCGTCGAAATCGTTCGGCCCCTCGCCGCCGCCGCAGTGCGCCATGCCGGGCGCCATGAACAGCCGGTACGACGAGTGCACTTTCGATCGGCCGCCGTTCGCCGCCGCAACGCGGTCGTAATACGACGTGCTGTTCAGCGGCGTGATCTGCGGATCGCTCCAGCCGTGATACTGCAGCAGCTTGCCGCCGCGATCGAAGAACGGCTTCAGGTTGGTGTCGCGCGCATCGATGGCGCCGCTCTCACCCTCGGTGAGCAGCGAGACGTCGGTCGCAACGTTGAACTTCTGCACGTCCCATTGCGGGTCTTTGAAAATCAGGTAGCGGAAATGATCGAGGCCGGTGGCGCGTGCCGATGCCGACCATCCCATGTCGGTCCACCCCAGCTCGCTGCCTGGTGCAAGACCGGGAATCTCGCGCTTCGTCTTCGCATCGACAATCGGCGAGTAGATCAGGCGAGCCGTGTCCACCTGCGCCTGCGTCAGACAGGCCGGCTCCTCGCCGCCCTTGCAGACCAGTACGCCAGGGTCGAACTTGCAGGCCGCGGGATTTTCGATGAGACCGTCCTTCAAGCCGTCGAGCCCGTCGCACGCGGCGACCACGGCGCTGTGCAGCACCTGCACCTTCGCCGGCGTGATGCGCGCGTCTTCCTTCTGCAGCGCCTGCGCGATACGCACCGCCTGCGCCGAGCGGCCTGACCAGTCGAGGCCTGGCGACCCGGCGATGATGCCGTCGAAGTCAGCGGGGAACATCTGCGCTGCCTTCATCGCCTGCCGGCCACCAGCCGAGCAGCCGGTCCAATAGGAGAACTTCGGCGCGCTGCCGTAGAAGTTGTTGATGATCGCCTTGGCGGTCACCGTCATCTCGTGCTCGGAGCGATACGCGAAGTCGATCACTTTATCCGGATGGCCCATGCCGAAGCTCGCGCTTCCGCCAACATGGCCGGTGTCGGTCGAGCTCGTCGCATATCCGCGGCTCAACGCCTCGGCCATCGCCGGGTACGCGATCGAGCCGGTCCACGCGCCGTTGCCCACGGCTTGCAGCTTCCCGTTCCAATCGCTTAACGGCAGCCACACCTCGATCTTGATGTCGGAATCGCTCGATGGTGTGAGCGTCGCGGCGACGCGACAAAACGCGGGCAGCTTGGCGAACGGTCCGCCAGGTCCGCCGCCGCGGGCCGGCGGTCCCGGCGGCACGAACGTGCCGGCGGGAACCTCGACTGCCGTGACGACTTTCACCTTCGAGAGGCTCACCGTCGCAGCGCTCTCGCACGACGCCGCATACGCGTGAGCGGCCGGGCTGAAGATGAGAATCGCGAGTGCCAACCGGAGGGAAGAAGTGAATCGCTTCATTTTTATTGCTCCAGCGGGTCCGGTACAGATGGACGCTAAAAGTGTCGAGGCCGGAAGCCGGGACACGCCCTTGGCGTGCGAAGTGTGGCATCTGGCCCCGGAGGCGGTCAACTACTGACCACGTCGGGGAAAAGGTGCGCGACTTAGTGTCAGTTCTGGGTTCGGGGCTCGTCCGCGACACTGATGCCCACGACGCCGCTTCGTTCGATGGCCGTCTTCAGCACACCGGAGGTTCGGACCTCGTCGATGAACTGGTTGACCGCGTCGAGCGCGTCGCGACGGCCGCCGGGCACGATAATCGTCTGCTCGACACCGTATAGATTGTCAGCGAGGAGCCGAACGCCCTTCTCGCCCTTGACCATGTCCGTCAGGCGCTGACGATTCGCCCCGAATCCGTCGATGAAGTCATCCTCCAGTATCCGGAACACGGTCTCGCGACTGGTGTCGTCGAGCTCAATCAGCTGCGCCTGCTTCAGCGTGCGCCGGAGATAGAGCGCAATGGAATCGGCTCGCGTCGCACCCAGCTTGTGTCCCGGCCGATCGATGTCCGCGATCGAGCGAATGGAGGCGTGGCCGCTCTTGACCACGAACGTCTGTTGCACCAGCAGATACGGCTTCGAGAACTCGACCGGCCCTGCGCGCTCCGGGTTGTAGGCGACGAAACCGATCTCGGCCTCGCCGTTGCGCACAGCGTCGATCACGCGCTGGGGGCTCGGGAGTCCGACGAGAGTGACTTTGACTCCGCGCGTGCGCTCGAGCTCTCGCGCCAGATCGACGACGACACCACGCGCCTCGCCGGTGGCGGGATCCTTCACGGCCTGCGCCGGGTTCGACGCGAGGTAGGCAGCGCGAACGACGCCGTCCTTCGCAATCGGGGTGGTTTGCGCCATCAATGATGGCGCCATCACGGACACCAGGAATATGACTGCGAATTGCTTGCACATCGCCGTGCCTCGATGGCTCAGATATTGTTGATTCGGGATCTTTGATCTTTGAATCGTTGTTGATCGTTGATCGCTGATTGTTGAGTGGCTTGGCGGCGGAGGCACGAATTCTTCAATCAACAGTCACCAATCAACAAGGAATCTGAATTCAAAGATCATCAATCAAAAATGTTTTTGACTACTCCACCCCGAAGGCGAGCAAGACGTTGCCCGGGGCACCGCCAAAGCGCATGTAACCCGAGTTGACGAACACCATACCGTTGACCACGACCGCGCCCGGGCCATCGATCGCGCCGCCACTCCCCTTCACGCCGTTCACCGTCTTGTAGTCCTGCACCGTGTCGAAGTCCCAGATGATCGATCCGTCGCGAGCCGAGTACGCCCGCAAGTGTCCATCCTGCGATCCCGAGAAGACGGCTCCGGGGATTGCCGTGACCGCAGCGAGCTGCGCCGGACTGCAATTGGGACGCGTCCCGCACGGCGCGGGTGCCGCCGACCATGCCTTGCTGCCATCCGCGATCTTCAGTGCCGTCAGGCCGCCGCCCATGGTCGGATCGAGCTGTCGCGCAGTCGGCGTGCGAATGACGACGACATCGGACGTCGCGGCGTAGACGTGCTCACCGTCCGCCGCCATCCCCCACTGCACGCCGCCGTTGATCCCACCCTGCGCGACGCGCGTCTCCCACATGATCTCGCCGTTCTTCTCCGGATCGACGGCCCACACGATGCCGGATTTCTGGCCAGCGAGGAGGAGGTCACGACCGCCGGTCGTGGAGACCAGAATGGCCGGCGAGCCGAAATCGTAGTCCGGCCCGCTCCCCGGCGGGCATGTCGGGCCTTTCGGCTCCGTCGAGCACGCCGAGTTGTATACATCATCGGGGTGCAGTTGCCTCGACCAGATCATGCGGCCGCTGTCGAGATCGAGCGCCATGATCGAGTCGCTCGTGTTCGTGACCGGTGACGAGTAGTTGTTGCCGGTCGTGACGTAGAGACGCCGGCGCTTGAGATCGAGCGTCGGGGTGGACCACACACCCACGCCGGACGGACCGAATGTCTCCACGCCCGAAGGAGTCTTGCCCGTGCGCTCGGGCGCGCGAGGAACCGTGTAGGTCTTCCATACGACGCTGCCGTCACGCACGCGCAAGGCGGTGATACTTCCGCGGAAGGTGCAGCAGGGATACTCCGGGTTGAGCGCGCGCGATTCTTCCCATGACGAAGTGCCGACGTACGCGATGCCGTCGACGACGAGAGGAGGCGCGCTCAAGCGGACCGCCTCGTGCTCGTCCGGACGCGTGCGCCAGATCTCTTTGCCTGTCGCCGGATCGAGCGCATAGAACCAGCCGGTGAGATCGCCGAATAGCAGCACGTTCCGGCCGTCGATCGGCGCAGCAACGATGGCCGATCGAATCGAGCCGGCGGCTTGAAACGTCCATTGCAGACAGCCGGTGTCGGCGCGCAGCGCGTGCACGACGCCGCCCGCACTGCCGATGAAGACCTGATTGCCGATCACAGTAGGCTGCGCAAACGCGGAGATATCGCCTTCGAAGCCAAATGCCCACTTCAGTCTGAGCTTCGCGACTTGCTCGGGCGTGAGCTTGGCGAGCGCCGCCGGAGCGAAGCGCGAGTTGCTGGCCGACGGGCTCCATCCATTCCAGATGCCTGGCGTGCTCGTGTCGATCGATACCGTTCGGTCGCGACAGAAAGCCTCCGCGCGAGGCATCGGGTCGCCGCCAGGCTTCCCGAGGAACTGCGCCACCGCTTCCCGCTCCACGCGGTTCAACTGATACGCGATGGTCATCATCGCGCCGAAGTCGAGCGTGCGCACGATGCGCGAGCTCGGCATGTTGCGCAACGTGTCCACGCTGGGAGTCCTGCCATCGGCAGGCCGCTCGTGACAGGCGGCGCAGCGGCGTTTGTAGATGGCTTCGCCGGATGGCGCTTGAGCGTAGGCAGGGAGCGAGCACGCCATGACAAGGAGCGCACAGATCGACTCCCAACGTCCAATTCCCAACGTCCAAGGAATCATGCTCGAATGTCACTGGTCGCGTGCCCGGTGACCTTCCCGACGAAGTTTTCTGGATTGGGTTGCGCTACCGGAGCCGGCTGTTGTGTGGCCTGGCTCCAGACGGCCGAGGAGAACCCGACGAGAACGAGTGTAGACAGGATGACGAGTCGTTTCATGTAAATGCCCCGGTCCGGCTGAAGCCGGACACTACGATCGACCAGGTAGGCAGACCCATTACTCTCGCAGCCCGAACGTGACCAGCGCGTTGCCAGAGATCACCGACACATACTGTTTGCCCTCGACGGCGAAGGTCATCGGACCGTTGGCGATCTGGCCACCCAGGCTGGCCTTCCATAGTTCCGCCCCCGTTCGCGCGTCGAGCGCATAGAAGTATCCCTCGCGGCCGCCCGTGAACAGCAGATCCGTGGCCGTCGTCAGGTTCCCGCTGTCGGTGACGTCGAACTGCTTGAAGGTCCACTTCTTCTGACCCGTGAGCGGGTCGATTGCGATGACGGCACCGTTGCCAGCGGCGTCGGTCCACGTGTTGATCGGCGTGGCCCGTCCGACGCGCACACCCGGAGCGCCTTGTACGCCGCCGGCGTACGGCGTCGCACCTCCGCCGAGGAAGTTCCTCCCGGGCACGTACTGCGAGGTCTCTGGCTTGAAGATCGCTGCGTACCCCTCCCACGCGGACAGATAGAACAAGCCGGTGCGCGGACTGTAGGACGGCGAATACCAGTTGGTGCCGCCCTGGACGCCCGGCCATGTCGGTTGCCCCTCGGGTTGCGGCGTCGCAATCGGCCGCCCCTTCTCGTCGATGCCGCTCGCCCAGTTCACTTTGACGAACGGCACGCCAGAGAGGAATCGGCCGTTGGTCCGATCGAGCACGTAGAAGAATCCGTTGCGGTTGCCCCAGAGAATAGCCTTGGTGGGTGTGCCCTTCCAGTTGATGTCGGCGAGCACCCCGACTTGAACGGAGTCGTAGTCGTAGGGGTCGTGCGGTGAGAACTGGAAATGCCACTTGAGGACGCCGGTGTCAGGATCGAGCGCAAGGACCGAATCGGTGTAGAGGTTGTCCCCCATCCGTTGATTCGGGTTGAAGTCCGGACCGGGATTTCCCACACCCCAATAGGTCAGATTGAGCGCCGGGTCGTACGACGGCGTCACCCACACCGACGCTCCGCCGGACTTCCACGAATCGCCGCTCCACGTCTCGTTCCCTTTCTCCCCGGGGCCGGGAATCGTGTGGAAGCGCCACAACTCCTTCCCGCTCTTCGCATCGAACGCCGCGATGAAGCCGCGAATCCCGTACTCGCCACCGCCAGACCCGACGAGGACTTTGTCCTTCACGATGAGCGGGGCCATGGTGATGGAGTAGCCGAGTTTCGGATCGCCGACGGCGATGTCCCAGAGCGAGCGCCCGGTCGTCCGGTCGAGCGCCACGAGATGTCCGTCGAGCGTGCCGGTGTAGAGCGTGTCGCCGAGGATGGCCACCCCGCGATTGTTGGCACCGCAGCACACGCGCGCGTCGGGGGAGACGTTGTAGCGGTACTGCCAGAACACGCGTCCCGTCTTCGCATCGAGGGCGAGCACGTCATTGGGACGCTGCGTGATGTACATGATCCCATCCACCACGATCGGCGACGACTGCCAGGCGCCGAACACCTGGTTCTGCAGGATCCATTTGACCTCGAGGTTCTTGACGTTGGCGGGCGTGATCTGCGTGAGCGCGCTGTGCCGCTGGGATGCGTAGCCGCCCGAGTAGGTGATCCAGTTCTGCGGCTCTTCCGCTGCGCGCAGCAGACGATCGGAGGTGACCTGCGCCCCGATCGAGATGGACAACAGCACCAGCAGCGAACCGATCAGCGTCACACGTCGTTTCATATCTCCGTCCATCACCTTCTGGAACACGGAACAGGAACAAGGAACAAGGAGCCTGGAACCCCGATCGCTATTGCTTCCTGAGCGTGAGCAGATACGCGACGACATCCGCAATCTCGTCGTTGGAGAGCTTCGAGGCGTATGCCGGCATCGCAGACTCGGTCACGACGTCGAACGTGCGCACGTCCTTCTTCATGACGGAGACCAGCCGCTCTTTGTCGTCGATGACCTGCACGGTGTGCGTGTCCTCGTTGAGCCGGCGGCCGCGGATGGTCTTGCCATCACGCAGCACGATTCGCACCGGGCGGTTGATCGGCAGCAGGGCGGACGAGGGGTCCCGAACCGAGCGCTCGAGCATGGCAGGTGCGCGTGCGATCCCGATGTCGCTCAGGTCAGGCGCCGAGCGCGGGCCCTTGCCGGCGACGCGATGGCAGCTGACGCACTCGCCTTTTCCTTGAAAGAGCGACCGGCCACGTCCCGCATCTCCCAGCTTGACCGACGCGCTGGCGTCAAAGCCGGCACGAATGAACGCGACAATCCCGGTGAGCTCGGCCGGGTCCAGCTTGAACGCCGGCATCCCGCCGGGAGTGCCTCGCGTAACCGTCTGCGCCAGGTCCTCGTCGGACTGAGAGCGGCGAAAGAGTCCGCGCCGGAGATCGATGCCGGAGATCTGGTCACCATCGCGGCCGTGGCACTGAAAACAATTCGCGTTGTAGAACAGTCCGCCCCTGGCGATGTCTTCCTGGGTGTACTGGCCGGGATGATCGACGGTCAGCAGTTGCGCGTTGGCCGGCGCGACGAGGGTGGTCAGGCCGACAATCGCGAGCAGATAAGCCCGTAGACGCATGCCTCGACCTTGTACACGAGGGCGGCTGTCATGTCTAGCGGGTCAAGGCTGACTTCTGAGCGTCGCAAAATCTTTGACTTGCTGATCTTTGATCGTTGATTCGTTGTTGATTTCAGATACTTGATTCGTGATTGCCTCGCGAAGTCACCAGTAAATCAACCATCCGAATCAACAATCAACAAGGAATCCTCAATCAAAGATCCGCAAATCACCAATGGATGCGGCCGCACCGGCCAGGATCTATCGAGGCGCAAAGAGGTATTTGCGCACGTCCTCGTTGTCCCGCCGCCAGATCACGTTGTCGATGAAGTAGTGGTGGATATTGATCCACATCACGAAGATGAACACGAAGACCGTCGGGCCGAAGACGCTGGAATCTGGAGAGAAGCCGGCGTGGAACAGGAACGGCAATGCCGCGAAGCCGAGCCACCCGAGGAGGATGCCGGAGATGACGAACTTCGCGAACCGGAAGGCAGCCGACGAGCGCCGCGAAACCGGCCCTTCCTGGACGACGTCCGCATCGGACTCGACCTTGTTCAACTGGTAGCGCCAGGTGAAGAGCAGGTACTGGAGCGAGTGAAACGCCGGGATGAAAATCGCAAAGATCAGATCGGCGTGCGCCGCCAGCAGCCACAAATAGAGCGCGCACGCATAGCCGACCAGTCCGTTCCACGAGATCGGCTGTTTACGCGCGAGCACCCGCACCCCAAGCGCAATGAGAACCACCGCGGTCGTGAGCGCAGCGGCCGCCGCGCCAATGATCAGCAGTGCCGGCGGCACGTCGAACGTGAAGTACTTCACGCCGTACAGCGTCTCCTCGTGCAGCGTTCGGTTGAGTGCCATCCACGAATAGATCCAGACGGCATAACCATTGACGAGCAGCAGCCGCTTCTCGATCTGCGTGTAGTAGATGCGGCGAATCGCGGACAGCACGGCGATCGAGCCGTACCCCTGTTTCATGTAGTGCCAGCCGACGGTGAACGCCATCGCGTTGGCTGAGTAGCCGAGCAAGCGGACGTCGCCCGCGAGGTAGGCGCCGAAGAGGAAACTCCCGATGATGGCTGGCGCCACGAACCCGGCCCAGATGTAGCGCAGGCGCACCGTGAGTGCTGACGTCGATCCCAGGATGCGCCTCGAGATGCCGGTGTAGAGCAGCTGATAGGAGTTGGCGAAGTGCGGGAAGTTGAGCACGTTCGACAGCACGAGCCCCCACGCGACGGCGCTCGCTTCGACCGCTGCCTTGTCGCGAATCAGGAGGATGACCGGAACCGCGATCAGCAGCGAGCCGCCGCCTGCCAGCAGGAAGTCTACGACCGGATGAAAGAGGTAGCCCGCGTGGCGGGTCTCGGCCCCGGCCGGATGCGCCTGCGCAACCGCATCGCTGGTTCGAAGTGCTGTGGCCATTGGACTCCTCCGCCGGGGAGCGGGTTACTCCCGGTTATCGGTGCCCGGCGAAGGCGTCTTGAGTCCCCTGCGCATTTCTTCACGGCGTGACGCGCAAGGGATGTGCTGAATTCCTCTGTGCCTCGATGCCTCTGTTTGTCGTGATCCAGGAAAGGGCGCTAGAGTGGCCAATCAGCGGGCGGACCTGCCGCCGATCGCGAACAGACTCGATGCGCCTCGCACATACATCACGCCCTGTGACAAGGCCGGCGTCGCCATCAGCAGCTCACCGATCGAGTTGGTCGCGATGTGCTCGAACATCGAGCCCGCGCGCACGACCAGCATGTCGCCGTCCTCGTTCGACAGATAGATCTTCCCGTCTGCGGCGACGGGCGACGCGCTGAAGCCGCTCCCCACGAGCGGCAGACGCTGCCGGTAGATCTCGCGGCCGCTCTTCAAGTCGTAGGCATCGAGCACGCCGTTGTTGGCGAGGACGTACAGCAACCCCTGGTAGGCGAGCGGCGTCGGCATGTACGAACCGCGGCCGGTCCTGCTCCAGGCGACCGCGTCGCTGGTTGACTTATCCGCCGCGAGCGTCAGATCGCCTCGCGAGCCCGGCTTGACGGCGAAGA
>Ga0310810_10002032_pt1 | contig 21536 bp, 23 predicted proteins | sample NCmetagenome_FD_207641 | JGI IMG/M metagenome (GOLD analysis project Ga0310810, IMG submission 207641) | Soil microbial communities from experimental microcosm in Duke University, North Carolina, United States - NC | ecosystem: Engineered > Artificial ecosystem > Soil microcosm > Unclassified ... | reverse complement strand
TCGGCGCGAAGGACGCGTCAACGGGACGATGCTCAATGGGATCACGTTACTGGCTCGCCGCTAGCCGCGCCTTCCCCAATTTCGGTAGAATACGCATTCCGCGCGCGGCGGCGCGGTTCATCGAGCGAAAATGGATGTTCAAATCGGAGAGTCAGTTCAGCGTCGTCTCGAAGCGGTGTCCGATCGAATCCGAAGCGCGATGCGGGAGGCCGGCCGGGACGAGAGAACAGTGCGGTTGGTGGCGGCAAGCAAGTCGGTCACGATCGACCGCATCCGCGAAGCCGTGCGCGCGGGAGTGCAGAACGCCGGTGAAAACCGGCTCCAAGAAGCCCTTCCCAAAATTGAGGCGCTCAAGGGCGAGCGCCTGACTTGGCATTTCATCGGGCAGCTGCAGCGACGAAAAGCCCGCGCCGTGGTGGGCGTGTTCGAACTGATCCATTCCGTCGACAGTGTGGAACTGGCGGCTGAAATAGATCGAAGGGCTGCAGCGGTCGGAGTGCGTCAGAAGATCTTGCTCGAAATCAACATCGGAGCGGAAGAAAGCAAAGCGGGTTTCTTGACAGACGAGGTCGAGCAAGCGCTTCCCCGGTTGGCGGCGCTGGATCATGTCGCCATTGAAGGGCTCATGGCCGTTCCGCCGTCAGCCCGTGATGCCGAGGCGTCGCGACCCTATTTTCGCCGCCTTCGGGAACTGGCTGTGCGCTTCACGGGGTACGGCCTTTCCGGCGTCTCATTCAAAGAGCTTTCCATGGGCATGTCGAACGATTACGTCGTGGCGATTCAGGAGGGGGCGACGTTGATTCGTCTCGGCACGGCGATTTTCGGAGGGCGGAATGGGTGATGCGTTCACGACCAAGATTGCATTTGTCGGAGGCGGGCAAATGGCCGAAGCCATCATCGGCGGTCTGTTGGCAGGACACGTCTGCCGTCCCGAGTTGCTCTGGGCGACCGATCCCGTGCCCGCCCGTTGCGATCGATTGAAGAGCCAATTTGCGGTTCGCGTAGGATCTGATAATCGTCAGGCGGTGGCATGGGCGGACGTCGTGCTGCTCGCCGTGAAGCCTCAAGTGTTGCCGCAGGTGCTTGGTGAGGTCGGCGGCGATCTCCTTCGCGTGCTCGTCATCTCGATCGCCGCGGGGGTCACCATACGGTCAATAACGAACCAGGCAATGGGTGCACAGCGCGTCATTCGTGCCATGCCAAACATGCCCGCCTTGGTGAGGGAAGGCATTACCGCATTGGCTTGGACGGACACGATCACTGAGGGCGATAAGGAAATCGCCCGCGCCATTTTTCAAGCGGTGGGTCGCGTACTCCCTATTGAGGAACGCCTCATGGATGCCGTGACCGGACTGAGCGGCAGCGGTCCTGCCTATGTGTTTCAAGCGATCGAAGCACTGGCGGACGGAGGAGTGAAGATGGGTCTGCCTCGACAGACGGCGGAAGTCTTGGCGGCTCAAACGGTCTTAGGTGCGGCAAAAATGGTCCTCGAATCCGGCGAGCATCCGGCGAAGCTCAAAGACCGTGTCGCGTCCCCGGGCGGCACCACCATCGCAGGCCTGCATCGCCTTGAAGAGGGCCGGTTCCGTGCTACACTGATGGGGGCGGTGGAAGCCGCGACCAAGCGCTCACAGGAGCTTGCTCGCTGATGTTTGTCATGAGTAACGTGTTGCAGGGATTGGCCACAGTCCTGGATACCGTGTTGTGGTTATATATGTGGGTGATCATTGCCCGCGCCTTGATCTCCTGGGTCAATCCCGATCCGTGGAATCCGATCGTGCAGTTTTTAGAGCGTGTCACAGAGCCGGTGCTGGCGCCGATTCGCCGCTGGGTCGGATGGAAAATGGGCATCGATCTCTCTCCAATCATCGCCATTCTGATCATCAGTTTCCTGCAAATCGCAGTCGTCAAGACGTTGAGTGATTTTGCACATCAGATGAATTGACCTGAAGGGGGGCGCTATGAAAATCACACCGTTGGACATCCAACAAACGGTTTTCAAGACGAGCTTTCGGGGGTATGAGAAGGAAGAAGTCAATCGCTTTTTGGAAGAGATCGCTGAAACCGTCGAGGAGTTGAATCGCGAGAATGCCATCCAGCGGGAGAAAATCGTTTTCCTTGAGCAGCAATTGACGGAGTTGAAGCGAACCGAGGCGACGCTTTCCAATACGCTCGTCTCCGCTCAGTCGCTGGCTGAAGACGTGAAGCGCAGCGCCCAACGTGAGTCCGAACTGGTGATCAAGGAAGCCGAACTGAAGGCGGGTGAAATGATTCGTCAGGCTCGAGTGGAACTGTCCACTACTCAACGGGAGCTTTCGGCTCTCCAAAAACAGCGCTTATTGATGGTGGAACGGTTGCGCGCAACCTTGCGCACCTTCGAACGCATGCTGGAGGTCGAGGAGCAAGAGGCCTTCCATGAGGGGGCGACACACGCCGACCACAAGCTGGAGGGAGAGTCGAGTCCGGCGTTGTAAGCGCATGTCGGGACTGTTCCTCAGCAGACGTGACCCGCCTGTTAGCCTGATCCCTGCTGTCCGCCTCTCTCCGGCCTCATTGCGAATCCCGGATGCCCACTTTAATCGGATCTTTTCACACTCCCACACCGTTCCGAGATGAAAGACCGAGGCGTTATTCAGGCTACGATGGACCGCGCCGTGCGGGACGGCGTTTTCCCCGGCGGAGTCCTGGCGGCACGGGTGGACGGTCATAATCAGATTCTGGTCGTTGCGGGCCGACTCTCTTCTCAACCTGCTGCTGAACCGGTTCAAGCATCAACCATCTATGATCTCGCCTCATTGACCAAACCCCTGACCACGGTTACATCAGTTCTTCTGCTCGTCCAAGCGGGAGCGCTCAAACTTGATGCAGCCGTCGGCGACGTACTTGTCGAGCTCAAGCACGCGCCAATCGGATCAGCATCGGTGCGTGACCTGTTGAATCATCGCTCAGGCTTGCCCGGATGGCGTCCGCTGTATGAACGGCTTGATGCCGAGGGATGTGCATGGGGCCGGGCGCAACCAAATGTTGTGAGGCAGTCGGTGCTGCGCCTGATCAGAGAGGAATCCCTTGTATCTCCTATCGGAAGGCAAAGCGTGTACAGCGACTTGGGATTCATTTTGTTGGGCTGTGCGGTCGAACGTGCGAGCGGTCTCCTGTTGGAGGAATACTTTCGGAAGGCTGTGGCGCAGCCGATCGGCGCAAAAGCGCTCTGCTTCAAGCGCGCTACGACGACAGGATCTCCCTCTTTAAGCAGTGAGGCGGCCGCTATGATTGCGCCGACGGAATGGGATAGCTGGAGGAAACGTTGGCTCCAAGGGGAAGTGCACGACGAAAATGCCGCGGCGATGGGCGGTGTCGCAGGCCATGCGGGGCTGTTTGGGACGGCGGAATCCGTGCTCGCCGTTTCTGGCGCCTGGCTTGCGGCTTACCATGGAGATCGGTCGCTGCTTGACCCGAATCTTGTCCGTGAGTTCACCACCAAGTCTTTACAGCCCTCACAATCCAGTTGGGCATTGGGCTGGGACACGCCGACGGCTCCCTCGTCTTCAGGGACGCATTTTTCGCCCGAATCGTTCGGCCACCTCGGATTCACCGGCACGTCTCTTTGGATTGACCCAAGACAAAAGCTGGAAGTGGTGTTGCTGACGAACCGCGTGCATCCGAGCCGAAAGAATGAATCAATACGCGTCTTCCGGCCCGTCCTTCACGATCTGGTGTATCGGGTGTTGGCGGAAGCGTAGAATCACGTGCGGTCGGGGTAATCGATCCAGGTTTCTTTTTCGGCGAGGTATTTTGATCCTTTGAAATTGGCGCGGGTTCGGAGCCGGCTGAACCCATGGGCCTGGAGCTTTTGTACCAATTCGGTCACGGCGGCAGCGATCGTAGGATGCGATTGGCCTTCTACGATCAGGGCCTCATACATGACCTTGGCTGCGTACCCTGACGAAGTGCGATTGACGAGAACCGCCCGATTGAAATAGCGGTCGCTTGGATCGACGCCTTCCAGCTGATGTTTCTCAATCAGTCCATCCCGTTTGAACAGCGAAGCCAGCGCATTCATAGAGGTCCTCCGTCCCTTCGCGGAGTCTGCAGTATAGGGTCATCGAAGGCCGACTGCAAGCCGTTGACTTCACTGCAGTGCCCCCCTATTATTCCGTCCTCGTCGCGGTTGCCGCTGTGTTCAACACCGCATGAATATCCCCAACAGTCTGACCATCCTTCGCATTTTGCTGATCCCGGTCTATGTCGGTCTATTGGTATACGAGCGCTTCGACGCCGCGATGGGCGTACTACTGCTGGCCGGCGTGACGGACGCGCTCGACGGCACCATCGCCCGTGCCGCGAACCAGCGGACACGTCTGGGCGCTTTCCTGGACCCATTGGCCGACAAGCTGCTTCTGACCTCCGGATTCATTACACTTTCGACTATCCACCTCATTCCTTCTTGGGTCAGCATCGTCGTGGTAAGCCGTGACGCCATGTTGCTCTTGGGAACCGCCGTTGCGCAATTTACGGAATCGAACATCGACATTGCTCCGACGTTTTTGGGAAAAGGCGCAACGTTTCTCCAACTCACGTACGTGCTGCTGATCATTTTTCTCAGTTCCCGCCAGATGGATCTGTCCTTGCTGACCCCGCTTTTGGTCGCCATGGTGGTCTTTACGGTTTCCTCGGGCTGCCATTATCTGTATCGCGGCTATCGGTCAGTAGGATCATCACCCTCCTGAATCTGCACGCTGCTGGTGCGCCGCCTCCGCACGCATCAATTGTGAATTTATTGGACAGCTTTTCGGGTCGCCGATAGACTCGCCAAGTAGGAAATTTCCCCGAGAAAACCGGCAGGTTCACTGGAGACTCGAAGGATAAGAGTGACCTATGGCGACATATGCATATGTGGGGCGGACACGGTCCGGGGCGGTCAAAAAGGGCGAACTCACCGCCAAGACTAAAGACGAGGCGGTCGACCAACTCCGAAAGCAGAGCGTTGTCGTCACCAGCCTTGAGGAAAAAACCGGTGGCGGGCTGAAGTTCAGCTTTGGCTCCGGCCTGACTGACAAAGATCTCGTCGTCTTTACCAGGCAATTCGGCACGATGATCAATGCCGGCTTGCCGCTCGTGCAATGCCTCGAAATCCTCTCCACCCAATCGGAAAATAAGGTCCTACGTGACACCGTCGGCGACGTGAGAGGGCAGGTGGAAGCCGGGTCCACGTTTTCAGACGCGCTGCGCAAGCATCCGAAAGTCTTCGACGATCTCTACGTCAACATGGTTCACGCCGGCGAAGTCGGCGGTCTCCTTGACACCATCTTGACCCGTCTGGCCAAACACATCGAAAAGGCGATGAAACTGAAGGGACAAATTAAGTCCGCAATGATCTACCCATCGGCGATTCTCGGCGTGGCGGGCATCGTCATCACCGTCCTGATGATCTTCGTGATTCCGATTTTCGCCAAGATGTTCGACGAACTTTCCGGAGGAAAGGTCGGCTTGCCGGGCCCGACGCAGCTCGTGATCGACATCAGCAATGCCTTTCAATCGTTCTGGTACATCGGATTGGCTATTCTGGTGGGCCTCGTCATGATGACCAAGAAATACTACGCCACGCCCAAGGGACGGTATGCCATCGACAAGTTTCTTCTGAAGACACCCGTATTCGGCGATTTGATTCGAAAGGCGTCGGTGGCAAAATTCACCAGGACACTTGGAACGTTGCTGTCGAGCGGCGTCCCGCTATTGGACGGCTTGTCCATTTGCGCAAAGACCTCCGGCAACAAGGTCATCGAGGAAGCATTGCTCAACGCGCGGGTGAGTATCAGCGGAGGGAAAACCATTGCGGATCCACTGACTTCCAGCCAGGTATTTCCTAAGATGGTCACCCATATGATTGCCGTCGGAGAATCCACCGGTGCTTTGGATGCCATGTTGGGGAAAATCGCCGACTTTTACGAGGATGAAGTCGACCAAGCGGTCGCCTCGCTCACATCGCTCCTGGAACCGATGATGATGGTCTTCTTGGGCGTCGTGATCGGGTTTATTGTCATCGCGATGTATCTGCCCATTTTCAAAATGGCATCGGCGATTGGCTAAGCAGCTGCACTCGTCACAAGACTCCTACAATGCCTCACCGGGCCGGTCGGGCATGTTCTAACCGCGACAACTGATGGATGAGTTGCGCGCCAGGCTTCATTGGTTGATGGGGCTGCGGGTGACGTTCGTCACCCTGATGCTCGGTGTGTCCCTAGCCTTTGAAGCGGCCGGCACACGTGTAGAAACCTTCCATGCGCTGATCGTCCTGACCTATGTTCTCACGATTCCTTCCGCACTCCTGCTCCGCGTGCTCAAGACTCCGTCCTCCCTCACAGCATTCTTTTGGACGCAAGTAGGCATTGACTTCCTGCTGGAAACGGTCCTCGTTGCGCGTACCGGCGGCGTCGAGAGCCCATTTGCAGTCCTGTATGTCATCACCGTGGCCGTCGCCAGCTTGATCCCGCAACGTCGAGTCGGACTCTTTGCGGCCTGCACCTGCATCATTGTCTTCGGTATCGCCGCCAATGCCCAGCTCTATGGATTGGCTCCGAATTGGTCCGGTCAGATTACCCGTGTCAGCGCCGCAGCGACGCTTCAAACGTTCGGCGTCTATGCCCTGGCGTTGCTGGTCGTCGGACTGTTGAGCGGAACCCTGGCGGAACAGCTTCATGCGGCCGACCAATCCTTGCGCGAAAAAGAACAGGGATTGACGCGCCTTCAGGCCTTTCACGAGAACATCGTCCGGAGCATCAGCAGCGGGGTGTTCACGGCGGATGCCATGGGCGCCGTCACCTCGTTCAACCCTGCCGCGCAGGAAGTGACGGGCTATTCTGTCGGGCAAGTGCTTGGACGTTCTTGGCGTGAAATCTTCAACTGGCATCCGAACGAAGCCGTAGACGAGAGACCGGTCGGAGCTGTGCCCATGACGCGGTTTGAGGTGGAATGCAAAGGAGCCAATGGCAACCGGCTTGTTCTTGGCATGACCGTTTCGCCGTTGCACGAGCAGGATGAGCCGCACGGATTGGTCGGGGTCTTCAAGGATCTGACTCAAATCCGGGATCTCGAAGAGGAAATGCGTCGCAAAGAATGGCTGGCCAATCTTGGCGAGATGTCGGCCGGCATGGCACACGAAATCAGAAATCCCTTAGGGGCCCTAGCGGGCGCTATGCAAATGTTGCGCAAGGAAGCGATTGCCGATGCCACTGATCGCCGACTCATGGACATCGCGATCCGCGAAGCCACGCGCCTCGATGCCATCATTACCGAGTTCCTGCAGTATGCGCGGCCTCCCGCGCTCGATTTGGCGGAGCACAATATAGACAAAATTCTTGCCGAGACGCTGGATCTGGTACAACATGAAGCCCGGAACAGAAAGCAGATCATGATCGCAACATCATTGGCCGGGGGTGCGCTCTCGGCCCAAGTAGACCAGAACCAGATGCGGCAAGTTTTCTGGAACCTGGCCACCAATGCCTTTGATGCCATGCCGGACGGGGGAACACTGACCATCACGACAGGGTCTCGCCACGTCGATGCCGGCGGACGCAAAGGCGATATTGTCGAGATCGCCTTTCAGGACACCGGAGCGGGAATTGTTCCCGAGAATCTCGACAAGATTTTCCTGCCGTTTTTCACGACCAAAAGGGAAGGCTCGGGCCTCGGACTCGCGGCGGTGCATCGCATCGTGGATCTGCATGGCGGGTGGATCAAAGTGGAAAGCCAGGCCGAGCGAGGGACCCGCTTCGTGGTGTGTCTCCCTCGTTCAGGAGGCGATGGCGTGCGGTTGTGGCATGAAGGACCAACACCGTGGAAAAGATCTTAGTCGTCGATGACGAGAAAAGCCTGCGCGAAGTCATGAGCATCATGCTCAAGCGCGCGGGATATGAAGTGACCGAGGTCTCCGACGGAGAGCAAGCCATCGGCCAGGTCAATAAAGAGATCTATGATCTCGTCATTACTGATCTGAGAATGCCCAAGGCCGACGGGATGGATGTCCTGAAGGCCGTAAAATCATTGTCGCCCGACACCGTGGTCCTGGTGGTGACTGCATTCGGTACGGCGGATTCGGCCGTCGAGGCGATGAAGCAAGGTGCGTACGACTACCTCACCAAGCCGTTCCATGTCGATGAAGTTCAGCTCATCATCCGTAATGCCCTCGAGAAGCGCCGGTTGTCGACTGAAAACATGCTGCTCAAGCGCGAGATTGCGAGCCAGTCGTCGTTCTCGCAGATCGTCGGGCAAAGCGAAGCCATGCAAAAGGTGTTCGACGTCGTTCGCAAGGTGGCTGATTCGAAGAGCAACGTCCTTATCTGCGGCGAAAGCGGTACGGGTAAGGAATTGGTCGCCCGCGCCATCCACTATAACAGCGCCCGCAGCCCGATGCCTTTTGTTGCGGTCAATTGCAGCGCAGTTCCAGAGACGTTGCTCGAAAGCGAATTGTTCGGCCACATGAAGGGCTCATTCACGGGTGCCGTCGCCAACAAGGCCGGTTTGTTCGAGATTGCCAATGGCGGAACGATTTTCCTCGATGAAATCGGCGATACGACGCCGGCAATCCAAGTCAAGCTCCTGCGTGTGATTCAGGAGCGAGAGTTTCGTCGCGTCGGCGGCAATCAAGACATGAAGGTCGACGTGCGGGTCATTGCGGCGACCAACCGCGATCTCGAAAAGGCCGTCGCCGACGGATCGTTCAGAGAAGACCTGTATTACCGCCTCGACGTCATTCCCATCCGGCTCCCCCCGCTTCGGCTTCGAGCGGGCGATATTCCGCTGCTCGTCGGACATTTTCTGGAAAAGTTCGCCCAAGAAAGCGGAAAGGCCGCCCCGACCATCGTGCCGGAAGCCATGCATGTCCTCTTGGGACATGAGTGGCGCGGCAATGTACGGGAACTCGAGAATTTGATCGAACGCGTCGTCGCTTTTTCGACGGGGACCTCGGTCACGGATACCGACATTCGCGGGTGGTTGCATCATGCGGTCAGCCCTCAGCAGTCTCAAGGGGTACCGACGGATTTGCCGGAAGACGGTCTCGACCTGGAAGGTCTCATCAACGGCATTGAGAAGGATCTCCTCATGAAAGCGTTGGAGCGCTCAAAATGGGTGAAGAAAAAGGCGGCCCGCCTGCTCAAACTCAACACGAGGTCGTTCCGCTACCGGCTGGAAAAGTATGCTATAAAAGGAGGCCGTGACTAAGGGTCAGTCAGCACGCTTCGCCGCCGATGCTTCTGTCACCGTTCATCCTCCCGCCAAAGTCAATCTGATCCTTCGTATTTTGGGTCGACGCCACGACGGGTATCACGACCTCTGGTCGATCATGCAGACCGTTGCGCTGGAAGACGCGGTGACGATGCGAGTCACCGCGTCGCATCGCGATATTAGGCTGACCTGTAATTCGGATGGACTCTCCGTCGATCATACCAATCTGGTCTGGAAGGCGGCCTCGGCGGTTCTTGATCATGCGCAACTGTCTCTCGGTCTGGACATCGAGCTAAGCAAGCGAATTCCGATGGGAGCGGGGCTTGGGGGTGGAAGCAGCGATGCGGCGGCAACGATCCTCGGTCTCAATCGGTTGTTGAACCTCGGATGGACAACGGAAAAAATGACCAAAATCGGTCAGGCGTTAGGGAGCGATGTGCCGTTTTTCTTCTTTGCACCCTCAGCGAGTGTCTCCGGCCGGGGAGAAACGGTGCGACCGGTGACGATCGAGGGTGGCCGCTGGATTGTGCTGGTGAAACCTGCGTTTGGGATCGAGACGAAATGGGCGTATCAGGAATTGGCGGCCACAAGAAACGGAGTGCGGCCGTTATCGGCAGATCATGGAGAGCTTGATCGGTGCAACCGCATCACATGGCGTCACTTGGCAACCGCTGCCGAAAACGATTTTGAGGCGCCTGTCTTCGGAAAACATCCACTGCTTGGAGACATTAAGCGCTCACTTCTCAAGCTGGGCGCTGAATTTGCCCTGCTATCGGGCAGCGGTGCAACGGTCTTCGGACTCTTTGCCGAAGAGTCTACGGCGCGGCGTGCAGGCGCAGATCTGGGACAGGACTCGGCGCTCAATCTGTTTGTTGTTCCAACGTGTTCTGGGCCTATCACGATGTCATGATCTCCTATCGGCCATCGTTGCACTCGTTGACAACCTTCCCTGATTTCCGTTAGAGTTCAGCCTCTTGGTTGGCTTCCTCAACAGCGCGCAGCAATAAGGGTGGCGGGTTCGAGACTACGCCCACCGACGCCCGCCGTCGAGACGAACCACGTTAGCAGCACTTCCGTTCCAGGCACGGGGAATTAGTCGAGGGATCGATGAGCAGAGAGCTGATGATATTCTCTGGCAATGCGAATCTCGCCCTCGCGCATGAGATTTGCGCCTATCTCGGCGTGAAGCTCGGCGAGGCGACCGTGTCGTCGTTTAGCGACGGAGAAATCCGCATTAAGATAGAAGAAAACGTGCGCGGTGCGGATGTATACGTGGTCCAATCGACCTGCAGCCCTGTGAACGACTCTCTAATGGAGCTGCTCATCATCATCGATGCTTTGAAACGCTCTTCGGCCTACCGCATCACGGCCGTAATACCGTATTTCGGCTATGCCCGGCAGGATCGCAAGGACCAGCCCCGTGTGCCCATTACCGCCAAGCTCGTTGCGGATCTTATTACGACGGCCGGTGCCGACAGGGTCTTGACCATGGATCTGCACGCCGGACAAATCCAAGGATTTTTCAACGCCCCCGTGGACCATCTCTATGCTCTTCCGGTGCTGCTGGATTACATCACCAAGAAGAAGGTCAGCGATCTGGTCATCGTCTCGCCTGACGCCGGCGGCGTAGAACGAGCGCGTGCATTTGCGAAGCGGTTGCAAGCGAATTTGGCCATCATCGACAAGCGGCGTGAAGGCCCGAACCAGACCCAGATCATGAATATCATTGGAGATATCAAGGGAAAGAGCGCCCTTCTGCTCGACGACATGGTCGATACCGCAGGGACGATTGTGCAAGGCGCTCAAGCTTGCGCGGACAAGGGCGCACGGGAAGTGTGGACGGCCTGCACCCACGCCGTGCTTTCGGGACCTGCACTCGAGCGGATTCAGCAGTCCTGCCTGACCCAAATGATTACGACAAATACGATTCCATTGCAGGATAAGCAGCGGACATGCCCCAAAATTCATCAACTGTCAGTTGCGCCGCTGCTCGGCGAAGCGATTCGACGCATCCATGCGGATGAGTCGGTGAGTTCGCTGTTTGCCTAGAGCAAGACTGCGTCAAGATTCCAAGGGGGACGGAGGGTATCATGAAATTTGAGTTGGCAGTGACGGTGAGAGAGAAGTCAGGAAAAGGCGCAGCGCGTCAGCTTCGCCGGAGCGGGAAAGTCCCCGGTGTGCTATACGGCCAGGGCGAATGTTTGTTGTTGACGATTGAGCCCGAGCCATTGACCAAGATTTTGAAGTCCCAGGCCGGAAGCACGGCGCTGATCGCGCTGACCATCAATGGGGCCAAAGACAAGCCGAAGCGGACCGCGCTGCTACGCGACTTCCAAGTGGATCCGGTTGAAGGTAACGTGCTGCATGCCGACCTCTTCGAAATCTCAATGGATAAGCCGATTCGCGTCAAGGTGCCGGTCCACGTGATTGGAGGCACCCCCGCCGGCGTCAAGGAAGGCGGCATTCTGCACTACAATACGCGCGAGTTGCACGTCGAGTGTTTGCCGGCTTCGTTGCCGGACCATATTGAAGTCGATGCCTCAGGACTCGGCATCGGGCAGGGCATCCATCTCAAGGAGATGGCGAAGATCGAGGGGGTCCGCTATCTCGACGATCTGGATCAGATGGTCGTGACTGTGGCGGTGCCGATGTCCGATGCCAAGCTGGAGGCATTGCTGACCAGTCAAGCGGCCGGCCCCGAGGGCGCGAAGGAACCGGAAGTTGCAGCCAAAGGGAAGGCAGCGGCCGAAGGCGCGGAAGCCGTCGCGGCTCCCGGTGCCGCAGCCGCGCCTCCGGCAGCGGGCGCCGAAGCCAAGCCGGGAGAAAAGAAAGAAGGCGCTGCGGCCGCCGCTGCTCCGAAAGCCGAAAAGAAAGAAGCCGAGAAGAAGAAGTAACGTTGCGCCTCATCGTAGGACTGGGCAATCCCGGCGCCGCCTATGCCCAGACCCGTCACAACGCCGGCATGTGGGTTGTCGAGCGGGCTGCGGTACGATGGGCGGGTCGCCTCGTCAGGCGCGGCACGGCACAGCGAGCGTCCATCCGACAGGGATCCCAACTGATCGAACTGGCCGGCACGCTCGACTTCATGAACGTGACGGGTGCGCCGCTCAAAGGTCTTCTCCGCGAGTACCAGCTTACCCCGGACGATCTCATTCTCGTGCATGACGATCTTGATCTCGAGCCCGGCCGCCTGCGCATTAAGCAGACCGGAGGCCACGGCGGCCACAACGGCATCAAATCGGTGATCGACGCGCTGGGGACCGTTCAATTCGTCAGAGTGAAAATCGGCATTGGTCGTCCTGCGCCGGGGCAAGATTCCGCGGACTACGTTCTGGAAACGGTCACGAAGGATGAGATTGAAATCATCGAGCCCTGTCTCGAACGAGCGGTCGATGCCCTTGAGGTGCTGATTCACCGCGGGACCGAGCCTGCGATGAATCAATTCAATGTCCGTGAACGAGATAACGAAACTGATGAATGAACAATTCAGAATGTGAACCTGTGAGCGGGCCGCCCCGTACAAAGTCATCCAGCGTCTCCCATTCACCATTCACCATCGAGAGTAAGCTATGGCACTTTGCTGCGGCATGATCGGACTGCCCAATGTGGGGAAGACGACCGTCTTCAACGCCCTCACCGCCGCCGGCGCCCTGGCAGCCAATTATCCGTTTGCCACTGTCGATCCGAACACGGGGATCGCGTTGGTGCCCGATCCGCGTCTGCGCACATTGACCGATATCTTCAAATCAAAGAAAACAACACATAGCACGCTCGAGGTCCGAGATATTGCGGGGCTCGTCGAAGGTGCCAGCAAGGGGGAAGGACTCGGCAATCAATTTCTCGGGCATATCCGGGAAGTTGACGCCTTATTGCATGTCGTGCGCTGTTTCCAGGGAAGCGATGTCGTGCACGTGAGCGGCAGCGTGAATCCGCTGAGAGACATCGGCGTCATTGAAACGGAACTGATGCTGGCGGATCTGGAGACGCTTGACCGCCGTAAACAGAAAACGGAGAAGAAGGTCCGCGCCGGCGATAAAAAAGCAGCGTTTGAAGTCGAGTTTCTTACGAGAGTGATGGTCCTTCTCGACAAAGGGCAGTGGCTCGGCAACCTCAGTTACACGCCCGAAGAGCGGCTCATCCTCAATGAGTGCCAGCTGCTCGCCGCCAAGCCGGTCCTCTTCGTGGCGAACGTGTCCGAACACCAGAATGCCGACGAGGTGATGGTTAATACCGTCCGGGATTTTGCAGAAAAGCGATCGGCCCGCGTGGTGACGATCTGCGGACAACTCGAGGCCGAACTCTCGTCTTTGCCGGATGAAGAGCGCGCGGACTTCCTGCGCGAAATGGGCTTGACCGAGTCGGGCCTGGTACGCTTGACCAGGGAAGCGTACGCGTTGCTCAATCTCATCACCTTCTTCACCGCCGGCGAGATTGAATCCCGTGCCTGGCCTATTCCAAAAGAGACCAAGGCGCCTCAGGCGGCCGGCAAAATCCATTCGGACATGGAGCGTGGCTTCATTCGCGCCGAAGTCTATCATTACGACGATCTGCTGGCTTGCGGATCGGAAGCCAAGGTGAAAGAGAAGGGACTCTTCCGTCTTGAGGGCAAGGAGTATGTCATTCAAGAAGCGGACATCGTGTACTTCCGCTTCAACGTATGAAGGAGACCTCAGATTTCCCGAGAGAGTGGTTCGACGCATCCCAGGATTGGCCGTCGGTGGTCCTGCGGCATCTTTGCCGTCTCATGCCTGATTTTCATCCCCTCGATCACTGTTTCGGGAGAGGTCGCGTTTGAATCGATTCAGCTCCGCGGCGGGTTCAGCGGCGGTTCTCCGCTGGGAGAAGAGCAACAGGTAAAGTTCTACCAGGGTGATGTCGCCCTTACGGCTCGGCTTCCGTGGGAATGGGAGGTCGGCTACGGGTGGCTCTTCAGAACCCGCGTCCTGGGTTCGGCCGGCTTCCTGCGGGGCGCCCAAAACACCGCCGGCGTATTCACGTTCGTACCAGTGGACATTGCCTTCGGCCGAAAGGACGGGCTCGTGATGATCGATATGGGCGCCGGCGGCGGGCTGTTCACCCGCCACACATTCGGAACGCAAGATTTCGGAGGTCCGTTTCAGTTCGTATGGACTTTCGGTATTACAAGCCGCTTTGCCGGTCCGTTCGGCGCCGGGTATCATTTTCAGCACTATTCCGACGCGACCATCTACGGCCCGGACAGCCGCGGCACTGATCTGCATCTCTTTGAGCTAATCTATTGGTTCGAGGCTGCTCGCTGAGCCGACGGCGGCTGGACTCTAGGCTGCGCGTGCGAAAATCTTTTCAGAGGACTGAATGTCGGCCTTCAACGTCACTCGCATGTGTACGAGCGCTGATCGGTTGCGGGCATCATCGAGGGAGGCGGCACAATCGGAAGGCACGGCCACGCCAAGCTCCCGCCTATACGCATCGGCGGCGATAAACGACGCAATTGTCCGGCAATTCCGGTTATGATCACCCGACGGCGGGCATCATCGCCGCGGCGCCGTCGAACTGGAACTCATTGATCATATCGATGATCAGCAGGCAGGTCTTATCCCCAGATCGTGTCGGCCGCATCGTCTCGCCTATGCGGCCTTGGACCGCAGCTGTTCGCGGATGCTTCGAAGGTCTTCGACAAAACGCTGATACTCACGCGTCCGTTCCAGAGGGTCAGGATGTCGAAGCACCGCTGAAGGATGAACGGTGACAAACACGATTGCGGCAAGTGGAGTGCTCAATGGCCGCCCTCTGAGCTCATTGAGCCGGACCGCCTTGCCGAAGACGGATTGGGCCGCAGTGACCCCTAGACAGACGATCACGCGTGGCTTCACCACCTGGATTTCCGCTTCCAGCCAAGGCCGGCAGGCGGCGATCTCGGTGGAGGACGGTTTTTTGTGCTTCCGGCGTTTACCCTGTGGCTCCCACTTGAAGTGCTTGACGGCGTTCGTGACGTAGACGTCCCGTCGGGCAATATCGGCTTCAACAAGAGCCTTGTCGAGAATCTTTCCAGCCGGACCGACAAACGGATGACCCGCCAGGTCTTCTTGATCTCCCGGTTGCTCGCCGACGAACATGATTGACGACCGTGCGACCCCTTCGCCGAAGACGGTTCGGGTGGCGTGTTTGTACAGATCACATCCGGTACAGCCGGCGGCCGACTGTCGCAATTGAGGCAAGCTCAGGTGGGTGGGGAGGAACGAGCGGGCGGATCGGTCAAGGCGTCGCATTGATCATCATACCACGTTTGCGAATGGAGCCCGTCATCGTTCCCTGCGGCGTCCAGCCAGCGAAGATCGAGCACCGTGAGCGTGACCACGCCAAAGGATTCTTCGACGAGTCCCCGGACGATGTAGGCCCGGTTTGAAGAAAGCAGATGGCTGCACCGTCGATACACGTCGGGGAAGAGCGTCGCGTCATAGAGCGCGGTGTGATCTTCGAGCGTGATGAATTCCATTGCCAGGCCGCCCTTGGTTTCAACCGATTTCTCGGTGATGAGCCATCCCACCATGATGATGCGGTGGCCGATGAACCGGTGCATCTGCGACGCGAGGACCGGCTGCAGTCGCTCGATCGGCTTGTGGTAGAGCGTCAAGGGGTGGCGGCTGGCGAGAAATCCAAACGACTCAATCTCATGCGTTCGCTTTTGAAAAGCCGAATAATCATCCGGTATGGGGAACGGACCGGATGCCGCATCGGCTCCCGCATACAGCCGCCACAGCAAGGCCGGTCTTGTCAGCTCGCCCGAAAGAGAATCGCAGCAGCCGGCGCGAACCAGCGCGCGCGCGTGCCCGTGGTCGGGCTTCACCCGTCGCAAAAAATCCTGAAACGACCGGTAGGGGCCGCCTAGTGAACGCTCCGTCATAATCTTCGTGCCCAGCGTCTTCGGGATGGTCTTCACTTGCATCAAACCGATCCGCAAGCGGTCTCCTTCGCCGCCATACGCCCAGTCACTGGCATTCACGTCCGGCGGCAGAATCGCGAGCCCCATGCGCCGCGCCTCGGAGAGGTAAGCAAAGGCCGAATAAAAGCCGCCTTCATTGCTGAGGACCGCCGCCATGAATTCCGCGGGGTAATGCGCACGGAGGTAGGCGGACTTGAACGAAACCTGGGCATAGCTGGCCGAATGAGGCTTGCAGAAACTGTAGCCGGCGAAGCTCATGATCATCGTCCAGATCTTGTCGATGGTGACGTCTGAGGCACCGTTGTTCGCGGCGCCGCGGCGAAACTGATGGTAATAGTCCCGCAGTTGCCGATGCTTGTGTTTTTTGCTGATGACCTTACGGAGTTGATCCGCATCGTCGAGGGAAAAATCTGCGAGCGCCATCGCCACTTTCGTGACGTCCTCCTGATAAACCATGATGCCGTGGGTCTCTTCCAGAATGGCTTCCATCAACGGATGCAGAGGAGGATGGGATCCTCCGTGCGCGCGCCGGATGAAGTCGTTCACGAAGGTGATTGCAGCCGGCCGGACCAGCGACGAGACCATCACCAGATAGTCGAAGACGTCCGCCGAAGCGAGAAGGTCGGACGGCATGCCGCTCCAGAGCTTCCTGAGCAAGAGCCTGGTGGCCGGAGATTCGATGTAAAAGCAGCCGATGGTATCGCCGCGTCGGATGAGATCCTTGGTGGCGCTGTCGTCCAGCGGATCCCAACTCGCATAGTCAATGACATGGCCCGTGTGACGGGCCACGGCGGCAAGGGCGTCACGGATGACGGCCAGCGACCGGTTTCCCAACAGATCGATCTTGACGAGCCCCGCTTCCTCCGTTTGATCCTTTTCCCATTGAATGACGGGCAGGCCTTTCACGGTAAATTCGATCGGCACATACCGCCGGATGTCGTCGGGCACGATGACGACGCCGCCGCAATGCATGGAGAGGTGGCGAAAATGATTTTGAGCGCGAAGTGCGTCGGCGAGAATGGCGGGCCACGGCGCATTGAGATTCAGCGTCCGTGAGAGCCGGTCCACCCACTGCTCGTTGGTCGGCGCTTCGGCAAAGTGCAGAAGCGCTTGTTGCCGCGTGACACGTGCGGCGGCCGTCGTGATTTCCGCGGCGGGGATTCCATACACCTTGGCGGTTTCGCGAATTGCGGCGCGGAAGCCGAGACGGTTTTGATTCGCCACCATCGCCGCCTGATGTCCGGCGTATTGTTCGAACACCCCATCCAGAATGGGATCACGCTCGTCCCACGGAAAATCGATGTCGATGTCGGGCGGATCTTTCCGGCCGGGATTCAGAAACCGCTCGAAAAACAAATGATGTTTGAGCGGGTCGACATGCGTGATTTCAAGGCAGTACGAAACGATCGAAGCGGCCACGGACCCTCTCCCGCACGTCCAGGGTGTCCGATGGACGATTTCCTCCACCACGAGAAAATGATGGGCGAAACGTTTTCCCCGAATAACAGACAACTCTCTTTCGATTCGTTGGCGAACTTCGCTCGACAGGTTGCCATAACGCTTGAGAGCTCCTTCATAGGTTTTTTCTTTGAGGAGGGCAAAGGCCTCTTCATCCTTCATCCGGCGGAAGGCAGGGAAAATCGTGTCGCCGAAACGCCACTCGCTGTGGCAGGCTTCGGCGATGCGGACGGTATTCTCCAATGCGTCCGGAGCGTGAGGAAAATGCCGTGCCATATAGGCGCCGGATACCAGCCATTGCGCGGGTGTGGCGCACTCGTCGTCACGAAGCCGCGAGTGGGTCGTATTCATCGCGATCGCGCGCAACAACCGATGCGTCGACCATTCCTCCGTTCGTGAAAAGTACACGCGATTGGTGGCGACAGGGGGAAGACCAAGACGACGACTCAGGAGCAACGTGTGATGCATGATCGGCCCCGGCGTCAGCTCCACGTATAGATCCTCCCGGGATTCCGCCGCCCACGCCAAGAGGGCGGACTCATCGTTGGTCGCCACGATCAAGCCGTCGCGGAAACGCGACACGGCTCGTCGAAAATTGAACGAAGGGTCGCCATGCCGTTCCGAGAGGAGGCGACACAGTGAGGCGTATCCGTCCGATGTTTTGACTAACAGAAGCGCCCGGTGGTCAGCGGTCGTCAACTCGGCGCCCAGCAGCGGCCGAAGCCCTTGCTGTTTGGCCTCTTCCACAAATCTGATTATGCCGTACAATCCATTCGTATCGGTCAAGGCCATGGCGGAGAACCCGCAGCGTCTGGCCGAGCGGCACAGCGTTTCCAGCGACGACACGCCGCGCATGGCCGAATACTCGGAATGGACATGCAGGTGTATGAATGGAGGCGTCATCGCAGCGTGTTTCCCCACCGCAACGAATGCTGGCCGAATTTCGCTCGAATCGCATCAAGGGCTTTGGACAGACGATGAGCCGCCGGCGGGACCGATGCCGCTTCTTCGAAGAGCGACAATTGCTCGGTCGGCGACTCGAGCCAATCGACCTGCAGCGTCAGGCGTGTCACACGCACCCGTCGTGGCAGACATCGGTAGAAAAGACGTGTGAGCACCGGTTGAAGATCCGCTTCCCAGCACGTGCCATGTGCTAATCGTTCATGTGCCGTGCGCTCGACGTAGTCGCTGTGCCGGAGAGAAAGCCACAGACGGCGGCATACCCGTTGTTGCTGCCGGAGCGTGGTGCAGAGCGCTTCCAGCAGTCCATGCAGCCGTCCGAGCAGGAGCGGGTCGTCCATTTCGTCCGGATCGAGAGCGAGCGTCCGTTCAATCATTGGCTGTGCGGGCGGTGGATGAACCGGCGAGGGATCGATGCCTACCGCCCAGTTGTGCAGGAGAGCGGCGGACGCACCAAAGACGGTTTGCAGCTGCGCCAGAGAAATCGAGGCGATTGCGCCGAGCGTGCGAAGGTTCAAATCCTTGAGCCGCTGAACGATGACCGACGTCGACGCGCGCGAAAGACCCGGAAGCAACATGGTCGGCAAGGGGGCGAGAAACGGCGGTTCCGAGCCGGGATGAATCCACAGAACTTGTGACGGTCGTTTCAGCGTGGCGACAGCCAGTTGCGAGACGAGCTTACTGCCGGCTAATCCGATGATGCTCTCCCACCCTTGTTGACGGGTCAGTTCCCGTCCGATGCGAGCGGCAACATCGATGGGAGGACCGAAGAGCCGTATCGTGCCGGTGAAGTCGAGAAACAATGATCCCGGTCGGATCGATTCCCATGCCGGCGCACAGAAGAATACGCGCTGTTCGAGTTCGCGATGCGCAGCCTGGACACGCGACGAGTCCGGAGGCACGATCCGTAGCGCGGGGCACATCAGCCGCGCCAGTTCCACCGGCATGCCCGGCTGAAGGCCTTCCGCCGACGCCTCGAGGGAAACTTCCCGAATCAATGCTCGCGAGGTGTGGACAGGCGCCACGGCCACCGGTCGGTTTCGCAGCGCCGAATTTTGAGCGCGCGCCAGTGCAATTTCGAAGGAAGGGATGTACAAACAGGCGATCTGCCGGTCCATGGGTAAGGCATCCGATTGTAGCCAATGGTTACAAACGATCAACTTGAAGTCAATCCCGAAAAAACCCTATTTGCATCAGCCTCTTGGGCTGTGCTAGGTTCCCCATCTTCGCGCCGTTTCGACGGTTGCGCCTACACCTCGCTCCGGACGCGTTCCGGGGCCTTTGTCCAGGAGGATCGCTGCATGGAGCTCTACGAGTCTCTATTCATTATTCGTCCGTCCGTCTCCGATGAGGAGACGAATGCGCTCATCGAGAAGATGAAAGGCGTTGCTGAGAGAACCAGCGCCCAGTTCATCAAGTCCGAAAATTGGGGCCGCAAAAAGCTGGCCTACGAAGTGCGGCGTGAACGAAAGGGCACGTACGTGTATTTCTATTTCAAGGCGCCGAACAATACGGTCGGCGAGTTGGAGCACGCCTACCGGCTGGAAGACAACATCATCAAGTTCCTCACGGTTCATCTCGAAAAGGAATTGGTGCCGCGTCGCGCAGTTGAAGCGCCGTCTGAGGAGTTCACTGGTGGCCGGGTTTAACAAAGTCATCCTCATCGGAAACCTCACCCGCAACCCCGAACTGCGGTACACGCCGAACGGAACTCCGGTCGCTGCGCTGGGATTGGCGGTGAGCCGGCGGTACAAACAGGGTGATGACCTGAAAGAGGAAGTCTGTTTCGTAGACATTGTCGTGTTCGGTAAACAGGCCGAACATTGTGGGCAGTATCTGAGCAAAGGGAACGGCGTTATCGTGGACGGACGGCTGCAACAGCGACGTTGGGAGACTGAAGACGGACAGAAGCGCAGCAAGCATGAAGTCGTCGCGCAGACGATCACCTTTATGCCGAAGCGCGGTGACGGCGGCGGCGGCGGCCAGACCGGCGGCAGCGAGACCTCCATGCAGGAGGACGCCAACCACGAATACGAAGAACCGCAATAACTGAGAGGGAGATTATGGAACGGGAACGTGGCGGGAGCGGCGGAGGACGGGGCGATAGTGGCGGCGGCGGTCGGTTTTTTCAACGCCGTCGGCCCTGCCGGTTTTGTATTGAAAAGGGCTCCATTGATTTCAAGGACGTCGGACTCTTGCGGAATTTTTTGACCGAGCGCGGGCGGATCGTGCCACGCCGGATTTCTGGCAATTGCCTTGGTCACCAACGCGAGCTGACGACGGCGGTGAAACGGGCCAGACATATCGCCCTTATCAGTTTCGCCGAAGAGCGCTAAGAAACGGCGTTGGGGATGGCTATCATTACAGGGATGACGATGGGCGTGCTCACACCGCTGGTGTCAGATATTACGGCAACAGGGCTTTCATTGGTTGACGATGTTACGGCCGAGGAATTGGGACTTGCGGAGACCGATGCGGTCCTCCGTGGGCCGGTTTCGGTTAGTCTGGACCTGACGAAGGCCGACGACATGATCGCCGTGACCGGTGTCCTCGAAGGAACCGTCGTTCGCCAATGCGTGCGGTGCCTGAAGGAGTATGATGACGCGGTGGCGTTTTCGGTGCACGCCGCCTTCGCCCGCGAAGGCAAAGAGTCGAAGGTCGGCGCACGCATTCCCAAACAAAGTGAGCCGCGCAAGGGCCGGCCGAGCGCGACAAAGACTGATCCAGAGGTCGAGACGGACGACGAAGGAGACGACCGGTATTTTTATCAAGGCGACCATATCGAGCTTGCTCCAATGCTTCGGGAACATATTATTCTCGCGGCGCCGATGCAGCCGCTTTGTCGGGAGAATTGCGCCGGTCTCTGTGCGCGATGTGGAAAGGACTTGAACGAAGGACCCTGTCAATGTCCTGCTGAAGCGCCCTCGACCACGATTCGGGTCATCCGAACGTCAAAAAATTGATCACGTCAGTC
>Ga0310810_10002031_pt1 | contig 21537 bp, 29 predicted proteins | sample NCmetagenome_FD_207641 | JGI IMG/M metagenome (GOLD analysis project Ga0310810, IMG submission 207641) | Soil microbial communities from experimental microcosm in Duke University, North Carolina, United States - NC | ecosystem: Engineered > Artificial ecosystem > Soil microcosm > Unclassified ... | reverse complement strand
TGTCGCCGGCGCGGGACTGACAGAACGCCGTTCGACGGGTGGGACGGCGGCGGAGCCTGTTTGGGACATCATCGAGCTGCTGTTCTTTGCCTATCGTGACTTCGTCGGTGACCCTGACGAAGTGCTTCTGAAGTTGAGTTTCGGCCGCGCCCATCACCGGGTGCTGCATTTCGTCAACCGCAACCCCGGCATGAAGGTTGCGGACCTGCTCGACATTCTCAACATCACGAAGCAATCGCTCGGTCGTGTCCTCAAGCAACTCGTCGATCAGGGCTACGTGCTGCAGAAGGAAGGCGAGCAGGATCGCCGTCAGCGTCTTTTGTATGTGACGCCGAAAGGCGAGGCCCTGGCGCTCAGGCTTGCGACGCTGCAGACGCAGCGGATTAATCGCGCGTTCAGCGAACTCGGACCCAACGCGCATGAAGCGGCGCGCCGGTTTCTCACGTCGATGATCGATGCCGATAATCGCGACGATGTTCTGCGCCTGATCGGCCGCGCCGACCGTGCATCGAGGACTCGGAGCTGAATTTGGCGGGAGAAGCTTCGGCAATGAGCTTGCCTGCAACACTTCCCGACGATGCTCCGCATTTGCTTGTGGTCGACGATGACCGCCGCATTCGCGACCTCCTCTCGCGGTTTCTCAGCAGCGAAGGTTATCGTGTCACGACGGCGGAAACCGCGATGGACGCGCGCGCGAAGTTGAATGGTCTCAGTTTCGATCTGCTCATCCTCGATGTCATGATGCCCGGAGAATCGGGTTTCGATCTCGCAAAGGCGATACGCGGCGATTCAAACGTGCCGATACTGATGCTGACGGCGCGCGATGCGGCCGAAAGCAGAATCCGTGGACTTGAGATCGGAGCCGACGACTATCTCTCGAAGCCGTTCGAACCGCGCGAACTGTCCTTGCGCATTGCCAACATTCTTAAGCGCACCCAGCCGGCGCCGGCGCTGGTTGTCGAGTCGGTTCGCTTCGGGCCTTTCGTGTATCACCTTGCGCGCGGCGAATTGCGCAAGGGCGAAGAAGTTATTCGCCTGACCGATCGCGAGCGCGAGATGCTGCGCATTCTTGCAGCTGCGCCGGGCGAAACAGTTCCGCGGCTGTCGCTCGCCGGGCAGGGCGGCGCTGTCAGTGAGCGCGCGGTTGACGTTCAGGTGAACCGGCTGCGACGGAAGATCGAACGCAATCCGGCCAATCCGCTCTTCGTGCAGACCGTGCGCGGTGTCGGTTACCGGCTGGTGATCACGTCATGACCAGCCTCGACATAAGCAACGGCGTGCGGACTGCGCTGACGAGGCTGCGCGGTGCCTGGGAATGGTACGATGCGCTTCCCGTGGTGCGCAGGATCCATAGTGCGCTCGGTCAGGTCGCCGAAGGTTGGCGTCGTGCGAGCCGGTGGCTCAACAGCGTCATGCCGAAGGGTCTCTACGCCCGCGCGCTGCTCATCATCATTGCGCCGATGGTGATCCTGCAATCAGTCGTCGCTTTCGTCTTCATGGAACGGCACTGGAACGTCGTCACCCAACGGCTGTCCGCCAGTGTCGTCCAGGACATCGCCGCGCTGATCGACATCTACCGCGGCTATCCCCAGGACGCCGACCAGGCGCAGATCCGGCGTATCGCGCAGCAACGTCTCGGCCTCGTGGTCGATTTTCTGCCGCTTTCGGAGATGCCGCCCCCCGGCCCTAAGCCATTCTTTTCGCTGCTGGATCAGGCGCTGGCGGAGGAATTGCGCAAGCAGATCGGGCGCCCTTATTGGATGGACACCGTTGGCAAGTCCGCTTTGCTCGAAATCCGCGTCCAACTCGACAATACCGTGATGCGGGTCTTTGCCAGGCGCAGTGCGGCCTATGTCTCCAATTCGGAAATCTTTCTGCTTTGGATGGTGGGCACGTCGACGGTGCTACTGATCGTCGCGATCATTTTTCTGCGCAATCAGATCAAACCGATCCTGCGACTTGCCGATGCCGCGGAAAGCTTCGGCAAGGGGAGGGAAGTGCCCAACTTCCGTCCGCGCGGTGCTCGCGAAGTGCGGCGCGCGGCAGCCGCTTTCATCGAGATGAAAACGCGCATCGAGCGCGCGATCGAGCAACGTACGGCGATGCTGGCCGGCGTCTCGCATGACCTGCGTACTGTGCTCACGCGATTCAAACTCGAGCTCGCGCTCATCAAGAAGAAGACGCCTGAAGTCGAAGCGATGCAAAAAGACATCGACGAGATGGCGCGGATGCTGGAGGCCTATCTTGCCTTCGCGCGCGGTGATAGCGGCGAGGCTGCAGCGCCGACCGACATGGCGGAATTTTTGGAAGAACTGCGTCTCGACGCCGAGCGTCACGGGCACAAGGCCACCGTACTTTTCCACGGTCCACCGATTGTCACCGTGCGTCCCGCGGCTTTCAAGCGCTGCCTGGCTAATCTTGTTTCCAACGCGGCGCGCCACGCGCCGTCAATTGCAATTTCCGGCCACCGCGACCACCGGTATCTCACCGTCACGATCGACGATGACGGGCCGGGCATCCCGCCGGATATGCGCGAAGAGGTGTTCAAGCCGTTCCTGAGACTCGACGATGCGCGCAACCAGGACGAGGGCGGTACCGGTCTGGGACTGGCGATCGCACGCGACATCGCGCGTTCACACGGCGGCGACATTGCCCTCGGCGAAAGTCCGATGGGCGGACTACGCGCGACCGTTCGCGTTCCCGTCTAGGCGGCTTCCGCCTCTTCGTCACGCCTGCGACGACGGCGCCGGGGGCCGCGCAAGACGCATCCAGGTATTGCACACAGATCGTCAACGAATCCTGCCCAGCGCTCGGCGCTTGCAAGTCCTCGGTCGAGCGCGGCCATTGTGTGGTCAAGACCCTCTTCATCGTCGTCGATCCACACGGACAGCACGCGCGCAAACATCAGCGCCGCGCCTTGCGCTCGCAAGGCGCCGCGCGGACCCGCTGTGCCGATGCCGGCAGCCTCAAGCATCCAGCGTTGCGAGCGCACCGCCATGGCATTGAGTGCGAAGGCGAGCCCCGGATTTCGCCGTGCCGAGCGCATGATGGAGCGGACAGCATCTTTGTAGGGGGCGAGCGCTTCGATGCGGCGCATCAGGACGTCGAATAGGCGCTCGCGGGCAGGCTCTTCAGCCATATCGTTGTCGCCACCAGCAAGGACGGCGCGATCGATCTCCTTGATATGGGCGGCCAAAATCGCAAGCGTCGATCCGAATTCGGCACGGAGCTGCGAAAGCTTGATGCCGGCTCTGCCTGCGACTTCGGCGAGCCCGATTTGTTCGAACGAATGATCAGCGAGCAGCGACATCAGCGCGTTAATTGCTTTATCGCGGTCGGTGCCCCCTTGCGTTGGGGTTGCAGCCGGACTTCTGCGTGGACGCTTGGACTTGCGGGCCATGACGGCCTCCCATGACAAACTCGTCTGCTCTGAATGTAGGGCCGGAATGGAGACGGTTCTAGGGCGTGCTTTAGCCCGCTAGGTCGCGCGATCGGCGTGTGGCGGCTGCGATGGCCTTCGTTATCAGTTCCTCAAGACCACCCGGTCCCAGAAGCACGTCGAGGGCAGCAGCGGTCGTCCCGCCGGGTGACGTCACATTCTCACGTAAGGTTCCGGCGCTGAGCTGCGAATGCTGCAGCAATTCCCCAGAACCCGCCACAGTGTCGTGCGCGAGCCGGGTTGCGAGGGCGGGGGGCAGTCCTGCCGCGATACCGGCGCTGGCCATCGCTTCCGCCAGAAGAAATACGTAGGCGGGTCCTGAGCCGGAGAGTGCCGTCACCGCGTCCATCAGCATTTCGTCGCCAGCCCATTCCACTTTGCCAATGGCTGAAAGCAGATTGGAGGCAAGCTTGCGCTGGCGTGCGCTCACCATCGGGTTGGCGCAAGCAACGGTAATGCTGCGGCCGATTGCGGCCGGCGTGTTCGGCATCGCGCGTACGATCGCAGTTCCTGCCGGAAGGGCGGCCTGCAGAAAGGCAAGGGTCCGGCCAGCCATGATCGACAGCGCCAAGGTTGATTTGCCGACGAAGGGCCCAAGCGCGGGCATGGCCTCCGGCGCGTTCTGCGGCTTGACCGCGATGACGATCGCGCTTGCCTCGAAATTTTTTTTGCGGGGATTGATGGCCACTCCCCGCCGCGCCAGCGCCTGGATCGCTTTCGTGGGATGCGGCTCGAGCACGGCGAGCTTGCGCGGATCAAGTCCGCGCGCGAACCAACCTTCGAGCATGGCCGATCCCATCTTCCCGGCGCCAAGCAGGACCAGGCGGCCCGAAAATCCACGCAGCGGCTTATCGGTAGGTTTCGCTCGCTTCATGGCGACGATTATATCGCCATTTGCGCCGCTATGCCTCCCCGGATGTTTCGAACATCGCGGCGTCGAGCGCTTCACGTGCGGTTTTTCCGGCCCAGACCACGAACTGGAAGGCCGTAAAATAGCGCTCGCAGGACTCGAGCGCCGTGCCGAGCAACGCCTCGCACTGCTTGCCTGAGGCTTCGGTGCCGCCCGCGAGAACAAGGGCGTGGCGAAACATCACGATGCCCTCGGTCACCCAATGGTCGAAGTGACCGACCCAGAGGCGCTCATTAATCAGCGTGATCAGTGCCTGCACTTCTGAGCATCGCCGTTCAGGCACCCGCAAGTCGAAGGCACACGCGAGATGCAGCGCCTCGATGTCTCCCATCCAGGTATAAGAGAGCTGATAGTCGGTCCAGCGCCCGGTGACCAGGATCGTGATTTCATCGTCGCTGGCGCGTTCGAATGACCAGTCATTACCGGTCGCGAGCCGCTCCACCACGTCGAGGGGATTGATACGCGACTCTTCCGCGTAGCTTGTCAGGGACATGACGTCTCCGCTTTGCCAATTGGAGCGCGAGGAAACGCACGCCACCACACGCACGACTCAGGAATGACCCGGAAAGGGGTCCGGACCGTCCTTTGACGCAGGGATTACGGGACGCCTTGACGGCAAGAGCGAATCACCAAGCGATTCGACTATATCCCGCCTGATTCCGCCCGCCAAAGGCATCGTCAAGAGCTAATCAGCCGTGATTTGCCTGTCATAGGCAACCGAACCGATTTGACTCTCCACAACCAATGCTGTGGCAAGGTGACTCAACAGTGGATAAGTCGGCCGCGCGGCAGCTCAGTCGAACAGGCTCGACACCGACTCCTCGGTCGCCGTGCGTCCGATCGCTTCGCCGATGAGTGGCGCGATTTCGAGTATCCGAATGTTGCCAGCGGCGAGGATTTCCTTGGTGGGCTGAATCGAGTCCGTGATCACCAGCTCCTTCAGGCGCGATCCCGAGATGCGCTTCACGGCTCCACCCGAGAGAACGCCGTGGCTGATATAGGCGTAGACTTCCTTGGCCTTGTTTTCGAGCAGCGCGTCAGCGGCGTTGACCAGCGTGCCGCCGGAATCGACGATGTCATCGACCAGGACACAGGTGTAGCCAGCGACATCGCCAATCACATTCATCACTTCGGACTCGCCGGCGCGCTCGCGCCGCTTGTCGATGATGGCAAGCGGAGCGTTGATACGCTTCGCCAATCCACGGGCCCGCACCACACCGCCGACGTCCGGCGACACCACCATCACGTTGTCGAGCTTGAAGCGTTCGCGGATGTCGCGAACCATCACTGGCGATGCATAAAGGTTGTCGGTCGGAATATCGAAGAAGCCCTGAATTTGGCCGGCGTGCAGATCGAGCGTCATCACGCGGTCGGCGCCGGCACGGGTAATCAGGTTGGCGACCAGCTTTGCCGAGATCGGTGTGCGTGGACCGGGTTTGCGGTCTTGCCGTGCGTATCCGTAGTAGGGGATCACGGCGGTGATGCGGCGCGCCGAAGAACGCCGCAGCGCGTCGATGATAATCAGCAGCTCCATGAGGTGGTCGTTGGCCGGGAAGGAGGTCGACTGGATCACAAAAACGTCGGCACCACGCACGTTTTCCTGGATCTCGACGAAAATCTCCATGTCGGCGAAGCGCCGCACGACGGCTTTTGCGAGCGGCACCTTCAGATAGTCGGAAATCCCCTTTGCCAGCGCAGGATTGGAATTGCCGGCGACGAGCTTGATCGCTCCGTTCTTGCCAGACATCCCGAAATCCTCGCCCTCACTCCGGCCACAAGCGGCGTGGTCATAACAAGGCGGGCAGGGCGCGGCAATACGGCTGGAAATCGTTGTCCCGGCTTTTGGCGGAAAGGATGAATCCCGGCTTAGCGGCGGGACGCCGCGAGCGTCAATGTCTCGCGCGACGACACAAGCGCCGCGGGCCGCCGCCGCGGAAGCGGGACGGGGCCGGTCTCATCCTCGCCGGGCGACTCCGCGCTCACCGTCGATATGGGGTCGGCCTGCGGGTGGAAAATACGGAAAATACCGGCAGCCTCAGGGGATGAATCGCTTGTGCCGACCAAGGCAATCTGAGGTTCTGCCGAGGGCGCGGTGCCTGGTGCGACCACCGGCGACGTCAGAAACGTAGCAAGCTGCTCCATGCTTGATTGCGCGATCCGCTGCAGCACGGCGTTATCGGCCGCAGCCCACGCATCTTTATGCCGAACTTTCACGACCTCCTCGCCGCTAATGCGCAAGGCACGGTGCTCATCCTGATCAAAAACATCCCACACCCATGAGACGGTCGTCTGATGCTTGACCACCGTCGCCGCGAGATAACCGCGCACGCGGTAAGCCGACGGCTGTTCGCGCGAAATCACCGCGAGGCGGCGCGATTGAGCCTCGTCGTTGAGATCTTTAACAAGTTGCTGAAATTGACCCGGTGGCAGCCCGTCGAGGGAGTCGAATGCAACGGTGGCCCCGCGCGGCTGTTGCGCGGACACGCCTTGGTTATCAGGATTGCAGGCGGCCAGGGCGAGCGCAACGGTGAGCAAGCCTGCGACACGCCACACACGCCGCATGCCGAGCACGCGGTGACCCCAACTCCGCTCCATAGACACCCCTGCGGCCGTGCTTTTTGCTCTTTAACCCCTCGGCCGGGGTAAACCGTAACGGCAACCGCATCCTTGAGTCCAGTGTCATAGCCTCATAGCGTGAGAACTATTCGCTCAGTGCGATCGCATTGATATGGCGCCCGTAGTCTGGCTCGTTGCGGTGCGTGCTGCGGCGGAAGCTGTAGAAGCGCTCAGGCTCTTCATATGTGCACAAACCAAGATCTTCAAATTGCGTGATGCCGGCTTGGTCGACGCGTTGCGCGATATAGCCGCAAAGGTCGAACATCGCGTGATCCTCGCGCTCTGACGGCTTGAAGTAGCGCCCATTTGCAGTATCAGCTGCAAGAAATCGCTCGATAAATTCGGGGCCGACTTCGTAGTTTGATTGCCGGATTGTCGGTCCGAGTGCCGCGGCGACGCGTATGCGCTTGGCGCCGAGCCGTTCCATTGCAGCGACCGTTGCCTCAACCACTCCTGACAGCGCGCCGCGCCATCCGGCATGCGCCGCACCAATCACACCAGCCGCACTGTCAGCAAACAACAGCGGCCCGCAATCGGCAGTCGACACGCCGATTGCAAGCCGCGGCATTTGTGTGACGACAGCGTCAGCACGCGGACGGTTCTCGCGTGTCCACGGCTCCTTTACGACGATGACGTCCGGTGAATGAATCTGAAAAGGCGTGACCAACCGGTCCGCGCTCACGCCCAGCGCCGCCGCCATGCGAGCGCGGTTTTCGGCAACTCTTTCGGGCGTGTCCCTGGAGCCGACCCCGCCATTGAGGGACGAATATACGCCTTGAGACACGCCACCTGATCGCGTGAAGAAGGCGTGCCGGATACCTGGAAGAACGGCGAAAGAAGAAGCCTGCAGCATCGATCAAGTGTCCGATTGCCACGCGTCATTAATAGATAGGACGTCCAAGGCCATGCGGCTAACTCGCTGAAGCCTTGAAACCGGGCGGCATGCCGATGGAAGGATGCACGAAAGCCGCAACTTTAAACAATTCTCCCATGGCGGTGCGTTCGCGGCCGATCAGGCGCGCTAAAGCTTGGTCAATATCATCGGGGCGCGCGGCCTTGGCCTTTAGAGAAGCCGCGCGCTGTTCGATACCGAGGCGGCGCAAGAATTGCGATTGTTCGATCGGCCCGAACCCTTTTGCGCCCATGGCCTCGATGGCCCGCGACAGGGCCTGAAAATCAACGTGGGCAGTAAGATCGAGTTCGCCAGGCGCGGTCAACGGATCCGCGTAAGCATGCCGGCCGACGGCCTGGAAGGTCTCTCCGATGCCAGATTCCATGGGACCGTAGTCGATCACCAGGGCGGCGCCGCGGCCATCCGCGACGCGCCGGCCGACCTCCATCGCCTCAGTGTCGCCACGCCATTCGAAGACCGCGCCCGCGCGCGCGGAACCGAACTGCGCCGGCAGCAAAGTTTGAAAAAACGGAAGTGGTTCCGACGCTATCGTGAAAGCAAGCTGATCGTTGGCGTCGATTTGAATCCGACGCTCGTGCCAGCCGCGGTCCGTCTTTATTGCTTGGTTGACCGGCAGCGCATCAAAGAATTCATTGGCAAGAATAATCGTTGGTCCCGTCGGCACGTCGGCGAGCCTCGCGTGCCAGAAAATCGTCACGCCCGCACCTTCCAGTGTTTTTTCCTGCTGGGCCTGCAGCACCGGGCTAATTTCGACCAGATGGGCGACAATCGCGGAATGAAATTCGGGCACGATTTGCACCGCACGCAGCGCATCATTCATCAGAGTGCCGCGCCCCGGGCCGAGCTCGATCAGCCGCACGTTCTCGGGTGCACCCATCTGCGTCCACACAGTCGCCGCCCACAGGCCGACCAGTTCGCCGAACATCTGGCTGATTTCCGGCGCTGTCGTAAAGTCTCCACGCGCGCCGAGCGGATCACGCGTGGTGTAATAGCCGTGCTCACGATCGGCCAGGCAGAGCGCCATGTATTCTGCGAGCGGCATTGGCCCCGCCCTGGCGATGCGGCGGCGAATTTCGGTCTCAAGCGGTGAGCGCTCCGACACTAGCGGCTCCGCAGCGGCGGATGTTTCATCGCATAGACGATGAAGGCCATGCCGGCGAGGAATAGTGGTACCGACAGCAATTGCCCCATCGTTGCACCACCCCACAGAAAACCGAGCTGCGCGTCGGGCTCACGGAAAAATTCGCAGAGCATCCGTGCGATCGCGTAGCAGACCGCGAAGCTTCCGATGATCAATCCGGGTCGCTTCAACGCGCCGGCACGCATCAAAAGGGCCAAAATGGCGAGCAGCACAAGACCTTCAAGTGTTGCTTCGTAGAGCTGGCTTGGATGCCGTGGCACCGGGCCGCCGCTCGGAAAAACCATCGCCCAGGGTGCGTCTGTCGGTCGTCCCCACAATTCGCCATTGATGAAATTCGCGATGCGGCCGAGAAACAATCCGATTGGGCCGACGGCGCAGGTGATGTCGCCAAGCGACAGCACCGGAATGCCGCGCATGTAGCCGAACGCCAGAACCGCGACCACGCAGCCGGTGAAGCCGCCATGGAATGACATGCCGCCGTTCCACAGCTGAAAAATCTCCAGCGGGTGCGCCGCGAAATGCGGAAGGTTGTAGAAGAGAACGTAGCCGATGCGTCCGCCGAGAATAATGCCAAGCGTCACCCAAAGGATGAAATCGTCGAAGTCGGTCACTGTCAGGGGCGCTTTGCCGCCCCACAATTTTCCGGAGCGGATCAGGATGCGGGCGTACCACCAGCCCAGCAGAATGCCGACGATGTAGGCGAGGGCGTACCAGCGAACCGCGAACGGGCCGAGATGCACCAGGACGGGGTCAAACGCCGGGTAAGGAATGACGAGCAAAGGCATGCGATGTCCGATTCGCGAAGCGAAGCACCCCGTATTTGGTAGCATGCCGGGTCTTGCGGCGGCATGACCGGATCGCCATTCTGATGACAGTCCTGCGCCGGAGATGAGGCATGACCCAGACCAGCAACCGCTTATTTGACGAAATGGCGCGCCTGATGAATGACGCCGCAGGGGTGGCGCAGGGGGTACGGCGCGAGTTCGACACCCTGTTCCGCAATCAGGCCGAACGCATCCTGCGCGATCTCGATGTCGTGCAGCGTGAGGAGTTCGAAGCGGTCAAGGAGATGGCTCGGCTGGCGCGCGAGGAAAACGAGGCGCTCAAAGCGCGGATTGCCGCGCTGGAAGCAAAAGCCGACAAGCCCGGCAAAAAATCCAAGGATTCCGCCGCGGACTAGTCATTAAGGGCTCCGGTCCGCGATTTCTTGCCCTTTTCGATCGTCGTCGCTATAACCCGCTCCGTTCGCGGCCCCCGGCACCCCTGGAGGCTTGCCGCGTTCGCAGGCGGCGGAAAATGCCGCCTTTTCCATTGATTTAGATGAGGGATCCAAGATGGCGACCGTCCAGGAAATGAAGGCGACGGCGCGTCCGAAAGGCGGCAAGGGGGCCGCCCGGTCAGCGCGTCGCTCCGGCCAAGTGCCGGGCGTGATTTACGGAGAAGACAAGCCCCCGATCATGGTGCTCATCGAACACGATGAACTCCGCAAGCGCATCTATGCCGGGCGCTTTCTCACAACGCTCTACAATCTCGATGTGGACGGCACCAAGCACCGGGTGATTCCGCGCGACTTCCAGCTCGACGCGATCAAGGATCTGCCGATGCATGTCGACTTCCTGCGCGTGTCGGAAGGCGCAACTATTCGCGTGCACATTCCGGTGCATGTGCTCAACGCCGATCAGGCTCCGGGTGTGAAGCGTGGCGGTGCAGTGAACATTGTGACACACACCGTCGAGGTGGTGTGTCCAGCTGACGCCATTCCGGAATCGATCGACGTCGATATTTCGAGTCTCGACATCAACCACTCGAAGCATCTCACCGACGTCGCGCTGCCCAAGAACATCCGTGTGATCGGCAAGCCAGACATGACGCTCGTCACCGTGGTGCCGCCATCCGGCTACGCGGAAGAAATGAAAGCTGCTGCCGAAGCCGCTGCCGCGGCTGCTGCGGCGGCTGCGGCCGCTGCTGCAGCGGGCACCGCGCCGGCTGCGGAAGGCGCTGCTCCCGGTGCGGCCCCAGGCGCTGCACCCGGCGCTGCACCGGCTGCGGGTGCTGCACCCGCTGCCGCTGCGCCGGCGAAGCCCGAGAAGAAGTGAGGCGGCGTACAAGCCGCCTTGTCGGCGTAACGCACATTGCGATAGGGCGGCCCTGCGGCCGTTGAAGCCATGCTGCTTTTCGTCGGCCTCGGCAATCCCGGCCCCAAGCATGCGGCCAACCGCCATAACATCGGGTTCATGGCGGTGCAGGCGATCGCGCGCCGTCACAACCTTTCGCCGTGGCGGCGCCGCTTTCAAGGAGTGGCAGTGGAAGGGGATATTGCCAGTGAGCGCGCACTCCTGCTTCTGCCCGGCACGTTCATGAATGAATCAGGCCGGGCGGTCGCGGAAGCCGTGCACTTCTACAAGCTGGAGCCGGGCAACGTCGCCGTCTTCCACGATGAGGTCGATCTGCGGCCTGGCAAGGTGAGGGTGAAAATCGGCGGCAGCGATGCCGGACATAATGGACTGCGCTCGATCACGGCGCACCTTGGCAACGACTACAAACGCGTGCGCATCGGTATCGGCAAGCCGGATGTGAAGGAGTTCGTGCCTGGTCATGTCCTTGGTGACTTTGCCAAAAGCGAATGGGGTTGGGTCGAATCGCTTTGCGACGTGATCGCAGACAACGCGCCGCTCCTGGTCGAGGGCAAGGACGCGACGTTCCAGAACAGGGTTCATCTCGCCATGGAGGCCAAGGGCTTCGATGACGACGATGACGATACGGAGCCGCCTGGCCCCAAGTGACAATGTAAAGAAACGGCCAAATCATGGGATTTAAATGCGGCATCGTCGGCCTGCCGAATGTCGGCAAGTCAACGCTCTTCAATGCGCTCACGCAGACCGCTGCCGCGCAGGCGGCGAACTATCCGTTCTGCACCATCGAGCCGAACGTCGGCGAGATTGCCGTGCCCGATCAGCGACTCGAGAAGCTCGCGGTGCTCGCCAAGTCGGCGGAGATCATTCCCACGCGCATTTCGTTTGTCGACATTGCGGGGCTGGTGCGCGGCGCCTCGAAAGGCGAGGGACTCGGCAACCAGTTCCTCGCGAATATCCGCGAGGTGGACGCAATTATTCACGTTGTGCGCTGCTTCGAGGACACCGACGTCACGCATGTCGAGGGCAAGATCGATCCAATTGCCGATATCGATACCATCGAGACCGAACTTATGCTTGCAGATCTCGATTCGCTCGAGAAGCGCGTCGACGCCCTGGAGAAAAAGGCGAAGGGCAACGACAAGGAGGCGAAGGAAACCCTCGGCCTCGTCAATAGTGCCTTGGCCCTGCTGCGCGAGGGCAAGCCAGCGCGCTTGACGGAGCGCAAGCCCGAAGAAGAAAAACTGTTCCATTCATTGGGTCTGCTAACCTCGGCCCCCGTGCTTTATGCGTGCAATGTAGAAGAAGCGTCCGCCGCCGCCGGAAACGCATTTTCACGCAAGGTCGAAGCCCGCGCAAAGGAAGAAGGGGCCATGTCGGTCGTGATCTCGGCCAAGATCGAATCCGAGATCGCCATGCTGCCGCCGGCCGAACGCGCGGATTATCTCGCTGCGGTCGGCCTACAGGAAACGGGGCTCGATCGTTTGGTGCGCGCCGGCTACGCGCTTCTGAATCTCGTTACCTATTTCACCGCCGGTCCGAAGGAGACACGCGCCTGGACCATCACGGAGGGCACCAGGGCACCCCAGGCAGCCGGCGTAATTCACACCGACTTCGAAAAAGGCTTCATCCGTGCTGAGACGATCGGCTACGCCGACTACATCGCGAATAACGGTGAGACCGGCGCCAAGGAAGCCGGAAAGATGCGCCTCGAGGGCAAGGACTACGTGGTTGCCGACGGCGACGTGATGCATTTCAGGTTTGCGACCTGAGCTCGGCGTTGCAGCGGCCGGATGGCTGTCATGTGGGACAAACCCGGCTGTGGCGGGCTACAAAACGACGAATGTCGAAACGCCATTGGGAAGATTTCAAACAGGGCACGGTTGCCATCTACGGCCCGCGCCGGGTGACGCGTGAGGAAATCGTCGCCTTCGCCGCCGAGTTCGACCCGCAACCGATGCATCTCGACGAAACGGCCGCCGCCGGCACGTTGCTCGGCGGGCTTGCCGCCTCTGGCTGGCATTCGTGCTGCATTCTCATGCGCATCATTGCCGACGGCTTCATCAACGAATCGAACTCCATGGGCGCACCAGGCGTGGACGAAGTCCGCTGGCTGAAGCCATTGCGGCCGGGCACCCAGGTGCGGGTGCGTACGACTGTTCTGGAAACACGCGCATCAAGCAGCCGGCCTGAGATCGGATTCGTCAAATGCCTGTTTGAGCTTCTTGATGAGCAGGACACCGTGCTGACGACACTGACGAGCCCGTTGATGATCAGGCGCCGCGCCGGAGCGCGGCCGTGAAGTATTTCGAGGACATTGCCGTTGGCGAGCGTACGGCGGTCGGCCGTCACACCTTTACGGCTGAAGAGATAAAGGCTTTCGCGACGCGCTTCGACCCGCAGCCGTTCCATGTCGACGAAAGGGCTGCCGAGCGCTCGCATTTCGGCCGGCTGGCCGCTTCCGGCTGGCACAGCGCGGTGGTCTGGATGCGCCTGATGGTTGCCGAGCGCCGCCGTCAGGCCGAGGCGGCTCGTGGCCGCTGTGAGTCGGTCGCAGCCATGGGGCCCGCGCTAGGCCTGCGCGATCTGAAATGGCTGAAACCGATATACGTGGACGACTCCGTTACTTATGAGAGCGAGGTGATCGAGACACGCGTGTCCGAAAGCCGCCCAAATCTCGGCTTGCTCACTGTCCGCTCGACCGGTGTCAACCAGCGCGGTGAACTCGTGATATCCTTTATCAGCACCACCTTTGTCGAGCGCCGTCCGGTGAACAAATGACAGCTGCCGTCCCGACCGCTAGCACAAAGCAGGACGAACGCCGCGCACTCGGCGTCGCCTGCGGTGCGCACGCGCTGCACGACGGCTATACCGACCTCGTCTATGTGATGCTGCCGATCTGGCAGGCGGAGTTCGGTCTCGGATTTGCCGCGCTGGGACTGATGAAAACAGTGTTTTCGGGGACGCTCGCCGGGTTCCAGATTCCGGCAGGATTTCTGGCCGAGCGTTTTGGCACAGCTGCGATACTCGCACTCGGCACGGCGATGGCCGGTCTCGGTTATGTCTTCGCCGGACTGAGTGGCGGCGTCGTCACTTTGGTCATTGCGCTTTTCGTCGGAGGCCTGGGCGCGAGCACGCAGCATCCGCTGGCGTCGTCGCTGATTGCCCACGCATTCTCCGGGACACGTTCGCTCAAGGCGCTCGGAACCTACAATTTCGCCGGCGACATTGGAAAAATGACCGTGCCAGCAGCGGCAGCCTTGCTGGTCCTGGTGCTGCCATGGCGTGACACCCTCATGCTGCTCGGCGCAATGGGCGCGATCGGCGCGGTGGCGATCTTTCTTCTTATACCGCGGCTCGGAGACCAGATCGCCGCCAGTCAAAAAAAGGATCAAAACGTCCGTGCGGCAGGTGCAGTAGGAGCCTATGCCTTTCCGCTTCTTTTGTCGGTCGGTGTCATCGACAGCGCAACGCGCATGGCATTTCTTACGTTCCTGCCGTTCGTTCTCACGGCCAAAGGTGCAAGCCTGCAGACCGTCGGTCTTGCACTGACGTTGGTCTTCGCCGGCGGGGCGGTCGGCAAACTGGTGTGCGCATTCATCGGCGCCCGGATAGGCGCGGTTGCGACGGTGTGGCTGACGGAAGCGATTACCGCCTTCGGAATCATCGCCTTGCTGCCGCTGCCGCTGGAGGCGGCGATGGCCCTTCTGCCGATTGTTGGAATTGCACTCAACGGCACGTCGTCGGTGCTGTACGGCTCGGTCCCCGCGCTCGTCGAGCCTCGCCGGCGCCAGCGCGCCTTCAGCATCTTCTATACGGGAACGATCGGCGCGGGCGCCATTTCGCCGGCGATCTATGGCGTGCTCGGCGACGCGGTCGGCGTTCCGACCGCGCTGACGGTCGTTGCGGCAATCGTGCTGGTGACACTTCCTATCACGCTGATCCTGCGGCCCGCATTGCCAAAGTGAATTGGAACGGAACTGTTCCGCCCGAATGAGATTGTGCTGGCATGCGCAAGAAGAAACCCGACACCGTCACTCGCATGACGCCGGAACAGGCGAGCATTCTTCGCAAATTGGCTTTCGACGCTTATGAGCCGGAAGCATTCAGTCCCGAATTGACTGCGGCTGAAGCGGAACAGCGCATCGGGGTATTGCAGGCAAAGCTGAAGCTTATGAGCGAGCCGCCGCACACCCAGTGAAGAATTCGTGATGCGCTGTCGCGCGCAATGAGGAACCCCTCCCGGTGAGCCCGCGTTTGCAGGGCTTGGACCGGACTGCAAGAGGAGGAACTCATGTCTAATTTTCGCCATGCCGCGATCGTGGCCGCGCTGGTAGCCGGCGCGACGACGGCGAGCGCGCAAACTACGGTCATCACCCGCGAGCCGATTGAATCGCGGACGGTGGTCACAACCGAGCCGCTGGAACTCACACCGGTTCAGCGGCGTACAATCTATCGCACGATCGTCCGCGAGCGCGTCGCGCCGGTTGAGCCGACGGTCGAGTATCGCGTTGGTGCGCGTATCCCGGACAGCGTGCGGCTCTACTCGGTCCCGCAGGAAGTTGCGGTCGAAGTGCCGGCCATCCGCTCGTACAAGTACATGGTGGTAAATAATCGCGTGGTCTTGGTTGATCCCGCGACGAGCCAAGTGGTCGAAGAAGTAGTGGATTAATTAAGGTCCCACCGGCCGGGAATTGGGCCCGGCGTGCAAATTGCGCGCCGGGCTTCGCTTTTTTGGTACCACGCATTTACCTTGAGCCTGCCGGGCTGATATGCGCGGGCTCGTAAGTGCTGGATTTTCGACGCTCCAAGGGCCATATTAGTGGTCGAGGAGCTACTGATTATGTCGATGATCAACTACCGTGCCCCGTCCGAACTGTTTCCGAGCCGCAGCCGGAAGTCGCGCCGCCCGATCGGCTATAAGCGCTTTCCGACCGCTGCGGAGGCAATTCGGTTCGCTATCGAGGAATTGCCGCCGGAGCTGTTGCTGGGCGCATATCTCGAGGTCGAAGAGAAGCGTTTCGACGGCAACGGCATCCGGGCGCTGTATGACAGCGCCGACTATCCGCTGCCGCGCAAGGCCGCGAAGACCAAAGTCGCTGCCGCAGGCTAACTGATCGCCCTAATGTCTGAGCGCCGTCCGCCTGCGCGGGCGGCGTTGGATTTTTCGTGCCTGGGAGGCAGCTGGCCGGCTCACTTGGCGCTCATGCAACCCGTGCGGCCTTTCGGCAGTTATGTACAGCAGCCGATGGAGGCTCCCCATGAAAATTCCACACCGCTTCTTGATGACGGCCGGTGTCGCCGCCGCCGTCATATCGTATTCGTTGGGCGCGGCAGTCTTCGCTCAGGACGAGCCGAAACAATCAATCAACCCGGGCCTTGTGCCGAGTACCGGTCAAATCAATACCGGCGAGGAGCCGCATCCGTGGTCGAGTTCATCGGATGCCAAAATTGCGACGCCAGAGGCGGCGTGGGCTGCGACCATCGAACCCATTTCCCGCCAGCCGTCAGCCGGAGGCGCCGCGCCGACAACGACCGGGGCAGCCGGCCAGCAGCAGCCCGCACTGGGCGGGACCGGCGTCTCGAGCGAGCCGCCGCCATCAGGACCGATCGGTTCGTTCGGACAGACCATCCCGGCCAAGTTCTCCAAGCGCAACGACACCCTTGATCACGTGCCGACCATGGCGATTCCCTTGCCGTTGTCGCAGGAGCAACGGAAGCAGATCTACGATGCGGTGATGGCCGAGAAATCACAGCCGACCGCCGGCGCCGACACGCTCGGGCCCGCAAGCGAGCTGTCGCCAGACCAGGCGCTCAATGGCATGCGCCCGTTGCCCGAGAGCGTGCGCGGCATCGACGGCGCGTCGCGCCTTTATTACATCAAGACCAAGGATAAGGTTCTGCTGATCGAGCCCAATGTGCGCACGGTGGTCGGTCAGATCACCGCGTCCTGACGCCGCAACGGCCATCGCCGGAGCTTCCGGCGATGGCAATTTCGTGCGCGCTTATTCGGCGGGTCTGCTGTAATTGTTCGGTGCGCTCTTCCACTGGGTCAGGCTGTCGCCGATCACCTTCATGGCGGTCATGGCCGCGTGGCTGAGGCTGGCGTAACCGGCAATTTCCCGACCGACGCGCTCGCCCTCGGTGCGAAGCATTTCGCGCACGCCCTGCAGTTCAAGGATGACGCGATCGATTTCTTCCATCGATGCACCAGAGACGCGCCGGATCAGCACGTTGAGATTATCGAGAACGGGCTCTGACGCAGGCTGCTCCCCGTCGCTTCGGTGACGTCGCAGATAGGCGACGTCGCGCCGCACGAATTCGCGAATCTCGCCCTCGAAGGCGGTCACCGCCGCCTGCTGCTCGGCCTCGGTCCGTTCCGGAGGTTTCCGATTCGGCGCGTAGGCCTCTGGACCGGTTTTTTCCGGCACCGCCCTGTCCGCACCAAGCCGCTCAGGTCTGATGGCCGTCATTAGATCCCCTCCCTGCAGAAGCGCAGAATTTTGCGCGGATGCTCCAGTACCCGATTGCCGCATGCGACTAAGGCGACCGTGGGGCGGGAGCGGAGGGCGTGGTGATACATTCCGGCACAACGCGGCCGGACGCAGAGTTATGCACGGGTTTGTAGAAACGTGCCGTGGTATTCGGCAACCAGCCTACCAGTTCAGCTTGAAACCGGCGGTAATGCTTTTGCTGCTGGTGGTCTGCCCTATGTCGGTGACCGCGGTGGTCACGTGTAACGGGCCGTAAAGCTTCTGATCCGCACTGAAGGTGTTGTGTGTCACCGGATCATTGCTGGCATTGGCGAAGCCGGCGCCCAGCGTGGTCCCGGTCGGCAGGACGTTGAATTTGACCGCCCTCTCATTGCCAAAGACCTGCTGCGGAGCAGGCGCGCCGGTCGCGGGCAGCGTCATAAGCGGGAGATCGGCGGGACCAGGCGGCGTTTGGCCGAGCATTTCTGTAACCGAATAGGTCCCTTGCACCGTCAAAGCAAAACGGCTCCCGAACGGGATCGAATGCTTGATCGTCGTGCCAAACTTGCCCTGTTCGCTTGTCGGGTCGACACGTGCATCCACGCTGGCGAGATTCGGCACACCGACTGACGCCCAAGCCGCGCCGGCGGGCATGCCGTTGTTGCGTTCGGTAGGCAAAGGCAGCGGATATGCGCTTGGCGTCGATGCTGCGAGGTCGGCGCCAATAGAATTCGACCATTCCGTCTGCAAGGGCTGTTTCACCACGACCGTGGTCGAGCCGTCGACTTTTTGCGTCCGTGTGATGTCGTACTCGCCGCTTCTGTAGCCCGGAAGTCGCAACGGCTTTTTCGGCGGCGTGGCGAGGGCACCGGGGTCAAAAACCAGGGCGTTTGCAAGGAGCGCGCTGTCTTCCGGTGTCAGTGGTGCGACTTCGGTCAACTCCTGCGCCGATGCCGGCATGGCAACGAAAGCCAACGCACCGAACATCCACACTGCGCGACGAACGCGTGCTCGCATTTCCGAAGCTCTCCCCCGAGAGTGCTCGTCCGGCTGTTTTGTTGACCGCGCGATGTTCAGCGCAAACCGGTTAAGCAATGGTTGCCTTGTTGCCATGGAACTTTGGCGAAGCTGTGAAGCAATTCGGATTTTTTCCGGTCAGCTGCAGCGGGCGGCGATCGCCTCATTGATATGTTCCACATCGGCATCGAAGCGGCCCAGCTCGCGCTCGCGTTCCGGCCCGTTCTTGCACAATGCCGTGACGGCACGCGCCTTTACCACCTCGAGAAAGTAGAGCCGTGTCGCGGTGCAGATATCCTTGCCTTCTTTGGCGTCGAGTCCTTTGAGGTGCGCCTGCGTCGCTGCGACATTTGTGCTGGCCTCGGCGAGGTTGCGATCGCAGCCGGGCAGCTGGAGCGGCGCCGGACTGGCGGGTGGCGCAGCGAGAAGCGCCAACGCGAATGCGGCCGGCACGATCAGGCCGATGAACGCGACAAATGCGAATAGAAAGCGCTTGAACATGCTGCGGCCCTCCGGCGTTACCATTCATTGGTCGCGCTAGCCGTGAAAAGGTTCATGGCTGCGAGGCGGCATGAAACCGGAACCCGGGCCAAGCTATTGTCTTCAGGAATCGGGGAGGTGGTGTTTTGGGAGCACGCCGATGCCAGCGCTACTGCCGATCGTATTGACCGCGTCACATATTGTTCTGGCCGCCGATACAGTACCGAAGTTCAATGTCGAACAGACCTGCCGGCGTGCCGGCGAAGTGTCTGTTTCGCTCGGCCGGTCCGCCGGGGACTGCAAGCGTGATGAAGAAGACGCGCACAGCAAGTTGCAGCAGGACTGGGCTCGATATACCCCGTCGCAACGCACCGGCTGCGTGCGGTCCTCTTCGCTCGGCAGCTCGCCAAGTTACGTCGAATTACTGACCTGCCTGGAGATGGCGAAGCAAGCGAAGGAGCTGCCCGAAGCGTCCAAGATGGGCACGACCGGGCAGCGCTAGCGTTCAGGACTTCTTGCCGGGCGGGGTGCTGAAAGAACTGCCGGATGAGCCTTGCATCTGCGCCAGTTTGTAGGCGGAGAGTTGCTTCGGTTTATCCTTGTCGGCCTTCGGCTTCTTCTTTTCCTTCGGTGCACGCATCTGACCTTTCGCCATGATGGCCTCCCTGAAGTCGATTGATGCCGAATGCTAGCCGGCGCGCTGGCGGGCGCAAGGGGAGGGCCCGGTCAGGTCTTCGGCGGCGCCACTCCCTTGAGCTTATCCTCGATGCACTTGTTTACGACGTCTGCACGCTTGTCGATGTCCTGGTGAGGATTGGCCTTTTCGGTCCGCATCCAGCATTCGCGGGCGGCGCGCGCCCGCGTCATCGGTTCGCCGTCGTCAGCGGCTGCCGGTCTTGCGGTCTGCGCCGATGGCGTTTCCGGCCTGGGTGAAGCAGCCTGCGCCTTTGGTGCATCGGCGGCTGCCTGGCCTGTGCCATCGGTTTCGCAAGCCGCGAGCGCAAGCGCGGCGGTCAATACCGCCAAGCTTGCCGCAGCACGAATTGTTCGGGTCGCTGAAACTGAAACGTTCATAAGCATTCCAAGGAGAGGTGTTCCGAAGTCCGGGCGCCGCTATTTGCCCGAATCGCACCCTTCTACGCAACGGCTGCGGAACTGGCTTTCACAATTGCGTGCGTGCTCGCGCTTGGCTGCGAACCGCCTCCCGCAGGGGGACGTTGGTCCGGCAAACGATACCGCGGAACAACATTCTGGAGGCAAGAATGCGTATTTTCTGGGCGGCGGCTGCGGCCGCGATATTTGTGTGTGGCGCTGCGCGCGCCGAACGACCTGATCAATCCCCGACAAATGGCGAAGCGGCGGTCGGTGTAGGCGTCATCTGTAATACGTCGGAGGAGGCCAGGCAATTCGTCGACCTGCGAAGCCATGGCGCCGCACCTGATCAGGCCGTGGAGGCCGTCAATGCCAACGCCATGGATGAGCGTGCCTGCGGCGTTGCTGCGATCGCTTATGTTCACGACGGAACGGTTGACACCATGAGACTGGAAAACCAGCTCGTGCAAATCGTGCGCATCAACGTGGTTGCCGGCTTCAACGGCTCCGGCTGGCAAGGCGTGTCCGGTATGGTGCAATACGCGGTGCTTGAGGGTGGCGGTGAATCGATCTGAAGTGGCGCCCGAAAACGTTAAGCAAATATGTCGTTCGATGCTTAACCAATGCGGCCGTTTTGATTTGCATCGGCCGGGAACTTGGTGAGACATGGTGTGAACTCGGCGGTGGATTCTGGCCGCGTTGGCTTTTAGGCACGGTTGTCACCATGAAACGTCTCTTTGTTGCGATTGCAATCTCTGTCGCCGTTCTCGGCAGCACCTGCGCTCCGTCGGCTGCGGCGGATCTCGGACCGGTGTATGGCACGCGCCATGTCCGGACTGGCTGGTACGGCTCCAATTGGCGCGACCGGTGCGCCTATGCCGGTTACTACTGCCTCTACGCTTACGATGGATACGTCTATCATTATCCGTTCGATGACCGGCCTTCGCACTACGCGTATCGCTGGCGCCGGCACCATCGCCAATTCTAGTACGGAGCGCTTGTCGGTCCGCGCACTGTTGCGGCGCGACCCGCGGGCCCACCTTTCTGATTCCCGGAAAATGTGGAAAATCCCGCAGACTGCTTAGCTGTGGGGGTGACAGTGCGACGTCGCGTCATTGTAGCAATTTCGGTGCTGATCCTCGCGGGCGCCTTTGTGGTGCCAGCCGGACCGGCTGCCGCGCGAAACAAGGGCGCATCCAATCAAGCCGGCACGGCAACAAGCAACAACTCGCAAGGCACGGTCGCTCAGAAAACCAAGAAACGCCCGCCGCGCGCCTATTCTGGGAAAGACCCGCAGCCTGCGGCCCGAGACCAGAACCGTTAA
>Ga0310810_10002030_pt1 | contig 21538 bp, 14 predicted proteins | sample NCmetagenome_FD_207641 | JGI IMG/M metagenome (GOLD analysis project Ga0310810, IMG submission 207641) | Soil microbial communities from experimental microcosm in Duke University, North Carolina, United States - NC | ecosystem: Engineered > Artificial ecosystem > Soil microcosm > Unclassified ... | reverse complement strand
TTTGCCGACATGATGCGGGCTGCGGGCTTCGCACGCGTGTCGCATCGTGCGATTAGCGGCGGCATCGTGGCGCTGCACTCCGGCTGGCGTCTGTGATCGCTGCTGGCGGTCACCTGTTTCGTCTGGCGCGCGCCGGCTACGTCTTCGCGCGCGAAGGCGTGCTCGGTCTGGTCGATCCCGCGCCCCTGCCCGCCCCGGCGCGGCTTGGGCTCACGGTCGCACGGCTGTTCGAGCGGCCGAGCCACGCAGGGTCCACGGTGAAACTCTCGGCTGCCCTGACCCGGCTCGGGCCGACCTACGTGAAGCTCGGCCAGTTCCTCGCGACGCGTCCCGATATCGTCGGGCCGGCGCTCGCCCGCGATCTGGAATCGCTGCAGGACAAGATGGCGCCGTTCCCACAGGCGCAAGCGGAGGCAGCCGTCGCTTTGGCTCTGGGCAAGCCGGTCGCCGAGCTATTCACGTCGTTCGGCCCGGCGGTGGCCGCTGCATCCATTGCGCAGGTGCATAGAGCGGAGATTTCTTCCGCTCGTCCCCGCCAAAGCCGGGACCCAGGGGCCAAAGAACTGGATTCCCACTTACGCGGGAATGAGCGGAGCGAGGTGGCCGTCAAGGTGCTGCGCCCCGGCATCGAGCGGCGCTTCAAGTCCGACCTCGACACGATGTATTTCGCCGCGCGCAACGCGGAGCGGCATTCGGCCGACGCGCGGCGGCTGCGCCTTATCGAAGTTGTCGACACGCTGGCGCGTTCCGTCACCATCGAGATGGACCTGCGGCTCGAAGCCGCCGCTATCGCCGAAATGCGCGATAATGTCGAAGGCGATACGGGTTTTCGCGTCCCTGAGATCGACTGGGAGCGCACCGCGCGCACGGTGCTCACACTCGAATGGATCGACGGCACGCCCCTCTCCAATCGCGCTGCGCTCGAAGCGCGCGGGCTCGATCTCCCGGCGCTCGGGCGCGCGCTGATGCAGACCTTCCTGCGCCACGCGTTGCGCGACGGCTTCTTCCATGCCGACATGCATCCGGGAAACCTGTTCATCGATGCCGAGGGCCGCATCGCGGCGGTCGACTTCGGGATCATGGGCCGCCTGTCGCCAAAGGAGCGGCGCTTCCTCGCCGAAATCCTCTACGGCTTCATCACGCGCAATTATTATCGCACCGCCGAGGTGCACTTCGAGGCCGGCTACGTACCGCCGCATCATTCGGTCGAGAGCTTTGCGCAGGCGATCCGCGCCATTGGCGAACCGATCCACAACAAGCAGGCTTCCGAAATCTCGATGGCGAAATTGTTGACCTTGCTGTTCGAGGTCACCGGCCTGTTCGACATGAAGACGCGGCCCGAGCTCTTGATGCTGCAGAAGACCATGGTGGTGGTGGAGGGCGTCGCGCGCTCGTTCGATCGCAACCTCGACATGTGGGCGACCGCCGAGCCGGTGGTGCGCGAATGGATCGAGCGGCATCTCGGACCCGCGGGACGCCTGGAAGATGCCGCACACGGCGCCGGCGAGGTCGGACGATTTCTGGGCGACGTGCCAGGCCTGCTCGGTCGCGCCGCGCGCATCACCGACCAGCTCGATGCCGCGACACGCGACGGGCTGGTGCTGGCGCCCGAAACGGTCGCGGCGATCGGCGAGGCCGAGGCGCGGCGCAGCCGCTGGACCACGGCGGCGCTGTGGGTGATCGCCGCGCTGCTCGCGGTGGTGATCTGGAAGGTAATTTGAGTGTCAAGCAATTTTTGACACTCTCATGGTCGCGGATTACGTTTGCACGCGATCCGAAGCTTCCGCAGCCGCGCCCTCAAGCGTCTTTGGAACGACAACGACTCAAAAGGAGTACGCGCGGATCAAATCGCGCGGGTTCGCCGCGTTCTGAACCAACTTGATGTCGCGCTACGCCCGGAGGTTCTGAATTTACCGGGATATTCGGTTTCACAGTTTGCACGGGCGGCCGGTTCGATATTCCGTGACGATCACCCGGACGTGACGGATCACGTTCGAATGCGACGCCGAAGACGCTGTCCGCATTGACTATGAGGATTATCACTGATGCCCGAATATCGCGCCAAACGTCACCGCAACGTCGCCCCCCTCCACCCCGGGGAACTGCTGCGCGAAGATGTCATTCCCGCGCTCGGCTAGCCGAAGAGCGAGATTGCGCGGCTGCTCGGCGTCTCAAGGCAAGCGCTCTATGACATCCTCAACGAGAAGGCTCCCGTAAGCGCCGAAATGGCGGTCAAGATCGGCAAGCTGTGCGGCAACGGCGCAAGCGCGTGGGTCAACCTGCAGCGCGCTTATGATCTCTGGCATGCTGAACGTCGCGTGGACGTGTCCGGAATCCCGACCCTGCAGGCAGCCGATTAGCCCCTTTGATTGCATTGATTGCACTGCAATCATATGCTAGGCTGTCGCCATGAGTTCGCTGACGGTCCGCAATCTCCCGGAAAGCGTGAAGAAGCGGCTGCGGCTGCGCGCCGCCGCGAACGGGCGCTCGATGGAGGAGGAGGTCCGGCTGCTGCTGGCCGACGGGGCGGCGGAGGCCGCACCCGCCAAGGCTACCAGCACTCCCAAGCCGGCCAGGCGCTCCGAAGCGGCGGCAACTCAGGCCGCGTCCCGCCGTGTTCTGCTCATCATCGCGGGCGGGATCGCGGCCTACAAGTCACTCGACCTGATCCGCCGCCTGCGCGAGCGCGGCATCGCGATCCGCGTGGTCATGACAAAAGCCGCGCAGGAGTTCGTCACGCCGATGTCGGTCGGCGCAATCGCGGGCGAGAAGCCGTTCACCGAGCTGTTCGACCCGCACAGCGAGCTCGACGTCGGGCATATCCGTCTCGCGCGCGACAACGATCTCATTGTGGTCGCGCCCGCCACCGCGGGCATCATGGCCAGGATGGCCAACGGGCATGCTGACGACCTTGCCACCGCCGTGCTGCTTGCGACCGACAGGACGGTGCTGCTCGCGCCCGCCATGAATTCGCGCATGTGGTCGAACAGGGCGACGCAACGAAACCTGAAAACGCTCCTCGCCGACGGCGTGCTCACCGTCGGGCCGAACGCAGGCGAGATGGCGGAGAGCGGCGAAGCGGGTCTCGGCCGCATGGCCGAGCCGCTCGAGATCGTGGCGGCGATCGAGCAGCATTTCGAGTCGCGCACGTCTGCGGCTGGGAAGGACGGGCCGCTTTCCGGCACGCGCATCCTGATCACCGCCGGCCCGACGCATGAGCCGATCGATCCGGTGCGCTACATCGCAAACCGCTCCTCGGGGAAGCAGGGCCATGCGATCGCGCGCGCTGCGGCTGCGGCGGGGGCCGATGTCACCCTGGTGACCGGCCCAGTCAATTTGTCCGATCCGCCCGGCGTCAAGACCATGCACGCCGAGAGCGCGCGCGACATGCTCAAGGCCGTCGAAGCCGCGTTGCCGATGGACGTCGGGATTTTCGCAGCCGCGGTCGCGGACTGGCGCACGGCGGATGCCGGCGAACAAAAACTCAAGAAGGACGGCAAAGGCCCCCCGAAGCTTACACTGGTTGAAAATCCCGACATCCTGGCGCGCATCAGCAAGCTCGGGACGAAGCGTCCGAAATTGGTCATCGGCTTCGCGGCCGAGACCCAAAAAGTCGTGGAGCACGCCACCGCGAAGCTCTGGCGCAAGGGAGCCGACTGGATTCTCGCCAATGACGTATCGGCTGAAGGCGGCGCAATGGGCGGTGATGACAACACGATTCATCTGGTCACCGCGAAAGGCGTGGAGCACTGGCCGACACAGTCGAAGGATGCGGTCGCCGCGATGCTGATCGCGCATATCGCCGACGCGCTCAACGGCAAGACTCGATGAGCGAGATTACGGTCTCCATTGTGCGGCTGCCGCACGGCGCGGACCTGCCGCTGCCGTCCTATCAGAGTGCCGGTGCTTCCGGGCTCGATCTGCTCGCAGCCGTACCGGTCGATGCTCCATTGACGATCGCGCCAGGACAGTATGCCGCGGCCCCAACCGGCATCGCGATTGCGCTTCCGCCCGGCACCGAGGCGCAGGTGCGGCCGCGCTCCGGTCTCGCGCGCACTCATGGCGTGACCGTCCTCAACGCGCCCGGCACCGTGGATGCGGATTATCGCGGCGAGATCCAGGTGCTGCTGATCAATCACGGCAGCGAGCCTTTCAGGATCACGCACGGCATGCGCATTGCGCAGCTCGTCGTCGCGCATGTCGCACGGATTGACCTTCGCGAAGCCGCGAAACTCGATCTAACTCCACGTGGAAGCGGCGGATTTGGCTCAACCGGAACGGGCACGGGCTAGCTTGCGCGAATCTGACATTCGCCTAGTATCGCAATACCTTCCGCTTCGTCCTTTCCCCCAATGTCCTTTCTGTCTCGCAAAGGTCTGCTCGCGATCGCGGCTGTGGTCGACGTTGCGCTCAATGGACGCGATCGCCCGGTGTCGGCGCGCCATCTCGCAGCACGCCATCATCTGGCGACGCGCCATCTCGAGCCGGTGCTGCAGGCGCTGGTGCACGCCGGCATCTTCAAAGGCCTGCGCGGTCCGCGCGGCGGATATCAGCTCGCGCGCGAGCGCAAGCGCATCAGCGTCGCCGACATTCTGCGGGCCGCTGGCGGCGTGACCGAACAACACGATGCGCCAACGAATTCGCGTATCCTCGAACTGGCGGTGCTCCCGGCGCTTGCGGATCCGGAGCGCGCGTTCGCGACGGCGCTATCGCGCCTCTCCCTCGACGACATCGTCCGTCGCGCGGAGTCAGCGTCGCGCGGTTAAGTTCCACGCTGTGAACAACGGGGACAGTGCTCCAGCGAGCGCTGCCTGCACTCAACCGACTCGCCCGATTGAGAAATCGCGATCGACCGGCCACCCGCAAGCTTGCCGTTCACGGTCTGGACTCTTACGGCGCGAGTCGCCTTGAGGTTAAAGTCCTTCGATTCGCGCATGGCATGGCGGATGTCATCGCGTTTGAGTGATTGTACCGGGCATCGTCCCGGCCGGGGAGCGCTCCGCAAGGGCACGGGAATGCCGGACACGATCCGGGGACGGTGCGGCACAACGCATCCGTGGCGCGGGCGATTCGCTCAAGGCGCGGCAGCTTTCACGATCCTGCTGCCCGGTTCGGCCTGGGCGCAGACGCGCCTGCTGCATCCGGTCTCCGGCTACCTCGATGCGTTTGCATCGCTGCAGCGACATGAAATCGCGGCCTTGACGCTGTCGCTGGGCGTCATCCTGTTCGCGGTCGCGACCGCGATCGCGCTGTTGCGCACCAGAGCGCGGGCGGCGCGCGAACTTGCCGCCTGTCATTCGGAAATCAACGAGCTGCGCGAGGAGCGCGACCGCGCCAATGCGCTGCTGCTCGCGGAGCCGCAGGTGATCGTGGTCTGGCCGGCGGGAGCGGACGAGCCCGACATTACCGGCGACGTATCGCTCCTCTTGCGCACGCCGCTGCCACGCCGCGTGCTCGCGTTCGGCACCTGGCTCGAGCCCGAGCGGGCACACGCGATGGATAACGCGGTCGACGCGTTGCGGACGGAGGGCAGGAGCTTTTCGCTTGCGCTCACCACTTTTCAGCGCCGCCACGTGCTGGCCGAGGGCCGCGCGATCGGCGGGCGCGCGGTGCTGCGCATCAGAGATTTGACCGGCGCGCAGAATGAGCTTGCCGCGCTTTCAGCCAGTCACGAGCAGTTGCGCCGCGATATCGACACGGTCGCACAGCTGCTCGAAGCGCTCCCGGCACCGGTGTGGGCACGCGATGGTCGCGGCCGGCTCACCTGGGTGAACGCCGCCTATGCGCACGCCGTGGAGGCGCGCGACGGAACCGATGCGGTCGCGCGCAATCTCGAAATCCTCGACCCCACCGCGCGTGACGGCGCGCTCAATGCGCATGCCTCGGCCGCATCCTACGAGGCACGGCTGCCGGTGATCGTCGCCGGCAGCCGCCGTATCCTGCAGGTGATCGATCGGCCTTCGTCGGGCGGCAGCGCCGGCATTGGCATCGACGTGACCGAAAGCGAGGCGATGCGCGCCGAACTCGCGCGCATGACCGAAGCGCATCGGCGCACGCTCGACCAGCTTTCGACCGCCGTCGCGATCTACACGGCGGATCAGCGCCTCACCTTCCACAATGCGGCTTTCCGTCAGTTGTGGGGGCTTGATGCCCCCTTCCTCGATTCCGAACCGACCGATTCAGGCGTGCTCGATCGCCTGCGTGCCGCGCGCAAGCTTCCCGAGCAGGCCGATTTCCGCAAGTGGAAGGCCGAATTGCACGATGCCTACCGCGCGATCGAGCCGCGCCAGCATGAATGGTATCTCCCGGACGGGCGTACCTTGCGCGTCGTCACTACGCCTAACCCGGAGGGCGGCGTCACCTACCTGTTCGACGATGTGACGGAGCGGTTGAAGCTGGAGCGCGGCTACGAAGCCATGATCCGCGTGCAGGGGGAAACCCTCGAAGCGCTCAACGAAGGCGTTGTCGTGTTCGGCAGCGATGGCCGGCTGGACCTGCACAACCCGGCCTTCGCGCGGCTGTGGCGCCTCGACGCGGGCGACCTCAACGGCGCCAATTCGGCCGAGCGGCCGCACATCGAGGCCGTGATGGGCTGGTGCGCGCCGCTCTACGCTGACGAGCCGTTCTGGATGCGCTTGCGCGGCGCGGTCACCTCGCTCGAAGCGCGCGAGCCGATCCATGCGCGGCTCGAGCGCACCGACGGAAGCGTGCTCGATTGCACCACGGCGCCGCTGCCCGACGGCGCGACGCTGGTGACGTTCCAGGATGTCACCGACTCGGTGAACGTCGAGCGCGCGCTGATCGAACGCGCCGATGCGCTGCAGGAGACCGATCGGCTCAAGAGTGCCTTCGTCGAACGCGTCTCCTACGAGCTGCGCACGCCGCTCACGACCATCATCGGCTTCGCGCACCTGTTGACCGACCCGAGCATCGGACCGACGATCGGCCCGATCAACGAGAAGCAGCGCGAATATCTCGGCAATATCGACAAATCGTCGAGCGCGCTGCTCGCGATCATCAACGACATTCTCGATCTGACGAGCATCGATGCCGGCGCAATGCCGCTCGACCTCAAAGAGGTGGACATCCGCGCGGTTGTTGACGAAGCCACGCGGGGCCTGCAGGACCGCATTGCCGAGAAAGCGGTGCTGCTCGATGTGCGCGCCGCGCCCGATATCGGCAGCTTCCTGGCCGATGAGCGGCGCGTGCGGCAAATCCTGTTCAATCTGCTCTCCAATGCGATCAGCTTCTCGCCACCTGGCGAGGTGGTGCACGCGTCGGTCGAGCGGCGCGACGGCGCCGTCATCTTCAGCGTGACCGATCGCGGCCCCGGCATTCCACCCGAGATCAGCGAGCGTGTGTTTGACCGCTTCGAAAGCCACGCGCTCGGCTCCGAGCATCGCGGCGCGGGGCTGGGGCTTTCGATCGTGCGTTCCTTCGTGGAGCTGCATGGTGGTACGGTGAAGCTCGATTCGACCATGGGCCGCGGGACGACCGTCACCTGCATCTTCCCGCTGCGACGGGCGCCGCAGGAGGCGGCAGCGGAATAGCGCATGATCCCGAAAATCGGGTACTGGTTCCGGATCATCGTGCGCAGAGAAAATCGTTGAACGATGCTCGCCCTCTCACCCTCGTCCAGCTTCTCGGTCGTGCTGCCGAACGAACGCGCGACGCGCCAGCTCGCGATCGACGTGGGATCGATTCTGAAACCCGGCGATCTCGTCACGCTCTCGGGCGATCTCGGCGCCGGCAAGACGGCGTTCGCCCGCGCGCTGATCCGCCATCTCGCCGGCGAAGAGACGCTCGACGTGCCCAGTCCGACGTTCACGCTGGTGCAGACCTACGTGCTGCCGCGCTTTACCGTGGTGCACGCCGATCTCTATCGCGTGACGCACACCGGCGAGCTCGCCGAGCTCGGCGTCGATGAGGCAACGGAGAACGCCGTGGTCCTGCTCGAGTGGCCGGATCGCGCCGCCGAGGCGCTCCCCGCCGACCGGCTCGACATCGCCTTTACGCTTGCGTCCAATCTCGGACCAAATCAGCGCAACGTCGAGCTGACGGGCCACGGCGCCTTTGCGCCCCGCATCGACCGGCTTGCCGCGCTTCGTCATTTCCTCGTCGGAGAGGGGATGGCGGGCGCGGCGCGCACCCATGTGCAGGGCGATGCTTCCACCCGTGCCTACGAACGTCTCACACACAAGGGGCAAAACTACGTTCTGATGAATGCGAAGCGCCGGCCCGACGGGCCGCCGGTGCGCGGAGGGTTGCCCTACAGCGCGATCGCGCACCTCGCCGAGGACGTGAAGCCGTTCGTCGCGATGGCGCGGGCGCTGCGCGAGCGCGGGCTCTCGGCGCCGCAAATTCATGCGGCCGATCTCGACGAAGGCTTCCTGCTGCTTGAAGACCTCGGTACCGAACCCGTCGTGGCGGGCGATCCGCCGGCGCCGATCGAAGAACGCTATACGGCGGCTGTCGATCTTTTGGTCGAACTGCACCGCCAGCCGGCCCCCGCGACACTGAGCGTCGCGCCGGGAGTCGAGTACCGCCTGCCGCCTTACGACATCGATGCATTCCTGATCGAGGCCGAGCTGCTGCTCGACTGGTATGTGCCGCATCGCGACGGTCTCGTATCCGCCGCGGCGCGCTCGGAATTCACCGCGCTGTGGCGCGAGGTGCTGAGCCATGCCTACGACCAGCCCGCCACATGGGTGCTGCGCGACTATCATTCGCCCAATCTGTTGTGGCTGCCCGAGCGTGAAGGGCTTGCGCGCGTCGGGCTCCTCGATTTCCAGGACGCCCTGATGGGCCCCGCGCCCTACGACCTCGTGTCGTTGCTGCAGGATGCGCGGGTCGACGTGCCGGACGGACTGGAGATCGCACTGCTCGGCCGCTACGTGAAGGCACGGCTCGATGCCGACACGGACTTTCCGACCTCGGCGTTCGTCGAACTCTACGTGACGCTCGGCGCGCAGCGCGCGACCAAGATCCTCGGCATCTTCGCGCGGCTCGACAAGCGCGACGGCAAGCCGCAATACCTGCGTCACATCGCGCGGATATGGCGTTATCTGCGCCGCGCGCTGATCCATCCGGCGCTCGGCGATCTGAAGGCGTGGTACGACGCGCATGTTCTGCCGCCGCGATAGGAAGACGCGATGATCGGGCGCGCCATGGTGCTTGCGGCCGGCCTCGGCAAGCGCATGCGGCCGTTGACCGACACGGTGCCGAAGCCGCTGGTGAGGGTCGCCGGCAAGGCCCTGATCGACTACGTGCTCGACAGACTGAGCGGTGCGGGCGTGACCCAGGCCGTCGTCAACGTGCACTACCACGCCGCACAGATCGAGGCGCACCTCGAGGGGCGTACGCGGCCGCGCATCGTGATCTCGGACGAGCGCGAGGAAATCCTCGACACCGGCGGTGGCGTAGTGAAGGCGCTGCCGCATCTCGGCTCCGCGCCGTTTTTTCACATGAATTCCGATACGCTGTGGATCGAGGGCGTCACGCCGAACCTGTCGCGGCTTGCCGCGCAGTTCGATGCCGCCGGCATGGACATCCTGCTGCTGCTCGCCTCCACGGCGACCAGCATCGGTTACGAGGGGCGCGGCGATTTCAACATGGCGGCGGACGGGCGGCTCACGCGCCGGCCGGAGCGCGAGATCGCGCCGTTTGTCTATGCGGGCGCCGCGGTCCTCTCGCCGGCGATCTTCAGCGATGCGCCAAAGGGCCCATTTTCGCTCAACCGCCTGTTCGACCGCGCAGCAGAGGCTGGCCGGCTCTACGGGCTGCGGCTTGACGGCACCTGGATGCATGTCGGCACGCCGGAGGCGATCAAGGCGGCGGAAGCCGCGATCCTGGAGAGCGTGGCGTAGCGGGGACGTCATTCCGGCCGAGCGCATGCGAGGGCCGGAATCCATAGCCACGATCGTTTCGAATCTTGCACCGCCGTTCGATCCGGCTCATCTGGTGGTTATGGATTCCGGGCTCCGGCCTTCGGGCGGCCCCGGAATGACGGAGAGTCATGCCGCGCGTCTTCACCATCCCGGCTTCCGCGCCATTTTTGCCGACGCTCATCGGCGCGTTGCAGCGCGGGGAACTGATCCCCGGATTTCCAACGTCTTCCGACCCCCTCGCGCTGGCGAATGCGACGCTGTTTCTTCCGACGCGCCGCGCCTGCGCGCTTGCGCGCAATACATTCCTCGACGTGCTCAAGGTCGAGGCGGCGGTACTGCCGCGCATCGTGCCGCTCGGCGACATCGACGAGGACGAGCTTGCCTTCGCGGAAGCGGCGAGCGGCGAGACCGGTCTCGACGTGCCCGACGACCTCGGCGGGCTCGAGCGGCGCATGCTGCTCGCGCGGCTCGTCCTGCAATGGTCCGAGCGGCTGAAGCCGCAAGCCGGCGGGCCGCCGCTGATCGTGCATTCGCCGGCCGCCGCGCTCGCGCTTGCCGACGATCTGGCGCGCCTGATCGACGACTTGACCACGCGGCAGGTCGCATGGGAACGGCTCAATGATCTGGTGCCCGACAACCTCGATCGTTATTGGCAGCTGACGCTCGATTTCCTGAAGATCGCGGGCGAGCACTGGCCAAACTTGCTCGACGAACGTGGCAAGATCGAGCCGGCGGCGCGGCGCGATCTCCTCATCGAGGCCGAGCGCACGCGCCTCGTGGCGAATGCCGCGCCGGTCATTGCCGCGGGCTCGACCGGCTCGATGCCGGCGACCGCGAGCCTGCTCGCCAGCATCGCCAAGCTGCCGCATGGGGCCGTGGTGCTGCCGGGGCTCGATACCGATCTCGATGAAGAGTCGTGGGAGCTGATCGGAGAGATCAACGAGGGCGGACGTGTCGTGCGGCCGCCCTCGTTCGGGCATCCGCAGCTTGCGATGCACGGACTGTTGCGCCGCATTGGCATTATACGCGACGAGATCGTGGTTCTGGCCGCGAGCAGCGCGCGCGAAAAACTTACCTCCGAGGCTCTGCGTCCTCCCGAAGCGACCGAGCACTGGGCCGCGCAACTCGACATCGCAACGCGCGATGCGGCGCTCGCGGGACTCAGCGTCATCGAGGCAGCGAATGCCGAGGACGAGGCGCTCGCCATCGCGGTCGCGCTGCGCGAGGCGGTGCACGAGGACAAGACCGCGGCGCTGGTGACGCCAGACCGCGCGCTGGCGCGCCGCGTCGCGGCGGCGTTGCTGCGCTGGAATATCGAGGCGGACGATTCGGGCGGCGATCGCCTGCGCGACACCGAGGCCGGGGTCTTCGCGCGGCTCGTCGCGCGGGCCGTCCTTGGTGGCCTCGAGCCGGTGACGCTGCTCGCACTGCTGAAGCACGCGCGTTTCCGGCTTGGCGGCGCGCACAATCGCGCCATCGCGGCGCTGGAGCAGGCGGTGCTGCGCGGTCCGCGCCCGCGCGCAGGCACGCAAGGCCTCGCCGATGTGCTCGCAACCTTCCGGGCGACGCGGGATGGCTTGCACGGCTCCGATCCACGCAAATGGATTTCGGCAGCCGATCTCGATGCAGCGCAAGCCTTGGTGCAGCGGCTGAGCGCCGTGCTCGCGCAGCTTGAGTCGATCAGGGGCGCCCAATCGTTCACTGCAATCGCTGCGCTTCATGTGGATGCGTTGCGCGCGCTGTCGCACGATGGCGACGCCGACGCGGCATTTGACAACGACGACGGCGCGGAGCTCGCGCGTGCATTCGAAGCGATCGCCGAGCAAAGCGTCGAATTCCAAGCGACGCCGGGCGATTATCCCGAGCTGTTCGAAACCGCGATCTCGGATCGCGTCTGCCGCCGCCCCGGCCGCCCCGGCGCGCGTGTCCACATCCTCGGCACCATCGAGGCGCGGCTTATTCATGTGGATCGCGTGGTGCTCGGCGGCCTCGTCGAAGGCGTGTGGCCGCCCGAGGCGCCGGCTGACCCGTGGCTGTCGCGGCCGATGCGGCTTGAACTTGGCCTCGACCTGCCCGAGCGGCGCATCGGATTGTCGGCGCACGATTTCGCACAGCTCCTCGGCATGCCGGACGTTATCCTCACGCGCGCCACGAAGGTGCGCGGCGCGCCGACGGTGGCGTCGCGCTTCATGCAGCGGCTAGCCGCCGTCGCGGGCGAGGCATGGAAGGATGCGCGCGAACGCGGCGAGCAATATGCGAATTGGGCACGCGATCTCGACCGCGCCGATACCGTCAGGCCAGTCGCGCGTCCACGGCCGCGGCCGACGCTCGAGGCGCGCCCCAAGCAGCTCAGCGTGACCGAGATCGAGCATTGGCTGCGCGATCCCTACACGATCTATGCCAAGCACATTCTCAAGCTGCGTCCGATCGATGCGGTCGACACACCGCCCGGCGCACGCGACCGCGGCACTGTGATCCACGGCGCCATCGGCGACTTCACGGAGACTTACGCGAAAGGCCTGCCCGCCGATCCGCTGGGCGCGCTGATCGGGCTAGGCGAGACGCACTTCGCGCCGCTGCGGGACTATCCGGAAGCGCGCGCATTCTGGTGGCCGCGCTTCCTGCGCATTGCGCGCTGGTTCATCGCCTGGGAAGCGCAGCGGCGCGCCAATGCGAGCGCAATGCATGCGGAAGTGAAGGGCGAACACAAAATTGCGATCGACAAATGGATCTTCAAACTCACGACGCGCGCCGATCGCATCGAGCAACTCGCGGACGGTTCATTCGCGATCCTCGACTACAAAACGGGCTCGACGCCAACCGAGCCACAGGTGCGCAGCGGGCTTTCGCCGCAGCTCACTCTCGAGGGCGCGATCCTGCGCCAGGCCGGCTTCAAGGGCGTGACGCCGGGCTCGCTGAGCGAATTCGCCTATGTGTCGCTGCGCGGGCGCGACCCGGCCGGCGAAGAGAAGCCGATCGCGTTCAAGGAGGGCACCGCGGACTTTCAGGCCGACAAGGCGCTGGCGCGGCTCAAGGGCGTGGTCGCACGCTTTGCCGACGTGCAGACGCCCTATCGCTCGCTGGTCAGCCCGATGTGGAAGTCGCGCTACGGCGACTACGACCATCTGGCGCGCGTCGCCGAATGGTCCGCTGGCGGCGAGGACGAGGAAGGCGAGGCATGAGCGTTCCCCCCGAAGTCCTCAAGGTTCAGCACGACGCATCCGATCCAACGGCGTCCGCCTGGGTCGCGGCGAACGCCGGGTCGGGCAAGACACACGTGCTGGCGCAACGCGTGATCCGGCTGCTCCTGCGCGGCACGCCGCCGGAAAAAATCCTCTGCCTCACCTACACCAAGGCCGCCGCCGCCAACATGGCGAACCGGGTCTTCGGCGGGCTCGCGAAATGGACGCCGCTCTCGGACGACGAACTCGACAAAGAGATACTCAAGATCGAGGGCCGCAAGCCGGATGCGGCGCGCCGCCTGCGGGCGCGGCGATTGTTCGCCCAGGCGCTCGATACGCCGGGCGGGCTGAAGGTGCAGACCATTCACGCATTCTGCACGCGGCTCCTCCACCAGTTTCCCTTCGAGGCGGACGTTGCGGCGCGCTTCGAGGTGCTGGAGGAGCGCACCCAATCCGAACTGATCGACCGGCAGCGCATGGCCGTGCTGCTCAAGGCCGCCGCCGAGCCGGATAGCGATCTCGGCCGCGCGCTCAGCGCCGCGATCACCGCCGCCGCGGACATGACCTTCAACGAGATGATCGTCGAGGCGATCGGACGGCGTGACGAGCTGACCGCGTGGGTCGCGCATGCGGGCGGAGTCGCTCCGGCGATAGCAGAGCTTTCGCGCGCACTCGGCATCGACCCCACCGAGACGGCTGATAGCATCGCAAACGAGTTCTTCGACAAATCGCTGATTGCGGAAAGTGAATATCCCGCTGTCATCGCCGCGCTACGGCAGGGATCAAAGATCGACAACGACGCCGCAGGCCTGCTGCACTCGCTTGCGAGCTTGCACCAAGATGATCGCCTCAGGACTTATCTGTCGATCTTCTGTACCGCCGACCTGAAGCCGCGTGCGCGCGTGGCGACCAACGCGATTCGGGACAATCACCGGATTTGGTTCGACCGGCTGAAAAATGAACAGGACCGCGTGTGCGCGCTGATTGCGCGCCGCCGCGCGGTCGAGACGCGCGAGCGTACCGCCGCGCTCGTGACTATCGTGATGGAGGTCATCGCGCGCTACCGCGCCGAAAAGGAGCGCCGCGGCTTGCTGGACTACGAGGACCTGATCGACAAGGCGCTGCTCCTGCTCACCGGCGAACAAGCCAGATGGGTGCACTACAAGCTCGACCTCGGCATCGATCATGTGCTGATCGACGAAGCGCAGGACACGAGCCCCAAGCAGTGGGAGATCGTGCGGCGCCTGACCGCCGAGTTCTTCGCAGGGGTCGGCGCCCGCGAGGTGACGCGCTCGATCTTCGCGGTCGGCGACGAGAAGCAGTCGATCTTTTCGTTCCAGGGCGCAGTGCCGGCGCAGTTCGAAGAGAACCGGCGGCACTATGCGAACGCGCTCAAGACCGCCGGAATGCGTTTCACCGACGTCGCGTTCAAGGCTTCGTTCCGATCGGCGCCGCTGGTATTGGAGGCGGTCGACACGGTGTTCAAGGCGGAGTCCGCGCATGCCGGCCTCACCGAGGTAAAGGGCGCGACGGTGCACGAGGCGGTGCGCGTGAATGCGCCGGGCTTGGTCGAGCTGTGGCCGATGATCGAGCCGGACGAGAAGGTCAAGCTCGAAGGCTGGGACGCGCCGTTCAACGAGACGCAGGAGACAAGCCCGCGGGTGCGTCTCGCCCGCAAGATCGCGCGTACCGTCAAGGAATGGCTGCGGCGCGGCGATCTCGTCAGCGATGGCGACAAGCGGCATGCGGCGCGCGCGGGCGACATCCTGGTGCTGGTGCGCCAGCGCGGCGCGCTCTTCAACGCGATCATCTATGAGCTCAAGCGCGCAGGCGTCGCAGTCGCGGGCGCCGACCGCCTGACGCTGACCGAGCACATCGCCGTGATGGACCTGATGGCGCTGGCCGACGCGCTGCTGCTTGCGAATGACGACTTGGCCCTCGCGACCGTGCTGAAGAGCCCACTGTTCGGGCTGACCGAGGAGCAGATCTTCACGCTCGCATGGGACCGCAAAACATCGCTGCGCGCGACGCTGCGCGCGCGCGCGAACGAAATGGATTTCGTCGGCGCGAACGCGCGGCTCGACCGCTACGCCGAGTGGGCGCGGCATCTCTCCCCCTTCGCGTTCTACGCGCGCATTCTCGGACCGGAACGCGGGCGTGCCGGTTTCTACGCAAGGCTCGGACCGGAGGCGGCCGACGCGCTCGATGAATTTCTCGAGCTCGCGCTGCTCTACGAGCGTGGCGAGGCGCCGACCCTGCAGGGCTTCGTCGCATGGCTGCGCGCCGGAGAGACCGAGGTGAAGCGCGACATGGACATCGCGCGCGACGAGGTGCGGGTGATGACCGTGCACGGCGCCAAGGGGCTCGAGGCGCCGATCGTGATCCTCGCCGATACGGTGACGCCGCCGAAGGGGCCGAGGGAGCCGCGGCTGCTCGGCTTGCCGGTCGAGAAGGCCGCGCCGGGCACGCCGCACCGGATCGTATGGGCGGGACGCAAGGCAGATGATGTGCCGCCCGTCGCCGATGCCCGCGCCAAGGCCGTTGGCGCGGCCGAAGACGAATACCGGCGGCTCCTTTATGTGGCGATGACGCGCGCCGCAGACCGGCTGGTGGTCGCAGGCTCACGCGGCGTGCAAAAGATGCCGGACGGCTGCTGGTACGAGTTGATCGAGTCTGCGCTCGGGTCGGACGCCATCGAGGAGCCGGCCGACGACGGCGATGGCATGGTGCTGCGCTGGCGCCGGTCGATATCGATCGAGCTCGGCGCAGCGGCCGCCACGGTCGAACTGCCGCGCGACGTATTGCCCGACTGGCTCGCGCGCAATGCGCCGGCCGAAAGCGCGCTCCGCGTGATTTCACCATCGCTGAGCGACCGCGCAGGCGCGCGGCGTGCCGGTATTGGCGATTCACGCGCGCTGGCCCGTGGCCGCACCGTACATCGGCTCCTGCAGGCGCTGCCCGCGCTGGCACCTTACCGCCGCGCTGACGCCGCGCGAAAACATCTCGCGCGCGCGAAAGAACTCGAGGCGGCGGAGCGCGACAAGCTTCTACGCGAGGTCTTCGCCGTCCTAGACGACGCTCGGTTTGCCTCGCTGTTCGGCGAGAATTCGCGCGCCGAGGTTCCGATCGCCGGTATCGTTGCCCCGGGCGGACGCGTTTCGGGCCAAGTCGATCGCCTCGCCGTCACCGAGAAGGAGGTACTGGTCGCCGATTACAAATCAGACCGCGCGCCGCCCGCCGGCATCGCGGAAATCTCCCCGAACTACATCCGGCAACTGGCGCTTTACCGCGCAGTGTTGCGCAAGCTCTATCCGAATCACACGGTGCGCGCCGCGCTGGTCTTCACGGCCGGCCCGGTGCTCATCGAGCTGCCGGCCGAGATGCTGGACGCCGAACTGTCAAGGCTTGCGGCAGGTTAAGACACTTAAAAACACCGAGGCGTGATGGCTCCTTGACGCTCCCCCCTGCGGTCCATACGTTCCGCGCCATCTGGAGGGGCGTTACGCCCGCAACCCGAAAAAAGCCTGCAAGAGGTGCCCCATGGGCGTTGCAAAGGTTTCCGACGCGGATTTCGAGGCCCAGGTGCTCAAAAGCGCCGAGCCGGTCGTGGTGGATTTCTGGGCCGAATGGTGCGGGCCCTGCCGCATGATCGCGCCCGCGCTGGAAGAGATCGCCGGCACGATGGGGGGCAAGGTCAAGATCGTGAAGATCAACGTCGACGAGAATCCGGCGACCGCCGCGAAATACGGCATCATGTCAATCCCGACGCTGATGCTTTTCAAGAACGGCGAGCTCGCCTCGCGCCAGGTCGGGGCCGCGCCGAAGCAGAAGCTGGAGCAGTGGATCACGACCGCGACAGCCTGACGACTGAGACGAAATTTGTTCCAGAATGGCCGGACGAAAGTCCGGCCATTTGCGTTAAGGGAGGCCATGCCGCTCAAGCCTCCCATTCCGCCGATGGAAGCAACATCGGTCGATGACATCCCGGTCGGTGCGGAATGGCAGTACGAGCCGAAGTGGGACGGGTTTCGCTGCCTGGTGTTTCGCCGCGGCGACAAGGTCGAGCTGCAGTCGAAAGCCGGCAAGCCGCTGACGCGCTATTTCCCCGATGTGGTCGAAAGCGCGCGCGCCCTTACCGCAAAACAATTCGTGCTCGATGGCGAGATCGTGGTGCCGCGCGGGCGCGCCTTCTCGTTCGACGATCTCTTGCGGCGCATTCACCCGGCCGGTTCGCGCATCGCTAAGCTCGCGAAGGAAACGCCCGCTCTACTCATCGTGTTCGATCTGCTGCAGGACGAGGGCGGCAGGGCATTGCTCGACCTGCCGCTCGCGGAGCGACGGCCGAAGCTGGAGGCGTTTGCGAAAACGAAGTTGCGCGGCGATGGCGTGCGTCTGTCACCCGCAACCACGAAACTGGCGAACGCGAAAGGCTGGTTGAAGCAGGTCGGCGCGACGCTCGACGGCATCATCGCCAAGCGGCGCGATGCGCCGTACGCGGCCGGCACGCGCGACGCGATGGTCAAGGTGAAGAACTATCGCAGCGCCGACTGCGTGGTCGGCGGCTTCCGCTATGGCACAAACAGCAAGCTCGTCGGTTCGCTGCTGCTCGGGCTCTACGATGAGGCCGGCCTGTTGCATCATGTCGGCTTCACGTCGTCGATCGCGCGCGCCGAGAGGCCGGCACTCACCGCGAAGCTCGAAAAGCTGAAAGGCGGCCCCGGTTTCACCGGCAATGCGCCGGGCGGGCCGAGCCGCTGGTCCACCGAACGCTCGGCCGAATGGGTGCCGCTCAAGCCCAAGCTGGTGGCCGAGGTCTGCTACGACCATTTCTCCGGCGAGCGCTTCCGCCATGGCACGCGGCTGATGCGCTGGCGTCCCGACAAGGCGCCTGAGCAATGCACGATGGAGCAGGTAAAGCAGAAAAAGGCGGATCTGATGAGGCTGTTGAAGTAATCAGAACAGCTCCGTTCCATTCGCCGCGAGCACCTCGCCAGCGAGGTAGAGCGAGCCGGTGATCAGGATGCGCGGCGGCGGATCGAAGTCGAGCGCGCCGATTTTTGTGAGCGCATCCTCGATACCGACAGCAGCATCCGCCGGCATCCCGGCTGTCCGAGCGGACGCGGCGATCTCCTCGGCGGGCACGCCCTTTTCCTGATGGATCGGCACGCCAAAGACACGCCGCACCAGGCCGGTGAAGTTGCGCAGGAATGCCGAGCGATCCTTGGTGCTGAGCATGCCGACCACCAGCACGAGTGGGCGTGAGACGCGCTCCTCGAGATCGCCGAGCGCCGCCGCGATCGCGCGGCCGCCGTCCGCGTTATGGCCGCCGTCGAGCCACAGCTCCGCTCCCGCCGGTGCGAGCGACACCAGCTTGCCGCTGGTGAGACGCTGCAGCCGCGCGGGCCATTCGGCACGCATCAGCCCCTGCTCGATCGCCTGCGCGGGCAATTGCCTCCCGGCAGCGCGCAGCGCCGCGATTGCGGTGCCGGCATTGTCGAACTGGTGGCGGCCGAACAGCTTCGGCGGTGGCATGTCGAGCAGGCCCTTCTCGTCCTGATAGACGAGGCGGCCGTGCTCCACGCAGGCATGCCACTGCTGGCCCGATGCATGCAGCGGCGCACGCGCGCGCTCGGCGTGCCGCTCCAGAACCGCGGCGACGAGATCGGTCTGCGGCGCTATCACAGCCGGCACGCCGGCGCGGAAGATGCCGGCCTTCTCGGCCGCGATCTTCTCGATCGTGTCGCCGAGGAACTCGACATGATCCATCGAGACGGGTGTCACCACGCTTGCAATGGGCCGATCGATCACATTGGTGGCATCGAGCCGTCCGCCGAGGCCCACTTCCAGCAGCAGATAATCCGCCGGGTTTCGCGCGAACAGCACGAACGCCGCCGCGGTCTCGATCTCGAACAGCGTGATCGGGGAATTGCCATTGGCGCGCTCGCATTCGGCCAAGGCCTCGGCAAGCTCGGCGTCCGACACCAGCAGCCCGCCGGCGCGCGACCCGAGCCGGAAGCGCTCGTTCACGCGCACCAGGTTGGGCGAGGTGTAGACGTGGACGCTCTTGCCCGCGGCCTCAAGCATGGCGCGCAGGAACGCAATCGTCGAACCCTTGCCGTTGGTGCCGGCAACGTGGATGGTTGGGGGCACGCGCCTTTCGGGACTGCCGAGCCGCTCCAGCACGCGGCGCATACGGTCGAGCGACAGATCGATGCGCTTGGGATGCAGCGCGAGCAGCCGCGCCAGAATCGAATCGACCGGAGTCATCGGCGGCGTTATTCCGCCGCGGCGGCGGTCGGCGGTAATTCTTCGGCCGGCGCAGGCTTTTGTGCCTCACGCGCCGGCGCCTTGGTGAGCACGCGGCAAAGGCGCGCCAGCGTGGGCTTGAGCTCATGGCGATGCACCACGAGATCGACCATGCCGTGCTCTTTGAGATACTCGCCGCGCTGGAAGCCTTCGGGCAGCTTCTCGCGAATCGTCTGCTCGATCACCCGCGGCCCCGCAAAACCGATGAGCGCGCCCGGCTCGGCGAGATGCACGTCGCCGAGCATCGCATAGGAGGCGGTGACGCCGCCCGTGGTCGGATTGGTCAGCACCACGATGTACGGCTTTTTCGCCTCACGCAGCATTTCGACCGCGACGGTCGTGCGCGGAAGCTGCATCAGCGCGAGTATCCCTTCCTGCATGCGCGCGCCGCCTGAGGCTGCGAACATGATAAAGGGCGTTCCCTTCTGCGCGGCGGTCTCCAGCCCCTTGACCACGGCCTCGCCCGCCGCCATGCCGAGCGAGCCGCCCATGAAGTCGAAATCCTGCACGCCGATCACGGCCGGCAAGCCATCGAGCTTGCCGAAGCCGAGCTTGATGGCGTCGTTCATGCCGGTCTTGGTGCGGGCGTCCTTGAGGCGGTCCGAGTAGCGGCGCTCGTCGCGGAACTTGAGCGGGTCGGCCGGCACCTCGGAGACGCCGATGTCGAACCAGATCTCGCCGTCGAACATGGATTTGAGGCGCGCGGTCGCGCCCATGCGCATGTGGTAGTTCGACGACGGGATGACGAACTGGTTCGCCTCGACATCCTTGTAAAAAACAAGCTGCCCGGTCTCCGGGCACTTGATCCACATGTTCTCCGGCACTTCGCGCTTGAGCAGCGAGCGAATCTTCGGCCGGACCACACTGGTGAGCCAGTTCATGCGGCAGATGTAATCCTGAATTGAGGCCAAATCTACTGTTGTGGCCATCCGCAAGGTTAGGCCCGCACCGCCACCTGATGACGGAGCGCAACATCCCTTCCCTCGCGCGCGGATTGCAGCATCGCGAGGCACACTTCGAGTGTCGCCATCGCCCACTCCCCATGGTGCAGCGGCGGCTTGCCGTCAACAACCGCAGCGTAAAGCTCGTCGATCACTTCGGCGCGCAGGATATTCGGGGGCGGCATCGGATCGAGGCGCGCCGTGCCGTTCTGGTAAATCATCAGGCCATCCGGCATCGGGCGCAGATCGGCGCGCTCGCAGCTCACGATGATGGTGCCGAAGTGCTGGTGTGCCAGTGTTTGTGTCGGAACTTGCTGCCAGTTCGCACCGCCGTAGTTGCGGGCATTCTTGGCTGCCTCCTCGTCGGCAAGGCTCGCGAAGCTCTGCGGTTTGCGTGCATAAGGCTGCTTCGGCTGCCCCATCTCACCGATCCAGCCGAAGAATTCGTCCGAATCGAAGTGGCCGTAACCGCTGTAGGTCAAAGCAGCGAATGTGCCGTTCGCAAAGGTGAGCAGCGCAGCATAAGCACCCTCGGTCGGGCGCGCGGCATCCCATGCGCCGGTCGCGGCACGTACGCTTTTCACACGACCGCCGCCGATGAGCCGCACGATGTCGACCTGGTGCGCCGCCTGGTTGAATACCGCGCCGCCGCCTTGCGCGGTGTCGAGTTCCTCCGGGCGGCGCGGGCGGTAGAGGAAATCCGTGTAATTGAGCGCCTGGATCATGCGCACCGCGCCGAATTCGCCGCTCGCGACAAGCTCGCGCGTGCGCAGGATCGATGCATCGAACGAGTGGCTGTGGCCGACGATCAGATGGACACCCGCGCTGCGCGCCGCCGCAATCATGCCGGCGCAGTCATCGAGGGTGAGCGCCATCGGCTTCTCGACCAGCACATGCTTGCCGTTGTGGGCCGCGAGGATCGCATGGCGCGCATGAACCTGGTGCGGGGTTGCGACATACACGCTCTCGATCTCGGGATCGGCGCAGAGTTCCTCGACCGTGTCGTATGCTTGTCCGCCGAAGTCCTTGGCAAAGCGGCGCTGCGCCTCCGCCCGCGGGTCGGCCGCCGCGACCAGCTCCACACGCGGATCGCGAAACGCCGGGATCATGACCGAGAACGCGCGCCCGAGCCCCGCAACGCCGATGCGCAACTTTCTCACGGTTCCCCCAACTCGACGCGCCAGCGTCGCGCCGTTACACTGCCCTCCATAGCAGAAGAATG
>Ga0310810_10002029_pt1 | contig 21539 bp, 22 predicted proteins | sample NCmetagenome_FD_207641 | JGI IMG/M metagenome (GOLD analysis project Ga0310810, IMG submission 207641) | Soil microbial communities from experimental microcosm in Duke University, North Carolina, United States - NC | ecosystem: Engineered > Artificial ecosystem > Soil microcosm > Unclassified ... | reverse complement strand
CGGAAGAGAAAGGTCGAGAGCCACCGCGCGAAGCGCGTGCCGATGCCGAAATATGCATAGGCCGAAAATGACGGCACGATTTCCTTCGCGTAGTCGCGCGCCCTAGCCTGTGCGGCTTCGCGCGAGACCTTGTTCTCGGCCGCGTACGCTTCGATCGCGCGCAACACTTCGGGGTCGAAGATGAGCTGGTCGATCAGCGCCTGCCGCTTGGCGAGCTTGAACGGCTGAATGCGCAGCTTGAGCCGTGTGTTGAGCTCGTCGATTGCCCGATTGAGGCGGCGCCGCATGAGATGCCGCACCGCCGGCACGATGATGCGCTCGAACGCCGCCCAGATGGCGAGCGCGCTGACGATGACCGCGAGCCAGAGCGGTATCGTAACTGTCGAGGTCATCGCGCGGTGGGCTGGCGCGGGTGCACATACCCTTTGAAGATGTCGAAGCCCTTCCAAGCCGGCTCGACGGGATCGCTGCCTGGCTGCGGCACGTACACCGAGTTCTCGACAAGCTGCATTTTCGGGATGTAACGCGGGCAATTCGGGAAGATCGCGCGCGCCTTCACGCGCACGATCATTTGCGCGCCGGTAGTCGACTCGAGCAGCGGGTCGTCGCGCGACACGGCCGCCGAGCCGTTGACGCGCAGGCGGCGCGGCTTTTCATGCAGATCGATGAACAGGAGCCCAACGTTCGGATTGACCAGCACGTTACCGAGGCTCTTGAACATGCCGTTGCCGTCGTAGTCCGGGAAGGCAAGCTCCGAATCCGCGGTCACGCGTACGAACCCGGGTGGGCCACCCTTGAACGAGCAGTCGGGGCGGCCGTCGGCGTCGGCGGTCGACATGAAGAAGTAGATTGCGCTCTCGATGAAGGCCTTGTCGTCCGACGTGAACGCCGTGCGTGTGAGCTTCTCTTCGAGACGATCGGAGATGCGGCGCGAGTCGAACTGATCCTGCAGGCGGCGATTGCCGTCGTGATACATGATGCTCATGGCGTCTCCCCCTGGAGGGCCATTGTCGGCTCAAGCCGTCTCCTCCGCAATGCGCTTGCGGCCGCTCATGTAGGCGCGGCCGTCGTTCACGGCATCGACCGCGATCAGCTTGCCGTCCTTGCGGTATTCGACCGAGAAGCGCGCCGCTGCGACATCGCCGACGGTCTTTGCATCGTCGTAGCCGTCGCTCAAGCCCGCCATCTGCAGCTTGAGCTCGTATTGATCCGACCAGAACCAGGGGACCGGATCGTAGGCCTGCGGCTTGCCGGTGAGCGCGGACGCTACCGCTTTGGCCTGATCGATCGCGTTCTGCACGCACTCGAGGCGCAACTTGCGGCCATAGCGCTTGCTCGGAAAGCGCGTGCAGTCGCCCGCCGCCCAAATGGCCGCATCGGTGGTTCCACCGTGCTCGTCGACCACAATGCCATCCTGGCATGCGATACCCGCAGCGGCTGCAAGATCGTCATTCGGCTTGGCGCCGACCGCGAGCAGCACGAGATCGGCGGGAAGCGCCGATCCGTCGGCGAGCCGCACCTGCGACACTTTCCCGTCGCCTTCGATCGCGGCAAGCCGCGCGCCGAGCCGGATATCCACGCCGCGGGCACGATGGAAATTCTGCATGAACTCCGAGATCACCGGCGAGGTGACACGCTTCATCACGCGCTCCTCGGCTTCCAGCACCGTCACGTCGCGCCCCTCCCCGCGCGCGACGGCCGCCACCTCGAGCCCGATGTAGCCGCCACCGACGATCGCGATGCGCTTTGCCTGATCGAGCGGCCCACGCAGCGTGCGCACGTCGTCGATCTTGCGCAGCGAGAACACGTTGCCGAAACCGGCGCCCGGTACCGGGAGCGGACGCGCCCGCGTTCCGGTCGCGAGGAACAGGCTGTTGTATCCGGTTTCTCCGCCCACGAATGTGATGCGTTTCCCCGCGCGATCGATCGATTGCACCGCTTTTCCGTACTCGGCCTGCACGCCCTGCTCGGCCCAGAATTTCTCCGGGCGTAAATAGAGGGTTTCGGCAGGCGGGCGTTCGCTGAGAAATTTTTTCGAGAGCGGCGGGCGCTGATAGGGCGCGTAGCGCTCATCGCCGATCATGCGGATCGGCTCCTTGTAGCCGCCTTGGCGCAGGCTCAAGACCAACTGCGCCGCCGCCTGCCCTGCTCCGACGATCACGATCATGCGGCTTCCCGCGTGCGGACGTCGATCTCCGAATGCAGGGTGCGGTGCACCGGACACTTGTCCGCGATCTCCATCAATCGCGCGCGCTGCTCGGCCGACAGCTCGCCTTCGAGCGTGATCTCGCGCTCGATGCGATCGATCTTCCCCTCCTTGGTCTCGCAGTTCTCGCAATCGACCGCATGGATCTTGTCGTGCGTCAGATGCACCGACACGCGCCTGAGCGGCAGCTTCTTTTGCTCGGCATAGAGCCGGATCGTCATCGAGGTGCACGCGCCGAGCGCGGCCAGCAGATACTCGTAAGGGCTCGGGCCGCTGCCGTTACCGCCGACCGAGACCGGCTCGTCGGCGAAATACCGGTGTTTGCCGGCGACGATCGACTGCTCGAACTTGCCATTGCCGGTCTCGGCGACCAGCACGCCCTCGATCGGCTTCTCGTCCGGCTGCGGCATCATTTCGAGATAACGCTCCGACCAGGCCGCGATCACGTCGGCCACATACACGGCATCGGTGCGCTTGCTCAGCAGATGGTCGGCGCCGCTCAATGAGATGAAGCTTTTGGGATGCTTCGCCGCCGTGAAGATGGCGCTTGCATTCTCGATGCCGACCAGATCGTCGGTCGGCGAATGCAGCACCAGCAGCGACTTGCGCAGGTTGACAAGGCACTGCTGCAGTTTCTGTTCGGCCACATCGTCGAGAAATTCCTTGCGGATGCGGAACGGCCGGCCCGCAAGCGCCACCTCCACCTCGCCTTTCGCATGGATATCCGCCACGTGCTGCTTGAACAGGCCGGTGACGTGGGCGGGATCGGCCGGCGCCGCGATGGTCGCGATCGCGCGGGCCTCCGGGCAGTGCTGCGCGGCGGCAAGCACCGCCGCACCGCCAAGGCTGTGGCCGATCAGGATCGCCGGCGCACGGTCCATCTGGCGCAGATGATTGGCGGCGGAGACCAGATCGCCGACGTTCGACGAGAAATGGGTATTGGCGAATTCACCCTCGCTTGCACCAAGCCCGGTGAAGTCGAAGCGCAGCACCGCGATCCCGCGCGCAATCAGCCCTTCGGCGATGCGCTTTGCCGCCAGTACGTCCTTGCCGCAGGTGAAGCAGTGCGCGAACAACGCGTAGGCCACCGGCTCGCCCGCCGGCCGGTCCAGCACGGCCGCAAGCTTCTCGCCACGCGAATTGGGAAATTCGAACCGTTCGGATGGCATGTCATTCCTCCGATACGAAATGAGCCTTGCGGATATTGCGGACAATCGCACCCACGATGTTGGAATAGTCGTCGGTCCAGATGCGCTGCTTCGGATCGATCGTCAGCTCGCTCCAGTCGCTGTCCCCGAGCAAATCTCCGAAATCGTTCTCCTCGCGCGCGCTGATGACCACGTTCGAGGTAAACACGTATTTCGTGTCGTCTTCCCCCTCGCGTGCGGCGCGGTTGTTGTGCCGGCTGACCAGCCCGTTCGCATGCGCGATGCCGGCGACGACCGAAGCAAGCTCCATGTGACGGTTCGAGATGTGCATCATCACGATGCCGTGCGGCGCGAGCTTCGAGAGATAGATCGCCATCGCCTCGCGCGTCATCAGGTGGATGGGGATCGCATCCGAAGAAAACGCATCGAGCACGATCAGGTCGTACTGGTCCGGGCTTTCGGCAAGCGTGAGGCGCGCGTCGCCCAGCACCACCGGGACATCGGGCGCACATCGTTCGAGATAATGGAAGCGGCCTGAATTGCGCGCGAGCTTTTCGACCGTCGCATCGATCTCGTAGAACTTGAAGCTGTCCGCCGGCTCGGCGAAGCACGCGAATGTGCCGGTGCCGAGGCCCACCACCGCAACCTTGATCGGCCCTCCGACCTGCGCGCGTACCGCCTTCACGGTGACGCCCATCGGCGAATTCGGATGATAGTACGTAATCATCGGTGGTGGGCCGGTGATCGGCTCGCCGTTGTCGTCGCGCAGCCGTTCGGCGCCGTGGATCGTGGTACCGTGCATGAAAACGCGGAAGTAGCCGTCGGCGGTCTCGGTCACCTTGTGCACGCCGAAGAAGCTGCGCATCGTCTCGCGCACCTCGCTGTCCGGCCGATAGGCGCTGCCGATGATGAACACAACCGCGATCACGGCGGCGAACGGCAGTGGCTCGCGCGCGACCAGACCGGCAACGACCAGCAGGCCGCCGACCACCCAGTAAAAGGTCTTCTCGTCCGTCACGTAGCGCTCGGTCAGTCCGGGAAACGCCACGACGGCCACCACCGCGATTGCCGCGAGCCAGAGGAGTTGCGTGCGCCAGTTGGTCGGCAACTCGAGCCCGGGCCGGCAGAGGATCGCAAGGACGACCAGGAGCGGATATTCGAGCACCCACGAAAACACGTTCGGCGCGATCAGCCCGGCGAAGATTCCTCCGATCACCCCGCCCGCCGACATCCACATGTAGAACGCGGTGAGATGCTGCGCCGCCGGACGGCTGCGGGAGAGCTCGCCATGACACACCATCGTGATCACGAAGAACGCGACGACATTGAGCGCAAGCAACCCGAGTACGTATTGGCGGATCTCGAGCACGATGAGGCCGGCGAGCGCGACGATGAACAGCGGCTCCACCGCGACCATCCAGTCGTGCGGCAGAAGCGGCCTATTCGAAAACACGATGACGAAGGTCAGAAGGTAGAGCGCGAGCGGGATCACCCACATGAATGGCGCCGCCGCAATGTCGGTCGAGATGTGCGCCGTGACCGAGATGAGCAGCGCGGAGGGCACCGCGGCGAGCACCACCCAGCGCGCCGCATTGTGCCAGGTTGGCGGCGCGTCGGACGCCATTTGAACTTGCGTTGGTTCGGCGCGCGCCGAGCGCAGCATCAGCCAGCCGCACCACCCGATCAGCACGATGAGCACGATGAACAGCGCCGCCCAGCCGCGCGTCTGCTGGCCGAGCGTGCTCAGCGGCTCCATGACGAACGGGTATGAGAGAAGTGCAAGGAAGCTGCCGATGTTGCTCGCCGCATAAAGAAAATAAGGATTGGCGGCGCTCGGGTGGTTGGTGCGCGCAAACCACGCCTGCAGCAGCGGCCCGTTCGCCGAGAGTGCGAAAAACGGCAAACCGATCGAGACCGCAAACAGCCCGAGCAGCCAAAGCGCGGCGGTCGCGTCTGCTGGCGGCTGTCCCCACCACGACGCGATCGCGAGCGGCAGGAACAGCGTCGCGGCACACATCACCGCAACGTGGACGACGATCGAGCGCTTGCCCGGCAGATATTTCGTCAGCGCATGCGCATAGGCATAGCCGGCGAGCAGCACCGCCTGGAAGAAGACCATCGCGACGGACCAGACCGCAGGCGTACCGCCGAGTTTCGGCAGCACCATCTTGGTGAACATCGGCTGCACGGCGAACAGCAGCGCGGCGCTCAGGAAAATAGCAGCCGCAAAGACACGGAGAAGAAGCTGATTGCTCGGTGCCACAGTCCGTTCCAAGCGCGAAAACGCGCCACGGTTTACCGTGGCGGCGGCACTATCAAGGTTGCATGGAGATTTGCAAGCAAGCGGGATCCGGGAACCATCGCTCACACCAAGGTGAAGCGAATGCGGGCCGGCCTACTTCGTACGGTCCTTCATGTTCATTCCGGTGGAATTCCCGCCGAGCGCCTGAACGGCGAATTCGACATCGACCTTGCCGGCCTTCTCGAAGGTGAGCGAGCCTTTCACCTTCTCGCCGGCGGCGAGCGGATGCGAGAGATTCATCATCATGATGTGATAGGCGCCGGGCTTGAGCTCGACGGTCGCGCCCGCCGGAATCTCGAGCCCGTTTTTCAGCTCGCGCATCTTCATCACGCCGCCGTCCATGCTCATTTCATGGACCTCGAATTTGCGAGCAACCTCGGCGGAGCCTCCGATCAATCGGTCGGGCGCACTCCCGGTGTTGGTGATCCTCACATAGCCGCCAGCGACGCTGGCTCTTTTCGGTGTCGCGCGCGTCCACGGATGGTCGATGACCAGCGAGCCGGCTTTGTATTCCTGCGCATACGCGCTGCTGAAGAGAAAAACGGCCGCTGCCACGGCGGTGAGGAAGCGTATCATCAAAGCTCCTTGCGCCCCCATCAGCCAAGAAAAGCCACCCTGCATCCAATCACGATTCCGATAGCATACCAACCTGTCTGCCAGGCGCGACGTTCGGCCCGTCCTCGGCCATAATCGGCCCGAATCCAGGACGGGCGTGATGCAAGCTGCCGCTACCGAAGGTTTGAGCGCGCTACGCGGCACGATCGTGACGTGCCGGGATGACCCCTTCCTCACCGATCCCGCCCGAGCGTTTGCAACGGAAGCAGACGGAATGATCGTTTGCCGCAACGGCATGATCGAGCAGGTCGGACCAACCGCTGAGATTACCCGTACGCTCCCATCCGACACGCCGGTGGCCGATTACGCAGGCTGCCTGATCGCCCCGGGGTTCATCGATACGCACGTCCACTACGTGCAGACCGGAATGATCGCCTCTTACGGCGAGCAATTGCTCGATTGGCTCAACCGCTACGCCTTTCCGGCCGAGATGGCTTTCCGCGATCCGGTCCATGCCGAAGCGATGGCGCGGGTGTTCTGCGACGAGCTTCTGCGCAACGGCACGACGACCGCGCTGGTGTTTTGCGCCGTCTATCCTCAGTCGGTGGATGCCCTGTTTGCCGAAGCCGAGCGGCGCGGCATGCGGATCATCGCGGGCAAGGTGTTGATGGATCGCAACGCGCCGGAGCAACTGCGCGACACGGCGCAGCAGGGCTACGACGACTCGAAGGCGCTGATTGGGCGTTGGCACGGCCTGGGGCGCGCGCTCTATGCGATCACGCCGCGCTTTGCCGGGACCAGCACACCGGCACAGCTCGATGCGGCGGGCACTCTGTGGCGCGAACATCCAAGCGTGCTGATGCAAACGCACATTGCGGAAAATCGCCGCGAAATCGAATGGACCGCCGAGCTTTTTCCCGAACGGAAGAACTACCTCGACATCTACGATCATCATGGGCTGATCGGGAAGCGCGCCGTGCTGGCGCACGGCGTGCATTTATCCGAGGATGAGATCTGCCGCTGCCACGAGAGCGGCGCTGCGATCGCGCATTGCCCGACGTCGAACCTGTTCCTCGGTTCGGGACTGTTCCAGATCTCGCGCTTCAAGGACGCGAAGCGGCCGGTTGAGATTGGTCTCGGCACCGACGTAGGCGGTGGCACCAGTTTCTCGCTGCTTACCACCATGGGCGCCGCCTACGAGATCGCCCAGTTCGATCGGCGCGCGTTGAGCGCCGTCCAGGCTTTCTATCTGGCGACGCTTGGGGGCGCGCGCGCGCTCGCGCTCGAGGACCGGATCGGCTCCATCATACCCGGCCGCGAAGCCGACCTGATCGTGCTCGATCCCAAGGCCACGCCCCTTCTCGCGTTGCGCAGCGAACGGGCCGAATCGATCGAGGATCAGCTGTTTGCGCTGATGATGCTGGGCGATGACCGCGCCGTGGCGGCAACGTATCTGGCGGGCAAACTCGCGCATGCGCGCGATGCATAAGCATCGGCGCACCGCACCGGCAGAAGTGCTAGAATCGCGCCATGTCCTCGAATGTTCCCCGCGGCGATGAACGCGGGCGGATTCTGCCGTTCCGCCGCGGCCAAACGCATTTGCCGCCGCCCGGGGAACCGGATGCGCCGATCGAAGGCGTCGAGAAATACGCGCAGGGCGAACCCGACGACTACCGCCAGCGCATGATCAACAATGGATTGGCATTCCTCGCGTGCATCCTGCTGGTCGTGATGGGTATCTGGATCGCCAACACAATGGCCGAGATGCGCCGGAATCAGGATTGCGTCTTGTCGGGCCGGCGCAATTGCGCGCCCATTCCGGCGCCCACCGCCGGCCCGACAAAGTAGTTGTAAGCTCTGTCGCTTGTTAGCTCCTGGCCACAACCGACAGCGCAACCGGCGCAAGTCCCGACATCCCGATGGCGCGAGCCCCTGCGGGCGTCAGATCGATCACGCGACCGTGCACAAACGGTCCGCGGTCATTGATCCGCACCACCACCGACCGGTTGTTGCGGGTATTGGTGACGCGCACCATCGTGCCGAACGGCAGGGTGCGGTGCGCGGCCGTCAACGCGCCGGAAGAGACGCGTTCGCCGCTCGCGCTGCGGCCGCCGGCGTAGCCGTCAGCCTTCGACGCATAAACCGAAGCCAGTCCTGAATGAGTGTTTCCGCCCGAATGAGAGTGTTTTGTTCGATGTTTTGCTTCTGCGACGTTTGCGACCGAGAGAACGAGAAGTCCAGCAAGCCCCAAATATCCGAGTTTCCGCATAACCATGCGCGGGTGTCCCTTCTTTTGTTGTGGATACGAGGGACCGCTTGGCCAGCAAATCGTGCGATTTCCCGGCGTGATGCTGGCTAGAATGAGGAATCAATGTGTCGAAAAGGTCAGATTGGAGCGTATTAACCCTGCGAGGCAGGTATTTTTGAACCTTCACTCGTTACAAGATCATCAGCTTCACTATTTGTAATGGCGTGTAACAGCCAAGAGATTCTGCAAACCGGCCGAGTAGTCCATGGCAATAGCGGGAACATCTTATGTTATGCAGTGATCTACTTACACGTCAGTCCACAGGCCCGAACCCCGCGGCGAAAGCCGAGGACTCGGATAGTGATGAGCCGAACACCGCGCTCGTCCCGTGACGTCGGTTCGCTGCGATACGCGCCATTGATTGTCACCCAAGCTCTTGGCTATACGGACCTCGCGCGATAAGACGGCGGACGGGTGCCCGGCTCCCGGCCGGGGGGATCAAGCGCGGTAAGGCGCCCCTACCAAAAACAGACTAATTTCAGAGGGTTGCCGATGTCTTCGACTTTCGACACCGTGGCCAACATCATTTCCGAAACCTGCGACATCGAGCGCGAGAAGATCACGCCGGAGAGCCACGCGATCGACGACCTCGGCATCGACAGCCTCGATTTCCTGGATGTCGCGTTTGCGATCGACAAGGCTTTCGGCATCAAGCTCCCGCTCGAGCAGTGGACGCAGGAGGTCAATGACGGGAAGGCGACGACGGAACAGTATTTCGTGCTCAAGAACCTCTGTGCGCGCATCGACGAGCTGATCGCCGCCAGGGGTGCGGCGCCCGCGTAAATCGAGATCGCATGCGCCTCGAGTACTTCCTCCTCCTTGACCGGATTGTCGAACTCAAGCTTGACGACCATACGATCCGCACCGAGGCCACGGTTCCGACGACGTCAACGATCTTCGAGGGCCATTTTCCTGGGCATCCGCTGATGCCGGGTGCGCTCCTGATCGAGACGATGGCGCAGACATCCGGCTGGCTGCTGATCGCCATGCACAAGTTCAGCCGCATGCCGTTCTTCGCGGCGGTGAAAGAGGCAAAGCTGCGCACCTTCGTCACGCCGGGTCAGAGGCTCGCGGCCTCGGCAAAGCTGATGCACGACGGCTCGGGCTTTGCGGTCACCAAGGCCGAGATCACGTGCGAGGGAAAGCCGGTGTGCAACGCCGAGCTGACGTTCCGCCTGGTCGAGTTCCCCGATTCCTCGTTCCGCGCCGGCATGGAAAAGGTCGCGGCCGAGATCGCGTTTCCCATGGAAGTGCTTGCCCATGGCTGACGCGCGCGAGGTGTGGATCACCGGAATCGGGATCGTGAGCTGCCTCGGTGAAGGCATCGAGGCGCACTGGGAAGGGCTGTCGAGACCCTCCGGTGCCGATACGACGGCTTTCGCGCCCTATGTAGTGCACCGGATCGCCCCGGTCGAGTTCGACAAGCAGATCCCGAAAAAAGGCGACCAGCGCCAGATGGAGGCCTGGCAGCGCTACGGCGTCTACGCGGCGGGGCTCGCGCTCGAGAGCGCCGCCATGAAGGGGAACACCGAGCTGCTCGCGCATACCGACGTGATCGTGGCTGCCGGCGGCGGCGAGCGCGACGGCAAAGTGGACATCAGTGTGCTCGCGGGCCTGCGCACCGCCAACGATCACGGCGCCTATCTCAACCAGCGCCTGATGAGCGACCTGCGCCCCACCCTGTTTCTCGCGCAGCTTGCGAATCTCATGGCAGGCAACATCTCGATCGTGCACGGCGTCACCGGCTCCTCGCGCACCTTCATGGGCGAAGAGCAGGCCGGCGTCGACGCTGTACGCATCGCGCACGCCCGCATTACGGCCGGACAGAGTGACATTGCCTTAGTCGGCGGCGCGTACAACGCCGAGCGTTTCGAGGTGATCCTCTACTACGTGCTGGCGAAACACCTGACGCATGACCAGCACACACGGATCTGGGAGCGCGCCGCAAACGGCGGCGGGATGGAGCTCGGTACGCTGGCGGCATTTCTGGTGCTGGAAGAGAAGCAGCATGCGCTCAAGCGATACGCCAAACCATTCGCGCGGCTGACCAGCATTGAATCCGATCAAATCAGGCGCACGCCGGGCGCGATCACGGGCGCGCTGGAGCGCATGTGGTCGGACATCGCCCGGCGCGTAACACCTGAGAATGCCGCCATCGTGTCGGGCGCGAGCGGGATCGAGCCGGTCACTGCCGAGGAGCGGGCATTCCTTTGCAAGCATCCCGGCCTTGCCGTGCGCGCCACCGGCACCCATCTCGGTCACGGGCTTGAGCCGCAGTTTCCGGCTAATATCGCGCTCGCCGCGATCGCGTTGCGGCACGGAAAGTTGTTTCCTCCGACAGATGCCTCGGGAGTGGAGCAGCCAATGGATGCGCCGCTGCGGCAGGCCGTGGTGACGAGCATCGGGCATCGGCGCGGCGAGGGTCTCGCACTCCTCGAAGCGGTCGATTGAGGGAGGTGCGCTATGGCCAAGACTGACCACGCGGGCCGGCCGATCGTCGTCGTCACCGGCATGGGCATCGTGACCTCGCTCGGCGCCGGGCGAGACGACAACTGGCGGAAACTCACAGCCGGCGAGTCCGGCATCCGCGAGATCAAGCGCATCTCGACCGAGGGCCTGCGGACCCGCATCGCCGGCACCATCGACTTCATTCCGGTCGAAGAACACTCGTCACCCGCGTTGTCCGAACGGCTCGCCGAAATGGCGGCGGAGGAAGCTATTGCGCAGGCCAGTATAGGCAGCCGGGGCGATTTTCCGGGTGCACTGTTCGTCGCGGTCGCACCAATCGAGATCGAGTGGGAGCAGCGCGAGGAGCTGGTGCGCGCATCCGGAGCGAATGGCGATCTCGGGTATGCGGACCTGATGCGCGCCGGCGAGACCGGAAAATTCCGGCACATCTACGAGCGCTTCCTGTTCGGTTCTGTCGCCGGCAATATCGCGGAGCGCTTCGGCACCAAGGGTTCGCCGATCTCGCTCTCGACGGCGTGCGCCTCCGGCTCCTCGGCGATCCAGCTCGGAGTCGAGGCAATCCGGCGTGGCGAGGCGAACGCGGCCTTGTGCATCGGCACGGACGCCTCGGTGAACGCCGAGTCGCTGATCCGCTTCTCGCTGTTGTCCGCGCTCTCGACCAGCAACGATCCGCCGCAAGGCGCGTCGCGCCCGTTCTCGAAGGATCGTGACGGCTTTGTGATGGCAGAGGGGGCCGGCGCGCTGGTGCTGGAGCGCCTCGAGGCGGCGCAGGCGCGCGGTGCCAAGATCCTCGGCGTGCTGGAAGGCTGCGGCGAGATGGCCGACAGCTTCCACCGCACCCGCTCGAGCCCCGACGGTAAGCCGAGTATCGGCTGCATGCGCAACGCGCTCAACGATGCGGGCCTTGCGCCCGACGACATCGATTACATCAACGCGCACGGCACCGGCACGCCGGAGAACGACAAGAACGAGTACCTGAGCGTCTCGACGGTGTTCGGTGAGCGCGCCAAGGGCATTCCGATTTCGTCGAACAAGTCGATGATCGGGCACACCATCTCGGCGGCTGGCGCGGTGGAATCCGTGTTCAGCCTGCTGACGCTCGAACACCAGCGCATTCCACCGACCATCAATTACAAAATTCCGGATCCGACCATTCCGCTCGATGTCGTGCCCAACACCGCGCGGGATGCCCGCGTGACGCACGTCATCTCCAACTCGTTCGGCTTCGGCGGGCAGAACGTCGCGCTCGTCATGGGACGGGAGCCGCGCTGATGGCTGATGCGCGGCGCGTTCTGGTCACCGGCGGCGGGCGCGGACTTGGCTCGGCCATCGTTCGCTCGCTCGCGGCGGCCGGGCATGACGTGACCTTCACCTATCGCTCGGCGAGCGCCGAGGCCGACGCGCTGGCGAAAGAGCTCACCGCGGCGCATCCGGGGCGCGCCTTCGCGGCACATCGGGCCGACCTCGGCGACAAGGCCGCGGTGACCGCGCTCGTGGCAACGATCGAGAAGGAAGCGCCCTACTCTGCCTTCGTGCACAACGCCGGCCAATCCTACGATACGCTCGCCGTGATGCTCGATCAGGACAAGGCCGAAGCCGCGATGCAGGTGAATTTCTGGTCGTTCACCCGCCTCGTGACCGGGCTCGTCCGCACCATGATGCGCGCGAAGGACGGTCGCGTGGTGGTGATCGGTTCGGTCACGGCCGAGCGCGGCAACCAAGGCAACGCAGCCTACGCGGCCACCAAGGCCGCCCTGCTCGGCTACTCGCGCACGCTTGCGGTCGAGATCGCGAGCCGCAACATCACCGTCAACTACGTGGCACCGGGATTCATCGACACCGAGATGCTCTCGAAGTACGAGAAATTCCGCGAGCAGATGGAAGACCAGATCCCCGCAAAGCGATTCGCGAAGCCTGAGGACGTCGCCGGCATCGTGACGTTCCTGCTCTCGCCCGCGGCCGCCTACATCACCGGCACCTACCTCCCGGTTGACGGTGGATTGACGGCGGCGCTAGGCATCCATCGCTAATCGCAGCCGCGGCCGCAACACGGGGTTTTGCCTTTCATGCGCGCGCTGACGCTTGTTGCCGACCGCAAGCTTGAACTCATCGAGGCGCCGGAACCGCCACCGCCGGCTCCGGGCGAGGTGCAGATCCGCATCAGGGCGATTGGCCTCAATCATCTCGACGTCTGGGGCTGGCGCGGCATGGCCTTCGCCAAGCGCAAGCTGCCGCTGGTGGTAGGCGTTGAAGCCGCAGGCGAGATCGCGGCGGTCGGCGATGGCGTTGCAAACTTCAAGCCGGGCGATCGCGTCGTTGCTTACGGTGGGCTCACCTGCGGCACCTGCAAGGCCTGCCGCGAAGGGCACGACAATCTGTGCGAAAACGTCTCCGGCGTGATGGGGTTTCATGCCGATGGTTTCGCGCGCGACCTCCTCAACATGCCGGCGCGGCTGGTGATCCCGGTCCCTGTCGGCGTGAGATTTCGGGACGCGACTTGCGCGCCGGTCGCCTTCGGCACCGTGCAGCACATGCTGTTCGACAATGCCAGGCTGGAAGCGGGCGAATCCATTCTAGTGCAGGCCGGCGGTTCCGGAATCGGCACCACCGCCATCAAGATGGCAAGGGCCGTTGGCGCGACGGTATTCGCCACCGTCGGCGACGACGAGAAAGTAGCAAAGGCCAAGGCGCTGGGCGCCGATCACGTGATCAACTACCGCACCGAGCGCTTCGAAAGCCTCGTGCGCAAGCTGACGGCCAAGAAAGGCGTCGATGTCGCCTTCGAGCACGTCGGCCCGGACACCTTCAACGGCTCGCTCTTGTGCCTCAAGCGTGGCGGACGGTTGGTCACCTGCGGCTCCACGTCGGGACAGTCGACGCAGATCAACCTGTTTCAGCTTTACCTGCAGCAATATCGCATCTTCGGCTCGTTCGGCTGCACCATCCGCAATGTGCATGAGAGCCTTGCGAAGATGGCAGCAGGCCTCACCCCCGTGATCGATACCGAAGTGCCGCTCGCCGATTTCGAAAAAGGGCTGGAGCGGCTCGAAAGCCGAAAAGTGTTCGGCAAGATCATCGTCACGTTCTGACGCGATGGCGCGCAGGTCAACCACGCTCAAGTACTTGCGGCCGCTCAAGGGTGCATTCGAGCGCGTTCTCGGCTGGCTGATCGTTGGCACGCTCGCGGTCCTGCGCCGCATCAACCGGCACCGCATGGCACATTTCGCGGGCCGCATGATGCGGATCGTGGGTCCGTGGTTTCCCGAACACGAGGTCGGGCGCGAAAATCTCCGCGCGGCTTTTCCGGACAAATCACCGGAGGAGATCGAAAAAATCCTCGGCGGCGTCTGGGAGAATCTCGGCCGCGTCGCGGCCGAATTCGCGCATATTGACCGCATCGTGATTCAAGACCCGGGCCGTCCCGAGCCGACCCCGGCGCCTGACGTCATGATCGACGAGGCGACCTATGCGGGCCTGAAAACCCTCGGCGAAGCCGCCCAGCCGACGGTCGTCTTCGCGGCGCATCTGGCAAACTGGGAATTTCCCGGTCTTGCCCCGCACCAGTTCGGGTTCAAGACCTCGATTCTCTATCGCCGTCCGAACATCGGCGCAGCGAGCGACGCGATCGTCGCAATGCGCGAGCGCTGCATGGGTACGATGGTGGCAGCCGGGCTTGACGCGCCGCTCAAACTCGGGCGCGCGCTGGAGAGCGGCGGCACCGTCGCCCTGCTGGTCGATCAGCACACCTCGCAAGGCGTCGACGTCGTATTCTTCGGCCGCTGGGCAAAGGCCAATCCGCTCGCCGTGCAGCTCGCGCGGCTCACCGGCGCAAAGATCCGGGGCGTTCGCGTGGTGCGCAAGCCGGACGGCAACAATTTCTGGGCCGAGCTGACCGACGAGATTGCGCCGGTACGCGACGCCGAGGGCAAAATTGATCTGCAGGCAACGATGCAGGTTATCACCAACGTGGTCGAAGGCTGGGTGCGCGAGCATCCCGAGCAATGGCTCTGGCTGCACCGCCGCTGGCGTTGATCACTTCCCCGTCTTGATGCGCGTCCAGAGCCGGTTGAGCAGGCGCTGCGTTTTCTGGTCGTGCGCGGAAAGCGTGTAGAAGGTCTTCATCATGGCTTCATCGGGGTAGACCGTCTTGTCGTCCGCGATCGCCTTGTCGATGAGCGGCCGGCTCGCCGCATTGCCGTTGGCATAGGAGATGAAATTGGTGTTCTTCGCCGCGACTTCCGGTTTTAGCAGGTAGTTGATCAGCGCGTGCGCCTCGGCGACGTTCTTTGCATCCTTCGGTATCGCGAGATTGTCGAACCAAAGCTGCGAGCCGCCTTTCGGGATCGCGTATTCGACTTCGACGCCGTTCTTCGCCTCTGCCGCGCGCTTCTGCGCTTGCTTGATATCGCCCGAATAGCCGAGCACGAGGCAGATTTCACCCGACGCGAGCGCGTTCAGGTATTCGGAGGAATGGAATTTGCGCACCGAGGGACGAATTTTGGTGAGCAGATCGGCGGCCTTCTCGAAGTCGGCCTGCTCCTTGGTGTTCGGGTTGAGCCCGAGATAATTGAATGCGGCCGCGAACACATCGTCCGGCGCATCGAGCATGTGGACGCCGCAGTCCTTGAACTTGGCGATCACCTCCGGCTTGAAAACGATGTCCCAGCTGTCGATTTTCGCATCGGCGCCGAGCACCGTGCGCACTTTCTTGACATTGTAACCGATGCCGATCGTGCCCCACATGTAATTGACGGCGTACTGGTTGCCCGGGTCGTAGACGGCCAGACGTTTTGCGATCTCGTCCCAGGCATTCGCCAGATTGGGCAGCTTGCTCTTGTCGAGTTTCTGGAACAGGCCGGCCCTGATTTGCCGCTCCAGGAAATAGGCAGTCGGCACCACCAGGTCGTAGCCGCTGCGACCGGCGAGCAGCTTGGTCTCCAAGAGGTCGTTTGAGTCGAACGTGTCGTATTTGACCTTGATGCCGGTCTCTTTGGTGAAGTCTTCCAGCACTTTGGGCGCGATGTAGTCGGACCAGTTGTAGAAATTGACGGTCCGTTCGTTTCCCGCCTGAGCCCGCGTTGTCCCGGTCAGCGCGACCAGCGCGCACAGCGCGAGCAGGACCCGCTTCATCGCTTTTCTCCCTTTCTCGCCCGGCGGGCGACGCTAGCGGCCTTGTTCCACCCCGGCAAGAAAGGCGAGGGCGCGCCTTCCCAACCGCCACGCATGGAACAAATCGTGACGGAAAAACCACACGTTCAGGCAACGTTAGCCAAGCCGGAACACGCCACAAATTGCTGCGTTCTTGCCGCAATCCCGTCTTGAGCACGCACTACCCAGCCACCCTCAAGCGGTCCCCGTGGGGCACGACTTTCCAACTGGAGAACGAGATGCATAAGGGCACGATGCGGAGCTTGATCCTGGCAGGACTCGCGGGCGCAACAATCTCGACCAGCGCGATGGCTGCGGATATCGCGCGCCCAATCTACAAGGCGCCGCCTGCGGGCGTGCTCCCCGTCACCTACGACTGGACCGGCTTCTATATCGGCGGCCACGTCGGCTACGGCTGGGCCAAGAAGGACTGGACCGACAGCTTCGGTCTCTTCAACGCCTCGAGCAATCCGAACGGCTTCCTCGGCGGCGGACAGGCCGGTTTCAACTATCAGATCGGCCAGTTCGTGCTCGGCGCCGAAGGCGACTTCTCGTGGACCGGCATCAATGGCGGGACCAACGTTGTCGGCATCGTTCCGCCGCCCGGCGGATCGTTCAACACCAACGTGAACTGGACCTCGACGCTCACCGGCCGCCTCGGCTTCGCGTTCGATCGCTGGCTCGTCTACGGCAAGGGCGGCGTCGCCTGGGCCAACGACAAGTTCTCGACCAACGTCTACACCTTCCCCGGCACCGTCGACCTGACCGACACCCGCATCGGATGGACCGCGGGAGCGGGCGTCGAATACGCCTTCGCGCCGTCCTGGTCCGCGAAGCTCGAGTACAACTTCATGGACTTCGGCGACAAGGCATACTCGTTTGCGCCGGGCCGCTCGACCGATATCGACCAGCAGATCCATGCTGTGAAATTCGGCATCAATTACAAATTCGGATTTCCCGGCGCCGCGACGGCGCGCTACTGAACGGTTCTCAAATGCGAGCTGGAACCCCGGAGCAAACGCTCCGGGGTTTTTGTTTGACTGGACGCGCGGCGCGCGACTCTTGCTATGCTTCCTCTCGGGCGCCCGGGGGAAAGTGTCATGAATGTTGTTCTTGCGGTCTTTGCCGGCATCACGGCGATCATCGGGCTCGCGTTGCTGTGGTGGCGCTGGCGCGTCATGCGCGAGCTCAAGGTCATGTCGTCGGTCGAGGTGAGCGGCGCCGGCGGCGTCGCCGCGATGCCGCCCGGACAGATGGTCGAGGTCGCGGGGACGCTGCGCGTGCGCCAGCCGCTGACCGCCGAGTTCTCGGGCAAGCCTTGTGCCTACTACAAGGCCGAGATCGAGCGCGAGGAGGTCTACTACGAGCGCGACAGCCAGGGCCGCGAGGAGCGCCGCACGCGCACGACCACCGTGTATTCCAACATGAAATTCGGCCAGTGCCTCATCGAAGACTCCAGCGGCAAGGTCGGCATCGATTTCGAGGGCGCGGACGTCGAGGCGATCCAGATGGTGAATGAGCCCTGCCCTCCTCCCGGGCAGATGCAGATGAGCGGGATCGTCGGTGGCGTGCTGTCGGCGCTCGCCAACTCCAATTCGAGCTACCGGCGCAAGGAAAGCGTCCTCGGCCCCGACATCCCGGTGTTCGTGCTGGGCGAGGTGCGAGAGGGCGGGCTGATTGGCAAGCCGGGTAAAGGTTCGCACAACAAGATTTTCGTCATCAGCCACAAATCGAAGGAAGAACGCACCACATCGCTCACCAAGACGGCGCGCTGGCTGCTGATTTTCATCATCCTGTGTTTCGTCGCGGCCGCAGGATTGCTGGCGTGGTCGGTCACAAAGGGCGAAGAGAAGAAAAGCGCAGCCCTCATCCTGAGGAGCGCGCAAAGCGCGCGTCTCGAAGATGATACGGCAGCCGCTGAAGCGAGGAGCTCAGAGCGTTTTGCGGGGCTTCGGATCGAGATGGAAGATTCGCGCGGCGTTCAAACCCAGGATGTTGCGCTTTGCCTGCTCTGACAGGAATGGAAGATCATAGATCATCGAGGGTAGATCGAAGTCATAGTGCGGCCAATCCGACGAGAAAAGCAGCTGCGTCTCGGCATTGATCATCTCCAGCGTGACCTGCAGGGCGCGCGGATGCGTCGTCTCCATCGGCTGCGTCGTGTACCAACAATGCTCGCGCATGTACTCACTCGGCAAGCGCTTAAGCTGCGGCGCTTCCGATTGCCGCATCAGGAACTGATCGTCGAGACGTTGCATGAGGAACGGTACCCAGGCGAGCCCGCTCTCCACCCAGATCGTCTTCAGATTCGGGAAGCGCTCGGGAATCCCGTTCAGGATCCAGTTGGTCATGTGCACCATGTTGCACCAGACAAACCCCAACGCGTGCATGCCGAGGAACCGGTTGATAGTGGCGAGCGACGGGTCCTGCCAGTGATAGCCGGCATGGAACGCCAGCGGCTTGTCGCACTCCTGTATCTCGGCATAGAGCCGCATGTAATCGTTGTGGTGCACGGCCTTGTAGCGCGTGCTCGTGACGCAGAATCCGATGACACTCTTGTGTCCGGCGAGCTCGCGCACGGTTCGAACCGCCTCGTCCGGGGTATTGAATGGCAGAAAGGCGAGCGTCTTGATGCGGTCGTCGGCCGATAAAATCCGCTCGATGAGCCATCGGTTGTAGGCACGACCGAGCCACACCTCCATCTCCGGCTGCGGATGCATGCCGAGGAACAGCATCGGTGTGGGGAACACGACCATGTAGTCGATTCCGAGCGACTCCATGGCGCGGCGGGTGAGCACCACGTCGCGATGGACTTCGGTGTCGCTGACCTTTTCGCGCAGGCCGTCCTGGTGGGGGATGCGCCCGCCGACCGATTGGTAGCGCAAGCCGAGGTCGCCGTTAAGGCCGTACGGCGGCGCACCGATGCGATCCTTCTGAAAGCGCTTCGCGTTGTCGCGGACGACCGGATCTTCGATGTACTCGACGATCTCGTGCCAGGACACGCTTTCGACATGGTGCGCATCGACATCGCAGATGAGCCAATCCTTCAACCCCCGCTGCCGTGCGTCCCGACGGGCGTGGTCGAGGATGTCGCGGGTGTCGGTGTAGATGTCGATCGTCTGCTCTGGAAGCGCCTCGGTGGCCCGAACGGGCGGAAGCGAGATGTTCATTCCCGTGCCTCGCTGTGGTCGATACGGTCAGTTATCTTTGTAGGTTTCCTCGTCCGGCCGCCGGCGATACCAGAGGGCGAGCTCCATGGGACCGAGGCGCAACGCCCGCAACAACTCGGACACGGCCGTGAGAAGCTCGGTCGCGGAAACCTCGCCGTCCGCGCGCCCGACGATCGGCCGGAAGGTCCGCTCCTCGGGGTCCGTTTTCGCCGCGTAAAGCCGGATCGCTGCGGTCATCAAGCGCGCCACGGCCTCGTCCGAGACACGTGACGCCTCGTTGTCGCGCACCAGATCGCGGCTGGCAGCAAGCAGGTTCGCCGCAGCCTCTTCGATCCAACCATATTTATCGTTGTGCCAACGATGGTCGGCCGGAGACCGCTCATCCAAGGATGACATAAACGTCTCCATTGCGGACCGTAACCGCCGCCCGGCGCAGTTTCAGGCCCGCGTGCCCGGGATGCTCGCCGGTCTTGATGTTGTATTCGTAGCCATGCCAGGGGCATACGATGTGAGTTTCTGTCTCCTGGTACTGCGCGGTCCGAATCGTTTTGTCAGCCTGCAACGGCTCGATGACGCGTTTCATCAGCCGCCCCTGGCACACCGGTCCTCCGCGATGGGCGCACTCGCTGTGCCAAGCATGTACTTCGCCATCGATGACGAAGACACCGATCTCGATGTCGCCGCATTTGAGCACGCGGCGACCACTCTCGCTCAACTCCGTCAGGCGTCCGGCGTGATATTCGGTCATTGGTGCGGCCAGCTCAGTTTACACCCGCGCTCACAATCAAGGTCAAGCGCGGATGATGGCGCTGACGCCGAACGGAGGACGCGCCCCAGGCTCGGGGATGAGGTCCTCCGCAATCGGCTCGTGAGGACGAGACCTGAGCTACGCAGCCCGCTTGAGCGCGCCGCCGAGCCGGTCGAGCGCGGCATCGAGCGTCGCGTCGCGCTTGGCAAAGCAGAACCGCACCACCGAGCGGATCGGATCGTTGGCGTAGAACGCCGACACCGGAATGGCCGCGACCTTGTGCTCCAGCACGAGGCGCTTGCAGAAGCTTTCGTCGTCTTCGTTGAGCCCGAGCGAGGCGAGATCGACGTTCACGAAGTATGTCGCCTCCGCCTCGATCACTGGGAAACCGAGATCGCGCAGGCCTTTGGTGAAGCGGTCGCGGCTACGCTGCAGGTCGGCCCGCATGCCCTTGAAATAATCGTCTGCCTTGACAAGCCCATAGGCGACAGCCGCCTGCAGGTTCGGCGGCGTGGTGAAGGTGATGTATTGATGCGCCTTGGCAAGCACGCGCAGCACGTTCGGCGCCGCGCACACGAGCCCGACCTTCCACCCGGTGAGCGAGAAGATCTTGCCGGCCGAGCCGATCTTGACGCAGCGCTCGCGCATGCCCGGCATTGCGATCAGCGGACTATGGCGGCGGCCGTCGAACAGGACGTGCTCCCACACCTCGTCACACACCGCGATGGCATTGAACTTCTCGCAGTAGCGCGCGAGCAGCTCGAGATTGTCGCGCGGAAACACGGTGGCCGATGGATTGAGCGGATTGTTGAACAGTACCACGCGCGTCTTTGGCGTGAAGGCGCGCGCGAGTTTTTCCTCGTCGAACTGCCAGTGCGGCGGCTCGAGCCTAACGAAGCGCGGCACGCCCCCTGCCCGTTGCACCAGCGGCAGATAGGCATCGTATAGCGGCTGGAACAGCACGACCTCGTCACCCGGCTCGATCAGCGCCATCAGCGCCCCTGCGATCGCCTCGGTCGCGCCGGAGGTGATCATGATCTCGCTGTCGGGATCGAAATCGAGGTTCTGCCAATGCTTGTAGTGCGCGGCGACCGCCTTGCGCAGCTCCGGCAAGCCCATCATCGGCGGGTACTGGTTCCAACCGTTGACGACCGCGTCCGCGGCCTTCTCCAGCACGTCCTGGGGAAACGGACCGTCGGGAAACCCCTGGCCGAGGTTGACGGCGTCCTGCTCGCGCGCAAGCCGCGACATCACCTCGAACACCGAGACCGGCAGATTGGAAAAGACGGAGTTCATGTCTCGGTCGGCAGCCCGGCTTCCTTCCAGGCCTTGATCCCGCCGGCGAGATGCGCGGCGTAGGGAAGGCCCGCGTGCTGCGCGATCAGCGAAGCAGTAACCGAGCGATTGCCGGAACGGCAGGCGAAGACCACACGCTTGCCGTGCGGGTCGGGAAGCGCCGACGGGTCGAACTCGGACATCGGCATG
>Ga0310810_10002028_pt1 | contig 21546 bp, 27 predicted proteins | sample NCmetagenome_FD_207641 | JGI IMG/M metagenome (GOLD analysis project Ga0310810, IMG submission 207641) | Soil microbial communities from experimental microcosm in Duke University, North Carolina, United States - NC | ecosystem: Engineered > Artificial ecosystem > Soil microcosm > Unclassified ... | reverse complement strand
ATCCTCGGTGCCGGATCTCAGGGCGCCGCCGCCGACCGGGGTGGTCGTCCTGACGTCGAGCACCATCTTTCAATCCGTCCCGATCGAAAAACCGCCGCTACATGCTGTTGATGTGCTGCGTTGTCTGGCTTTCGGCCTGCTGAATGGACTGGAGGATCTCTTTCACCTTGTCCTGCATCTGGCGGATGCCGTCCAGCGTGTCCCTTGATTGGCCCTGCATCTCCTCGAATTTCTTGGTGTTGATGTCCTCGAACTTCGCCTTGTCCTCGTGGTCGCTGACGCGGGGTTCGAAGATTGACGAGGTGGTGACTTTCCCGGCCCCCTCGATGCCCTTGCTAACGATATCGGAGACCACCTGACCTCCCTTGCCCAACCCGATCGCGCCGCCGACGCTGGACGCAATGGTGAAGGCGCCAGAGATGATGCCCTGCCACATTTTCTCGTTGCCTGCGATCTTCTCTTCCTTGGCCGAGTTCTCCATGGACTTGATCTGCGAGTCGAATTCACCGCGCTTCATCTCCTGCATCTGCTTCTTCTGGTCCTGGTTCAACTGGGTGATGAGCGCCATCAGGCTGTAGATGTCGCCCATGACTTTCTCGGATTCCGACAACTTCATGGAAATCTCTCCGGGCGGGACCTGGAAGCCTCCCCCCGCCTTCAGGCTCAACGCCAGGCTTTCGGTGAGATGGTCCTCGAGGAACTTGAGCGAGTCATCGGTGAGGCTGATCTCCTTGTTCTTGACCTTCTCGACGAACTGTTCCTGCGTGATGGTTTCGCCGCCGGGCGCGATGAAGTCGTTGCCGCTGATCTGGTAATTCGTGCCGGGAATCATGTCGACCATGCTGGAATCCTCTTACTTGCGTACCGGAGCCGGGATCACGTCATATTCCGTATCTGCAGTTGCATGCTCTGGTGCGTGCTCTGGACGACCTGGGTCGTGATCTTCACCCCTTCGTCCAGCTTCTTCAGTAGCTCCCTGAGCTCGTCGACCATTTCTTCCTGCTGCTGTTGCAGGCGCTTGTAGTCGGACTCCGTCTGCTTGCGATCGGAGCGTATGTCGGAAAGCTCGCCTTGGGCCACCGCCTGGCCGATCCCGGTGATGCCTGCGCCGGCCCCGGTCGCGAGAGCGGCAGCGCCGGCAAACTTGCCGAGCATGTTTCCGATGAGCTTCGAGGCGCTGGTCATGATCATAGGCGCTGCTTTTTCAGCCGCGCCCCAAAGGCTCGCGCCGCCGGTGAAGAGTATACCGGCTATGGCAAAGCCGATGACGAGGCCCGTCATCAACGTTTGCGCGTCCTGCGGTTTCATCTTGCAGACATCGACGAGAAACTTCTCGCCGAGCCCGGTCGTCTGTGCGACCGAAACGACAGTGCCCGCCACGGCGCAGACGATGGCGCCAGCGACCAGAAGCGAGGCGCCGCCGGTAAAGAGCGCCAGGCCAATGGCGGCGACGCAACCGAATATCGCGGCGGCGACGCTGAACACCTTCTTGGCGGTATCCCAGCTGGCGTCAGCCCTCATCTTGTCGAATTCCGCGCCGATCTTGTTCATCGTCTCGAGGTTCTTGGACTTCAGAGAGTCCTTGTTGATATCGATCTCCGACGTCTGGCGCTTCTGCTGCAGGTCGCTGATCTTCGACTGCAGCTCGGTGATCCGCTGCATGAGGGCCGAGCCATCCATCTCGTCGGGACGCATCCTGGGCGGATCAAGCGGTGGCGCCCCTGAACCGCCCTTGCTGATGTCCAGCGTCACCGGCGGCGGACTGGTGTCGGTGCCCTGAGGCCTGTCGGTGGTCTGGGTCGGTCCGACCTCGACCATGCCGTCGAGCGTTGGCGTGCCGCTGACGCCGCGCGGGGTGCTGATACCGCTCATGGCTTTCCTCGCCTCTCGCTATAGCGCCTGGCGCAGCGCCTGGATGCGCTGCCGCGCCGTCTCGTTGCCGCCGCCGTTCCGGATCGACCGGTCGGCCAGGGTCAACGAATCGGCCGCCAGCTCCTTGTTGCCCTGCGCGAGGTAGCAGATCGCCGTCTGGATAGTCGGCCAGGGATCCTTGTTGTCCAGCATGAAGGCGAAGCCGTACGCGTCGACCGCGCCCTTGTAGTTCTTCATCATCTGCCGGCAGTTGCCGAGCGCCATCCAGTAGCGCGGCTCGAGATGCGAATAGACGCAGGCGAACTGGAACATCGGCTCGGCCTGCTCATATTTCGCCTGGTTGTAGAAGTTGAAGCCGATCGAATAGATCGTTTCGATGTCCTGCGGGCCAAGACCGCGCAGGTCGGCGAGTGTGCCGCCGTTGGCCAGCAACTCCATCGCCTTTTCCTGAAACTCGGTCAGCTGGGCCTCGCTGACCGTCGTGCTGTCTGCCATGACCATCCTCCCGACGCTGGCTCCGATTGGCCCGCTAGATGCGCATGCCGCGCCGCATCCCCGGCTTGGCGCCCGGGCTGCTGCTGGCGGCAGGCGCCGGCTTGCCGGCACCCACCGCGACGAGCCCCTCGACTGCCTGCACCTCGAGTTCGCACCAGTCGCCGATCAACTCCATGGTCGCCATGACGCAATCGAGCCCAGCGCCCTTGGGCGGGTTGGGTCTCTTCAGCACCTCGCCCAGGCGCGCGAACTCCTTGTCGGCGGCCGCGAAGAGCGGCTCCAGGTTCTTGGAATTGTCGAGCGCCTCGTTGCCAAGCTTCTCGAACTGGGCCTGAAGCTCGGCCGACTTCTTGCGCGTGGCTTCGATTTCCGCGTCGGTGGCCATGGTGATGCGATCCTCCCGTTAACGATAGTTTCCGACGATGCCGTCGATCGTCTTCTGGAACTTGCCCAGCAGGTTGGTCAGGGTGTCGAAGGCCTCGTTGCGCTTGTTCACCAGGCTCTGCGTGCGGATCATGTCGATCTGCGAATCGCTGTTCAGGGTGTCGATCGAGGTCTTCATGTTGCCGATCTCCTTCGTCAGGCCTTCCCTCTTGTTGATATTGTCCTGGTTGCTGTCAGTCGGGACCTTGGCCAGCTCCGCCTGCTTGGTGGTCAGGTCGTTGTTCAGCTTGGTGATCTGCTGGTTGCGGTTCTGCATGGCCGTGATCTGGGTGCCGAGCTGGCTGTCCATCAGCCTGGCCCGCGTGGTCTGCAGCAGCATCACCGCGCCTTCGATGTCGCCCGTCTGCAGAAGCTTCTTCAGCGCCTCCATCGGGCCGAACAGATCCTGGGCGAATTGCATCTCGGGCTTGTCCAGGGCCGCCTTGGCGGCCGTCAGATGGTCCATCACTTGACCGGTTACATTCGACATAATGGTCAGCTGCTGCTTATCATAAGGCGCGCCATTTTTGTCCGTGAGGCCACCCGCAGGGGCGTTGGCGAGGGCGTTCTTCCAGTCGGAGATATTGTTGAAGTTCAGCGGCTTGCCGTCGGAGCCCTGCAAGCCGAGGTCGTTGAGTTTTTTTATCGTGTCGGCGACGTCGTCCTGAGCCGACTGGACACCCCTCATCGCGGAGTCGTACCGCTGCTGCAGTTGTTCGACGGACGTCCCGGTCGTATTGATGTCTACAGCCATTGCTCTGCTCCTAGCTTGCGATGATCAGGAAAACCGTGGCGGTACTTAGCGGCCTCTAGCGATAGTTTCCGACAGTGCCGTCGATCGTCTTCTGGAACTTGCCCAGCAGGTTGGTCAGGGTGTCGAACGCCTCGTTGCGCTTGTTCACCAGGCTCTGCCTGCGGATCATGTCGATCTGCGAACACTGTTCAGGGTGTCGATCGAGGTCTTGAGGTTGCCGACCAGCTTCGTCAACCGCTCCCGCTCGTTGATATTGGTCTGGTTGCTGTCGGTCGGGACCTTGGCCAGCGCCGTCTGCTGCGTGGTCAGGTCGTTGTTCAACTTGGTGATCTGCTGGTTGCCGTTCTGCATGGCCGTGATCTGGGTGCCGAGCTGTTTGTCCCTCAGCTTCGCTCGCGTGGTCTGCAGCAGCATCACCGCGCCTTCGATGTCGCCCGCGGCCAGCAGCTTCTTGAGCGCCTGTGTCGGCGCGAACAATTCGTTCGCGTCGTTCAGAGCGCCGCCGACCTTCCTCAAAGCCGCCTCGGCGATGGCTAGCGTCGCGTGCCGCTTCGAACTGCTGTTTCAGCGGGGCTTCGGCGGCGTGCAATGCTGTAATGGCGTTGTTCAGGCTCGTGAAGCCTAGTGACGCCTCCTGGCCTGTCGGATAGTAGACATTGCCGCCTGCGAACGCCTTCTGCCAATCTTCGAGCGTGTCGCTGGACTTGTCGCGAGCTGCCTTCAGCTGGCCGACAAGGCGGTCGACTTCGCCCTGAGCCGAGGTGACCTGTGACTGCGCCCGGTCCATCTCAATCTGGAGCCTGGAGAGTGCCAGTTCGGGGTCACTAAAATTTTCAATACTGCCGGTTCCGCTCATTGCCCGCTCCAACGTCGCATTGCTGACAGCACGGCTCTCTCAGGCTGAAAGCCGTCCCGCGGGACCATCGTGCAAGTCGCTAGGTCGAGACGTTGCGGAGAGGCCCCCCTGCTCCGCATGCCTTCCCTCCAGGCTACAAGGACCGGCAAGATCATCAGATAAATCTCGCCGATAACTCGCGGGCCATGTTACGGTAGGTAGTGCCAAAAAGCGAGCGGATTCAGGCCAAAAGCCTGCATGGCTCAGCATGAGGTGGGGACATGGCTGTCAGTTTGAGCGAGCGTTCCGTGGGGGAGGTTACGATCTTGCGGCCGAACGGGCGCATCGACAGCCAGTCCTCGCCGGAGTTCGAAACGGCACTCAACCACAAGCTCGATTCGGCGCAGAACGTCGTCCTCGATCTGGCCGACGTTCCCTATATCAGCAGCGCCGGACTGCGCGTGGTCCTGCTGGTCGCCAAGCGGGTCGGCCGCAGCCAGGGCAAATTTGCGCTGGCCTCGCTCAAACCCGAGATCCTGTCGGTCTTCAAGATCTCCGGGCTGACCAGCGTGCTGAAGATCTTCGACACGCCGGAAGGCGCGCTGGCCTCGTTCGGCGCCGGCTGAGGTCCAGGATGGAGCAGGTCGAGGAAGTCGTCGCCGCCTATTGCAAGCGGCTTCGCGCGCCGACGCCCAAGCCGCGCGACGACGGCAGCTACCTGCTGCGTTTCGAGAACAAGTTCGAGGTGATGGTGACGCCCGAGGGCCGGGACCGCATGATGCTGCGCTCCGACCTGCCGCGGCTGACGCGCGGCCGCGACCGGCACGACACGGTCGAGCGCCTGATGCGCATTAATCTCCTGCTGTCGGGCCGCAAGCGCTCGACACTCACGCTCGACGAGGCGGCAGACACGCCCTTCCTCTACGACCTGGTGACCGTGGACACCGCGGATCCGGATTCAAACCATCGCTCGATCACCGCGTTCGTGAACGAGGTTGCCGCCTTCCATAAGGCGCTCGAGCGCAGCCACTGATCAGGGAGACGAGGGATGGACGTTCCGGCACAGGCGATCCGCACGCTGATGGAGATCGGCGTGGCCGCGTCCTGCATGGGCCTTCACCGGCCGGCGATGGACATCTTCCAGGGCATCGGCGCGGTGCGTCCCGACTCGGATGGCCCTGTGATCGGCGTCGCCCTGGCCCACATCAGCAACCACTCACCCGAGGAAGCGGTGAAGCTGCTGCGGACGCATGTGCTGTCCAAGGACCCCGGCAACATGGACGCCAAGATGATCCTCGGCGTGGCCTTGAAACTGGCCGGGCGGAACGCCGAATGTGACAGCGTAATCAAGGAGTTGAACGCAACTGGCGACAGCCGCGCCAAGGCCTTCGCTGCCAGTCTCGCGGCGCGCTGAGAAGAAGCTCAAGTGCCGCTGTTGCCGACAATCCGGATGCCATCACGGGCCGCCGGTGATAAACTGGACGTTCTGGGACCGGTTCCCAGCGAGGGGGTTTGATGGCGGACCTTTCCGGGATTCAGCAGGCTGTCCAGAAGATCTCTGAACAGGCAGCGGAACACGGCAAGTCTGGCGCGCTCGACAAGGGCACGGCCAGCACGGAGGACGTGCAGAAGCTGCAGGCTGCCCTCGGCCAGAACCAGCCGCCGGCCGATGCGACAGCGACCAACGCTGCCCAGCAGACGCAGGGCGTCGACAAGGTGACCGGCGTCAAGCCGTCCGCCGAAGCGAGCCCTGGCGCCAAGATCCTGCAGCACATGGACGGCCTGCGCACGGGCTTGAAGGAAGCCGTCACGGAGCTTCAGGCGACGGTCGCCAATCCCAACGTGCAGCCAGCCGATTTGATGAAGGTGCAGATGAAGCTGCAGCAGGTCACCCTGCAGCAGGACCTGCTGGGCAAGGTCGTGTCCAAGTCCGAGCAGAACATCGATCAGCTGCTCAAGGGTCAATAGAAGAAGCGGTCGCGCGTCGGGCGGGGCGGCCTGGCGCGATGTTCGGACCGGCAGGTGGGGCGAATGCGAAGTGTCGGCAGTTCGGTTGCGCGGCTTGTGCTGGTGTTCCTGCTGTGCGGGCTGCTGGCAGCCTGCAAGGTGCAGCTCTACAGCGGTCTCAACCAGCGCGATGCCAACGAGATGCTGGCGGTGCTGCTGCATGGCGGCATCGACGCCGAGGCCGTGGCCGGCAAGGAGGACGTGGCGCTCAGGGTCGAGCAGTCGCAGCTGGATCGCGCCATCGGCCTGCTCAATGCGCGCGGCCTGCCGCGGCCCAAGACGAGCTCGCTGGGCGACGTCTTCAAGCAGGAAGGCCTGATCTCCTCGCCGCTCGAGCAGCGCGCCCGGTTCATCTACGCGATGTCGGAGGAGCTGTCGCGCACGCTGAGCCAGCTCGACGGCGTGATCTCGGCGCGCGTCCACATCGTCATTCCCGAGCGGCGGCCCAACGACACCGGCGCGGCGTCGCCGCCGTCCGCAGCGATCTTCATCAAGTACCAGGACGATTATGACCTGAACGGCTACGTGCCGCAGATCAAGCAGCTGGTCGCCAACGCCATCGAAGGGCTGAGCTACGACAAGGTCTCGGTCGTGCTGTTCCCCTCGACGACGCGCGCCGACCTCATGGCGAAGCCCAAGCCGGTCGAGGATTTCGACCGCAAGACGGTGCTCTACGTCGCGGCGGGCGGCGGCATCCTGCTGATCGCCCTGGTCGGCGTCATCGTCTTCCTCGTGGTGGGCCGCCGCCGCGGCCGCCCGGCCGCCGGGGCAGCGTGATGGCCGGCGCCGCCATGACGCGGGAGGGCGCGGCGTTCGTGTTCTTCCCGAACCGCTACATCCACGAGTCCTGGCGCTCGGAGATGATGCAGCAACCGGTGTGGCAGCTGCTCGCGGGTTGCGAGCGCAGCGAAGGCCGGCTGGCGGCATTCGTCTCCGACCGCGCCGCCCTGCCACCGCCGGCGGCCGTTGCCTTCGATACGCCGCAGGCGCGCTTCTGCCTGCTGCCCTGGAGCGCGGTCGAGCGGATCGCGCTGCGCACCGGGCTGGTGCTGAATGCGGCGCGCCTGGGCAAGCTGATCGACGGCAGGCTGGTGGCGCGCATCAGGCGCGACCTCGGCGACGAGGCCTACGACTTCGCGCTGCGCCGCGCGCCGCTGATCACGACGCAAAGCGATCCGCTGGCGCCGGAGCTTGTCGCCGAGACGCCGCTCAGCGAGCAGCTCGAGCGGTCGGGGATCAACTACATCGGCCTGGCGCTCGCGCGCATCGCACCGGATCTGCGGGCGCGCTTCAGGCTCCGGCTACCCAAGGTTCACGCGCCCCTGTTCGATACACCGACCGGCGAGACGTCGCCCGAGGCGGCATGGCAGGTGGTGCGCAAAGTCGTGCGAGAGGTCGACCCGCAATGGAGCGCTTCACTCGAATAAAGTCCGGCGAGCTGGGCCTTGCGCCCAGCCGCATCATCAAGGCGGACGATTTCTCGACCGCCCACGATGCGCGCGCCATCCTCGACGAGGCGCGGGCCGAAGCCGCGCGCATCGTCGACGAGGCCAAGGAGGTCTACGAGCGCGAGCGCAAGCGCGGCTTCGACGAGGGCAGCGAGGCGGCCAAGCTCGAGATGGCCGAGCAGATGATCGACGCGGTGGGCAGCATCGTCGACTATCTCGGCACCGTCGAGCACGACATGGTCGAGGTGGTGGGCCGCGCGCTGGAGCGCATCCTGGGCGAGATCGGCGACAAGGAACTGATCATCCGGGTGGTCAAGAACGCGCTCGCCACCGTACGCAACGAGAAGAACCTCACGCTGCGCGTGGCGCCCGACCAGGTCGCCACCGTCAAGGCGCGCATGAACGAGATCCTGGCGCAGTATCCGATCATCGTCGACGTGCAGGTCATGGGCGACGGCCGCCTCGGCAAGACCGGCTGCATCCTGGAGAGCGAGATCGGCGTGATCGATGCCAGCCTCGAGGGCCAGATCACAGCCCTCAAGAAGTCGTTCGAGCGCATCTTCGGCGAGCGGCGGAACGCCTGATGCGTCAGTTCGACTACATCGTCGACCTGATGCGCATCGCCGTCGAGGACGCGCAGCCGATCCGCATCACCGGCCGCGTGCTGGAGGTCAAGGGCATCATCATCAAGGCGGTGGTGCCGGCCGTGAAGCTCGGCGAAGTGTGCAACCTGCGCAATCCCGACGGCAGCCTCGACCTGCAGGCCGAGGTGGTCGGCTTCACCCAGAATGCCGCCCTGCTGACGCCGATCGGCGACATGTACGGCGTGTCGACCATCACCGAGGTCGTGCCGACCGGCAGGACGCAGCAGGTGGCGGTCGGCCCCGGCCTGCTCGGCCGTGTGCTCGATGGCCTCGGGCGGCCGCTCGACGTCAAGGAAAAGGGCCCGTTGCAGACCGAGAGCCGCTATCCGGTCTACGCCGAGCCACCCGATCCGCTGCAGCGGCGCATGATCAAGGACCCGCTGCCGCTCGGCGTGCGTGCACTCGACGCCACGCTGACCTGCGGCGACGGCCAGCGCATGGGCATCTTCGCCGCCGCAGGCGGCGGCAAGAGCACGCTGCTCGCCATGCTGGTCAAGGGGGCGGCGGTCGACGTGTCGATCATCGCCCTGATCGGCGAGCGCGGCCGCGAGGTGCGCGAGTTCATCGAGCGCGATCTCGGGCCCGAGGGCATGGCGCGCTCGGTGATCGTCGTCGCGACCTCAGACAAGTCGTCGATGGAGCGCGCCAAGGCGGCCTATGTCGCGACCGCGATCGCCGAGTATTTTCGCGACCAGGGCAAGCGCGTGCTGCTGCTGATGGATTCGGTGACGCGCTTCGGCCGCGCCCAGCGCGAGATCGGGCTGGCCGCCGGCGAGCCGCCGACCCGGCGCGGCTTCCCGCCCTCGGTATTCGCCATGCTGCCCAAGCTGATGGAGCGCACCGGCATGTCGGACAAGGGTTCGGTCACCGCGCTCTATACCGTGCTGGTCGAGGGCGACGACATGACCGAGCCGATCGCCGACGAGACGCGCTCGATCCTCGACGGTCACATCATCCTGTCGCGCAAGCTCGCCCAGGCGAACCGCTACCCGGCGATCGACGTACTGGCCTCGGCGAGCCGCACCATGAACATGGTGACGACGCCCGAGCACCAGGCGGCGGCGCGGCGCCTGCGCGAGCTGCTGGCCAAGTACGAGGAGGTCGAGTTGCTGGTGCGCATCGGCGAGTACAAGAGGGGCTCCGACAAGGTGGCCGACGAGGCGCTCGACAAGCACGACGCGCTGATCAGCTTCCTCAAGCAGCCGACCAGCGAGCGATCGGACTACGCCAAGACCATCGAACAGCTGCAGAAGCTCGTGTGATGACCGCGTTCGAGCAGATCCTCGAGATCAAGCAGCGCAAGGAGGACCAGGCGCAGACCGAGATGCGCGCCGCCCGGCTCGCCGCCGAGCAGGCGGCCCGCGTGGTCGAGCAGCGAAAGCGCGAGGCCGAGGCCTTCAGCCGCGAGCTGCTGGTGCGCCAAGCCGCGCTCTATGACGGACTGCAGGGCAAGATCTGCCCGCGCGGCGAAGTCGACGACGTGCGCGACGAGATCGCGCGCATGCGCGCCTACGAGGCGTCGCTCTACCAGAAGATCGAGGAGGCGGAAGCCGAGCGGGTGAAGGCCGCCGAGGCGCTGGAGAAGGCGCGCCAGGCACATCTGCAGTCGCTCAGGAACGTCGAGAAGTTCCGTCAACTCGTGACCATCGAGCAGACCGAGATTGCCGCTCTCGAGCAAGCCGGCGAAGACAAGGAAATGGAAGAATTCATCCGCCTCGGCGAGCCGGCGGACGCGTGAGCATGGAGACAGCATGACGACCATTCCCCCCGTCGGCCCTGGCGGCGCGCATCCCACCGACAAGGCCTCGACGACCAACAAGGCCCACGGCACGCCCTCGCAGGAGGAGGCAGCGCGCTTCTCCAAGGCGCTCGACAAGCCGAAGGACAGCGGCGCATCCGGCTCGACCAAGCCTCAGGCCGGCGACCGCACGACGAGCGACAACCCGAGCGCCCTGTTCCGCCGCCGCGAAAGCGCCGAACAATATCAGGGCCAAAGCGGCGGCCGAGGCGACAGCCGCGGCAGCGACAGCCGCAGCCGCGACAGCGAAAAGATCAAGGAACGGCGCGACGAGCCGGCACCGCCGGGCAACGCGATGCTGCAAAGCATGCAGCCCAAGTCGGAGGTCGATGAGACCGCTCCGGTCGAGCCGCCCGCCCCGAACTCTTCGCTGTCGGACATGGTGCAGCAGGTAGCGGATCGCATCCTGGTCGGCGACTCCGGCGATACCGGCCAGCCCGAGGTGCGGATCATGCTGAAGAACGAAGTGCTGGACGGCACCGAGGTTCGCATCAGCGAGAACGCCGGCGCCTACGAGATCACCTTCGTGGCCGACAACAAGGACATCGAGAACTTCCTGGCCAACCGCCAGGAGCAGATCTCGACATCATTGGGCGAGAAGCTCGACCGCGAGATCAAGGTGGCGGTCACCGACCGTGACGGCACGCCCAACCAGTCGGGCGACCAACGTGGCCGCCAGCAAGGGCAGGGCCAGCCGGACGACGGCCGCTCCCGCAACCAGCGCTCGGTGCAGGACGAACGCGAGGGCTGAGCCTGCGGGCGCGCGGCTGGACTCAGGCCCGCACCTGGACCATCGGCGCGTGCCGCGGCTCGTCCTGCGGCGCGGCCTCCTGCTCCTCGGCGATCTCGCCCAGGATCTTCGTCCAGGCCATCGTGTGCTTCACGAAGCGGTCGAGCAGCGTCATCAGCGCCGCGACGTCGAGGCCCTCGCCGGAGCAGGACCGGCGCAGCACCAGCCGATGGCTGATCGGGTCGAGCGAGAACAACGCACCGTCGACCGGCCGCCAGCAGAAGTTGGCCGCCAGCGCCCTGGCAAGGCGCGCCGGCGAGAGCTCGACGTCGTCGAGGCCGGCCATCAGCTCGAGCGTGCCCGACCGCCCGTCGTGCCGGATGCTGACGACCACCGCGCCGCCGTCGAGCGACAGCAGGCAGCTGCCGTCGCTCAGCACCATGTCGGGGACTCCGAGCCGCTGGCCGAGCTCGGCGATCAGCAGGGTTGCTTGCGATCTGTCCATGGCGCCTAGACCTGCTCATTCTTGAGCTGCCGGAAGCGCTCCTGGCCTTCCCGGATCTGCCCGATGAACTCGTCGAGCGAGAAGCCGCCCGCCGTCTTCGGTTCGTTCAGGATCGTCGGGCTGAGCCCGTTGTCGAGCAGCATGCGGTTCATCACGGAGAACAGCATCGTGCGCGTGTTGCCGTCGTCGAACAGATGGGAGCGATAGAGCTTCTGGGCAGTATCGGCGATGACCCGGAGCTTGGCATCGGGGTCATCGCCCGCCTGGCGAATGCCTTCGCGATAGCCGGTCAGGAACTCTCTCATCTTGTCCCTACTGACACCCTCGTCGAGCGGCTTGAAGTCTAGCTTGAGGCCGTTCTCCTCGACATCCGGCTCGCCGAACCAATCGGGATTCGCGTTCATGAAGTCGACGAGTTCCTGCCGGCCGCCGGGCGACAACTCGGTGCCTGTTACGAAGCCCACATCGGTATGGTTGACGCGGAAATCCTGCGGGATGGTGTAGTCGTTGTGCGCGTCCTGGATGTCTTGTTCGCTCTGGTCGTACATCGGGCGATAGAAGCCGCTCAAGACTTCCCGGAAGGTGTTCTCGGTCGAGGTCCGGTGCATCTCTTCCACATGGTCGGTGCCCAGCCTGGTGCCGAGCCTCTGTCCCTCCAGCATTGTCGTCAGACCCCGGTACATGCCGGCGAGCGATCCTTCGTTGAACTGCTCCTGGCCCCATTTGCCCTGCTCCGGGCCGGTCTTGTCGGTCCGCGATCCGGGGGTGAGCAGCTGCCACATGTCTTCCTTGGCAATGCCTGAATATTCCTCGTGCCGGCCCAGTTCCTCGAACAGGTTGTGCTCCGCCTCGAGCGCATCGAGCCCGGCCGTCAGCTTGTAGCGCAGCCCGACGGGCAGGGTTTCGTCACTCCCGATGGAGCCGCGGAACTTGGCGATGCATTCCCCATAAGGAAGGTCCTTGCCGCTCGTCTGGGCGAAAGCTTCGACGTGTTGCTCCAGAACCGACAACACCTCCCATTTGTGCCAGCCGGACAGCTCGCCCGGCTCCTGCGGCTCTCCCGTCAATCCGAATTCAGGGACGCTCTTGAGGGTGTCGAGGAAGTTCTTGCCCGGCCCGAACTCGCCGAACTTCTGCTCCAGACTGGTGCGGCCCAGGCTCAGTGTCTTCGGGTTGATCGTCGAGCCATCCTTCAGCTGCTCGAGATCCTGCTCGCGGGTGGTTCCCAGGGTGCCTAGTCTCGCGCCGAAGCCGGTGACCAGCGATTCGCAGAGATCGGTCAGGCGCTCGCCCTTCTGCTTCTGCTCCGGGGTGCCGAACAGCGACATCTCGCGCGCGCCGGTGTAGAGCGAGCGCAGGACAGATGTGTCGTCGATCAGGCTGCGGCGTTGCGCGCGGACGAGCGTCAGCCGGTCACGGCTTTCGTCTGACTGGATCATCAGCATCGCGTTGTTCGTGCTGACCTGCATCAGCTCCTGGCGCTTTTCCTGGCTAAGCGGCTTGCCACCGTTTTCCAGGCCTTCGAGCTTGGCCAGCTGCTCCTCGACCTTGTTCATGCGGTCGAGCACCACCTCCGGATCGCGCCGGCCGGCGATCGACAGCATGAGATTGGCGATCGACTTGTCGAGATCCTCGCGCGCCTGCCTGACCTTGCCGACGTCGAAGTCGGGATCGTTGCGAAGCTCGAGGACCTTCTGCCTGGCGTTCTCCTGGCATTGCCGGACTTCCTGCGGGGTCACCTGGTGCTGGCCGTTGTTCGTCAGCGTCAGGAACTCACGGGTGAAGCGCATCTTGTATTCCTGCTCGCCGTTGCCCCGAATCCCGTCGGGCGGCGCTGAAAACTCCTGGTACAGCGCCCGATTGCTCTGCACCGTCTCGCGCTGCATGTTGCGGGCCTTGCTGACGGTGTCCATCACCGTCCTGCCGGTGAGGACGTTGCCCAGATCTTTCATCGCCTCGTTGGCGATCTCCGAACCGTATTGTTCGGTTAGCGCCTTCTTGAACCCCTCGAGAGCGACCTGCTGGCGCTCATCTCGAGTACCGACATCGCCGAAGCCCAACCATGTGCCGATCTTGGTGCCGAGCTCTCCCTTGTTGACCAGCTTGCCCTCGCCACCCGAATCCGTGCGGAGGGTGCCATCCAGGTTCTCACGCGCCTTGTTGATATAGCTGCCGAGCGAAATATCGGTCATGGAACCCCCTGCGCTGGCTGGTCGATGGTCGATTGGTCCCTGGAGGGACGGGCTATCCGCGGATACCGAGCGTGGCAGGCCGTTCCGCGCCCGCCTCCTCATCCAATGCTTCGATGGCCAGGAGCTGTTGCGTCCGGGCGATGGCCTCATCGACGAAGCTGCTGACCGCGGCCGGCAAGCCGCCGTCGCCCAGGTCCGGGCCCGAAAAGCGCTGTTGGACGATGAAGGCTCCGGTCGAGCCTTCGGTCGCGAACATGACGCCGCTTTCTTTGGTGTCGAAATTGGCCAGCAAGGCCGCCGCAGCCCGTGCCGGCGAGGGCTCGACGCGGGAAAGACAGGCCATCAGGTCGAGCGAGCCGGCGCCGGGATTGTGCCCGATGCTGACGATCACCTTCTCCTCGCCCTCCTCGAGCTGCAGGATGCACATGCCGTCGTCGTCGAGCGCGAGTGTCGGGATTCCCAGCGCGGTCGCGAGGTCCCCCACCAAGACGTTCGCTTGGCCCCTATCCATGCCTGCCCCTCATGGCCTTTTGCATCATACTCTCACGGCGTGTATTGGACAACGAAAGACTCGAGGCTTCGCTTCGACTCGACGGGGAGAGCGGATGTTTGCGGCGCCAAAATTGACGCGGGCAGAAGCGGCGGCTGGCAATGCGCTGTGCCGTCTTGCCGCGATCGCCGCCCGCGAGTTCGACGCCGAGATCGTCTTCACCGGAGTGGCGCCGGATTCGGAATCGGTCGAACTCGCGGTCTCGATCAATGGGGCGGAGACCCGCTTGTTCGTGCCGCCTGGCCTGATGCATCGCGCGGCGCGTTCGTTCTTCGATCTCGCCAGGGACCATCCGGTCCCAGAATCGCTGGTCGGCGCGACGCTCGAAGCCATTCTCGCGCCGTTGATCGCGCGGGTGGAGAAGGCGGCCGGGGTCGAGATCGCCGTGCGCGGCATAGGCGTCGCCAAGCCCGGGGCGACCGGCACGGCGCCGCTCGGCTTCAGGCTGCCGGCGGTGCCCGACGGCGTGATCACGGCCAGGCTCGCGGCCGAGCTCGCCCTGCCCAAGCTGCCGGCCATCGCCTGGACCACGGGCGACGGATTGACGTTGCGCACACCGATCGTCGTCGCCGAGGTCGGCGTGAGCGTGGCCGAGCTCGAGCAGCTGTCGATCGGCGACGTGATCGTGCTACCGGGCGCGACGGCGGCGACCGTGGCGCAGGTCCATCTCGCAATTTCGCCGCACACGGCTATTATTGCCGAACTGGTCGGCCACACGCTGACCGTCGCGCGAGCGGGGAAGTCGATGAGTACACCTGATGCCGCAGCCGGCGCGAAGCCCGCGACGGCGCCCAAGCCCGCCGCTGCGGCGGCCAAGCCTGCTCCGGCAGCGGCGCCCGAGCCGGTGCTGCCGGCCGCGGCGGTCGACGAACTGCCACTGCGCATCGTCTTCGACCTCGGCGACATCGAGCTGTCTCTGGGCGAGCTCAAGGCCCTGGTGCCCGGCCAGGTGATCGACCTCGCGCGCGAGCCGGGCAACGCGGTGCGTGTCTCGGTCAACGGGCGGCGCATCGGCGCCGGCGAGATCGTCGAAATCGAAGGCCGGCTGGGCGTGCGCATCACCGAGCTCGCCGTCCGCAATGAACGTCCAGCTTCCTGATCCAGTCACCCTTATCGCCGTTCTCGGGGGGCTCGCACTCGTCCCGTTCATCGCGATAATGGTCACTTCCTTCGTCAAGCTGTCGGTGGTGCTGACCCTGATCCGCCAGGCGCTCGGCGTACAGCAGATCCCGCCCAATTCGGCGATCTACGGCCTGTCGATCATCCTGACCATCTACATCATGGCTCCGGTCGGCATGAGCGTGTACGATAACCTCAAGGACAAGGACCTGCAGCTCAGCCAGGCCGATCGCGTGCTGCGCGAAGTTGAGGAGGCAGCGGAGCCGTTCAAGGGCTTCCTCAAGAAGCATGTCAAACCCGAGCAGCAGGACTTCTTCTTCCGCACCACGCGCTCGATCTGGCCGGAGAAGCTCGCCAACGAGATCGGACGGGACAGCTACATGATCCTGATTCCGGCCTTCACCGTGTCGGAGCTCACCACCGCCTTCGAGATCGGCTTCCTGATCTACCTGCCGTTCATCGTCATCGACCTGATCGTGTCGAACATCCTGTTGGCGATGGGCATGATGATGGTCTCACCGCTCACCATCTCCCTGCCATTCAAGCTTTTCCTTTTCGTCATGATGGACGGATGGTCCCGCCTGATCCACGGCCTGGTCCTGACCTATCAGTGAGGCCCGCATGGAAGACTCGCAGATCCTCTACTTCACCTCGCGGGCGCTCGTGCTGGTGCTCATGCTCTCGGGGCCGCCGATCATCGTCGCCTCGGTGGTCGGCGTCGCGGTCAGCCTGATCCAGGCGCTGACCCAGATCCAGGAACAGACACTGAGCTTCGCCATCAAGCTGATTGCGGTGGTGATCACCATCTTCGCCACCGCCGGCTGGCTGGGCGGCATGATCTTCGAATACTCGGTGGCGATCTTCGACACCTTCCCGCAACTGGTCCGGTGATCCAGTCGCTCACCTACGAGCAGTGGATCCTCGGCTTCGCGCTGACCATGCCGAGGTTCCTGGCGGCCTTCAATCTGCTGCCGTTCTTCAGCAGCCAGGTCGTGCCCGGGATGCTGCGCCAGGGAGTGGCGACCAGCCTGTGCCTGTTGCTCGTCCCGTTCGTCGCCGACCAGACGGCAGCCGTCCCCCTGTCGGGCGTCGATATGGTCATCATCGTCATCAAGGAAGTGATCGTCGGCGTCCTGATCGGCTACCCGCTTGCCGTGCTGTTCTGGGCGATCGAGGGCATCGGCTTCTATGTCGACAACCAGCGCGGCTCGTCGATGGCGAGCTCCGCCGATCCGCTGACCGGCCAGGACAGCACGCCGCTCGGCATCCTGTTCGCCCAGGCCTTCACCGTCTACTTCATGTCGAGCGGAGCGTTCCTGCTGATGCTCGGCGTGTTCTACCAGACCTACCAGCTCTGGCCGGTCGCCGAGTTCGTGCCGTCGTTCGGCAGCGCCGGGCCGACCTTCTATCTCGACATGTTCGACCGGCTGCTGCGCATGATCGTGGTGCTGTCGGCGCCGCTGATCATCGCCATGTTCCTCGCCGAGTTCGCGCTCGCCCTGGTCAGTCGCTTCGCGCCGCAGCTGCAGGTCTTCTTTCTGGCGATGCCGATCAAGAGCGGTTTGTCGGTCCTGCTGCTGATCTTCTATGGGCCGATCCTGTTCGGCGACATCATGACGTATGATGGCGGCCTCGAGGCGGTGTGGAGCGCCGTGCGCGGAGTGCTGAGGAAATGAGCGACAAGACCGAGCCGCCGACCCCAAAGAAGCTGCGCGAGGCTCGCGAGAAGGGCCAGGTCGCCAAGAGCAAGGACCTCGTCCAGGCACTGCTGTTCATCGTGATCTTCGCCGTGCTGCTCGGCAGCAACGACAGCAACATGCGCACTCTCGGCGCGCTGATGGTGCTGCCGGGCGACTTCTACGTCATGCCCTTCACGGTTGCGGTGCGCGAGGTCGGGACGTCGGCGATCAACGCCGGCATCGCCGTGCTGATGCCGCTGCTCGGCGCCGTGATGCTGACCGCGATCGCCGGCAACATGATGCAGACCGGCGTGTTGCTTGCCTTCAAGGCGCTGCAGCCCAAGCTCGACAAGCTCAACCCCGGCGCCAACCTCAAGAACATGGTGTCTGTCAAGAACCTGCTCGAGTTCGTCAAGAACGTCGTCAAGATCCTGATCCTCGCCGTGATCCTGTACGGCGTGGTCAAGGCGGGATTGCGCGATCTGCTGCTGTCGGCGACCTGCGGAATGGGCTGCGTGCTGGGCGTCGGCAGCAAGATGCTGATCCAGGTGCTGTCGTACGCCGCGGCGGTGTTCCTGATCATCGCCGCCTTCGACTACTTCCTGCAGTACACGCAGCACATCAAGGAGCTGCGCATGTCGAAGGACGAGATCAAGCGCGAGTACAAGGAGATGGAGGGCGATCCCCACATCAAGAGCAAGCGCAAGCAGTTCCACCACGAACTGATGCAGGAGGACACCCGCCAGAGGGTGCGCAAGTCATCGGTGCTGGTGACCAATCCGACCGAGATCGCGGTGGCGATCTACTACAACGCGGAGGAGACGCCGCTGCCGATGGTGCTCGCCAAGGGCGAGGGCACGCTTGCCAGGCGCATGATCGCGATCGCCCAGGAAGAGGGCATTCCGATCATGCAGAACATCCCGCTCGCCCGGAGCCTCCATTCGGAGGCGCCGGTCGACCAGTACATCCCGTCGTCCTTGATCGAGCCGGTGGCCGAAGTGTTGCGCTGGCTGCAATCACTTCAGGAGAACGGCTAAAGCGCCGCCGGCGCGGCGTCAGCCCATCTTCTGGATGATGCCCTTGCAGCACTCACCGAGCTGCTGGATCATCGAACTCTGCAGCTGGTTCATCATGGTCCACTTCTGCAGTGCCATCTGCATGTTGACCAGATCCTCCGGCTTGCCCGACGAGGCCTTGGTCATGGCGTCCTTGAGGTTGTCGGTCGCTTGGCTGGTGTTCTTGCCCAAGGTATCGCTGATTGTGTTCAGGTCGACAGACATGTCATTTCCTCCCGATCGCTGACGTTCCGGACGGCGGTCAGACCTTGACCGAGGCCGCCCAGACGATGTTTACGGTCTCGCGCGCCTGTTCGAGCGCGACGCGATATTTGGACAATTTCTGGAACTCGGCGGGCGGCGCTCCGGCATCGAGCGTCTTCTTGACCTGCGCCAGGTAGCCGTCCAGCTCCTTGATGACCTTGGCGAGCTCGGACTTGTCCTTGTCGTTGGCAAACCGCTCTTCAAGCCCGGTCAACGCGGCCCGCACGCCATCTGCCATTCACCGCCCCCCGCCAAATGTATACCGGTATCTGACGCCGTCACGCGACGTGATGACTTCTTCCACGCGAATTTCCTCGATCACTTCGCCATTGGCGAGCTTGTCGCCGATGCCGTAGCGGCGCCCCGCCTCGTCGCGCACGAAGCCATCCTTGCCGCCAACGATTATAATGAATTTCGACGGCGGAGGCGAGGCCTTGACAACGACGCCGCCGGTGATCGGAACCGGCGCCGACCCAACGGCAATCGTTGCATTCTCCACTTTCACCGCGCCTTGCCAGCGATCGTTGAGTTCGTCGGCGACCCGCGCCGCCGCCTTTCGCCCGTCTTCGGGAAGGCTGCCGCGAATGCGCACGACGTTGCCGGCCACCTCGACATTGGTCGATCCATCGAGGCCCGCGGCGCGCAGCCTGTCGACCACCTGGGACCGCACGGTCTCGGGCGTGACGATGCGCGTTTCCAGCGGCCGCAGGTCGGCGATGTCGCGCCGCAATCCGCGCACGATGGTGTCCACCTGCGATGCCTCGGGCAGGAAGCCGTCGAGGACGATCTTGCCGTACTCGGGATCGCCCTCCACCGAAAGCCGCGCTCCGCTCGCGGCAACGATGGTGCGCGCCGCGGAGACCTGCTGCTCGAGGCTCGCCACCCTGTACTTCACCGCCAGGCCGGCCTCTTGCAGCGCCTGGCGCAAACGGCGCTGCTGCTCGGTTGTGACGACAAAGCCCTCGGCGATCAGGCCATGGGGACCGTCGGTGCGAACGGTCACGCCTTTGGCACCCTGCGCGGTGACGATTTCCTGGGCGGTCTGCCGGCTTGCTTGTGTGGTTGCTTCGTTCTCTTGCTGCTCGATCCAGAAGACGCCGAGGCCCAACACGAGAACGACGGCAGCAGCCGCCGCAATCCAGGGTAAGGGAAGCCGGCGCTTTGGCGGCCGCGTCTTCACCGGCGTCGGAGGGTCAGCCGGCTGTTCCGGCGGTGGACTCTCAGCCACATCCGGCACGATGGCAGGCGCGGCAGCCGCCGGCACTGGCGGCAGCAGGTCTGAGGGATCGTAGGCTGGCCACGCAGCGCCTTCCGGGCCGATGGCGCAGCAGGTCGTGCCGAACTTGATCAGGTCGAAGGGAGCAATCTGATAGGCCCCCTTGCCCTTGGCCTCCGCCTTGATCGTCAAAGGCGTGTCGCCCACCACCAGGATGAGGGCCCCGTTCTTCACTTGGATGGTGAAGTGTCCGGCCGCCAGCGCACCGTCGCCGATCGTGATGTCGTCCGATTCGGCCGACCCTACGACCGTCCGCTCGCCCAGCAAGGCTTCAGCACCGGCATTTGGCCCGGTGAGAACCCTCAGGATAAAGCGTTGCATTTCTGCCACGGTGCCCCCGCCCCGAGGTTCAAATCATCAATATCCGGCCATATCTGGCCGTCTGAACCCTCAATATAGACCTGCTGCCGCCAAAACACCGGTGAAGAGTTGGCGATCACTGCACACCGTCTCCCGAAACGCGTTGTTGGTCAGCAGGTTTTAAGTTAAGATATATTCGTAACATAATGTAAAAAAACGAAAATCCCCTCGAAGAATATCACCCCTCTATGAGTAGCGTCCTCTCGCGGCGGATAGTAGCGGGCGCCGTCGCTGCGCTCTGCCTTCTCTTGAGCTCGGCATGCTCCGACTACGAGGCCGTGCCACGGGGAAGCGCGTTCGAGCGCGAAGCCAGCCGCATCTCCGAAAATCTCAACAAGCCCGTGCCGCCGACGCCGGGCATCAAAACCGAGTTTGCACCGGTCGCCGGCGTCGCCCCGGCGCAACCCTACATCGTCGGCCAAGGGGCCTCTCAGGATCTCTTCCAGGGCTTGAACAACGCGCCGCTCAACCTCGACTTGCGGTTCGAGGACGCCGAGATTCGCGACGTGGCGACGACCATCCTCGGCGACATCCTCAAGAAACCCTATGTGGTGGACACCACACTCAGAGGCCGCGTCTCGCTGCGCATCGCGCGTAACGTCTCGCAGCGTGGTCTGATGGAGGCGCTGCGGCAGTCGGTCAATCGCGTCGGCGGCGACATCCGGCTGGCCGCCGGCACCTACGAAATCAACAACGCAACCGCGGGCACGCTGGATAACCAGAAGATCGCCCAGCTGCGCGCCGCGAACACCTCGGTTTCGATCGTTCCGCTGCGCTTCGCCAGGCCGTCCGTGGTGAACGATCTCCTCAAGGCGATCTATCCGGCGTCGCAGATCACCGTCGACGAGGCGCACAATCTGCTGATCATCGCCGGCCCGCAGCAGCAGCGCGAGCAGATCGCGACCACCGCCGAGTCGCTCGACGTCGACGGCATGAACAACAAGACCGTCGCCGTCTATCCGATCGGCCAGGGCAACGCCGCCGCGGTGGTCGACGATCTGCGCAAGATCTACGCCAGCTCCGGTGGCGCTCAGAACAGCCCGGTCGAGTTCATCGCGCTCGCCCGCAGCAACTCTGTGATGGCGATCGCCCGCCAGCAGTCCGCGCTCGCCCGGGTGGGAGAGCTTGTGCGCAGCATGGACCAGCGCCGCTCGATGAGCGGCCGGCGCATGTTCGTGATCCAGCTGCAGCACGCCCGGGCGCCAATGCTGGCCACGGTGCTGCGCGAATCGCTCGGCATCCAGCAAACGACCACCACCACCGTGACGGCGCCGACGGTCGGCATCACAACTGGTCTGCCGCCGGTAGTGTCTCAGGCGCAGGCGGCGTCCGCTGGAGCCACCGTTCCCGCCTCGCTCACCGGAGCGGTCCCGGCCGGGCCGGCGTCGGGTGATGCGAGCAACGCGAGCACGAGCACCGCCTGGGAGCTCGAGAACATCCCGCTGCGCATCGTCGCCAACACCGACACCAATTCGATCGTGGTGTTCGCCACGCCGGCCGAGTTCAACCTGATCCAGGAAGCCGTGCGCCGGCTTGACGC
>Ga0310810_10002027_pt1 | contig 21546 bp, 19 predicted proteins | sample NCmetagenome_FD_207641 | JGI IMG/M metagenome (GOLD analysis project Ga0310810, IMG submission 207641) | Soil microbial communities from experimental microcosm in Duke University, North Carolina, United States - NC | ecosystem: Engineered > Artificial ecosystem > Soil microcosm > Unclassified ... | reverse complement strand
GCGGCTTGGTATCAGCTATGCCTGGGACCGCGAGCTGGCCACGTGCACGCCCGAGTACTACCACTGGAACCAGTGGTTGTTCATCCGGATGTTCGAGCGCGGCTTCGCCTACCGCCGGCGTTCGTCGGTCAACTGGTGCCCGACCGACCAGACGGTGCTCGCGAACGAGCAGGTCGTCGACGATGGTGTCTGCTGGCGCTGTGGGACCAAAGTCGTCACGCGCGAGCTCGACCAGTGGTGCCTGAAGATCACCGCGTACGCCGAGGAACTGCTGGCGGCTCTCGACACCCTCACGAAGTGGCCCGAGAAAGTCGTGACGATGCAGCGGAACTGGATCGGGCGATCGGAAGGCGCCCGTGTGAAGTTCCCATTGGCGGGAGGCGCCCCCGGTGAGGCGATCGAGGTCTTCACGACGCGCATCGACACGATCTACGGCGCCACCTTCGTCCTGCTCGCTCCGGAGCACCCGCTCGTCGAGCCCTTTGCCGCCGGCAGCAGCGATCCAGCGGCCTTCCGCGGCTCGGTGACGAGGTTCCGTACGCAGGACCGGACCGCACGTGTGTCCGGCGAAGCGGAGAAGGAGGGATTTTTCACGGGCCGCTACGCCGTCAACCCGTTCACGAACCAGCAGGTGCCCGTGTGGGTGGCCAACTTCGTGCTCGGCGAGTACGGCACGGGCGCCGTGATGGCCGTGCCCGCGCACGACGAGCGCGACTTCGAGTTCGCGCGCAAGTACCACTTGCCGGTTCGAGTAGTGGTGCGTCCGGTCGATGGCGGGATTCCGGATGCAGACGGCATGACTGAGGCCGTTTCCAACGACGGCGTGCTCGTGAATTCCGGGCCGTGGGATGGCACCCCCTCGGACGCGGCCCGTTCGCGCATGACGGCCGATGCGAAGAGCCGCGGCATCGGCGAGGGCACGGTGCAGTTCCGCCTGAAGGACTGGGGCATCTCCCGCCAGCGGTATTGGGGGACGCCGATCCCGATGGTGTACTGCGAGAAGGACGGCGTCGTGCCCGTGCCCGACGATCAGCTGCCAGTGGTCCTGCCGAAGGTCGTCGAGTTCACGGGCAAGGGCGATTCACCGCTGGCGCAGTTGCCCGAGTTCGTCAACACGACGTGCCCGCGGTGTCACGGGCCGGCCAGGCGCGAGACCGACACCATGGACACCTTCGTCGACTCGTCGTGGTACTTCGATCGGTTCTGTGACGCCACGAATCCGACGCAGCCGTTCGCTCCGGCCAAGGCGAAATACTGGATGCCCGTCGACTTCTACAGCGGCGGCGTCGAGCACGCGATCCTGCACCTGATCTACTCGCGGTTCTTCACGCGCGTCTTCCGCGATCTCGGCTTCGTCGATCACGACGAGCCGTTCACGCAGCTCCTCACCCAGGGCATGGTGCTGAACCACGGCAAGGTCATGTCCAAGTCGAGAGGCAACGTCGTCGATCCCGACGCGATGCTCGAGCGGTACGGCGCCGATGCGCTCCGCTTGTTCGTCATGTTCGTGGCGCCCCCCGAAAACGAGGTCGAGTGGAGTGACACGGGCCTCGAGGGCAGCTTCCGGTTTCTGGCGCGCGTCTGGCGTCTCGTGGATCACTGGGCGGACGCCCTCCGCGGCGCGGCGGATGCCACCGCCGACGCCTCGCAGTTCAATGAGGCCGAGCGCGCGCTCCGGCGCAAGACCCACGACAGCGTGCACCGCGTCACCGTGGACATCGAAGAGCGGCAGCACCTGAATACGGCCGTCTCGGCGCTCATGGAGCTTGTGAACGAGCTGTACGCCTTCAGCGAGCAGACTGCCGTTGGTTCGCCTGCAGTCCGCAGCGATCGCACGGTCGACGTCGCGGAGCGCACACAGACGCTGGCGGTGGTGCGCGAGGCGGTGGACGCGCTGGTGCTGATGCTCTCGCCGTTTGCGCCACACACGTGCGAAGAGCTCTGGGAGCGCCTGGGCCGCGCGGGCGGGCTGGCGGCGGCGCGATGGCCATCGTTCGACGCAGAAGCCGCGAGGGCGGAGTCGATTGTGGTGCCAGTGCAGGTGAACGGCAAGCTCCGCGGGCGGATCACCGTCGCGCCGGACGCTTCCGAGGACGAGATCCGCGAGAAGGCGCTGGCCGATCCCGCGGTGCAGGCGCACACTTCGGGGAAGACGGTGAAGAAAGTCATCGTCGCGCGCGGGAAGCTCGTCAGCGTGGTGGTGAGCTGATGAATCGCCGGACGTTCCTCTACGGGCTGCTGGCTGCCGGCGCGGGCAGCGCGTCGTGCGGCTATGCGCTGGCGGGCCGTGGCTCGTTCCTGCCGGACTACATCCAGACCATCGGCGTGCCGCAATTCGTGAACAACACGCCATACTACGTGGAGCAGGTCTTCACGGAGCGCGTGCGGACCGAGTTCATCAACCGCGGTAAGTACAAAGTACTGCCCGAGGCGACGGGCGTCGATGCGCTGCTGAACGGCGAGATCATGTCGATCACGATCGCTCCGGCCAGTTTCTCGGATCAGCAGCAGGCCAGCCGGTACATCATCCTCGTCACCGCGAAGATCGAGTTCCGGGACCTGAAGACGAACAAGGTGCTCTGGGACAACCCGCAGTGGCAGTTCCGTGAAGAGTACGAAGCCTCGGCGGCCGTTGACGCGCTGGACCCCAACGCCTTCTTCAGCCAGGACCTCAACGCGCTCGACCGCGTGAGCACGGAATTCGCCAAGTCGGTGGTGAGCGCGATTCTCGAAGCGTTCTGATCCGTGCCCCAGCTCCGTCCCGACGCCGTCCGCCAGCAGATTGCCAGCTCCAACACGGATCCCGTCTACCTGATCGCCGGCGACGATGATCACGAGAAGTCGGCGCTGGCGCTGGCATTCGGCGAGATGGTGGAAGAGGGGCTCCGCGCCTTCAACGTCGAGCGGTTGTATGCGACCGACAAGGCGGTGACGTCGCTTCTGGTCACAGAGGCTGCGCGCACGCTGCCGATGATGGCGCCGCGTCGCGTCGTGATCGTGGTGTCCGCCGAGAAGATGCTCGCGCCGAAGAAGGGGCGCGGGGCCGCCGAGCCCGATGGCGACGAAGAGGGGAGCGGCGATCTCGAGCCGCTGCTCGACTACCTGCAGAATCCATCGCCCACCACGTCGCTGGTCTTCGTGTTCTCGGCTGCCGACGGTGCGCCCGACGCGATCCCGCTGGCGAAGAACCTGCGCATCACGAAGGCCCTGGCGAAGGCGGGTACGCTGGTGTTGTGCACCGGCCTCGATGGGAGCAAGGACTCTTCACGCTGGGTGGTCGACCGTGCGAAGGCGGCCGGCCTCGAGATCGATCGCCAGGCGGTGACAAGAGTTCTCCAGCTCGCCGGCGACGATCCGGGACACGTGCGCGCTGACGTCGAGAAGCTGTTGCTGTTCGCTGCCGGCGCGGGGCGGATTACGGTGGACCACGTTGCGGCCATCGCCGGCACGCCCGTCCATCACGGCGACGACTGGGCGCTGGTGCGCGCGCTCGAGGCAGGGAACCCGGCCGCGGCCCTTCGCGAGCTGCAAGCGGCGCTCGACAACGGGGGCGTCCCGTACCAAATCCTCGGGCAGATCGGATACGCCATCCGGACACCGCCGCCCCGCGGGCGGTTTCCCACCCGGCGCGTGCCGGCGGCCGTCGAGGCGCTGTTCAGGACGGATGTAGCGATGAAATCCTCGGGCGGCGACCCGAGGATCCTGCTGGAACGGCTGATTGTGGAGCTCTGCGGTTGAGGCTCGTCGACTACGCCGCCTTGCCGGCGATCCGCTTCACGAGGCGCGACTTGTAGCGGCCGGCCGCGTTCTTGTGGATGATGCCCTTGTTGGCCATCTTGTCCACCAGCGAGAACGTGGCAGTGAGCGCCGTCTTGGCCCCGGCCAGGTCGCCTTGATCGATGGCCGTGCGGATGCTCTTCAGGGCCGTGCGAAGCTTGCTCCGCGTCTGACGGTTCTGTTCCCTGCGCTTGATGTTCTGGCGGTGCGCCTTGTCGGCGGAGGAGACTTTCTTCTTCGTTGCCACGCGTTGTGCCCTCTTATGCGGCCCGTGCGCCCCTGCGCGCAGGCCCTCAAGTAGTCAGAACCTCCAATTTTAGCACACCATCCGCGGACGGGTCCGCGTTTGGTCCCTCGCGAGGCGCCCTGGTACGCACCTTGCTCCTGACATAGTCGGGAAAGGCCGGCCGCCCCTGGGGCCCGAAGAAATCGCCGTAAATCGGCGAGGTTCCCAGCTCAACGGCCGATAGAGGTCGGTAATGCGCACAGCGCCTGTCGGTTCGCTGGACACGCTGCTCGAAACCTTGGATCTCCGGCGTCCGGCCGTGGCCGCCCACAGCCGCCGTGTGGCCGCCTGCGCGCGGCAGCTCGGCCAGTTCGTCGGCCTCGACGCTCAGGACCTCGAAATCCTCGTGACCGCCGCGTTGGTACACGACGTGGGCGCCCTCGTCGGCCGCGCCACCGACCCGCATGGCCTCGAGACGTCGTTTGGCCTCGACGAGGAAGTCTCCGACACGCTCTGGTACGCCGCCCGCCGCTACGACCACCATCGCCACGCCCCGCTCGTCGCGCGGCTGCTGGCCGTGGCGCACGCCTTCGACGACCTCACCTCTCCGCGTGAGTATCAGGTGGCGATGCAGGCGGACACGGCGCGCATGGCGATCGCGAGGGACGCCGGACGGAGATACTGTCCGCTGGCCGTGAACGCGCTGATGGGAGTCCGTCCTGAATTCCTGGATGAGGCGGGGGAGCGCGCCCTGGCTGACGTCACGGTGGGCGGCCGCGCCGACATCGATCCGTCGCGGCTCGCTGCGGCCCGACCGTGGAAGGTCGACTACCGGTTCGTCACCACTTCGTAGGTCCCCTCGGGCTTCTTGTCCGAGTACCGCGGTACCTCGCGCCCGTCGATCAGTTCGACGATCTTGAAGATCCGCTTCCGCGGGCCAATCCGCACTTCCGTGACCGAGACGATCCGCCGCACGTAACTCTGAGTCTCCTTGTACGGCGGAATCGTGCGGCCGTACTTCTCGACGGCACCGGGGCCCGCGTTGTAAGCGGCCAGCGCCAGCTCGGTCTTGCCGTCGAATCGATCGATCAGCTTTCGCAGGTACGCGACGCCGGCGCGGATGTTCTGCTCGGGGTCGAACGGATCGGACACGCCGTACTCGGCGGCCGTGGACGGCATCAGCTGCATCAGTCCCAGCGCGCCCTTTGACGAGACCGCGCGCGGGTTCCACCCCGACTCCACTCGAATCACGGCCCGCACCAGGTCGGGGCTCAGATCGTGGCGTCGCGCATGCTCCGCCACGACGTCGCCCATGCGGCTCTCGAGCCTCTCCATGGACACCAGCGCCCCCGTCGTCCGGTACTGGTCGTTGCCATGGACGGCAAACGTCTGCGCCTGGACGCCGGTCGGCGCCGGGTGCTCCGACACCACGAGTCTGCCTTGTTCGTCTCGCCAGGCGTAGATTTCTGCCTGGGCCGGGACTGCGCGCAGAATGGCCGTCAGGGCCACGACAATCGCGAAGGCTCTGGTAGACAAGGGGTTATCACGAGCGGTCCGGCCAAACCGGTGCCGGACGGCTCGTTACACCCCTTCAGCAGGGCAGGGGACGTGCCAGGGCGGGACTGAAGTCCCGCCGCCACGATTAGCACAAATGCGAAAACTTCTGTGGCGGCGGGGCTTTAGCCCTGCGCAGAGAGCAGCGAGCTACGTCTTGCGAGCGTCGAGCTCGCCAATCACACGGGGAGCTTCGGCGAGCATGTGATCAATCTTTGCCGCATCCGACCCGCCGGCCTCGGCAAAATCTGGACGTCCGCCGCCCTTGCCGCCGACGAGAGGTGCCAGCGCCTTGACGATGTTTCCAGCGTGGAAGCGCGCCTTGAGATCGGGCGTGATCGACGCGACGATGGAGACGCGATTCTCGGGCCCGGCCGACGCGAGGACGACGCCGCCGGTCTTCAGCTGATCTTTCGTGTGATCGCTCAGTTGCCGAAGTGCGTCCCGGTCGAGCCCTTCGACCTTGCGGAACACGAACGTGACGCCGTTGACCTGCGCGCGCGTGCCCGCGCCCTCGGCGTCGCTGCCCATGCCGCCGCCGAGCGCTGACTTGACCTTGAGCTCCTGCACCTCGCGCGCCAGGCGCTTCGCCTCCGCCTGGAGCTTCGCGATGGCGTCGGCCGCCAGGCCTTCGCCGACGTTCAACGCCGACAACACCTTCTTGAGCGTGGCGCGATGCGCCTGCAGATCGTGCAGCGCGCCGGTGCCGGTTTGCGCCTCGATGCGCCTGACGCCGGCTGCCACTCCGCTTTCTTCAGTGATGGTGAACAGTCCGATGTCGCCCGTCGCCTTCGTGTGCGTGCCCCCGCACAGCTCGGTGCTGAAGCCCGGAATCGATACGACGCGGACCTGGTCGCCGTACTTTTCACCGAACAGCGCCATCGCGCCGGCCTTGATGGCCTCTTCCGTGTTGCGCACCTCGGTCGAGACGCCGATGTTGCGCAGGATCTGCGCGTTGACGATCTCCTCGATCTCGGCCAGCTCCTCCGGCGCGACGGCGGAGGAGTGCGTGAAGTCGAACCGCAGGCGATCCGGCGCAACGAGCGAGCCCGCCTGCTTGACGTGCGGGCCGAGCACCTGGCGCAGGGCGGCATGGAGCAGGTGAGTGGCCGTGTGGTTCCGGCGCGTGGCGTCCCGTGTGGTCACGTCCACCACGGCCTCGACCGGCTGGCCCTCGCCAAGCGGCCCCGCGACGACGGTCACGCGATGGCCGCGTGGGAGCCCGGCGCCCAGCCGGACGACGCCCGTGACGCTCGCGATGGTCGTCCCGGCTTCGTTCTGCAGGGTCCCGACATCCGATACCTGGCCGCCGGCCTCGAGATAGAACGGCGTGCGGTCCAGGGCAATCACCCCTGACTGCCCGGTTGCGAGCTCTTTCACTTGCTGCTTCTTGTCGTCGAAGAGCGCCAGAATGTGCGCCGCCTTGACGGTCGTTGTCGTGTAACCCTCGAAGGTCTCTTTCGACGCGCGAAGACGATCGGCTGATTCGGGCGAGGCGAAGGCATAATCGTCGGCCTTCTTTCCGTCGAACGCGCTCTTCGACCGCGCCTTCTCGCGCTGTCCTTCCATCGCCGCGTCGAAGCTCGCGCGGTCGAAGGCCAGCTTCCTCTCGGCCGCCATGTCCTCGATGAAATCGAGCGGCAGGCCGAACGTGTCGTACAGCTTGAACGCCTCGTCGCCAGACACCGGCGATCCCGTGGACGAGGCACGATCGAGCAGCTCCTCGAGCTTCGGGAGCGACGCGCTGAGGACAGTATCGAAGCGCTGCTCCTCCTGGCGGATAGTGTTCTGGATGCTCTTGATGTTGGCCCTGAGCTCCGGATAGGCCTCGTGCAGGTTGTTCGCGACAATCGCTGCCAGGTCGTGCAGCATGAGCCGGTCGAACCCCAGATGCTTGAATTGGCGCATCGCACGCCGCATGATTTTCCGCAGGACATAGCCACGCCACTCGTTGCTCGGGAGGACGCCGTCGGCGATGAGAAACGTCGTGGCCCGGACATGGTCTGCGATGACGCGCGTTGAAACGGCTTCTGGCGTCATCGCGGTTGCCAATTCGGTCGTGGAAGTGTGGCCGCCCCGCCACCGTTCGATTGCTTCCAACAGGGGCGCAAATACGTCTGTGTCGTAGTTCGACAGCGTCCCCTTCTTGATCGCTGCGATGCGCTCGAGCCCCATGCCCGTGTCGATCGACGGCTTCGGCAGAGGCTGGAGCGATCCGTCAGCCTGGCGGTCGAACTCCATGAACACGTTGTTCCAGACTTCGACGAACCGGTCGCAGTCGCACGCCGGGCCGAGGCACACCGGTGCGGAGCAGGGCAGGTCGTTCCCGCGGAAGTAGTGGATCTCCGAGCAGCGGCCGCACGGGCCTGTGTCGCCCATCGACCAGAAGTTGTCGCTCGCGCCGAGCTCGTGGATGCGGTCCGCCGGCACGAAGTCCTTCCACCGCGCGTACGCCTCATCGTCTCTCGGGATCCCGGACTCACCCTTGAAGATCGTCGCGAACAGACGATCGGGCGGCAGCTCCCACTCGGTCGTCAGCAACGCCCACGCGTAGGCAATCGCGTCCTGCTTGAAGTAGTCGCCGAAGGAGAAGTTCCCCAGCATCTCGAAGAACGTGTGGTGGCGCAGCGAGGGGCCGACGTTGTCGAGGTCGTTGTGCTTGCCGCTGACGCGCATGCACTTCTGCGAGGTCGTCGCCCGTGAGTACGCCCGCTGTTCGCGGCCGAGGAACACGTCCTTGAACTGGTTCATCCCCGCATTGGTGAACAGCAGCGTCGGGTCGTCGTGCGGCACCAGCGGCGAGCTGGGCACACGCCGGTGGCCCAGGCCTTCGAAGTAGGCAAGGAAGGACTCACGGAGCTCGGACGATGTCATAAGCGATCAATTGTACAGCGCGCGGGTAATCAGCAGATGGCCCGTGACTGCCGTCAGCACGAGTACCGCGGGCAGCCAGACGAACGGCGGATACGCGACGAAGGTATTGAGGTTGTCAGGACCAAATGCCGCGATGACAGGCGTCGCGGCGGCTGCGACCGCGATGATGTTGATCAGAAGCACTGCGCCGAAGATGTTCCAGGCGAGCGCCAGGCGGCGGCCGCCGATCCCGCGGTGCAGCGCCCACGCGACGGGGATGGCGGTGAGGCCTGCGAGGATGTCGAAGTTGCGGCCCGAGTAGCTCATTTGCACGGGCATCACGCCTTCGACGTACGCCCGATGCATGAGCAGCTCCAGCGGAAAGCGGAACGACTGCAGGCCGACCAGCGCTGCCAGCGGCAGCCCCTCGATCAACCGCGTGCCGAAGCGCGACCAGGTCAGCGCGACGGCCAGCGGGAAGCCGACCGCGGGCAGCATGAGGAACGGCGGTGGACGGAGATCGAAGCGCGCGAGCCATCCCGACGAGGCAAGCGCCAATGACCCGGCCATCCAGACAGTGACACCGATTGCAGTCCCGGCAGTCCAACGCCATTGAGGGTCAGCCGGCCCCTCGAGCCTGCGGCCGGCCACAGTGACCCCGTAGACGATCACCGCGGACACCACGACCGGCAAAACGACGAATCCTATCGTCAGCGCCGAAGACGCATCGGGGGCCGCCACGATGAAGTGATGCTATAAGATCTCGCCATGACCGAGCGCATTGGCGGCAGGCGCATTGGGGCATTCCTGGCCGCGGCCGCGTTGGGCATCTGGATGGTGAGGCCGCTTATCGCTCGCCAGGACCCGGCCGCTCAGCCTGACGATCCCTGGGACGAGGCAGAAGCCATGCCGCCTGCCGACCTGGTGCAGCTGCTCGGTGACGTGACGCCGGCGCCCGCGGTCGTCTACGTCGGCTTCAAGCCACTCTATCGTCCCGGGCACATCCCCGGTGCGCCCCTGCATGGTCCAACGTCAGACCCGCAAGGGCTCGAAGACCTGCGACGCTGGGCCGAACGGATCCCACGATCGACGATGGTCGTGATCTATTGCGGGTGCTGCCCGATCGACAAGTGCCCCAACGTACGGCCTGCCTTCACTCTCCTCAAGACGATGGGATTCACAAACCTTCACGTACTCCGGTTGACCACGAGCTTCGCGGCGGACTGGGTGGAGAAGGGCTTCCCGGTCGAATTGACGAGTAAGTGACGAACAGTTCAGTTACACCTGTCGAAGCGCGGTCGTCGGATCGACCCTCGTGGCGCGGCGCGCGGGACGGTAGGCGGCCACGCAGGCGGTGACCAGAAAGAGCGCAGGCACCGCGATGAACGTAGGCAGATCGATCGCTTGCACGTCGTAGAGCAGGCCCGCCGTCACGCGGCCCAGCGCGGCTGCGGCGACGAGGCCGATGGCAATGGCAGGCACTGCGACCCGCAGCGTCTCCATTACGAGCATGCTCAGAATCTGACGCCGCCCAGCACCGAGAGCGATGCGGATGGCCAGCTCACGGCGTCGAATCGTGATCGCGTAGCTCAGCACTCCATACAGCCCGACCAGCGCGAGCGCCAGCGCGAGAGCGGCGAACACACCGACGATGAACGCTCCGGCGCGCGCGTTCCACAGCGCCGTCGTGACGTGCTGCGACATCGTCGCCAGCGCCAGCACGGGAAGCTCCGCGTCGAGCGCCCGAATCTGCTGGCGAATTGGCGACACGAGCAGCTCGGGGTTTTACCGGGTCCTTGGCTGCGGAATCAGGCGCTTGGCCCGGGCAATTCCGAGCGTGGCCTCGAGCCGTCGCGACTCGGCGACAGCCACCGCCCGTCCCAGCTCCGTCAGCCCGTAATACCGCCTGCGCTCATCGTCGAGGGCCGGATCCGGCCGCTCGTCGGACTCCTCGATCAGCTCATCCTCGAGGAGGCGCTTGACGATGCCGTAGAGGGTGCTCGCGCTGAGGGAGAGCGCGCCGTTCGTGCGCGTGCGGATTTCCTTCATCACGGCGTAGCCGTGCTTCTCGCCGTCGGCCAGCGCGAGCAGGATGTGAAATACGCTCGGCGCGAGAGGGAGGAACGTCTCGGGTGTGTCCGCCATAGTAGTCCGTTGTACGAACGACTATATCATAAAGCGGAATAGTTGCAGTGGAAACAGCGGGGCTAAAGCCGCCGCCACAAATTGCTGCTCTCCACTCTGTGGCGGCGGGACTTCAGTCCCGCTACGCAAACGCGGATCGCAACACCGCCAGGCTCTTTGGTACGGCGACGTCGGGCGGCTCCTTGCCTTCCATTTCCAGCGAAATCCACCCGCGGAAGCCGCCGGCCTTGAGGATCTTCGCGATCCGCGGGTAGTCGAGGTCGAGCGTGTACCATACGCCGCCGCCATAGTAGGTCTTCGCCTGGACGATGACCGCATAGGGCGCGAGCTTCTCGATGCCGGAGTACGGATCGTCGGGCCAGTTGCCCGTGTCGAGGTTGACGCCCAGCCAGGGCGAGTTCACGCCCTTCACCAGCCGCAGCAGATTGTCCACCTTCGTCGTCAAGCCCCAGTGGTTTTCCAGCGCGAGGACGATGCCGTTGGCCTCGGCGTCGGGGAGGCAGGCATTGATGCTGTCGATGCACCACTTGAAAGCGTCCTCGTCCGTATAGCCCTGAATCGGCGGCTCGTTGCCCTTGACCTTCATCAGGTCATCGAAGGACTCGATGGTGTTCCAGCGGCCTGAGTTGAGGCGGATGGCGGGAATGCCGAGCCGCGCGGCCAGCGCGATGCATTTCTTCGTGTGGTCGACCGCCTGCTGGCGCTCCTCTGGTTTCGGCGACACGAAGTCCTGATGGATCGAGAGCATCGGCAGGGCGAGGCCATGCCGGAAGGCGGCCTGCTTCAATCGGTTCACGTACGCCGGCGTCTCGTTCTCCATCTGCACGTGCAGGATCTCGACGCCGTCGAACCCGATGCCGGCCGCCTGCTCGATGACTTTCTCGACTGGGTATTTCACCGGCTCGAAGTGCCAGTACGAGTAGGTGCTCACAGCGAAGCGAATTGTCGATCCCGCCCCTGACGAATCCGCGGCAGATGCCCGCGGCTTCGCAACCAGCGCCAGGGGACCAAGGGCTCCGAGCTTCAGGGCATCGCGTCTGGTGAGTGACATGCGGCGGAGCATACCCTAATTCAGCGGCCTGTCCTGAGCTTGTCGAAGGGTGGTATGTTCGGCGTCCATGCGCCTGGCATCAACCGCGCTTTGTGTCGTCCTTGCGCTGACGGTCGTGCTGGCGCAACCACGCACGACCGGAAAGGCAACCTACCGCCAGCTCTGTGCGCGCTGCCATGGCGCCGACGGCCGCGGCGGCGAGTTCGCGCCGGACATCGTCGCGCGCGCGGCCGCAAAGTCGGACGCCGAGCTCCGCGCGCTCATCCGCCAAGGCGTCCCGGCGAAGGGCATGCCGCCGTCGACGCTCACGACAGAGGAGATGCGCGGCCTGATCGCCTTTGTCCGGACGTTCCGCGAGAACACCGAGGATGCGCCGGCCCGGCTGAGCGTGACTAGCGACAAAGGCCCCTTGCAGGGCGTCGTGCTGACGCAATCGGCGACTGCGCTGGCGCTGCGGGATGACGGCGGCCGGATCCATCTGCTGCGCCGTTCCGGCGACCGGTACCGCACCGTCACATCTCAGACTGACTGGCCCACCTACAACGGACAGCTGACCGGAAGCCGCTTCAGCCCCCTCGCCGGAATTGACACGACCAATGTCGGCCGCCTCGCGCCCGCGTGGACCTTCACGCTCGACGGCGCCAGCCGCCTCGAAGTCACCCCGGTCGTCGTCGATGGCGTGATGTACGTGACGACGGCGAACGAGTGCTACGCGCTCGATGCCGGATCGGGGCGCCAGCTGTGGCATTTCAGGCGGCCCCGCACGCGCGGTCTCTCCGGCGACGCCGCGGGCGGCATCAACCGGGGCGTTGCAGTCGCCGGGGATCGCGTGTTCATGGTCACCGACCACGCGCACATCATCGCGCTCAACCGATCGACCGGTGCGGTGGTGTGGGACACGACGATGGCGGACTGGCGGCTGAACTACGGAGCGACGTCCGCGCCGCTGGCCGTGGGCGATCTCGTCATCTCGGGCACGTCGGGCGGCGACGAAGGCATCCGCGGCTTCGTCGCCGCCTTCGATCAGGAGACGGGCAGGGAAGTGTGGCGCGTCTGGACGGTGCCCAGGCCCGGTGAGCCGGGCTCTGAGACCTGGCGCGGCCGCGACATTCTTCATCCGTGCGCGTCAGCCTGGCTCACGGGCACCTACGACGCCGCCCTCGAGACCCTGTACTGGCCGACCGGCAACCCGTGCCCCGACTACGACGGCAGCCAGCGCGTCGGCGACAACTTGTACTCGGACTCGATCCTCGCGCTGGATCTGAAGTCCGGCCGGATGAAGTGGCACTACCAGTACACGCCGCACGACCTCTGGGACTGGGACTCTCAGCAGACCGCCGCGCTCGTCGATGCCGACTGGCGCGGCCAGCCGCGTCACCTGCTGCTGCACGCGAACCGCAACGGGTTCTTCTACGTGCTCGATCGGACTGACGGCACTCTTCTGCTCGCGAAGCCGTTCGTGAAGAAGCTGACGTGGGCACGCGAGATCGGCGCCGACGGCCGGCCGGTGCTCAATCCGAACCAGGTGCCGAACCTCGAGGGCGTGACGGTGTGCCCGTCGGTGGACGGGGCGACCAACTGGTTCTCGACGGCGTTCAGTCCGATGACCGGCCTCTACTACGTGCAGGCGCTCGAGAGCTGCAACATCTACTCACGCGCGCCGTCGACGTGGAAGGCAGGCCAGTCCTACTACAACGGCGACGCCCGGCGTGTGCCGGGCGAACAGCGGCAGAAGGTCCTGAGGGCAATCGACATTCAGACCGGGGAGATCAGGTGGGAATCGCCCCAGGAGGGTCGAGGATCGACCTGGGGTGGCGTGCTGGCCACTGCCGGCGGCATCGTGATTGCGGCTGCTGACGATGGCGCGTTGATGGCGGTGGACGCGAAGGACGGGCGGAGGTTGTGGCGATTCGACGCCAACGCACACTGGAAGGCGTCGCCGATGACCTACGTCTTCGACAACCGCCAGTACATCGCGATTGCCGCCGGGCCGACGATCATCTCGTTCGCGCTCGTGGAATAGGATGGCCGAACTAAAGTTCGGCCCTACGACTGCATGCCGAGACGTACGTAGGGCCGAACTTCAGTTCGGCCATCCCCCTTACAAGGCGGCGATGCAGTCGATCTCCACCAGCGAATTGCCTGGAATCCCGCCGGCCGGCGCCACTGTCGTGCGCACACCGGGCTCGGGGCCGAACTTGCCAAGGAAGACTTCGTTCATCCCGGCATAGTCCTTCAGGTCGTTCAGGTACACGTTCACCTTCAGCACCTTCTCCATCGACGATCCGACGGACTCGAGCTTCTGCTTCATCTCGTCGAGGACATGCGCCGTGTGGGCTTTGATGTCGCCCTCGAAGTGCGCGCCGATGCCCGAGATGAACACGAGGTTCCCGAAAGTGACGATGCCGCTGAAGAGCGGCATCTTTTCGGGCCGCTTGCCGTCGGTCCAGTGAACCTTCTTCACGGGCTTCTCCGACGTGCCCTGCGCGGCGGCGGCAACGGGCGCGGCAGCGGCAGCCGCGGCGGCGAGCGCCGGCGCCTTGGCCAGGAATCTTCTGCGGGTCGACTTCGACACAGCTACCTCCTTATGCGATTCCAGCGCGCGTCGCCCGTCCATCCGTAGTCGGCGGCGAGCGTCGTCCACTCCGGGCTGGCGAGCCCGTTCAGGTCGTACACGATCTTTCCGTCGCGAACGGTGAGCTCGCACACCAGCTTCGTCGTGCCCGAGAGGCGAGCACCGTTGATGTCCACGAACCCGAACTGACCGCTCACGACCCGCAGCACCGCGATGTCCGCCGGCGCGTCGATCGAGAGATGCCCCAGCGTCTCTTGCCTGATCTCCCGGGCCGGGTTCCACGTCGATCGCGCCACCACGTCGTCCAGGGACATCCCCAGCGCGAGGAACTTGCTCATCACGTTGAGCATGTCCTTCATGCCGGCGTTCATGCTGCTGATGTGCAGGTCCGTCGAGATCGAGTCGGGCAGGAATCCGGCCTTCATTGCCGGCACCGCCACGCGCCACAGGAAGCTGCCGCCTCCGTGCCCGACGTCGAAGATCACCCCGCGTGCGCGGCCATCGGGCAGCGCATGATTCAGGTGACCCGGACGATCGGTTTCATTGCGGACGCCGGAGAAGCAGTGGGTGTAGATGTCGCCGGGCCTCAGCTTCTTCGTCAGCAGCTCGCTGATCGGACGCTCCGGCTTGTTCGCGCCGAAGTCCACCATCACCGGAACGTCTGCGAGTGTACCTGCCTCAACGGCGTGCTCGACCGGTGTCCACTCCGGCCCCTGGTAGTGCGCCGTCTTGATGCCGATGATGAGGCCGCGATACCGCCGCGCCATGTCGGCGGCGGGCTTCGCCTCCATGTCGCTCAGGTCCTGCTCGAGCTTCTCGCCGCGCATCCCGTGGCCGACGATGTTCAGGAAGGCGAGGACGCGCGTGTTGGCCCGATCGATGATGCGCTGCTTGAAGTCTTCGAAGTTCAAGTAGCCGGATGAACCTGCGTCTGCGATCGTCGTGACGCCGGATCGGAACGTGAAGCCATCCGGGTAGACGCTGTTGTCGCCGGCGTAGGAGCCCTTCTCACCGGTGCCGGCGTAAACGTGCGTGTGGATGTCCACGAGGCCGGGCGTGACGTAAAGACCGGAAACGTCCACCGTCTTCAACGCATCGGCGGGATCGATCCGTTCTACGATCGCGGCGACCTTGCCGGACGCGACGGCGATGTCCCTCACCGCGCTGAGGTGATTCTTCGCATCGATGACGTGCCCGCCACGGAGCAGCAGGTCGTATTTTGGCTGCGCCTTGCTTCCAGCCGTTGTCGTCAGTGACAGCGCAAGCAGGCCGGCGATGAGGAGTGTTCGGGGCACGGCTCAGCCTCGCCGCGCGTCGTGGCGTGCCGCCGTCCACGTGCCCATCAGGTACTCGCCCATGTCGAGTGTGCCCGACATCGTGTCGCCGGTCACCTTGCCGTTGAAGGTGAAGTTGAGCGCGTCGCCATGCGCTTCGTCGTAGCTGCTGTGGAGGCGGACGGAGTCGCCGTCGATCGTTCCGGTGAGGTCGCGCGACACGAAATCGCCGGCGTGCGTGCCGTCGACGTCGCTACCACGCTGCCTCAGGTGCAGTGCATGCGTCGAGCGTCCGGCCGCGAACTCGATGTGTACGTCCCAGTGCCCGCTGAGATCGGTGGCCGGCGTCCTCGGCGGTGTCGCGGCATCCTTTTGCGGCGGGTGCGCCAGGACGGCCGCGAGCCGGTCGGCCACGGTCTGCGCGTCGCCGGGGAGCAGCATGTAGGGCGTGATGGAGACGCCGGTTTCCGACGGCGATTCGCCGCGCTGCGCGAAGAGGGCCACGCGCGGCTCCCCGTCGAGCAGCGTGCGAGCCACCAGATCGCCGGACACACCGAGTGTGCTCTTGTCCCACATCACCTTGAGCGACGGTGTCTTGTTGGAGAGCCCTTCCGGTTGCGTGATTGCGGTGCGTACACCGTCCACGGTCTTCACGCGATCGGCAATGAGGTTCAGCCATGACGTCCACTTCGCCCACTCGGCGTCGTGGTCGCGTTTCATCCACATCTCGACGGCCATGAGCATCGCCATGGCCTCTTCCTTGCCGACCTTCATGCCTCGCGAGAAACCGTGATGCGGCGCGCTGTGGACCCAGGCCGCGCGCACGAGGTCCTTGCGGCCGAGCAGCAGCCCCGCGGTCTGCGGGCCGCGAATACACTTGCCGCCGCTGTAGGCGACCAGAGTTGCGCCGTTCTGAAGATGCACGTTCGGAACCGTGAGCACCTCGGCGGCCGCGTCCACCAGGATCGGCACGCCGTTGGCCTTGGCAACCGGCGCGATTGCCTGGAGACTGACGGGGCTCTTGTCCGCGTTGGGCCCTGCGAAGATGTAGATCATCGCCGTGCGCGGGCCGAAGGCGGCCTGCAGCTCGGCAAAGGTCTCCACTTCGATCACCCGCAACCCGACGGCGCGCACCGCGGCGTCGTACACGTTTCGCGAGTGTTTCGGAATGATGGCTTCGTCACGCGGGAAGCCGGCCAGGTTCGGGATCCGCACGTGCAGATCCGGATTGCCGCCGGCCACGCATGCCGCCGTCGCGTGGGTGAGCGCGGCAGCGCATCCGGAGGTGACCAGGCCCCATTCTGCGCCGGTGAGCGTGGCCAGCCTGGCGCCGATCGCATCGGCCAGCTCGTCGAGGTGCACGTAGTGCTGCGCGGCCTGGTCGAGCGCCGCTCGCACTTCGGGCAGCATCACCGAGCCGCTGATGATCGTGTAGGTCCCGCGCGCGTTGATGATCGGCCGCACGCCGATCGACTGGTAGATGTCGTCGCCGACGCGCAGGCCGGAGTTGTCTGCCACAGCCGCCCTCGAGGCCGACGCCGCCGCGTCTCGCGGAAGGATTAAGGGCAGCGCCAGCAGCCCACCCACGTCGCCGCCGCGGCGGAGGAGCTCGCGGCGTGTCATCGTCCCATCGCTCATCGGTCCCTCCACGCGTGCTGGCGCGGATGCTAGCACGAACGGTCAATACAGGTGCGCAAGGTGCGCAGGGTGCGCGGGGTGCGCAGGGTGCGCGGGGTGCGCAGGGTGCGCGGGGTGCGCAAGGTGCGCGGGGTGCGCAGGGTGCGCAGGGTGCGACGGGTGCGACGGGTGCGACGGGTGCGACGGGTGCGACGGGTGCGGAGAAAGGCGGCCCGCGCCGTGTGATAATCCGCCGCTATGCGAACTGCCATTCTTACGCTGTCTCTTGTCGGGTGCGTCGCGCTCATGGCCGGCGCGCAGCAGCAGTCCCACGAGCGAATCTCGCTCTGGCCCAACGGCGCGCCCGGGTCGGCTGCGCGGAAGTCCGAGCCGGAGCAGGCGAAGGACTACTGGGTGAAGAACGTGCACGACCCATCTGTCGAGGTCTTCCTGCCTCCGCCGGACACGGCGACCGGCGCGGCGGTCGTGGTGGTGCCCGGCGGCGGCCACCGGCTGCTCGTCTACAACGCCGAAGGGCGCGAGCCAGCCGAGTTCCTGGCCAACCTCGGCATCGCCGCATTCGCCCTGAAGTACCGCCTGGCGCGCGAGGAAGGCTCGACCTACACGATCGAAGGCGACGCGGTCGCCGACACCTACCGGGCGCTGCGCCTCGTGCGCAGCCGGGCGGAGGCGTGGCACATCGATCCGCATCGCGTCGGTGTCATGGGCTTCTCGGCAGGAGGGGAGTTGGTCGGCATGGTGGCGTTCCCGCCGGGCGAGGGGAACCAACAGGCCGCCGATCCGGTGGACCGGCTGAGCGGCCGCCCGGACTTCGCGATTTTCATCTACCCCGGCCCGCTGGCCGTACCGGCCTCGGTGCCGAGCAACGCGCCGCCGGCATTTCTCGCGGCCGCATCGGACGACCCGTGCTGCGGCGCGCCGACGGTGAAGATCCTGCAGATGTATCGCGATGCGGGCGTCCCCGTCGAGGCGCACATCCCCGCGAAGGGCGGCCACGGCTTCAACATGGGCCAGCGGTCGAAGCTGAAGTCGGTCAACACCTGGCCGCAGCGGCTCACTGATTGGTTGTCGGACACCGGGCTCCTCAGCCACTGACTGCTCGCCGTGCTTCGTGCCTGGTGCGACGTGCTGCGTGCGGTGCCCAGTGCCTGGTGCTGCGTGCCTGGTGCGGTGCCTCGTGCCTCGTGCGCACCGTACGAACCACCGCACGTGGCACTCAGCACTGAGCACCGCACCTGGCACCTGGCACTAAGCACCGCACCTGGCACGTAGCACCCAGCACCAGGCACGGACACGTTCTATTCGTCGTCAACCCTGAGCTTCCGACGCAAGAGGCGCTGCACCTTGTCCGCGTCGAAGCCCTGACGCAGCAGCCATCCCTGCAGGCGCCGGATGGCCTTCGGATCACTCGGTGTCTCGGCGCCGCGGAGTTTTCGCGCGAGGGCAGAGGCGAGCATCTGATCTTCGCTGACGTCGCTGAACGCGGCGCTGACCGCCTGCCGCGCGGTCTCGTCGCCGACGCCCAGCGCCTTCACCTGACGGAGCACGCGTGACCGGCCATGCCGGTGAATGGCGACGTCGTGTCGCGCCCGGGCGGCCGCCGCGCGCGCGTCGTCCAGCGCGCCGGATTCGCGCAGCGACGCCAGCGCGGTCTCGATGATTTCGCCGGGGAAGCCTTTTCGCCGAAGACGATCGGCGAGCTGTCGCGACGACAACTCACGCCGGCCCAGCATCAGCAGGCCGGCCGTAACCGCCGCGCGCGTCGTCAGCTGTGAAGGGTCAGGCGTCGGCCGCGCCACGACTCATCGTACATCTGGGGGACTGGGGGGCTAGGGGGCTGGGGCTGAGGGTCGCCAGATCCCCAGCTCCCAAGATCCCCAGATCCCCGAGCTAGCCTCGCCCGAATCGCGTGATCTGCGGCGTGCCCTGTGGACGCTGCGGGTTGACCGTGCCCCGCGCCATCTGATCGCGCGTCTCGTCGGACGTCGTCGAGATGCCCTGCACCTTGAGCTTGAACTCGTCCTTGTTACTCGCCCAGCGCAGCGCCTCTTCGTAGGTCACCAGCTTCTGCTCGAACAGCCCGAAGATGGCCTGGTCGAACGTCTGCATGCCGTACTGCGACGTGCCCGCTGCGATCGCCGAGTGGATCAAGTGCGTCTTTTCCTTGTCGACGATGCAGTCGCGGATGAAGGGCGTCGTGATCATCACCTCTACCGCCGCGGCCCTGCCCTTGCCGTCGGCTTTCGGGAGCAGCCGCTGCGAGACCACGGCTTTCAGCACCGACGCGAGCTGCATGCGGATCTGCTTCTGCTGGTGCGGCGGGAAGACGGCGATGATGCGGTTGATGGTTTCCGACGCGTCCAGCGTATGGAGCGTCGAGAACACCAGGTGGCCTGTCTCCGACGCGTGCAGCGCCGTCTCGATCGTCTCGTGGTCGCGCATTTCGCCGACCAGGATGACGTCGGGGTCCTGGCGCAGGGCGCTGCGCAGCGCGTGGGCGAACGATCGGGTGTCCACCGACACCTCGCGCTGGTTGATGATGGAGCGGTTGTCGCGGTGGAGGAACTCGATCGGATCCTCTACCGTCACGACGTGCGTGCACCGCGTGGCGTTGACGTGGTCCACCAGGGCCGCAAGCGTTGTCGACTTGCCGCTGCCGGTGGTGCCAGTGACGAGCACGAGCCCGCGCTCTTCGGCAGCGATGGTCTTGAGCACATGCGGCAGCCCGAGGTCGTCGATCGACTTGATGCCGATGGGGATGACGCGCAGGACCAGGCCGATTGTGCCGCGCTGCTGGAAGACGTTGCAGCGGAAGCGTCCCAGGCCGGGCACGCTGTAGGCCAGGTCGATCTCGAGGCTGTCCTTGAATTTCTGGCGCTGCTGCGTGGACATGACGGCAGCGGCCATGCCGACGGTGTCCTCGTGCGTCAGGCGCGCCCCTTCGCTGGCAGGCACCAGGTCACCCCGCATACGCATCATGGGGTAACTGCCCACCTTCAAGTGCAGGTCCGAGGCTCCCGCCTCGACGGCCAGCTTCAGCAGATCGTTGACGTGCATTGACGCACAGTCCTCCCGATCCCATATCGGCAGAACCGGTGGATGGCGTTAGGGGAACTCGAAGCGTCGAGTGCTGGAGTGCTAGCGTGCTGGCGTGCCGAAGTCCAGTGCTGAAGTGCTCAAGTGCTGGAGTGCGACGCACTCTTGCAGCACCTCAGCACTCCTGCACTGAACTTCAGCACTTCAGCACTGCAGCACTGCAGCACTTCAGCACTTGCAGGCGAAGCTCCTATCTCGCGCGGGCCGTCGTCGCCACTCGTTCCCTGAGGTGCGCCTCGTCCTCGTAGACGAACGTCAGCCAGCCGTGCGTGTCGGGCAGCTCGCCGTTGAGGATGTCGAAGAACGTCCGTCGGATGGCGTCGGTCACCGGACGCTTACCGCTGCCGATGGCGACCTTGTCGATTGAGCGGATCGGCGTTACTTCCACGGCCGTGCCGCAGAAGAAGGCCTCGTCGGCCAGGTAGAGCATCTCGCGGGGGATCACTTCCTCGCGCACGTCGTAGCCCAGGCCGCGGGCAATCGTGAGGATCGAGTCGCGCGTGATGCCGCCGAGGATCGATGAGTACACGGGCGGCGTGTAGATGACGTTGCGTCGCACGAGGAACAGGTTCTGGCCGCTGCCTTCGCCGACGTAGCCCTGCGTGTCGAGCGCGATGCCCTCGGCGTAGCCGTCGAGCACGGCCTCCATCTTGATGAGCACCGAGTTGGCGTAGTTGGCCGTGGCCTTCGCCGCCGCCGGGAACGTGTTCGGCGCCGTGCGGTTCCATGAACTCACGCACACGTCCACGCCCTTCTCAATCGCGTCGGCGCCGAGGTAGGCGCCCCATTCCCACAGGAGCACCGCCGTGTCCACCGGGCACGGCAGCGGGTTGACGCCGAGCTGGTTGTATCCGCGATACATCAACGGGCGGATGTAGCAGGCCTTGTACTTGTTCGCCCGGATGGTGTCGAGAATCGCGTTCTCCCAGCCGTTCTGATCGAGCGGCGATTCCATCCGGTAGATCTTCGCGGAGTCCAGCAGGCGGACGACGTGATCGTCGAGGCGGAAGCAGGCCGAGCCGCGCGGTGTCTGATAGCAGCGCGCGCCCTCGAACACACCCGTGCCGTAGTGAATCACGTGGGAGCCGATGTGGATCTTGGCATCCGCCCAGTCCACCAGGTTCCCGTTCATCCAGATCTTACCGGTGCCGAAGCTCATGGCAGTAGGACTCCTTACCCGAAAATTATCGCATCTACTGCGCTTCGCCGCAAAACGGGCACGTATCCGAACGCGCGTGCAGGGGCTTGCGGCAATGCCAGCAGAAGCGCGGCTGCGGCGCCTCGCGGGCGCGAAGGCGCGTGTGGATGTCCTGCATGTGCGAGCCGACCGAAGCGGCTGCCGGCTCGGCTGCGAGCA
>Ga0310810_10002026_pt1 | contig 21546 bp, 23 predicted proteins | sample NCmetagenome_FD_207641 | JGI IMG/M metagenome (GOLD analysis project Ga0310810, IMG submission 207641) | Soil microbial communities from experimental microcosm in Duke University, North Carolina, United States - NC | ecosystem: Engineered > Artificial ecosystem > Soil microcosm > Unclassified ... | reverse complement strand
GCGACAATCTTCATAACGCCTCCTCTGATGGGCTGGTGCCAGTCGGCGCTGCGCGACGATCGCGACACACGCGGATCGCGCAGATGCCGGGCGGACAAGTGTCTGCCTGCGATTTGACAAAGTCAATTTGTCCGGTACACGCTGTTGCGCGTCAGGGTCGCAGTGCCGGTCGTATTGCGCCGCAGCATTCGGAAGCGGGTGCGGCCGATGCGAAAAAGGCGTAACCTGCGCACCCCGCTCGTGAAGCGCGATCGGGAGAACGATTGCTGCTTGCACGGGAACCCAGTAACCGGAGGGCGTCGTGGATGTTCGTGCTGCCGTAGCTCACAAGGCGGGCCAGCCGCTGACGGTGGAGACCGTCCGGCTCGACGGCCCGAAAGCGGGCGAGGTGCTGGTCGAGATCAAGGCGACCGGCATCTGCCACACCGACGAATTCACGCGCAGCGGCGCCGATCCCGAGGGCCTGTTCCCGGCGATCCTCGGGCACGAAGGCGCGGGCATCGTCGTCGACGTCGGTCCCGGCGTCACCAGCGTGCGCAAGGGCGACCACGTGATCCCGCTCTACACGCCGGAGTGCCGCCAATGCAAGTCGTGCCTGTCGCGCAAGACGAATCTTTGCACGGCGATTCGCGCGACGCAGGGAAAGGGCATGATGCCGGACGGCACGAGCCGCTTCTCGCTCGGCGGCGAGATGGTCCATCACTACATGGGCTGCTCGACGTTCGCGAATTTCACCGTGCTTCCCGAAATCGCGGTCGCGAAGATCCGCGATGACGCGCCGTTCGAGAAGGTCTGCTACATCGGCTGCGGCGTGACGACGGGGATCGGCGCCGTCATCAACACGGCGAAGGTCGAGCCGGGCGCGAACGTCGTCGTGTTCGGCTTGGGCGGCATCGGCCTCAACGTCGTGCAGGGCGCGCGAATGGTCGGCGCGAACATGATCATCGGCGTCGACCTGAACCCTGCGCGCGAGGCGCTCGCCCGCAAGTTCGGGCTGACGCACTTCGTGAATCCGAAGGATGCGGGCAAGGACATCGTGCCCCACCTGGTCGAGCTCACCGGCGGCGGCGCCGACTATTCGTTCGAGTGCATCGGCAACGTCGACGTGATGCGCCAGGCGCTCGAGTGCTGCCACCGCGGCTGGGGCGTCGCGACGATCATCGGCGTCGCCGGGTCGGGTCAGGAGATCAAGACGCGGCCGTTCCAGCTCGTCACCGGCCGCGTCTGGAAGGGCACCGCGTTCGGCGGCGCGCGCGGGCGCACCGACGTGCCGAAGATCGTCGACTGGTACATGGACGGCAAGATCAACATCGACGACCTCATCACGCATACGCTGCCGCTCGAGCGGATCAACGAAGGCTTCGACCTGATGCACGAAGGCAAATCCATCCGCACCGTCGTCAACTACTGACGACGCGTATCAGTGGAGTGACAAGGAGACCACCCATGGCTGCACTTTCCATCCATCCCGCCGTCGACGACGGCATCAAGCCGGCCGCACCGAACTTCCAGGGCGGCACGCTGCAATGCAACTGCTCCGACAACAAGGTCACCGTATCGCTTTCAAGCCAGACGGCGCACAACCACGTCTGCGGCTGCACGAAGTGCTGGAAGCCCGCCGGCGCGCTGTTCTCGCAGGTCGCCGTCGTGCCGCGCGACAAGCTGCGCGTCAGCGCCAACGAGAACAAGCTGTCGGTCGTCGATCCGAACGCGGTGATCCAGCGCTACGCGTGCAAGGCGTGCGGCACGCACATGTACGGGCGCATCGAGAAGAAGGACCATCCGCTGTACGGGCTCGATTTCGTGCACACGGAGCTGTCGCCGACGTCCGGCTGGTCGCCCCCCGAGTTCGCGGCGTTCGTCTCGTCGATCATCGAGTCGGGCTTCAATCCCGAGCGGATGGGCGAGGTCAGGGGCCGCCTGCGCCAGATCGGCCTCGAGCCGTACGACTGCCTGTCGCCGCCGATCATGGACCTGATCGCGACGCACGCGGCGAAGCAGAAGGGCGTCCGCTTCAACGCCTGAAGCGAACGCGGCGCTCGCCACGTCGCGAGCGCCGGTCGAAGGCGCGATGCGCGGGGTCGCTCCCGCGCGTCGCGCCGCGCTCGTCGCGGAGACGATTCGTGCCCGGAACGCCGACGCCGATCTCGCAAAGCCTCTGCTTCGGCGGCGTGCAGGCCGTCTACACGCACGACGCGCGAGAGACGCGCTGCCCGATGCGCTTCGGGCTGTTCCTGCCGCCGCAGGCCCGCGCCGGCCCGGTCCCCCTGCTCTACTGGCTGTCGGGACTGACCTGCACCGAGGAGAACTTCATCGTCAAGGCCGGCGCGCAGCGCGTCGCCGCGGAGTTGGGGCTCGCGATCGTCGTGCCCGACACGAGTCCCCGCGGCGTGAGCTTGCCCGGCGACCGCGACAGCTACGACTTCGGCGTCGGCGCCGGCTTCTACGTCGACGCGACGCGCGCGCCATGGTCGGACGCCTATCGGATGTATTCGTACGTGACGGACGAATTGCCCGCGTACGTCGCCGCGAATTTCCCGGTCGACCCGCAACGCGCCGGGATATTCGGTCACTCGATGGGCGGCCACGGAGCGCTCGTGATCGCGATCCGCAATCCGGACCGCTACGGGTCGGTCTCGGCGTTTGCGCCAATCGTTTCGCCGATGCGCTGCCCGTGGGGTGAGAAGGCGCTCGCCGGCTACCTCGGCGACGATCGCGCGGCATGGCGCACGTACGACACGACGGCGCTGATCGAGGATCGCGGCTATCCCGGCCGCACGATCCTCGTCGATCAGGGCACACGCGACGCTTTCCTCGAGCGGGAGCTCAAGCCGCATCTTCTGCGCGAAGCATGCGAGCGCGCCGGCGTCGCCCTCGACCTGCGAATGCGCGAAGGCTACGACCACAGCTACCACTTCATCGCGACGTTCGTCGACGAGCACCTGCGATTCCACGCGCGGGCGCTCGGCGCCGCCGCATCATGACCGGTCGGCGGCAGCGTGCGTTGCGGTCGCGTGTCGCGCTGCGCATTGCGTTCGCATCGAGCGTTGCGCTGTCGAACGTCGCTTTGTCGGCGCATGCCGCCGAACTGACCGTCGATCAGGTGCGAGCGATCGTCGCGCAGGCGCGCGCCGGCACACCGGTCGATCTCGCGCACAAGGATCTGTCCGACCTCGACCTCTCCAACCTCGATTTCACCGGCGTGAACCTCTCGGGCGCGAACCTCTTCGCGAGCCGGCTGGTCTCGTCGAACTTCACCGGCGCCAACCTTGCGGGTGCGAACCTGAACGGCGCATGGCTGATGGGTGCGCAGTTCGCGGGCGCCAACCTTTCCGGAAGCTCGATGCTCGGGCTCGTGATTCTCGGCGGCACGGTCACCGCGCGCCCGAATTTTGCGGGCGCGAATCTCTCACGCGTGCGGATGATCGCCGACCTGCCGAACACGGATCTGCATGGCGCGAACCTCCGCGACGCGCGACTCGGCGTCGACATCCGCAACCAGGGCATGGGGCAGATGCGCACCGACCTGTCGAACGCGAAGCTCTCCGGCGCCGATCTCGCGGGCGCCGACCTGAGCCGTTCGGTGATGGCGTTCGCGGACCTGCGTGACGCGAATCTTCGCGGCGCGAATTTCTTCGCCGTGAAGCTTGGCGGCGCCGACCTGCGTGGCGCAGACGTCGCCGGCGCCGACTTCACCGAAGCCGATCTCGACGGCACCGTGTTCACCGGCGCGCGAGGCCTCGACGCGGCGAAGGGCATCGACAAAGCCGCGAATCGCGACCGCGCAGTTTACTAAAACGCAGTCACCCAGGACGAGGAGAACGACGATGGCGCAAGCGAAACTGATCGTGATCTACCCGACCCCGCGCGACGTCGATGCATTCGAGCGCGCCTACAGCGGCGAGCACCTGCCGATGGCGGCGCCGATCTTCGAGGCCGCCGGCGCGACGAAGGCTGTCCTCACGCGCGTCGCCGGTGCCGCGGCAGGCGCCGCGCCATATCACCGGATGGCGGAAATCCACTTTCCGTCGCACGACGCGCTGACGACGTGCCTTTCGTCGCAGCCCGGCCGCGACGCGCTCGCCGACGCGCGCCGCATCTCGAACGGCGGCGTGCCGCTCGTGCTGATCGGCGACGAGGACGTAGTGACGTTCGCGGGCGGCCGTTAACGCGGCCGTTGGTCAGTCGCCGGCGGCGGCCGCCGCGTCGTCGGCATTGAGGCCGCCGAGCGTCGAGCGCGGAAGCAGCATCACGACGCAGAACGTGACGAACGCGATGGCGGCCATCAGGAGCAGCAGCGCGCGGAAGCCGCTTGCCTTCACCAGCGGTCCGAGCAGCCAGACGGCGAGCGAGCTCACGCCGAACGCGACGGCGAGCCGCATGCCGGAGACGCGCGAGCGCATACGGTCGTCGACGTAGCGGACGATCATCGCGTCGGTGAACGGAATCGCGCCGAACACGACGATCATGAACGCGAACATCAGCGCGTAAAGGAGCCACCCGGTCGCGTTCGCGGCGAGCAGGAACAGCGGCGCCTGCACGACGACGATGCCGGCGTAAAGCGTCTTGAGCGGCACGCGGTCGAGGAGAATCCCGACGCTCACCTGCGCGAGCGCGCCGCCGACGTACACGAGCGCGAGCAGCACGCCCAGCATCGCCGGGTCGTCGATCATGCCGTGCAGACGCTCGCGCAGAAGCTCGCCGTTGCCGTTCGTCGTGAAGTTGAAGAGCAGGCTGCCCGAGATCGACGCGACGGTGACGATCGCGAAGATGTGCGCGAGCGCGCGCTTGCCGAGCATCGCGCGCGTCGGCGCGCGCCGCGCCGGCGCCACCGACTCGGCCGGTGCTGCGTACGCGAACAGCGCGCCGCACGCGAGCGCCGCGACGGCGGGCACGGCGAACGCGGCTTTCCATCCTGCGTATTTCAGCACCGCGCCGGTGACGAGCGCCGACATCGCGACGCCGAGATTGCCGGCGAGCCCGTTGAAGCCGATCGTGAGCCCCGGACGCGGCGAGCGCTGGACGAGCATCGGAATCCCGACCGGGTGATAGATCGCCGAAAAGACGCCGAGCAGCGTGAGCGCCGCCGCGAGTTGCCACGCCGAGCGTGTCAGCGCGACGAGCAACGCGCAGGCGCCCATGCCGAAGAAGAACACGATCATCATCCGCCGCCGTCCCCACAGGTCGCCGAGGCGGCCGGCCGGCAGCGAGCCGAGGCCGAACATCGCGAACGCGCCGACGCCGTACGGCATCAGGTCCTCCCACCGCGCGATCCCGAAGTCGGCCGCGATCGCGCCGACGGCCGTCGCGAAGATCAGCAGGAACATGTGGTCGATCGCGTGCGCGACGTTCAACAGCAGCGAAGTCGTGCGTGGCAGCGGCGTCATCGGGAAGCGCTCCTCGGTGGACCTCATTGCGCGAGCGCGCGCAACTGCTCGGCGAGCGCCTGCGAGATCTCGATGCCGTTCGCACGCGCACGCGCGGCGAGCGCCGCACGGCGCGCACCGGGGAGACGAACGCCCTCGTCCTGCTCGATCGCGGCGATCAGCGTGTCGACGCGCTCGAAATAGACGTGGCGACCCGCGAGCGCATCGGGATCGACGACGAGGAACGCCTGCCCGATACGCGGGCGGTTCCCTTCGTCGACGAAGAACGAGCTCGCCTCGAAACCCTGTGCGGCGCCGGTGAGCGCCGTGACCAGCAGTTCGACGACGAGCGCGAGCATGGCGCCCTTCGCGCCCCCGACGGCGAGCATCGAGCCTTCGAGCGCGGCCTTCGGATCGGTCGTCGGCCGCCCGTCGCGATCGAGCGCCCATCCGAGCGGGATCGGCTTGCCTTCCTTCGCGGCGACCATCACCTTGCCGCGGGCGACTTCGGAGAGCGACAGATCGATCGACAGCGGCGCCGCGGCGCGCCGCGGAAAGACGGCCGCGATCGGATTGGTCCCGAAAATGGCGCGCTTGCCCCCGGCCGCCGGCATTGCCGCGGGCGAATTGCCGAACGCGAGGCCGACCATGCCCGCGGCGGCGACCGGTTCGAGGTGCCACGCGGCGACGCCGAAGTGATGACTGTTGGCGACGCCCGCAAATGCGACGCCGCAATCGCGCGCGCGGCGAATCGCCTCGGCGACCGCGAGCGTGCACGCCGGAAACGCGAGGCCCTCGCGCGCGTCGACGAGGATCGCACCGCCGCGCTCGCGCGCGATCACGGCGACTGCGTGTCCGTCGGCGCGGCCGTTGCGAAGATGCGTCGCGTACTGCGCCACGCGCGACAACCCGTGCGACGACAAGCCTTGCGCCTCCGCATCCGCGAGCGCGCGCGCCGTGATGCGCGCGGTCGACTCGGATGCGCCGGCACAGAGCAACGCGCGTTGCGCCATCTCGCGCAACTCCGAATACGTGAGCGTCGGCACCGTGCTGTCCTCAGCCGGCGCCGAGCGCCGCCGCGACCTTCGCGGCGATCATCGACGACACGCGCTGGTTCGATTCGCGCGTGACGCCGGCGATGTGCGGCGTCAGCAGAAGGTTCGGACAATCGGCGAGTGGCGATCCGGCCGGCAACGGCTCGTTCGCGAACACGTCGAGCGCGGCGCCGCCGAGACGGCCGTCGCGCAGCGCCGCCGCGAGCGCGGCCTCGTCGACGATGCCGCCGCGCGACGTATTGACCAGAACGGCATCGGGCTTCATCGTCGCGATCCGCGAAGCATCGATCAGGTTCCGCGTGTGCGCCGTGAGCGGCACGTGCAGCGACACCACGTCCGCCTCGGCGACGACCTCGTCGAAGGTGACGGCGCGCGTTTGGTCTTCACGCCAGGCCGCGGCCGACGGCGGCAGTTGCGCATCGAAGCCGATCGGCTGCATGCCGAGCGCCCGTCCGAGCCGGCCGGTCAACCGGCCGATGCCTCCGAATCCGATCAGACCGAGCGTCGCGCCGGCGAGTTCGCGTCCGTTCGACAGCGCCGGCCGCGGCCAGCGACCGGCAGCGACGTCGGCCGTTGCGCCGTAGGCGCCGCGGCGCAGCAGCAGCGCGGCAGCGATCACGTATTCGGCGACCGCCTGCGCGTTGGCGCCGGTGGCGGGAATCACGTCGACGCCGCGCGCGGCGCAGGCGGCGACATCGACGTTGTCGAGACCGACGCCGAGGCGGCCGACGACGCGCAGCTTGGGCGCGGCGGCGAGCAGCGCGGCGTCGACCTGCGTGCGATTGCGCACGATCAGCGCGTCGGCATCGCGCAGCGCGGCGCGCAGCGCGTCGGACCGGTCGACGAGATCCTTCCCGTAGCGCACGTCGAACCGGCGCGCGAGATCGGCGACGGCCGCGTCGTCCATGAACTCGCTGATGACGATGCGCACGGTCGCCGCGTGTCGAACGCGAACGTCGTCAGGACGTCGCGAACAAGTGGTTCATGTCGGCGAACGCCTTGAACTCGAGCGCGTTGCGTCGGCATCGACCTTGTGCGCAACGATCTGGTGACCGAAGAAATCGAAGTCGACCCAGTCGTCGCTGCTGCGGCCTTCGGCGCAGCCGAGGAATTCGCCAGAGAAGCGGCGCGCCTCGGCGAGATGGGTTACCGGGAACGCCAGATGGAAGCGCGGATAGTCGGGTGTCGGCACGTGATCCGCCATGCTCAGCTCTGCAATCCCCATTTGCGGACCGTCTCCGCCTCGATGACGCGGAACACGACGTTTTCGACGATGAGCCCGATCACGATCACGGTAAAGAGACCGGCGAAGACGTTCGGGATCTCGAGCTGGTTCTTGTTCTCGTAGATGAACCAGCCGAGACCGCCCGATCCCGACGAGACACCGAACACGAGCTCGGCGGCGATCAGCGTGCGCCACGCGAACGCCCAGCCGATCTTCAAACCGGTGAGGATGCTCGGAAACGCGGCCGGGATCAGGATCCGCGCGACGTACGGCAGGCCGCGCAGGCCGTAGTTGCGGCCGACCATTCGCAGCGTGTTCGACACCGCGAGAAAGCCCGAGTGCGTGTTGAGCGACACGGCCCACAGCACCGAATGGATGATCACGAACACGATGCTGGCGGTGCCAAGGCCGAACCAGATCAGCGCCAGCGGCAAAAGCGCGATCGCCGGCAACGGGTTGAACATCGACGTCAAAAGCTCGAGCAGGTCGGTGCCGATGCGCGACGTGATCGCGACGACGGTGAGCAGCGCCGCGCAGGCGATGCCGGCCGCGTAGCCCATCAGCAGCACGCGCAGCGACGTCATCGCCTTCGTGAACAGGTCGCCGCCGAAGAGGCCCTGGACGAACGCGATCACCGTTGCCGAGAACGTCGGGAACAGCAGCGGGTTGTCGAGCTGGCGGGCGTAGATTTCCCAGATCACGGCGATCACGACGAGCAGCGCGAGCTTGCGCACCCAGCCGTGGTTCGTGACCCGCTCCCACGCCGACAGCGGCTTCTCGACGATGCCGAACGACGCGGTCGACACCGGCTCGCGGACGATTTCGGCACGCGCCGCCGGCGCGCCGGCGATGTCAATCATGCGGTGACCCTCTCGGTTGTCGGCGCCTCTTCGATCGCATCGGCGAAGAGCATCGAATGGATCCGCTGCTCGAGCGCCGACACCAGGGCCGGGCTCGCATCGGACGCGAGGCTGTCGAGCTCGGCCTTCACCTGGCCCGGATGCGGCGACAGCAACAGGATGCGGCTGCCGACCTTGATCGCCTCGGGAATCGAGTGCGTGACGAACAGCACGGTGAAGCGCGTGCCCTCCCACAGCGCGAGCAGCTCGTCCTGCATCTTGCGCCGCGTCAGCGCGTCGAGCGCCGCGAACGGCTCGTCCATCAGCAGGACGTCGGGCTCCATCGCCATGCCGCGCGCGATCGCGACCCGCTGCTTCATGCCCCCGGACAGCGTGTGCGGATAGTTGTCGGCGAACGCCGTCAGGTTCACCTTCGCGATGTACTCCATCGCCTTCTCGAGCGCCTGCCGGCGCGGAAGACGGCCGCTCGCGCGGAGCGGGAACATCACGTTCTCCTTGACCGTGCGCCACGGCAATAGCTGGTCGAACTCCTGGAACACCATCATCCGGTCGGGGCCCGGCCGCGTGACCGCTTCGCCCTTGAGCCGGATCTCGCCTTCGACCGGCTTCATGTACCCGCCGACGGCCTTCAGCAGCGTCGACTTGCCGCAGCCCGACGGCCCGAGCAGGATGAAGCGGTCCGAGCGGAAGACGTCGAAGTCGACGCGATACGTCGCGGTGACGAGATGGTCCTTCGTCTTGTATTGCAGCGTGACGCCGCGCACCGCGAGGAGCGGCGCAGTGGATGTCGTCATGGCGTCCACGCGAGCTTGTCGAGATCGACGTTGCCGCCGGTGACGATGATGCCGACCCGCAGGTTCGCGACGTCGAGCGCCCGCTCGAGGATGCACGCGAGCGGCACCGACGACGACGGCTCGACGACCTGCTTCATGCGCTCGAAGATCATCCGCATCGCGCGCAGGATACCAACTTCGCTGCACGTGCCGAACGCGTCGACATGCGCGCGCAGCGCGAACAGCGTCCGGGCCGACAGCGTCGTGCGCAGCCCGTCGGCGATCGTCGTCGTCGCCGGCAACGCCTCCAGTTTGCCGCTCGCATAGCTGCGTGCCGCGTCGTCGGCATTGGCCGGCTCGGCGGCAAGCACGCGGATGGCCGGGCGCATCGCCTTCGCGGCAATCGCGGTTCCCGACATCAAGCCACCACCGCCGCACGGCGCGACGACCGCATCGAGATCGGGAACCGCCTCGAGCAGCTCGAGCATCGCCGTCGCCTGCCCGGCGATCACGCGCGGATCGTCGAACGGATGGATCAGCGTCGCGCCCGTTTCCCGCATCACCGCGTCGCAGGCGATCTCGCGCGCGGTGACGTTCGGCTCGCACAGCCGCACCATCGCGCCGAAACGGCGCACGTTCGCCTGCTTGACCGCCGGCGCGTTCGCCGGCATCACGACCCACGCCGGAATGCCGCGCGCGCGCGCCGCGTAGGCGAGCGCTGCCCCGTGGTTGCCCGACGAATGCGTGACGACGCCGCGCCGCGCGCTTTTGTCGTCGAGCGCGAACACCGCGTTGCAGGCGCCGCGCGCCTTGAACGCGCCGACCTTCTGCAGGTGCTCGCACTTGAAGAACAGCGACGCGCCCGCCTCATCGTCGATCGCGCGGCACGTCATCACCGGCGTTCGATGAACGTACGGCGCGATCCTCGCGTGCGCTTCGCGGATCGCTCCGAGGTCCGGCAGCGAATGGCCCCCCCACGCTTGCTGCTCCGCAGCCAGGCTGCCCCCGAAGGGGGCGCAATTCGCGCCTCGGGCCGGCCCTTCGGCGCTCATGGTCAGCTGCCGGGCAGCTTCTGCGCGTTCGGAAAGTACATCTCCTTCCACGACGCGGGCTTCACCTTGATCGACCCGACCTTGTGCATGAAGTCGACGTACTTCATCGTGTTGTTCGGCGTCGTCGTGAACTTGACCTCGGGATCGTTCAGCATCTTCAGGATATCGTCGAGGCTGTCCTTGTCCTTCGAGACGCGCAGATACGTCTCCGCTGCCTTGCGCTTGTCGGCGTTGATCTGCGCCGTCGCGTCGTCGAGCGCGGCGACGAACGCGGCGTAGACCTTCGGATTTTCGTCGTGGAACTTCGACGTCGTCCAGACGACGTTGAACGTCGCCGGACCGCCGAGCACGTCGTACGAGCTCAGGACCTTGTGCATTCCCTTGTGCTCGAGCTCCTGGTACTGGAACGGCGGAGACGTCAGGTGCCCGGTGATCTCCGACTTGCCCGACAACAGCGCGGTTTCTCCGTCCGGATGCGACATCGAGACCGTCAGATGGTCGAGCTTGTGCTCCTGGCCCGGACCAAACGCCTTCTCGGCCGCCATCTGCAGCGTGACCGCCTGGATCGAAACCTTGACGGCAGGCAGCGCGATGCGGTCCTTGTCGGTGAAGTCCTTGATCGTCTTCACGTTCGGATTGTTCGTGACGAGGTAGAGCGGCATCGAGTTGATCGCGCCGACGGCCTTGACGTCGAGATTGCCCCGCGTCTTCGCCCACAGCGTCGTGAACGGCGCGACGCCACCCGACGCGAACTGCAGGTTGCCGGACAACAGCGCGTCGTTCATCACCGCGCCGCTCGCGAACGTCGACCAGTCGACCTTCAGGTCGATGCCGGCGGCCTTCGCGTGCTTCGCGACGAGCTTCTGGTCCTCCATGACCATCAGCGGCAGGTAGCTGATGCCGTACTGCCGCGACACGTGGATCTCGCTCACCTCGGCGTTCGCAGCCGGCAGCACCGAAAGCGACAATGCCGCCGCCGCGCACGTCAGGACCGACTTCGCCCGCAAGCGGACGCCCATCCTTGCTTGCATCCTCTCCTCCTGTGTCTTGTCGTCAATGTACCGTGAAACGTCTACGCGCTCTCGTAGAGGCGCGTCAGCACGAACTCGCGATGGCCGAGCGCTTCGGCGGCGGTCAGCCTTCCGTTCGCGGTGCGGAACATCATGTCGAGCAGCTTGTCGCCGGCCTGGTCCAGCGTGAGCTCGCGCTGCAGGAGGCCCGTCGTGTCGACGTCGATGTGCTCGCTCATCGTGCGCACCGTGCGCGGGTTCGCGCAAAGCTTGATCACCGGCAGGATCGGGTTGCCGATCACGTTGCCCTGTCCCGTCGGGAAGAAGTGCACGACGTAGCCGGCGGCTGCGCAGAGCGTGACCATCTCCGCGGCGGCCGACGAGCTGTCCATGAACCACAGTCCCGGATGCGTCGGCGCCTCCGCCTTGTCGAGGACGCCGTCGACGACGCACTTCTTGCCGATCTTCTGGATGTTGCCGAGCGCCTTCTCCTCGATCGTCGTGAGTCCGCCCGCGATGTTGCCTTTGGTCGGCTGCGAATCCGACAGGTCGTTCGTCTTGTGGCGCGCGATGACGTCCTGGTAGCGGTCGAACACGCGCATGAAGTCGGCGCGCACCTTGTCGTCGCGGCAGCGCGCGGCGACGATCTTCTCGCCGCCGGTCAGCTCGGTCGTCTCGCCGAAGACCAGCGTGCAGCCTGCCGCATAGAGCTTGTCGAACGCGTCGCCGACGGTCGGATTCGAGCCGCACCCCGATGTCGTGTCCGATTCGCCGCACTTCGTCGACACCCACAGGTCGGCCAGCCGGCACTCGGCGCGCACCTGCTCGCTCGCCCACTGCACGTATTCCTTCGCGACCTTCGACGCGCGCATGATCGTGTCGTGGTCGCCGTGCAGCTCGATGCCGAAGCCCTGCACCGGCTTGCCGGTGGCGGCGATGCCGTCGACGACGCGCTTGGTCCACTGCTCCTCGATGCCGATGACGACGACGGCCGCGACGTTCGGATTGCTGCCGGTGCCGATCAGCGTGCGGAAGTGCAGCTCGAGGTCCGCGCCGAACTGCAGGCGTCCGTACGGATGCGGGATCGCGAGCGTGCCTTTGATGTTGTTGGCGACGGCTTCGCAGGCCGCGTTCGACAGGTCGTCGACCGGCAGGATGATGACGTGGTTGCGCACGCCGACGCGGCCGTTCTCGCGCCGGTATCCCATGAAGGTTTTTTGCATGACGGAAGAATCCTTAGCGAACGCGCCGGGCGACGCTCAGCGCAATGAATGCCGGGGCTGGTTCAATTGACCATCGTGGGGCTGTGAGCGGTTGAGCGTCGCGCGCACCATCGCGCAACGTTCCAACCGCTTCCAGGCCCACGCCACCGGAAACGCCGACCGGTGGGACGAGGCACGGAGGCCCTTGCTCACCACCGCTTCGTCTTGATGTTGTGGACGTGGGCATGGTCGCCCTTGCGGATCGGCTGCACGACCTTGCCGATGTCGACGCCGTACTTGATCACGGTGTCGCCGACGCTCATGTCCTTCAGCGCCACCTTGTGGCCGATCGGAATGTCCTGCCGGCATTCGAGCTGGATCGTCCGATCCTCGTCGAGGATCAGTCCGGTCAGCGGCGTTCCGGCCTTGATGCCTTCGACGACGACGACCGCGACGCTGTCGTTCGGGTCATGCAGTACGCAGTGGATCACGGGATTTCCTGCCAGAGAATTGAGCGCCCGGCGGCGCGGAGCGGCGACGCACGAAGACCGCAGCGTGCTCGTTACACGCCGCCCTTTCGCCTCGGCGATCGAGCCGCGTCGCGCATGCGGATACCCGGATCGTAGTTGACGACCGCCGGTCAAGTCAACTAGATCATTTATATCATTTGCATAATTTTTGGGCAGCCGCTAGAGTGCGGGGGAAATGCGCGCGCATGGCCGCGAACGCCCTCCTCCCCGATCGGAGCGGACGACGATGAACGACTCGCACGCCCGCGAGGCGCCGCTCGACGTGCCGCTCTACAAGGACATCAAGCACCGTCTCACCGACGCGCTCACGCATGGCGAATGGAAGCCCGGCGAGGCAATCCCCGCCGAGCGCAGACTCTCCGAGCGCTACCGGATCAGCGTCGGGACCGTGCGCAAGGCCATCGACGAGCTCGTCGCCGAGAACATCCTGATCCGCCAGCAGGGACGCGGCACGTTCGTCGCGCGCCACAACCGCGAGCGCGAGCTGTTCCATTTCCTGCACGTCGTTCCGCAGCAGGGCGGCAAGCAATACCCGGACGTCGAGCTCGCGTCGTTCAACCGCGGCAAGGCTGACCGGCGCATCGCGGATGCGCTCGGCATCGCGCCCGGCGACGGCATCTATCGGATCCGCAATCTCCTTCGCCTGGACGGCGTGCCGGTTATCGTCGACGACATCGCGCTTTCCGCGCAGCGCTTCGCGGGCCTCACCGAGCGGCAGTTTCGCGAACGCCGGTCGACGATCTACAACCTCTACCAGGAAGCGTTCGGCATCTCGGTCGTCACGGCGCGCGAGCGCCTGCGCGCGGTGCCCGCCGATACGGCGAGCGCGGCGCTGCTCGACATCCCCGTCGCGTCGCCGCTGCTCGCGATCCGCCGCATCGCGTCGACGTATCGCGACCTGCCGGTCGAATATCGCGTGTCGCTCGTGAACACCCACGGACACGAGTACTGGGCCGAGATCGGCGGCTGACTCGAGTCGGGATTGCATGGCGCGCCGGATTCTCTTCGCCGTGCACGACTGGGGGCTCGGCCACGCGACGCGAAGCCTCGTCCTCATTCGCGCGCTCGTGCAGCGTGGAGACGCGGTGACGATCCTGATGGCCGAGAGCCCCGGGCTCGCGCTGTTGCGCGCAGAGCTCGGCGACGCCTGCGAGTTTTTTCCGTACGAGGACATTCCGAAGCCGTTCAGCCGTTATCCGGCCGTCTTCTACTTCCGGATGAGCTGCTCGGTCCCGCAGATCTGGCTGCGCTTCACGCTCGAGCAGCGGCTCACCGAGCGGCTCGTGCGCGAGCGGCGGCTCGACGCCGTCGTGTCGGACAGCCGGCTGGGCGTCTGGTCGCGCGAGGCGCCGAGCTACTGCATCTTTCACTCGTTGCGCCAGATCATTCCGGGACGGCCGCGACGCCTCGAGCGCACGGTCGAGCGTGCGCAGCGCTACGCGCTTCGCGGCTATCGCGCGATCCTCGTGCCCGACGCCGAAGGCGACGGCGCGCTCGCCGGCGATCTCGCGCACGACCTCGACGTCGACTGGCACGGCAAGCTCGTCTACATCGGTCCTCTTTCCGAGCTGCGGCCGAACGGCGCGGCCGAGGACATCGACTACTTCTTCTCGATCTCCGGCGTCGAGCCGCACCATACGATGCTGGCCGAGCGCGTGCTGGCCGCGCTGCCCGCGCTTCGCGGACGCAGCGTCGTCGCGCTGGGCCGCCCCGGCTCGGCAGCCGACGTGCGAACGGTCGGCAACGCGACGATCCACGGCTATCTCGATCGCCGCGCGCAAGGCGAAATGCTCGCGAGGGCGCGCGTGATCGTCGGCCGCTCCGGCTACACGACGCTGATGGAGGCGGCCGGCTTCGGCAAGCGCGCGCTGTTCGTGCCGACGCCGGGCCAGAGCGAGCAGGAATACCTCGCGAAGTTCCATTGCGAGCGCGGCCGCGTCTTCAGCACCGTGCAGTCGGCGCTCGACATCGCGTGCGATCTCGCACGCGCCGAAGCGGCAAGCGGCCTGCCGCGGCTTCGCACCGATACCGCGGTCCCGCGGTTTCTCGACCTCGTGCGCTGACGATTCACGCGCGCCGCCACAAGAGCGCGACAACCGGCAGATTGCATACCCACATCGCGCCGGTCCAGACGACGCGAAACGCAAGCATCAGCGTAAGGCCTTCCGCATAGGAAATCCCGAATGCCGCCTGCGCCGCGCTCATGCCGAGCACCTCGACGGTGCCGATCTGGCTGATGAGGCCACCGGTCAGGAACACGACGGCGAGCGCGAACGCGTACGTCGTCGCCGCCATCAGGAAACCGAAGCGATCGAGCCCCACGTGCTGTCCGACGAGCATGAACGCGAGCGCCAGCGCACCGAGGTAGACGGTGGCGATCGCGGCGTTGCCGGCAAGCACGTGCAGATGCGACAGCCGCTTCAACCCGGACAGCAGATCGATCAGCGCAACCAGCGCACGGTGCACGAGGCGGCGCGCCCGGATCCGCTCGCTCCAGTCCCGGAGCGCCGATTCGAAGTGCACGACGATCGCCATCAACGCGCACAGACCGACGACCGCGACGACGGCTCCGGGCCGCGCCGCGGGCCAGCCGCGAATGCCGACGACGGCGAGAAACAGCAGCACGACGACGATCTCGACGAGCAGCATGACGACCGTCGCCGCGGCGCTTTCGGCGAAATTCGCGCGTCCGGTGCGCGCGAGCACCCAGTTCTGCGAGAACAGGCCGAACGGCAGCGTCAGCGCGAGCTCGCCGACGGCGAACGCGAGACCGAGCCTGCGAACGTCGGCGCGAATGCCGAGGTTTCGCAGCAGCAGGTGAAGCTGCCACGCCTTCAGCGCCAGGTAGACGAGCGCGCAGGCGAGCGATACCGCGAACACGGAAAGCGGCAGCGCGCGAATCGCGCCGAGCGCGCGTCCCGGGTCGCCGAGCCGCAGCGCGAGGAAGAAGAGCCCGCCCGCGAGCAGCACCGGCGCGACGACGGTCGCCGCCTTGGCGACTCTCACGGAGCAAGCTTGCCGGCTAGCGCCGAATCGAGCGTTGCGAGATCGTCGAGTGCGTTGTGCAGGTACGGCACGACGGCCGCCGGCGTTCCCCACGCGGGCTGCACGTCGGCGGACCAGCGGTTGCGCCAGGCGCCGCCCGCCTGCGCGATGACCGAGCGGCGCTCGAGCCAGGACAGCCGTTCGCGCGCGAGCGTGACCGGCGACGCCTGCTGCAGCAGCGGATCCAGCGTCAGCCCTGCCTGCCGTATCGCCTGGCCCGCGTGGACGAGCCAGCGCGCGAACGTGCGCGTCGTGAACTCGCGCGGACCGACGGCGATGAAGCGGCTCGCGAGATGACTGCACGTGACGGCGGACAGGCGGAGGATCTCGACGCGCAGCCGCGCGTCGAAGTCGCGCCGGCACGCCGCGTCGATCGCCGGCAGCGTCTGCCCGACTCCAACGACGGCGCGCACGCGGCCGCTGCAGAGCGCATCGTACGAGAGCGCGACCGGGAGCACCGGCGGCGGCTGCACGCAGCGCCGATACACTTGCCAGGCGCCCGCGCGCAAGGCGCCGAAGCGGCCGCTCCGCGACGTGACGCCCTCGGGCGCGAGATAAACGACGCGACCCGTCGAGATCAGCTCGACCAGGCGCCCGATCTGTCCGGCGATCGTCGCGCGAAACGCGGGATCGAGCGTGCGCAGCGCCTCGATGCGAAGGCGTCGCAATCCCCAGTGCGCAAGCCGCAGGCGCCCGAGCGCGTCAGGCTCGATCGCGTCGACGCGTTCGGGCAGCGTCCCGAGGACCGACGCGAGCTCGCGCTGACCGCGCGCGGAGAAGAGGTGCCGCGGATCGGCGTCGCCAAAACCCGCGCTCCTCAGCGCCACGACGGTTTCCCCGAGCGTGAATTCGCGGATGCGGCGGATCGGCTGCACGCGCAGGATCTTGAACAAGCCTTCGAGCGGCACGCGTCCGAGCAGCCAGGTGATCGGCCGCGGCCACGTCGACAGCAGGTCGCTCACGAAGCCGCGCCGGAACAGGTCTTCGCGCGCCGCGCAGAACGGCAGGGGGTTCAGGATCCGCAAGCCCCGCCGGCGGCAGAGGGCCGCGGTCAGGACGGGGACGTCGCAGTCGCGCAGGTGGTTCGAAACGACGAGCGTGCCGGGCTCGAGCCGGAAGTCGGGCGGAATGAGCTCCGCGTTGCGGACGACCGCGCGCACCGCGAGATCGAAGCAGAACGCGGTGAGCCAAGTGAACGGCGGATGCGGATCGAGCTCGGCGTCGGACAGCCAGTCGAATGACATGGATCGGTCAGGCGGTCGGACCGTGCACGGCAGCCGTGGTCTTGTTGGTTGCGCGCGTGCGCGCGGTGCCTCGCATCCGGGCTTGGACGGCGAGACTTCGGGGGACATGTGTGGGACCCTGTCCCCGGGCAAAAAATCCGCAAACCCGCCGCTACCAGAACTCGAACGACGACTGCAGGACCGGCGCGAAGCTGCGCCGATGCGCGGGACACGGTCCGTGCAGGTCGAGCGCCGCGAGATGCTCGGGCGTCCCGTAGCCCTTGTGCCGCGCGAAACCATACAGCGGGTACTGGCGGTCGAGCTCGACGAGCATCGCGTCGCGTGTCGTCTTCGCGATGATCGACGCGGCCGAGATCGCGGGGATGTCCCGATCGCCCTTGACGATCGCATACGCCGGGCACGCGAGCTCGGGGCAGTGATCGCCGTCGATCAGCGCTTCGATCGGCGCCACGGCGAGCGCCTCGACCGCACGCCGCATCGCGAGCAGCGTCGCGCGGAGGATGTTGAGCGCGTCGATCTCGCCGACGTCGCTCGCGGCGGCCGCCCACGCGATCGCCTTCGCGCGAATCTCGACGGCCACGCGATCGCGCGCCTCGGGCGTCATCAGCTTCGAATCGCGAAGCCCCCGGATCTTGCGCTTGGGGTCGAGGATCACGGCGGCGGCGACGACCGGTCCTGCGAGGGGTCCGCGTCCCGCTTCGTCGATGCCGGCGACGAGCATCGTCAGCGCCCCTTCAGTCGCGCAGGGCCGCCCAAAGCGACTGATCCGCCTCCGCGGGGGCCAGCGAGCGTCCGGAGACGTTTCATCGCGCGCCGCGTGCGGCCAGCGCGCGATCGAGCTCCGCGAGCACCGCGTCGGCCGCGAGCGCGCCGGTGTCGACGGCGAGCGCATCGCTCATGCGTCCGAACAGCGTCTCGATGCGCCTGCGCGTCACGGTATCGTCGAACAGGTTCAATGCGGCCTGCGCAAGATTGCCCGCAGTCGCGTCGTCCTGCAAGAGCTCCGGCACGACGAAGCGGCCGGCGAGAACGTTCGGAAGCCCGACCCACGGCAGGAGCAGCTTGCGCCGGACGATGCGCGCCGTGAGCGCGCTCACGCGATAGAAGATCACGTGCGGGCAGCGCGCAAGCGCGGCCTCGAGCGTCGCCGTACCGGACGCGACCAGCGCGACGTCGGCGGCGCGCAGCGCGTCGCCGGCGTGGCCGTAAAGCACGGTGAGCGGCAGCGCGTCGAAGCCGCCACGATGCTGCGCCTCGAGAAACGCGTCGCGCGTCGTGCGCGAGACGAGCGGCACGACGAAGCGTGCATCGGCGCGCGCATCGAGGATGCGCGCGGCCGCGTCGAGCACGAGACCCGCGTGCATCTCGATCTCGGACAGCCGGCTGCCGGGCAGCAGCGCGAAGAGCGGCGTCGCGCCCCTGAGCTGCAACGTCTCGCGCGCGGCGCGGCGCGTGCCCGGACCCGCCGCGTCCTTTGCCAGCGGATGCCCGACATAGGTGACCGGGATGCCGGCTTCCTCGTAGAGCGGCGGCTCGAACGGGAAGAGCGCGAGCATCCGGTCGACCGAGCGGCCGATCGTCTGCAGGCGCTCGCGGCGCCAGGCCCAGACCGACGGGCTCACGAAATGCACGGTGCGCACGCGCCGGCGCTTGAGCCGCCGCTCGAGGCCGAGGTTGAAATCGGGCGCGTCGACGCCGACGAAAACCGGCACGCGCTCGCGAACGAGGCGCCGCATCACCTGGCGGCGGAGCGCCAGCAGCGACGGCAGATGCGCGATCACTTCCGAGAATCCGCGCACGGCGAGGCGCTCGAGCGGCGCGAACGGCTCGCAACCGGCGGCCTGCATGCGCGGTCCCGCGATGCCGGCGAAGCGAACGGCCGGCCGCTGCCTTCGCACCGCGTCGATCAGCGTCGCGGCGAGCGCGTCGCCCGACGCCTCGCCCGCCACGATGCCGATCGTGACAGCCGACATCAGCGAACGATGCCGCGGCGGCTTTCGGACAGGAACGTGACGAGCGGCGCGACGAGCGGTTGCCTAGTCGCCTCCTCCGCGAGCGCGTCGCGCGCCGCGTCGAGCGACAGGTTCGCGCGGTAGAGCGTCCGGTACGCACGGCGAACGATCGCGATGTCGTCGGCGGAAAAGCCGCGCCTGCGCAGCCCCTCGTTGTTCGTCCCCGCCGGCTTTGCCGGATAGCCCTGCACCGTGACGTACGGCGGCACGTCCTGCAGCACGATCGCGCCGGCGGCGAGCATCGCATGCGCGCCGATCCGGCAGAACTGGTGCACGCCCGCGTACGCGCCAAGCACGGCGAAATCGCCGATCGTCACGTGACCGGCGATCTGCGCGTTGTTCGAGAACGTCGTGCAGTCGCCGACGACGCAGTCGTGCGCGACGTGCGTGTACGCGAGGAACAAGTTGCCGTTGCCGATCGTCGTCGTCCCGCGATCCTGCGCGGTGCCGGCGTGGATCGACACGAACTCGCGCACCACGTTGTCGTCGCCGAGCGTCGTCGACGTCGGCTCGCCGCCGTACTTGCGATCCTGCGGAATGTCGCCGACGGAGGCGAACTGGAAGATCCGGTTGCGCGCGCCGATCGTCGTGCGGCCGGTGACGACGGCGTGCGGGCCGATCCGCGTGCCGGGTCCGATCGCGACGTCGCCGCCGACGATCGAGAACGCGCCGATCGACACGTCGTCGGCGATCCGCGCGCCGGGATCGACGAGCGCGGTCGGGTGGATCTGCGGCACGTTGTCGTTCTCGCGCGCTTGCGAAGACGCTTCGCTACACCGGCATCGGCGGCGTCGGCGGCACGTCGCGAATCGCCGCGAGCAGCTTCGCCTCGCAGACGAGGCCTTCGCCGACGGTCGCCTTCGTGCGAAAGCGGCCGATTCCGCGCACGGCGCGCTCGAGATACGCCTCGAGCAGCAGCGTGTCGCCGGGCACGACCTGGCGCTTGAACCGCGCTTCGTCGATGCCGGCGAAAAGGACGAGCTGCGTGCCGTCGCGGCGCGCGACGTCGGAGAGCATCGTGAGGAGGCCCGCAACCTGCGCCATCGCCTCGATCACGAGCACCCCCGGCATCACCGGATACGCGGGAAAGTGACCCTGGAAGAACGGCTCGTTGATCGTGACGTTCTTGACCGCGCGCACGAAGTTGCCGGCTTCCCAGTCGAGGACTCGATCGACGAGCAGCATCGGATAGCGATGCGGCAAGAGCCGACGGATGATGCCGATGTCGAGTTCAGCCATTGCCCTCCCCCCGCGTTGGCTTGTTGTCGTTGCCCGCCCGCTGCGCCGCCTCGAGCCGCTCGACGCGTTCCGCGAGCTCGCGCAGCCGCCGGAACTGCGATGCGACCCGCTTCCAGTCGCGGTGCGGCAGCGCGGGAAACGCGCCAGTGTATATCCCCGGTTCGCGGATCGAATCGTAGACCTGGGTCGCCGCGGAGATCACGGTGCCGTCGGCGATCTCGAGGTGACCGCCGATCATCGCCGCGCCGCCGATGCGGCAGTGCGCGCCGATGCGGGTCGACCCCGCGATGCCGACGCAGCCGGCGATCGCCGTGTGCGCGCCGATCACGCAGTTGTGGGCGATCTGGATCTGGTTGTCGAGCTTGACGCCTTCCTCGATCACCGTGTCGTCGATCGCGCCGCGGTCGATCGTCGTGTTCGCGCCGATCTCGACGTCGTCGCCGATCACGACGCGGCCGAGCTGCGGGATCTTGCGCCAGCGGCCCGCGTCGTCGGCGAGGCCGAAGCCGTCGGCGCCGATCACCGCGCCGCCGTGGACGAGCGTGCGCGCGCCGACGATGCAGCGTGCGTAGATCGTGACGTGCGCATCGAGCACCGCGTCGTCGCCGATCGCCACGTCTTCCCCGACGACGCAGAGCGCGCCGACGACGGCACGCTCGCCGACCTGCGCGTGCGCGCCGACGACGGCGTAGGCGCCGATGCTCGACGTCGCCGCGATCCGCGCGCTCGCGTCGACACGCGCCGTCGGATCGATGCCGGCTGCGCGCGCGGGTTCCGGATGCAGGAGCGCCGCGACGCGGGCGTAGACCGCATAGGGATTCGCGGAGACGAGCTTCGGCAACGACGTCGCGGCCGCCGCCGCAGGGTCGACGATCACCGCCGCGGCGCGGGTCGCTGCAAGCCGCGCGCGGTAGCGGGGATTGGCGAGGAATG
>Ga0310810_10002025_pt1 | contig 21557 bp, 12 predicted proteins | sample NCmetagenome_FD_207641 | JGI IMG/M metagenome (GOLD analysis project Ga0310810, IMG submission 207641) | Soil microbial communities from experimental microcosm in Duke University, North Carolina, United States - NC | ecosystem: Engineered > Artificial ecosystem > Soil microcosm > Unclassified ... | reverse complement strand
GTATCCCTTGACATAGATGAGGGTGAAGAAGAATGCCGTAATGAACGCGGAGACGATATGGATCCACGTCTTTTGTTCAGACTCCGGACGCATCATGTTCGCCATCTCCGCCGACCGGTACGTATCTCCGAGAAGGACGACATGAATGAGGATGTTCGTCACGCAGAGCCCGATTGCGACGATGATAAAGCCGACCCAAAATTTTTTATTCATACTTTCTCCACTGAAAGTGAATAAATCGTGAATTGTCCCACAAATTCGGGTACATCGTACGAAACAATAGTGTGAAAGTCAACTGCGGTGAATACACGGCAAATCCAAAGGAAATCTGCCGAAAATTTCCTTATCTTGCCGACAGCGTGTGCACATGAATGAGATTTCCAAAAAGGGTTGGATTCGGAAGATCGCCGTCGCGGGTGCGTTCTGTCTTTTTGTTCTGGTGATCTATCTGGGGATGAGATCAACTCCGGGCCGGCTCTCTGATTTTACCGGCTACTACACTGCCTCTTCGATCTTGGCGCATCGAACTTCGATTCCCGACATGTACCGGGACGAACTCTTCACAGACCAGGTCCGGAAGCTCGGGCTTCGGGACACCGGGATGGTCATGTATGTCAATCCACCTCCCGTATCGCTCATCATGGTGCCGCTTGTAGGGTTGGATCCTGAGAAGGCGAAGCTTGTCTGGAATAGTCTTTCCGTATGTATTGCGCTCTTGATCTACCTTCTGTACACCCGCTGGTCCGGTCTATCGGATCTCTTCTGGCACAAGCTGTTACTGTTTGGCTTGCTTGTCTGCACGCTGCCGTTCCTGCGGAATTTGCAGCGAGGCCAGGTCTACATCCTCATGCTGCTGTTCGTGCTGATGTTGTGGCGCGGTATACTAACGCGCAACGATTTGCTGACAGGTATTTCACTCGCGCTGCTTCTTTTATTGAAGTATTTCGGATGGATGTTTATCATATTCCTGGCAATTGAACGCAGGTGGAGGGCCGTTGCCATCGCCGTACTTGTTTTTTTTCTGGGATCTGCAGCGACGCTGTATGTCGTCGGTGGGGAAACGTACGCTGCACACGTTCAGCGGTTGTTCTCTTCGTTTGCTTCCTATGACGCTGCGATTACCGGACTGCCGAACGTAGCCGCATTTTTCGGGAAGTTTCTTGTTTATCATTCTCAGTGGAATACGGGGGTTCTTGTTGACTCACCGGGGCTCGCCACGGCGTTGACATTGATGAGCCTTCTCGCGATGCTGGTTGTGACGCTCAGAAAACGTCAGGTTGAAGGAGAGCCGCCCGGGCGAACATTTTTTGGCTTATTGGTGCTCGGAGTATTGTTCACTCCGATGGCAGCGGAGCACCACTTTATCCTGCTTGTGCTGCCGCTCTTTTTTCTGCTTGAACATTTTTTTGCGACGGGGGAAATTCATTTCATCACTCTTGCCCTACCAGGGATTCTGGTATATTCGATACTCGGCTGGTATGATGTCGGGGGAGCGCCGCTCATTGCATTTGTGCGGCTGTTTGGAAGCGTAGCGCTTTGGGTACTGCTCGTGAGGCGTGGGGTTCAGGAAGGAACTAGTTCAGGCGTAGTAATCGGTCCTTCTATTGATAAATAAGTCGTTATACTCGTTGATCTTTTTGCTCGACGCCGAATTGAGATCCGCTTCGCAGACGGCAATCCCCTCTTCGGCTTCACCCATTCGGTGAAGGATTTCCCCTTTGTGCGACACGACCTCACTCTTGCCGATGTACCGCAGCTTCAGGCCTCCTCGATCTTCTTCGCCGATTCGGTTTGCTGTCGCCGCAAAGACGCGGTTCTCCAGGCATCTCGTTACCATCGCGTCAGGACAGTAGGGCATGACAAGGTTTGATGGGTGAGCTATGAGCTGAGCTCCTTTCAGCGCAAGAGTCCGTGCAGCCTCGGGAAACATCCAGTCAAAACAAATCATCATTCCGAGTCTTCCAAACGGAAGATCGAACACGGGAAGCCCGAGATCACCGGGTGTAAAGAACAGTGTTTCGCGATAGAAGAGATGGATCTTTCTATAAATGCCGATCAGTCCGGAGGGGCCGAGCAGGGCGGAGGAGTTGTAGAAGTTGCCAGCGTTCTCCGCGAAGCCGTAGACGATGTGGCAGCGATGTTCACTCGCGAATTCAGCGAATGAACGCATCGTTGGTCCGTCGGTTTCTTCTGCGAGGGCACGGACTTCGTTTTCATCGACGAAATTATATCCAGTATTACAGAGTTCCGGCAGCACATACAGGTCGGCCGGCGACCCGGACATGAGCTCAATTGCCCGCTTTATGTTGGACGTATTTTCGCCGAATTTCGGGTGTGTTTGGACTACGGAAATCTTCATAACCCCATAATACGACATATTTTAGGCAGTTTCAAGAAAATTCACACAAACTCTTGATAATTATAGGAAAGCTCTCTATATTAAACGTAACAAATAACAGTACACCGTTGTTGTCCCAAAAGAATGGCAGTGCAACGCCAAAAATTTTCCGCGTGTCACCACGCTTTTCCTGAGGGATCGCTTGCGATACACCCTGCTGATGCACAACCCCAATCGTGGTATGAGTCACCAGCAACAGATGATCGAAAGATGGTCGGCGTACACCTTACCCACGGTTAGTCGGGTTAACTTTATATAAGGAGTAATACATGGAACAAGGTACAGTGAAATGGTTCAACGGAGCCAAAGGTTATGGCTTCATTTCCCGTTCACAGGGTGAAGATGTGTTCGTTCACTTCAAATCGATCACGATGGACGGCTACAAGACCCTCAACGAGGGCGATAAGGTCGAATTCGAAGTCGAGAACGGCCCCAAAGGGTTGCAAGCGTTGAACGTAAAAAAGATATAATCCCTTCTTCGTTGTAATCAAAATCCCGTCTCGGGTCTCCTGAGACGGGATTCTTATTTTTGGGGAGGATGCGCGGCGAGCTTGTTTCACCGCATGAGTTTCATCATCGCCAGAAAAATCCTCTCATTCTTCTGTCCTCCCGAAACTTTTCCAACGCGTCAAAATCAAGATCAACAACTGATACGCCGTCAACAACCGGACGAAAAAAATCCTCAGAATTGAGCTCCGCCGGATTCGCAAAGCCACCGACGCCGCACGTCCTGTGCTTCGGGAGTTTGGACTCTTCGCTCCAGTCACTGATGCCGACGTAGACACCAAATTCATACGCACGGCTGATGGCAAGATGATGCCAGAGCGAGCGTGAGTATTCGGGATCGGATTTTCTGCTGACGGAAAGGGAGGGGATGAGCAGAACGTCGGGCAGTTGAGTTGTTCGATGAAGTATATCCGAGTACCAGAAATCCGCGCAGATAAGGATGAGGAAGTTCTTCCCATTGATCCTGAGCTCCCCCACGTGGTCGCCCGGAACGACATGTTGCTGTTCATTAAAGTAGGGGCGAAGCTTGGTGTAGTTGCCGATCTCGTTCCCGTTCTTATCGACGACATTGCCGATGTTGATTCGCTTTCCGTCGATGTTCCGGTGATGCGACCCTCCGACGATCGTGCAGCCTGCCAGCCTGGCAAGGCTCCTCAAAAAGTTCTTGTAGATTTCCTCATTGTCGTCGAACGTAAAATGCTCGGGCAGGAGGATAATGTCATCAGCCGAAACACCGGGTGCAGCCTGCTCAATGAGGGAAGAAATAGCCTTGAGATTTCCCGTCGAGTCGAATACCGCGAGCTTCGGCTGAAGAAGAATAAGCTTCATTTATGGAAGGCGCGGAGCTTCGCGCGGTTTCAATATCACGGCCGGTACCTCCAGGGTCTTGACCAACGCGTTGAAGGTCGCGAGGTCGGCGTCGGTAATAGTCCGGTACAGGGAGAGCTGTCTATCCAGAGCAGCCGAGAGTTCGTTGTAAACATCATAGGTCTGCTTCGTCGGCTTTGTATCCGCGCTGGAGATCACGCCCGTAAGCCCGGCAATCTTGTCATTCAGCTTTATCGGATAGTTCAGCGCATCCTGGCCGCTCTTAATTTTTACCTGGATAATCTCTTCTTCGATCTTCTTGAGCTTATCGTTGAGTTTCTTCGCCGCGGAAGTAATCGTGTCCTTCTGTGGCAGCTTTTCCAGCCGTTTGACAAGATCGTCAGTTTGCTTCCTGATATCGCGGATCGCGTTGACAGCCTCATGCGCTTCGGATACTTTGTCGCGAACCTTGATCAGGAAATCGAACTGTTCTTTAAAGTCCGCGTCCGAAGTCTGGAGGCGCGGATCTTTTGATATCACGAACGGCTGTGTCCATTCCTTTTCGCCGACCTTCAGACGCACCGTATATTTTCCGGGAGCCGCAAGCGGGCCTGTCGTGGTTCCGCTCCACATGATCGCTCCGGGGACTTTTGTCGCATCAGCATACCGCATGTTCCAGACGAACCGGTTCATTCCCGTGTCCGCGGCAGCTTTTGGCTCGTCATCGCCGCTTCCGCCCTGGTCTCCTTCTGCTTTTTTGTCCTCGCGTTTACCCAGGAACGACTTGATGAGCGTATTGTTCTGGTCAAGAAATTCAAGCTTAAGCGTGTCTTTGTCCCGCGGCTTGTGGCGCAGGAAGTAGTTCACGACAACGCCGCCGACGGGATTTTTCCCCAGCGCAAGTCCCGCGCGCTCAAATGTACCGCCGCCCATTCTGTACGTATCGCGCGGCGGATAGAGAATAACATCCGACTTCGCAAGCTGATCGTTCAGCTGATAGAGAGGGGTAAGATTGTCCAGTACCCAGAATGCCCGCCCGTGCGTGGCGGCCACAAGATCCTTCTCGCGCGCCTGAATTGCCAGATCGTGGACTGGTGTCACCGGCAAATTGAGCTGCAGCGGCTGCCATCTCTCGCCGTCATTGAAAGAGACATAAATTCCGCGTTCTGTCCCCGCGTACAGAAGGCCTTTGCGGTTAGGATCTTCGCGTACGACGTGGGCAAATTCATTGTCGGGAATTCCCCTGGTGATCTTCTTCCATGACGCTCCGTAATCTGTTGTCTTATAGATGTATGGCCGGAAGTCGTCAAGTTTGTATCTGTTCGCGGCCACGTAGGCGGTCCCTGCGTCATGCGGCGAAGCATCGAGGATGCTGATCATCGACCAGGAGGGAAGGTCGCGCGGAGTTACGTTCTTCCACGTCTTCCCGTCGTCCTGCGAAACATTCACAAGCCCGTCATCGGAGCCTGTCCAAAGAACGCCTTTTTTCACCGGAGACTCCGAGAAGGCGAAGATCGTACAATAATATTCGACGCTCGTATTGTCCTGCGTGATCGGCCCGCCGGAAGAGCCGAGCTTTGAAGAATCGTTGCGGGTCAGATCGGGACTGATGATATCCCAGCTCATGCCCTCGTTGGTACTCTTGAACACGACATTTGCGGTAACGTAAAGAGCATTCGGATCGTGGTGTGACACGACGATCGGATATGTCCATTGAAAACGGTACCGGGCATGTTTCGCCCCGGCTCCCATCGGATTATCGGGCCAGGGGGAGACGTCCTGTTCCTGGTCTGTCCGGATGTCGTAGCGGGTCAGGAATCCGTCGTAGCTGCCTGCGTAGATAATATTCGCGTCCTTCGTGCCGGGGGCGATGTAACCGCTTTCCCCGCCGCCCACGCTCATCCAGTCGGGCCGGTCGATGCCGAACCCGGTCGTACGGCTTTTGATGCGGATCGTGCTGTTGTCCTGCTGTGCGCCGTAAATGTTGTAGGGAAATTCGTTATCGAGGACCACGTGATAAAACTGAGCGGTCGGCATGTCCTCTTCCGACCATGTCTGCCCGCCGTTATAGGTAACATTTGCGCCGCCGTCGTTTCCCTCGATCATGCGCTGGGGGTCGTTCGGATCGATCCACAGATCATGGTTGTCGCCGTGCGGGACAGAAATGTTCGTGAGCGATTTCCCGCCGTCTGCCGATTTGAAGAACTGGACATTCAAAATATAGACCCCGTCGGGATTTTTTGGATCTGCATAGATGTGCGAGTAGTACCAGGCGCGCTGACGGATGCGGCGGTCGTCGGTAATTTTCGACCATGTCAGTCCCCCGTTATCCGACCGGAACAACCCGCCGTCATCGGCCTCGATGCTTGCCCAGAGGCGATCGGGCTTTGCCGGAGAAACGGCGATGCCGATTTTGCCCTTCACGCTCTTTGGCAATCCCTCGTTTGCGGAAATGTCCTTCCAGGTGTCTCCGCCGTCGACTGACTTCCACAAACCGCTCCCTTTGCCGCCGCTCGACATACTCCAGGGATTGCGGTATGCCTGCCAGAGTCCGGCATAAATGATCCGTGGATTGGTCGGATCGAGTGCGATATCGACGGCGCCCGTGCTGTCATTCTTGAACAAAATATTCTGCCAAGTTTTTCCGCCGTCGCGCGACCGGTAAACGCCGCGTTCCTTGTTTGCGCCGAACGCGTGACCGAATGCTGCGACGTACACGAGGTTCTCATCCCGCGGATGAACACGGATCTTGCTGATCGTTTGAGCCTCTTTCAGGCCGACGAACTTCCAGCTCTTTCCCGCATCTTCGGATTTGTAGACTCCTTCGCCGGGCATCGCGTTTCCACGGATGCAGGATTCTCCGGTTCCGGCATAGACGACGTTCGGATCAGATTCTGCGACGGCGAGCGCGCCGACAATGCCGGTCTTCAGATGTCCGTCGGAGACATTCAGCCACGTCTTGCCCCCGTCGTCGGTTTTCCATACGCCCCCGCCTGTGGCACCCATGTAGAACGTGTAGGGCTGATTCTTGTGCCCTGCGACAGCCACCGATCTGCCGCCCCGGAAGGGGCCGATTTCGCGCCACTGCATCTTATTATAGAGCAGGGTGTCGTATGTGAGTTGAGCGCGGAGAGGTGTGCTGAGGGCCGTGAAAAGTGAAATGAGAAAAACGAGCAACGAGCGGCGGGGTAAAAAACCTGTGAAAGAACAGAACGGCATGATAGGATCCTTATGAGTTGGGGAATGTGAAAAATATAGCAAAGATTTAGGAAAAAGCGAATTAAACGGTCCCTTTTGCAGGGCGATAACGGGGAAACAAACCCTTCTTCAGAGCAACAAGTACCCAGTTTTCTGTTGACAATAAGGGGGAAATCAAGTAAATTAATTCACCATACCTGATTAGTAAATCTCTAATCTCCCTTTTCACGATTCAACATTTAGGAATTTTGCAATGAAAAGTCTTTTGTTCTTGGTCGCGTTGCTGTTAGTCGCGGGACTTTCGAGTTACGCTGTCGCACAGAGCGAAGCTGAAGCTCTCGTTACAGCGTCTGTTGAGAACGCGTTAGCGCTCGTCAACATCGACGGAGATTGGGGCGTCATGTCGCCCGGTATCACCTATACCATCACCCCCGGCGGATTCAAAGAGCCCCCCGGACCGGGTGAGGGCGCAGGGATCGTCGTCGGGCCGGTTGGCTTCGAAGTCGACGGCAATGCGGGTTCCGAAGTGCTTGTGACCCTGGTATTGCCTTCGCAATTGCAATCAGATGATGAAAACGGCGGTTTGCCCGCAAGCAACTGGACCTACGGTTGGACGTTTGAAGGCGAGTCATCCTCATCCTTCGCGGCGGCAGGCCCGGTGACCGGCGGCGGAGTAACAATGACGATCGGCGGCGGCGGGTTCGTTTCGTTGTATCTCGGCGCGACAGTGAATGTTCCTCTTACCGCGTTCGCAGGAGGTTACACAGGCCAGATCATCGGTTCAGCGACGTACACGGGCAACTAAGTTTAGTATTCCTAATCGCCTCCCCCGCTCATGCGGGGAGCAAGGCTTCTACTGAAAAGTGGGAGCCTTTTTGTTTTAACATCGGCAGTACGCCGCGAAGTTTACTTTCTCCTTTCTACTTTCTATATTGAGCTGAAATTTGCCCAATCCTTATCAATTGCCGGAGCCTCCATGACGTTTCGTCGGATTCTTACTTTCCTTCTTTTTGCAGTATTCCCAGTTTCTGCTTTTGCGCAAAAATCCGATCCATCTCTCTTCCAGAACCTCCGTTGGAGAATGATCGGTCCTCACCGCGCCGGCCGGACAGTTGGCGTGGCGGGAATTCCCACACAGCCAAATGTCTTTTATATCGGGGTGAACAATGGCGGCGTCTGGCGGACCAGCGACTACGGCCGCACATGGGTTCCCATTTTCGACGACCAGCCGACCGGATCTATCGGCGCGCTTGCAGTGGCTCCATCGAATCCCGATGTTATTTATGTCGGAAGCGGAGAAGGCCTCCATCGCCCGGATCTCTCCGTGGGAGACGGCGTTTTCAAATCAACCGACGCCGGCACAACGTGGACCTATTGCGGGCTGGCGGATGCACAGCAGATCGGTGCAGTGGTGGTCGACCCGCGAGACGCGAACAAAGTCTTCGTCGCTGTTCTCGGGCATCCGTATGGTGCCAATGAAATGCGCGGCGTGTTCCGTTCGACCGACGGGGGAAAAAGCTGGCAGAAAATATTATACAAAGACGAAAACACGGGTGCGATTGCGCTCACCATTGACCCGGTAAATCCCGACATCATCTATGCCGACTTGTGGTCGGACCGTCATGGCCCGTGGGAAAACGGCTCCTGGAGCGGGAAGACAAGCGGTCTGTTCAAATCGACCGACGGCGGGACGACATGGAAGCAGCTGACGGCAGGGCTTCCGACCGGCGATCAGGGATTGGGCCGGATAGGTATTACGATTTTTCCTGGTGATCCTTCGCGCATCTATGCCATTGTCGATGCCGGCGACCTCAGCGGTGTCTATCAATCCGACGACGCGGGCGAACATTGGACCCGGATCAACAAAGAAGACCGGGTCTTCGGCCGCGGCAGCGATTTCGCCGAAATCAAAGTCGACCCGAAAAATAAGAATATCGTGTATGTTGCAAACACCTGCTCCTATCGTTCGACCGACGGCGGAAAAAAGTTTGTTGCATTTAAAGGCGCCCCGGGAGGGGACGACTACCATACGATCTGGATCAATCCGCTTCACCCGGAAATCATGCTGTTCGCGACCGACCAGGGAGCGACAATCACGGTGAATGGCGGGCAGAGTTGGAGTTCCTGGTACAACCAGCCGACCGCCCAATTCTACCATGTAATTACCGACAACGAGTTTCCATACAACGTGTACGGCGGCCAACAGGAGAGCGGCTCTGTGGGGATTGCAAGCAGGGGAAATGATGGACACGTTACATTCCGCGAATGGCACCCTGTTGCAGCGGATGAGTACGCCTATATTGCCCCCGACCCGCTTCATCCGAACATCATTTTCGGCGGCAAGGCCTCCAGATACGATAAACTTACCGGACAGGTTCAGAACGTAGCCCCCGAAGCTCTCCGCACAGGTCAATACCGGTTTCTTCGCACTTCGCCGTTGATGTTCTCGCCGGCCAACCCTCATGCGCTGTATCTTGCATCGAACGTTTTGTTCAAGACTATGAATGGAGGAGATTCCTGGGATATCATCAGCCCCGACCTGACCCGCGAAAAGCCTGAAGTCCCCGCAAACATCGGAATTTTTACGACTCCGGAACTCGCAAACCAGGCGCGGCGCGGAGTCATTTATGCTCTCGCACTCTCACCGCTCGATGAAAAGATTATCTGGGCAGGTACGGATGACGGGCTTGTCCACGTATCGTGGGACGGAGGTGTACACTGGACGAATGTAACGTTTCCTGCGCTGACATCGTGGAGCAAGGTGGCGGGAATGGATGCAGGACATTTTGATTCCAAGACCGCATACATCGCTGTCAATAGGATTAAGCTCGACGACATGCGCCCGCATATTTACCGGACACACGACGGCGGTGTTACCTGGGATGAAATTGTCAAAGGGCTTCCTGAGAGCGGCCCGGTGAATATTGTGAGGGAAGACCCTACGAGAAAAGGGCTTCTCTTTGCGGGCACCGAGCGCGCAGTGTATGTTTCACTCAACGACGGTGCGAGCTGGCTGCCTCTCAGACTGAATATGCCGGCAACCTCCATCCGGGATCTCGTTATTCATAATTCCGATATCGCTGTCGGGACACACGGCCGGTCGTTCTGGATTTTGGACAATATCAGTTCGATCCGCCAGTTGGCACCGGATGGGAAACTCTCCAAGACGACATTGTTTTCACCCGACTCGGCATATGTTGTTCGGTGGAACATGAACACTGATACACCGTTGCCGCCGGAGGAACCCGCGGGCGAAAATCCCCCCGACGGGGCGATGATCGATTATTTCCTCGCGGACAACGCGAAACATGTATCGCTTGAGATCTCCGACGCGAAAGGAGGGATCGTGCGCACGTATGCAAGTGACGATCTGCCGGAAGCGATAGACACGAACAGCCTGAGCATTCCAACCTATTGGATTCGTCCGCAGCAAAAGCTTTCCGCAATGACGGGTGTACACCGGCTTGTGTGGGACCTGCATTATACCCCGCCGGATAGCATGCCCCGCTCGTTCCCGATTTCGGCGGTACTCCATAATACGGCGAGCCAGCCAAAGGGGCCGTGGGCGAATCCCGGGACATATACGGTAACACTGAACGCCGACGGTAAGAAATATTCACAACACATGACGGTAAAGATGGATCCGCGAGTCAACACGCCGGAAGGTATCCTGCAGTCGCGATTCGAACTTTCGATGGAATGTTATGCGGGGCTTGAGCGTCTTCGGAAAGCAACCGGCCAGGTGAAACAGCTGCGACGGCAGATAGAAAAAGCAAATAATAATTTGAAGGATTCAGTATTGGTTGACACCCTTTCATCGCTCAACAAACTGATGAACGCGCTCCTGGGGGATGGTGTACCTGCGGATATCGACGTCATGTACTTCAAGGCGGATGACCTGAAGAAAGACCGTGAGACCTTTGGCATGCTGCAGACCAGATTGCTTTACCTCATGACTGTTATTCAGAATGCCGAAGCAAAGCCGACGGTCTCGCAGACCAATTCAGTCAAAGAGCAGCAGAGAAAACTCGATGTCATGCTGACATGGTGGCGCACGTTCACGACCGAGGGTCTCGCGACAACAAACAAGCAGCTGAAGAAGGCGGGGAAGGATCCGTTGAAGGCGGGGTAGAACTGCGCCGGAGGAGCAAGTAGTACCCGATATAGAGCGTTACAATTTGTTACATCAAAGGCTGCCGTCTACTATGGCAGCCTTTTCTATTTAGGCGGTTAGCTTAGGACGGTTGGCCGGCGTTTTGCAGAACGCTCTCAATTGACTTTAATTCTTCTGCAGTAAATTCTAATTTATTCAACGCGCCAACGCAGTCATCGATCTGCTGAACACGGCTGGCGCCGATAAGCACCGATGTCACGGCCTTGTGCCGCAGAATCCACGCGACCGCCATTTGGGCCAAGCTCTGCCCTCGCTTCCGTGCAACATTTGTCAATTCTCTGATCTTCGTCAGCTTCTCATCTGATACTTCTTCGCGTTTCAGCCATCCATGCGGCTTCGCGGCGCGCGAGTCGTCGGGAATTCCATGCAGGTATCTGTCGGTGAGTAGCCCCTGTGCAAGGGGTGAGAACGGAATACATCCGACGCCTTCCTTCTCCAGCGTGCTCAGTAGACTCGGCTCGATCCACCGGTTAAACATATTGTACTTCGGTTGGTGAATCAGGCATGGTGTCCCAAGAGTTCGGAGAATGCTTGCTGCCTGCGCGGTTCGATCCGCGTCGTACGAAGAGATGCCAATGTATAATGCCTTACCGCTTCTCGCAATGTGGTCGAGCGCGGACATCGTTTCCTCGAGAGGGGTCTCCGTGTCGGGTCGATGATGATAAAAAATGTCGACATACTCTAGACCCATACGTCGCAAACTCTGATCCAGGCTTGCGACGAGGTACTTTCGCGATCCTCCGTCGCCGTATGGACCGTCCCACATGCGATAGCCTGCCTTCGTCGAGATAATAAGCTCGTCACGATGGTTTTCCAAATCCCGTTTGAGAATCTTCCCGAAGTTTTCTTCTGCTGAACCGGGAAGGGGGCCGTAATTATTGGCAAGATCGAAATGAGTGATGCCAAGATCGAATGCCCGAAGGATCATGGCCCGGGCAGTTTCGAACGAATCCACGGATCCGAAGTTGTGCCATAGTCCCAGTGAAATTGCAGGCAATTTTAAGCCGCTGCGTCCGCATGCACGATATATCATTTGAGAATATTGAAGTGCTGGCATAGTGTCTATCTATAATCTGGACATTTGCTCCATAACGTCTTTTAGGTCATTTACTCGTTGGAGCGGCAAATTGCTTTCTTGAATCCAGAATTTGGCATTCCCGTAAATAATCATAATTGATTATTAGGAGAAACAAAAATCAGCGTTAAACGTTGCTACTTCTCTTCCGTTACTAGAAGTAGTTTCACCCCATGATAGGGAATGTCTGCCTGATACTGCCCCTCAAATACGCCAATATCTTTCTGACGCCAGACATCCCGCACTTTAAATTTTCCCCTAAAGCCAAGGTCTGAAGCGTGGAGTGTCATCGTGGCCTTATCTTTCATTTCCCAGTTGAAATAATCTGACGGGGTGGTTCTCTCCCGATCGTCCACGAAAAACAACCCAACGGCCAAAGACCCGTCTTCGAGTTCCTTTGCCCATATCTGGGTGCCGTCGTTGTTGAGTACCCGGTGCGCTTGCCTGCCCAGGGGGTCCTGATTGATGGCAATGACTTCATCATTTGTCAGCAAGTTCAATGTAAATTCGTCGAGCTTACTTAAATCACATCCGATAAGTAGCGGCGCGGAAAGCAACGACCATAGACTGATATGCGTATACTGTTCGTCGGGAGTCAGGTGCGTTGGGTGCAGCTGAGGACCCCATCCGACAAGACCTACGACAAGCATATCGGGATCATTCCAGTGGCCCCGCCCGGCGTAGAGTTCATGCCCAGTTTGTTTGAATCCGATCGCCGACATGCTCGCCCATGTATCGGTGATATCCCCGGTTGTGCGCCAGCAATTTCCGCCGACCTCAGCACCCCACTCCCACACATTCCCCATGCCGTACTGACACAAGCTGTAGACGATGTCCCGGCGAACTGTATCAAGCGCCGTGCGCATGACGCTGTACGGTTTTTTCAGCTCCGGCAGGCTGCGATCTTTTGCAATTCCGTCGTATGAACACCAATCGTACTTCAGGTAATCGATGCCCCAATCGGCATACCTGCGGGCGTCCTGTGTTTCGTACTGATAGCTCGCCGTGAATCCTGCACAGGTTTTTGGTCCCGGCCCGGAATAAATGCCGAGCTTCAATCCTTTATTATGAACATATTCGCTCAACGCTTTCATGTCGGGAAATTTTTTGTTTGTATTGATCATCCCCGCGCCGTCCCGTGCCTCACCCTTGAGATTTTCTTCTTTTGCATCCGGTTTTGTTTCCCAGCAATCATCGATATTAATGTATGTCCATCCATGATCGGCTAACCCGGAGGCAACCATCGCGTCCGCGGAGACCCGGACCTTTTGATCATCGACAGCGCATGCCCAGCAGTTCCAGCTATTCCATCCCATCGGAGGCGTCAGGCAAATAGTATCGCCGACACTGATGCGTAGCCGCTGTTGTCCCTCTCCGCTCGCGTTCCTTGCTTTCAGGGTAACGTTGTACTCTCCACGTTGGTTCAGAACTCCAGTGATCCTCCCGGTCGGCGCATCCAACGTGAGTCCGGCAGGAAGTTTGTCGGCATCAAATGTCATGGGTCGTTTGCCTGTCGCGGCGACAGTATAGAGAAACGGGTTTCCCGGACGAACGCCAAAAATTTTTGCGCTGTTGATGTGAGGTGCATCTGAGGGACGGGGAGTGAGTATGTATGATGCTTTTGACTGTTTTGCAATCACGTCTCCGGCTGTTACTGTTCCGGTAAATTCTAACTTTGCATTGCACCAGTCGGCATGATCATAGTCGATGCCGTCATCCGTCCCAGTAACCAATAATCCCAGCTGTTCAACGCCTGCAATATCGAGGTCGATGACCTTTGCAGAGTCCGTGATATGCATGACTCCGCTTTCCCACAATATTTTTTTATCTCCCAACACATAAAAGGCGATGCTCGCTTTGGCATTGCCCGTCTCCTGATCGACGCCGACGGCCGCTGAAAATCTCTTTCCTTTGCTGTGAAGGTTCAGCAAGAAGGAACTGACGGCATGCGTCCCCACGCCGTGCTCGAACTTATGGCCGGCTATTGTCAGCGGGTTGCCGTCTACTGATTTTGCGGCCTCGGGAGTACCCCACCCGCACTCCATCGCGGAGAGGTCGAGCTCTTCAAGACGGAGAGATTGAGCATACGTCAGAGATGAAAAAAGAAATAAGAGGGTCAGGGAATATAGCAATTTCATGGTAGCTCCACTAAGTGATCTGTCGAAAAATCTGCTTGGTTCTTCCTAAGAATCTCTTGTAATCGACGAGACAAGAACTTCTCGCGAGAGCGACAAGTCCGTCACTCCGAGACATATATCAGCCGATGCTTCTTCTTCGCAAGCGGTCTAACATGACCGACGCCAGAAGAATCGCTCCGCTGGCAACATATTGATAAAAGGGTGGAATGTTCAGCAGGTTCATTGCGTTCTGCACGGTTCCCATGATGAGCACGCCGACAATGACTCCGCTCATTGATCCGACACCGCCGCTCAACGAGACTCCCCCCAGCACGCACGCGGAAATAACCTGCAGCTCCAGCCCCTGCGCCGTAGCCGGCTGGCCGCTCGTCATGCGTGAGGCGAGAATAACTCCTGCAAAGCCGGCGATCACTCCCTGGAGTGCAAAAATGGTCATCTTCACCCGCTTCACCGGAATACCGGCGAGCCGCGCGGCTTCCTTATTTCCTCCGACCGCGAGAGTATGCCTGCCAAAAATTGTCTTGTTGAGAAGAACACCGAAGACGAGGAAACAGAGGATCATAATCCATACGGGGGCAGGTATACTGAGAATCGTAGTAACTCCCAGAGAGAAAAATCCTTCTTCCCGAATGCCAATCGCTTTTCCGTCGGAAATAATGTACGCGAACCCGCGAACAATCTGCATTGTCGCGAGCGTTGAGATGAGGGCGTTAATACCGAGCGCGGCAATAACAAATCCGTTGATAATGCCGACGAGACCGCCGAGGACAATACCGGCGACAATGCCCATCATAACGCTGCCGGTAGCGTTAATTGTCACAGCCGCCAGGATTCCGGCGGCAGCAACGATAGAACCTACCGACAGATCGAAATCTCCTGCGGCAAGACAGAAGAGCATTGTCGATGCGATAATGCCGACCGTAGCCACGGATAACATCAACCCGTTCAGGTTCACCAGACTAAAGAAGTTGGGAACAAGCAGCGCTACAAGAATGAACAGTACGCCGAATACCGCGATCATTCCGGAATTTCTAAAAAGAGCCCGAAACATCGAAGACGGTTTTTCCTGATGGAGGGATGAATCGCTCATTACATCAATCCCTGTTCTTTCAACTTCGATTGAAAGGTATCCCGCGTGATCAAAATACCGGTCGTGTACGTTTCGAGCGGGGGTTCGACGTTATCTTTGACCCATCGATAGAGCATTTCGGAAGTTTCGAATCCGTGCCTGCGCGGGGTCAACAAGACCGAGGCGAAGAAGCCGGTAGGTTGAGCCTTCTGAAATTCGACGATACAATCCGTGCCGTTGATTCCGATACCGACAACGGATGATGCGGTGTAGCTGCGCCCTTCCATCGCCCGGACGGCTCCGAGCACGGCATTATCGTTGTTGCCGCAAATCAGCCAATGTTTGACATTTTGATGCTGCGTCAGCAGCGTATTGGCGGCGTCGAACGCGCCGGGAATGTCGGCAACTCGCTGCGGTGCTTTGAATATTTTCTCTTTCGGAAATCCTGCCGCCGTCAGCGCTTCGATGGCACCGTCGGTGCGTTCACGGGTTGTCTGCAGTTCCTCCCATGTCATTGCGCACACGGCCGTCTCTTCGCTGGTCCAGCCGCGTTTCTTCATTTCCTCGGATAAGGCCTGTCCGACGTTCTTACCGATCTCGCGCGCAGAAATTCCGAGGTGGTGAACACTGTTCATAAAAGCTCCGTCCGCCCCGACGAAACGGTCGTCGACACTGATGACCTTTAACCCGTAACCGTTTGCCTTTGCAATAATCGAGGGGCCAAGCCGCACATCCGGAGCGCAAATAACAAACCCTTTCGCTCCCTGGGCGGCAAGATTATCGATCGCCGCAAGCACCTTCTCGCCATCGGTCGCGCCGATTTTGATTAACTCGAAGCCGAACGAGTCGGCGCACTGCTGGGCAAACTTCCACTCGCTCTGAAACCACGGTTCATCCGGTTGTTTTACGATAAAACCAATTTTGATTTTATCTCGGCTTGCCGCTGATTGCTCCTGCGGTTTGTTGCAGCCAAACAGCACCAAGACCAGGAACAAGAATAAAATGTTTCGATTCATGCTGATCCCTTTATTTTGATGTGGACGCGGATAACCGGACATCTGCCAGCAGGAGATTCTTTCGGACTTCGCCTGGTTTCCATGGGTGAGGAGGCATCGGGCGACGTTTTGCGTCTTTCGCAAGTGTGAACGAAATCTCTTCCGTCTTCTGTTTCTGCTGCGCGATCAACCAGAGATACGCACGCCCTTTCCACTCCTTTTCATCCTTACCGGGGGTGAGGGCAACGGACATTGTATGCTTCCCGGGAGTGACATCGATCTGATACCATTGCGATTTACCTTCCTGGTCCTCCTGCCGGACTGTTGCCAGAGCACCATCGAGTTTCACCGAGAGCGTCGGTTTTTTCTTTACTGTCAGGCTGCTGTCCGGCGTAAGAAGTATAGAGATCGTTGCCTGAGAGGAAGTTTCAGAAAGATCAAAAATCACATTCAACTCATTTGTTCCGGCAAGGGGGGAGGTAACTTCAAAACCTGACACGATAGGAACCGTTGGCTCAGATGTGAATGTGAAGTCGGCCGGTTTCTGATTCTTTCCGTTCACCGACATCGATTTAACGACGGATGGATTGAGGATAATTGCTTCCGGCGACGCGCTATGATAATTCAACGCATATCCTGAACCATTGCCAGCCTCTTCATCAAACATAACGCCGGCTACGAGTGGAGCGGAGGCCTTCTCAACCGGATAAATTTCATAGACCGCTGTTTCGTATCCGTCGAGCGGAAGGGAGAGTTTGTCCCCCGCTGAATAAAGCCGGGGAGCGATCCAATGGGTGGGATATACTTTTTCAACGACGAGAGAGCTCGCTTTCGGGTCAAGGCCCTGCGCCGCTGAGAGCTCCACATCGAGTGTGGCGTTCGGAATAAACGGGTTCCGGGCCGCAATAATCCCCTCGTTTCCTTTGAAATGCACATACCCGTATGATTCCCGTTTCATCGGGTCACCGCCGATCATGTATGTCGACGACAGAATAGCAAACCTGTCCCTCGCCCACGTGAGCGACGCCGCCAGCGTGTTCCACTCGCCTTCCGAGAGGATATCGGGAGAGATATAGAGCTCATACATTGAGACTCCGCGGGCACAGTACAGCAGCGCGTCATCGGCAAACTTATCGAGCGGCTCATCGGGGCTGCCGGTTGATTCGAGCTTTCCTTTAATAATTCCGTGTGTCATTAAATTTTGAATCGGAAACCACGAATCGAGGTTCTTGAAATCGTCATACAAGATAAAATCCCGGTAGGTGATCGCACCGTCGCGTTTGCTGATCGAAGGAACATCGGAAAATCCGTAATCCGAACCCTGCATCCAGATTGTATTCGCGTATTTCACCCACCACGGGCTGAGCCATGTCCCGGATGTAATATTGAGAAAGGTGCTCGGGTTCTTTTCCCGGACAGCACGGCACTTGTCGATCACCGATTCCATCACGGCGCGACGCGAATATATGTCGACCGGATGTCCGTGGTTCGGCTCACTGCATGAAAACTGGAGGCCATCCCATTTAAAATACCCCACTCCGTCATTGCCGGTGAAGTCTGTGACCCGCTTCTTGAACAGCTCGCTGTAGCGAGTCCCGGCCAGGCACAACATCGAATTGTCTCTTGTCTTTCCGACAACTTCGTAGCCGTGGTCTTTCATCCAGTTCACCCGCCGCATTCTGAACGAATATCCGCCGGTCGGCCCAACCCATATGCCGAGTGTCGTGTTCGTTTTTTTCAACTCATCGGCAAGCGGCTTCAGGCCGTTGGGCCACTGTTCCTTCCGGAGAACCCAGTCGCTTTCGTACACATCCCATCCGTCGTCAAGCACAAACGCATCGAGCTTGATATTGTGCTTCTCAATCATATTCTCCCGCAAGAGTTTTGCCATTCCCATTGCAGAGATTTCGCTCATCCAATGCTCTTTTGGAACTCTCGGATATTCCGGGGAACGCAGATCATACCAGCTATTATAGAGTGTAAAGGGGCGCAACGGCGACGCGCGGATTGCATCGACATACTTGAAAAACCAATCTTTGACGAAGTCATTTGGGGTGACAGCTTCGACAACAAATTCACTTTGAACCCAGTTACTGCTGATGACCTGGCCAAATTCCTGCCCGCACCGGATGGAACACGTTTCGTTGTATAACGATTCGACATTGTTGTCGGCGGTGGGATATTCCAGTCCGAAAAATGCCCCGCCTTCATTCATCAACAGCGCTACGGGCTGGCCGAACCCGCCCGCCTTGACAATCGATCTTACTCCATGAATCATTCCCCTTCGCGGCCACATCCAGCGCAGGAAGTGGTGGCCAAATGCCGTGTCGCTTACGGCAAGGCTCCTCCGCGCAAAGAAGTCGTTCTTGCCGAGGCGATATGTTATAAGCAATTCAAGCGTAGTTTCTTTTGCTTTAAAATAGAGTACCAGCTCCTGTGATCCGTCTGCTGCGCGCGCTGATGTTTGATTGACAAAAGTGAAATCTTTTTTTGTCAGGAGTATCGGATTCTCCGCATTGTTCGGTTTTCCGGGGGCCTGCCAGTCGGTATACATGACTTCCAAGCCGAAATCGGCGTCGGTTGCCACAACCATTGGCTGCGTGGATCCCGATTGTTGTCCGGATTCGGGCAGAAGCCTGAGAACGTCATCCATGAGTGTATCATGTTGGACCGTAATCGCTTGCTGAACATGCGTATTCTCCAGTAGAAAGACGGGCACCGGTTTTGTTTTGCCGAATGTACGGTATTCGTTACCGAAGAAGTGGCCGATTGAGCACAAGCAACACATCGTGATGATGCGAAACAGAACGAGCGCGTAACTCATTTGCTGCCGATCAACTTTCATTGTCACCCTCAAATTATTCTTGTTCATAATTCATTGTTTAACAATAAAACTCTTTTTGAGACGAATGTCCTGCGATGAACTCCCGATAAGCACTTCAAATTCGCCGGGCTCAACGATGTGATTCATTTGAGCATCATAAATCGCGAGATCATCCGGCGTCAGCGTGAACTCTACCATTTCAGACTGGCCGGGACGGAGGTCGATTTTCTTAAAACGCCGAAGCTGCAGGACGGGGGAGGCGACCGAACTTACCACGTCGCGAAGGTAGAGTTGGACGATCTCTTTTCCCTGAAGCATTCCGGTGTTTTTGATCTGCAGTCGAACGGTTACGCTATCGCTAAGATTCATCTTCTGAGGAATCACCTCAATGTTGCTGTACTCAAATGTCGTATAGCTCAAACCAAATCCGAACGGAAACTGCGGTGTACCGCTCATGTCGATATAATTGTCTCCGCGTCCCGTCGGTCCGTGGTTATAATAGAGCGGCACCTGCCCGACACTCCGGGGAAACGTAATCGGTAATTTTCCCGAGGGATTATAATCGCCGAAGAGGACATCTGCAAGGGCGTTTCCGCCTTCTTCACCGGGATACCAGGCCTCGACAATTGCCGAGACGCGGTCGCTCCAATTTGCCATCGTCACCGCACTTCCGTTCATCAGGACAACGACGGTAGGCGTTCCTGTCTCGCTGATTGACCGGATCAACTCCTCCTGTTTTCCCGGGAGATCGAGATTGGCGCGGTCACTTCCTTCTCCTTCAATGACTCCCACGGCGACGATTGCAACGTCAGATTTCCTGGCCAGAGCAACTGCCGCCTGCATCATCGTGTCGACAGCGGGTTTGTAGTCCCAGCCGAACCGCGCCACGGCACCGTAGCCATTTTCATAATATTCCATCCGTACACTATACTCATGCCCCGCTTCGAGGTGAACCGCAGTCTCGTCCGATGTGGGGCCGCGGTCGATCCAGCTGTCGATGAGCAGCTTGTCGTCCAGAAATAACCGTACACCGTCGTCGGTGGTCATGCCCAGTTTGAATCGTCCCGAAACGGGAGGAACCAGTTTCCCTGTCCATCGTACAGAAAAATGATCGGTCTGAACCGCTGCATCCGGTGATCCTTCGCCCCAATCGAAATCCACTTCGTTTTCGGTGCGAACAAGCGCCGGTGGTCCGGAGAGGTTCATGTTGTTGAAGTACTCGCCGTGTAATCCGTGAACACCGGACGCAACGGTTGCTGCGTAAAGATATGTTCCGGGAACAGAAACGAGGTTTGATATTTTCAGATCCGTTGCCTTTGCATACCCAACTATCGCATGAGGGACTTTATTCCGTAGAGCTTCGAGAAGCGTCGCAGCCTTTGTTCCGAAACCGCTGTAGCCGCCGAGACGGACGGCATTACCATTCGGGCCAATGACTGCAATTGATGTTACACTTTTCTTCAGCGGCAAGCAATGTTGCTCGTTCCTGAGAAGTACTATTCCTTCCCGGGCTGCCTGAAGTGCGAGGGCGCGGTGTTCTGGTGCATCGTTTGCTATTGCTGCTTTATTCGGATCGACAAATGGGTTTTCAAAGACTCCCAATCGGAACTTTGCAGATAACACTCTTCTCACCGCAGAATCAACTGCAGTTTGTGAGACGGTTCCGCTTTTCACCGCTTCCGACAACGGAGACCCATAAATATAAATATTGGGAAGTTCCACATCGAGGCCCGCGTTCAGAGAAAGTACTGCTGCTTCCTGGTCTGTTGCGACGACGCGGTGCATATCCACCATCCCGGAGACCGAACCGTAATCGGAAACCACAAAGCCATCGAAGCCCCACTCCTTCCTGAGAATATCGGTCAAGAGCCAACGATTCCCGGAGCACGGCAGGCCGTTAAGAGAATTGTATGCCGCCATCACCGAGCCGGCGTGGGCTTCCTGGATGCACGCCTTAAAGGCCGGGAAATAGATTTCCCTCAGCAGGCGTTCCGAAAAATTTATGGGATAACTGTCGCGCCCGCCGTCACCGATATTCGCGGCAAAATGCTTTGGAGTCGAAATAACTCCTTCTTCTTCAAGTCCTTTGCAAAACGCTACTGCCAACCGGGAGGTGAGATACGGATCTTCGCCGTACGTTTCCTCAACTCTTCCCCAGCGAACATCGCGGGCAATATTGATCACGGGGGAGAGAAGCTGCCGGATACCTCTCGTTCGCGCCTCAACGGCGATGTTGGAAGCAACACGGTGAAGGAGATCCGGATCCCACGTGCTCGCAAGAGCAATTGCTTGGGGATAACTCGTAGCCCCGTTCCCCCAAAGGCCGTGAACACCTTCATCGTGAATGAGCACCGGAATCTTTAAACGCGTCT
>Ga0310810_10002024_pt1 | contig 21560 bp, 22 predicted proteins | sample NCmetagenome_FD_207641 | JGI IMG/M metagenome (GOLD analysis project Ga0310810, IMG submission 207641) | Soil microbial communities from experimental microcosm in Duke University, North Carolina, United States - NC | ecosystem: Engineered > Artificial ecosystem > Soil microcosm > Unclassified ... | reverse complement strand
CGTCCGGCGCGCTTGGCGGCCTGCGCGAGACCTCGTTTGCGGAGGATCGTGATTGCCTCCTCCATGTTGCCGTTCGCCTCCGCGAGCGCCGCCTTGCATTCCATCATGCCGGCGCCTGTCTTCTCGCGAAGCTGCTTGACCTGATCTGCCGTAATCGCTGTCGTCGTCATTTCTCGTTCTCCGTTGCGGGCCGGCTACAGCCGGCCCGTCCGATCCGCCTGGCGTACGTGGGGGCCGCCTTCAGGCGGCCCGCCGTACACAAAAGCGCCGGCCATATTGCGGCCGGCGCGAACTTCGATCCGCCGCGTTTAGGCCCCCGCGGCGGTCGGCGTCGGTTCGCGACGCTGCGGACGCACAGCCGTGCGCAACCGGGCAGCGGCGTCGGCCTGGGCGGCTTCTTCGGCGCGCGCCGCCTCCTCTTCGGCCATGCGCGACTCGCGCATGCCGCGCCCGGCGACCACGGCGTCGGCAACCTTCGCGGTAAACAGCCGGATCGCGCGCAGCGCGTCGTCGTTGCCCGGAATCACGAAGTCCACCTCGTCCGGATCGCAGTTGGTGTCGACGATCCCGATGACCGGGATCTTCAGCTTGCGCGCCTCGTCAACCGCGATTTTTTCCTTCTTCGTGTCGACGACGAAAATCGCGTCCGGAAGCCGCGACATCTGGCGGATGCCTTCGAGGTTCTTCAGCAGCTTCCGTTTTTCCTTTTCCGCGCGCGCGATCTCTTTCTTCGACAGCGAGTCGTACCGCCCGTCGGTAACCATCGCCTCCAGATCGCGGAGACGCCCGAGGCTGCGCTGGATTGTGGTGAAGTTCGTGAGCAGACCGCCCAGCCAGCGCTGGTTGACGAAATACATGCTGCACCGCTGTGCTTCTTCGGACATGACGTCCTGCGCCTGGCGCTTCGTGCCGACGAAGAGGACCGTCCTGCCGTCTGCGGCCAGGTTCGTGACGAACTCCTCGGCGTCTCGGAATTTCTTCACCGTCTTGTTCAGATCGATGATGTAAATGCCGTTCCGCTCGCCGAAGATGTATTCCTTCATCTTCGGATTCCAGCGCTTCGTCTGGTGGCCGAAGTGCACGCCGGCCTCCAGCAGATCCTTCATCGCAATCCCGGGCAAATTACCTCCGTCTCTGCATGTTCCGGCGGGCGTGAGCCCGCCCTCGAGTTACCGTTTACTGAACTGGAAGCGCTTGCGCGCGCCAGCCAACCCGTACTTCTTCCGTTCCTTGACGCGTGAATCGGACGTCAGCAGCCCGTCCTTCTTCAACTGTTTGCGCAATTCTGCGTTGTACTCGACGAGCGCCCGCGCCACTGCCAGCCGGACCGCACCGGCCTGTCCGTTGACGCCGCCGCCGTCGACGGTGGCGAGCACGTCGAACTTCTCGCCGGTTTCGGTGAGCAGCAGCGGACGGCGCACGAGCGTCCGCAGCGCATCGGTCGTGAAGTATTTGTCGAACTCGCGGTGGTTGACGGTGATGGCGCCCTTGCCGGGGCGAAGGAAAACGCGGGCGGTGGACGTCTTACGACGGCCCGTTGCGTAGTATTCGATGCTTGCCAACTATGCGACCTCGATCTTCCTGGGCTGCTGGGCGGCATGTGGATGATCGGAGCCGGCGTACACCTTCAGCTTCCGATACATCGCATCACCCATTTTGGTTTTGGGCAGCATGCCGCGAACCGCCTCCTCGACGAGGCGGATCGGCTGACGCTTCCGGACCACGCCGGCGCGTTCCTCGCGCAAGCCGCCTTCGAATCCACTGTGATACCGGTATACCTTCTGGTCTTCCTTGCGGCCGGTCAGCTTGACCTCCGCGGCGTTGACGATGACCACGTGGTCGCCGGTGTCGATAAACGGGGTGTAGATCGCCTTGTGCTTGCCCTGCAGGAGCCGAGCCGCAAGGGTCGCGACGCGCCCGAGCACCTGCCCCTTGGCGTCGATGACATGCCACCGGCTGCCTGCGCTTTTCGCGCTTGCCACAAACGTACGCATGAAAAGGGAATCCTTCGGGGGGCGAACCACTTGCGTCGCCGCCAATAACCGCAAACCCCAATGATACGGACGGTTGTGAGGGGTGTCAACTTTCTTGTCCGGACACATTCACACAAACAGCCGTGTGAATCGCCCCACAAGGGGAACGTCGTTCCCGCGTGCACGTGTGCCGCGTTCTCGTGATGCCGACGCGAAAACGGCCGATAACCAAACACAACAGCACGTTTAGGGACATCACCCTCGCATGAATCTGCAACCGTCTGCAGATTCGTAACACGCGGGAACAGAAAAGCTCGGCTTCAACGACTGTCCTCGCACGAATGTGCGGCGGCACACCAGTTGCCGAGCTCGGGCGTTACACCCTGAGGTCAGATGGCGCTTTTCGCAAAAGCCAAGACGATTGTCGGACTCGACATCGGATCGAGCGCGGTGAAGGCGGTCGAAGTGAAACCGGCGGGCAAGGGGTACAAGGTCACCGCATTTGGTATCGAGCCCGTGCCGCCCGACGCCATCGTCGACGGCGCCATCATCGACGCCGGTTCCGTGGCCGACGCGATCCGTCGCGTGTTCGACGGCAACACGGCCTTCAAGTCGAAGGACGTTTGCGCCTCGCTGTCGGGCAACGCAGTCATCGTCAAGAAAATCACGCTCCCGGTGATGACCGAGAACGAGCTCGCCGAATCGATTTACTGGGAAGCGGAGCAGTACATCCCTTTCGATATCCAGGACGTCAACCTCGATTACCAGATTCTCGATCCGGGGACCGGGCCACATTCGCGCGGCAGCATGGATGTGCTGCTGGTGGCGGCGAAGAAGGAAAAGATCGGCGACTACACCAATGTGATCTCGCAGGCCGGTCGCACGCCGGTGATCGTCGACGTCGACGCCTTCGCGCTGCAGAACGCCTTCGAGGTGAATTACGGGCTCGAGCCGGGGCAGACCGTGGTGCTGCTGAATGCCGGCGCGAGCGCGATCAACATCAATATCCTGCAGGGCGACCAGTCCGTCTTCACACGCGACATTTCGATCGGCGGCAACGCGTATACGGAGGCCGTCCAGAAGGAGCTGGATCTGCCGTTCGATTCGGCGGAGCAGGTGAAGAAGGGCATCCCCGTGGACGGTGCCACCTTCGAGGACGCGCAACCGGTGCTGCACGCCGTCACCGAAAACGTACTCCTCGAGATCCAGAAGACGTTCGACTTCTTCAAAGCCAGTGCGTCCACCGAGCAGATCGATCGAATCATGTTGAGCGGCGGCGCCTCTCGAGTCGACGGATTCCGCGAGATGGTGCAGGAGCGCTTCAATGCGCCGGTCGAGGACTTCGATCCGTTCCGCGCCGTCACGTGGGATGCGCGGAAGCTTGGCGGTGAGCCCGCGGAGATGGCCCCGTCGGCCGCCGTCGCCATCGGCCTGGCGTTGCGGAAGGTGACCGACCGATGATTCGCATCAACCTTCTCGGCGGCGAACGTCAGGTCAAAAAGAAAGCGGTCGCGTTCGACATCGGCCAGCGACTCACGCTCGCCTGCAGTCTGATCCTCGTGCTGGCCGCGGCGGGCATCGGCTACTGGTATTGGTCGCTCCAGCAGCGCTCCGCGCAGATCGACGCCGATATCGCCCGCGCGCAGCAGCAACAGCTCCGCCTGCAGTCCATCATCCGCGAAGTCAACGAATTCGAACAGGAACGCGCCGCGCTGCAGCAGCGCGTCGCACTCATCGAACAGCTTCGAAGCGGGCAAAGCGTTCCCGTGCAACTGCTCGACGTCGTCAGCAAAAGCATTCCCGACATGCTCTGGCTCACCGATCTGGAGCAGAAGGGAAGCGACGTCACGATTCAGGGCCAGAGCACCACGCTCATCGCGCTCTCCGACTTCGTCGGCAACCTCGGCGGGGCACCACTCCTGCAGAAGCCCATCGAGATCGTCAACAGCACGGTCGAAACCGTGACGCCGACAGGGCAGGCGGACAAGAGCGGCAGCGGCGTCGATCTGATCAAGTTCACCGTGAAGGCAGTGCTCGCCAACGGTCCAAAGACGCCGGCTGCTCCCGCTGGACGAGCCGCTGGCCCGGCGACACCACCAGTTCCGCCCGCGGGCGGAAGACGCTGATGGCCATCAATCTGAGTCTCAGCAAGATGCCGTGGTACGCCCAGCTTGGCGCGTTTGCCATGCTGTCGGCTGCCGGTGCCGGCGTCTTCTGGAACTTCTATGCGAAGCCCGCGCAGGCGAGCATCGATCAGCGCGAGGCACAACTCGCCACGCTGCAGACGGAGATTCAGCGGGGAGTCGGGACGGCCCGCCGCCTGCCCGAATTCCGCCGTCAGGTGCAGGACCTCGAAGCACAGCTCGAACGACTTCGTCCGGTGCTGCCGAGCGAAAAGGATGTCGCTGAACTGCTGCGGCGCATTCAAGGCATGGCGACGCAATCGAACCTGACCATTCGCGGGTTCGCACCGCAGGCCGTGGCGACCCGCCAGATGTATGCCGAGTGGCCTATCGGGCTGCAGATCGAAGGGACGTACCACAACCTGGGAACCTTTCTCGAACGCGTGAGCAAGTTCCCCCGCATCATCAACGTCACAGGCATTCACATCAAAGGTGCCGACCCGAAAGACGCCGGCACATCAGCCCATTCGATTCGTGCCGAATGCACGGCGACGACCTTCGTGCTGATCGAGCCGAAGAAGGCGGCCGCACCGGTCGCGACGACGGGTAAGGGGCCGTAGCTGTGCGGTCGACGTCTCGCGCGTTCGGGTTCGCGGTGCTCCTCGCCGGCACCGCCGCGTCGCTGGCATCGGCGGCGCAATCCACACCGCAGAGTGCTCCTGCGAAGCCGGCAAATGCATCCGCTCCGGCATCCGCAGTCGCATCGAAACCGGCGCCGGCGACGCCATCGACTCCGGCGTCTGGAAACGTAGGGAAGCCGACGTCGCCAACCGCACCGGCCTCGACGGATTCGTCCGCGTTGGAGCCACAGGGTTACACATACGACCCGCAGGGCCGCCGCGACCCGTTCGTGAGCCTGCTGCGCCGCGGCAGCGACGTGACGCGCTCGTCGGCCGGATCCCGCGCGAACGGGCTGGCAGGGCTCGAAACCAGCGAAGTCACGCTGAAAGGCACCATCGCAAGTCAGGGCACGTACGTTGGCATTCTGCAGGGCTCCGACAACAAAACCTACATCGTCAGGGCCGGCGACAAATTGCTCGACGGCACCATTCGCGCCATCAGTCCCGACAGCATGGTGATTGCGCAGCAGGTGACCGATCCGCTGTCGCTCGAAAAACAGCGCGAGGTTCGTAAGGTGCTCCGACAGACCGAAGAGGGTAAGTGATGGACTCCCGAATCTGTAAGTCCAAACTCGCACGCTCCAATCCCCAACTGCCAAGCCATCAGTCTTGGAAGTTGGAACTTGGAGCGTGGAGGTTCATGGTGCTGGGCGCGTTGGCCGCAATTGTCGCCATCGTCCCGCTTGGCGCCAGCAGCACCGATACGGCGATGCTCAAGCGAATCGCGTCACGCACCGACGACCGGGCGGGCGTGATTTCCATTGAAGCATCCGACCCGGTGCCCTACGTCGCGTCGCAGCCCGACCCGCGCACATTCGTCGTCGAGATGCGAGACGTCGTGGCCCTTGGTTTCACAGACAACTTCCAGGTCGATCCGCGGGTTCCGGTTTCGCGCGTCCGCGTGGAGAACGCGCGTGCATTCGACGGATCGTCGGTGGCGCGTGTCAGTCTCGATCTCGCGCAGCCAATCCACCCGCGTGTGCGCAGCTCGCGCAATGTCATCTACGTCGAGGCCGATCGCCTTGACCGCGCGGCCGCGGGAGTCATCGCCACTGTTGGCCCTTCGAGTGTGATTCGCGATCTGCAGGTGGAGCGGCGCGGTGCATCGACAGCCATTACGCTCCAGGCAACGGGCCGACTGGTAGCGACGAACGTGGAGGAGTCGAAGGACGGCCCGGCACGGCTCTACGTCGACATCGCCAACGCGACCTCCGCGCTGCCGGGGCTCACCCCCGTCGGACAGGGTGCGGTGCAGAACGTCCGCATCGGCGTCAGCGACAAGAGCGCGCTGCTCACACGTGTCGCGGTCGAAATGGCGCGAAAGTCCGCGTACCACATCGAGCCGTCGCTCGACGGGCAGTCGCTGACGATGGTCATCGATGATGCTGCGGTTCCGTCGGCGCAGATGAAGGCAGTCGCGGTTCTGGCCGGTCCCGCAAAACCAACCGCCCCGCCGGCCGCAGCAATGGCGCAGGCACAGGCGCCGCCAGCGGCGGTGTTCGTCCCGCCGACCGGGCCGTCGCAGGCGCCCGCGCCGGCAGCGCCGGCCGCACAGACGCCCCCGGTCCAGGTGCCGGCGCCGCAAACGCCGCCGACTGCCGGAACTCCGCCGCGCTATACCGGACATCCCGTCAGCCTCGATTTCCAGGGTGCGGATCTGCGCGCGGTCCTGCGCACGTTTGCGGAAATCAGCGGCCTGAACATCGTCATCGATCCGACGATTCAAGGGACAGTCGATGTCTCGTTGCGTGACGTTCCCTGGGATCAGGCCCTCGACATCATCCTGCGCGCCAACAAGCTCGGGTATGTGCTCGACGGAACGATCGTCCGCGTGGCGCCGCTTTCGGTCCTCGCCGACGAAGAAACGCAGCGCCGCAAGCTCTCCGATGAGCAGGCACTGTCCGGCGAGCTTCGTGTCTACACGCGCTCGCTGAGCTACGCGCGCGCGGAGGATCTTCGTCCGCTGCTCACCGCAACCGTGCTGTCCTCCCGCGGTTCGATTCAGACCGATCCACGGACGAACACGATCATCATCAACGACCTGCCCGATCGCCTGCAGCGCGCCGGCGATCTGATTGGCACGCTCGACGCGCCGCAGCCGCAGGTCGAAATCGAAGCGCGGATCGTTCAGACGACGCGGCAGTTTGCGCGGACCATCGGCGTGCAGTGGGGCGTCAACGGCCGAGCGACCAGCACGATCGGCAACACGACCGGCCTCACATTCCCGAATCAGGGGAGCATCACCGGCCGGACGGGCGGGATTCAGGGCCCGCCCGCGCCCGAACCGCAGATCGATGCGGCCGCGACCGCTGTCAATCTTGGCGTCACCGGCGCGAGCTCGGCGATTGGTCTCGCGTTGGGGTCCATCAACGGCGCGCTCAATCTCGACGTCGTCCTCTCAGCACTCGAGAAGCAGGGCCAGGGACGGTTGCTCTCGACGCCACGCGTGACGACGCAGAACAACGTCGAGGCGGAGATGACGCAGGGCGTTCAGATTCCAATTCAGACGGTCGCCAACAACACCGTGACCGTCACGTTCAAGGACGCCGCGTTGACGCTGAAGGTCACGCCGCAGATCACGGCGGCCAACACCGTCATCATGCGCATCTCACTCGAGAACGCCGCGCCCGACTACAGCAAGTCGGTCAACAACATTCCGCCGATCGACACGCAGCGCGCGATCACCCAGGTGCTCGTCAACAACGGTGACACCACCGTCATTGGCGGCATCTACGTGAGCAGCGAGCAGACGAACAAGGACGGCACGCCGGGGCTCAATCGTCTGCCGTTGCTTGGCTGGCTGTTCAAGCGCGAGGGCGTCAACGACGAAAGCCGCGAGCTGTTGATCTTCATCACGCCGCGCATTCTGACGCTGTAGGAGAGAACCGTGAGCACGAAGTTCATGACCCTTGCGTTGGTGACGGCACTGGGCGCCGCGGCGGCCGGTTGCGGGGTCCCTGAGCAAGGCCGATCGCCGGTCGTTCTTCGAATCGATGACCTCGCCGCATCATCCGGGGCCGGGTCGCAGTCGTTCGCTGGATATCTGAATTCGGACGTCCAGACAGTCGTGAAGGTGAACAACGTCGATGTGCCGACGCGCTTCAACGATTCCGGTCGTGTCACGTTGTCGCTCGTCCTGAAGGATCCGGGGTCGCCAGGCGTTGCGAGCACCCCAACCGAGCTGAATACGGTGACCGTCACGCATTACCGCGTGGTCTACCGGCGCACAGACGGCCGGAACGTGCAGGGTGTCGACGTCCCGTGGACGTTCGACTCTGGCATGACCATCTCGGTTCCGGCGTCGGGTTCGGTGCAGCAGACGTTCGAGCTGGTGCGTGTGTCCGCCAAATTCGACGCGCCGCTGGCAGCGCTCACCGTCAACGGCCAGGCGCTCGACATGATCGCGGACGTGACCTTCTACGGCAAGGACATGAGCAACAACGACATCAGCGCCACAGGTTCCATCGGGATCACGTTCGCCAACTTTGGTGATTCCACGAGCTAGGTAAGCGACATGCAGAGAACATTTGGCACGCGCGTGCACCGGATAGGTCTGGCCATTGCAGCCATGGCTCTTTCCGCATGCGGCCTCGACAAACAGACGCAGCCATCGCTCATCGGGCCCGCGGACACGGGACAGTCCATCCAGATGACGGCTGTGCCCGACCAGTTGCCGCGCGATGGCAGTTCTCAGGCAGTCGTGACCGTGATCGCCCGGGATCCCAGCAATCGACCCATCGCCGGACAGCGGCTGATTCTCTCGCTTGGCAACACCACCCCCGCAGGGGCCTCGCTGTCGCAGGGCGAGGTTACGACGAACGCGCAAGGCACGGCGACGTTCAGCGTTGGCGCGCCGACGTCCGGTTCAATGGGTAATTCGATCCTCGTCATCGCGACGCCCGTCGGGACGAACGCCGACAATACGAATACCCGAGTGATGTCGATTGCGGTGAATCCGGCGAACGCGACCGCACCGACAGCGGCGTTTACGTTCAGCCCCGCGTCTCCAGACATGGGTCAGAGTGTCACGTTCGATGCCTCGTCGACGTCAGACGAAGGGGCCACCTGCACATCGTGCAGCTTCGTCTGGGAGTTCGGCGATTCCACGACGGCTACTGGCCGTGTGGTAACGCACGCGTTTAGCGCCTCGGGAACCTACACGGTGACGCTGACCGCGATTGACTCGGTGGGAACGTCGAGCACGCCGGTGACACATACCGTCACGGTCAGCGCCACGACCATCCCGACAGGTCTGTCAGTGACCGCCTCGCCCAACCCGCCGATTGCCAAGCAGGCGGCGACGTTCACCGCGACTGCTACCGCCGCCGCGAACCATCACATCGTGTCGTATCAGTTCATCTGGGGCGACGGCGACAGCAACACCACCTCATCGCCGGTCATTCAGCACGCCTACTCGCAGAGCGGGCCGTACATGATTACGCTGACCGTCCGCGACGACCTCGGGCAGTCGTCAACCGCAAATACCGTCATCACGGTGTCGAGCGGCCTGACGGCGGCGTTCACCACGAACAAATCGGGCACGACCGTGACCTTCGATGCGTCAACGTCATCCAGCCAGGTGGCCTCCACGATTACCGACTATGCATGGGACTTCGATTCGGACGGCTCCTACGACTCGAATGGCACGAGCCCGATCACGTCGAAGGATTACGGGGCGAACGGCACATATAGAGTGACGTTGCGGATTACGGATAGTCGCGGTGTAACCGCCACGGTGTCACAGACGATTACGATCCCATAAGGCCGGGTGGAACGCGCCGGAGCCGCTCGCGGCTTCTGGCGCATTCCTCAATTCCGTGGTCGCACGAGCGCCGGCTCTACAATCGTTGTGCACGGCGACATAGAATCCATAGGTATGACAGACAACCCGCGCATCGAAGCGCTGCGCCGCCGGGTGGAAAAAGATCCGGCGTCGATCGCCTTTGCGCAGCTGGCGGAGGAGTATCGTCGCGCTGGCGACTACCAGCAGGCGATCACGATCTGTCGCGAAGGGCTGGCGAGACATCCCGGATATCTGTCCGCCCAGGTGACGCTCGGGCGTGCGCTTATCGAAATGCAGCAGTTCGACGAGGCACGGCGCGAGCTCGAGGCCGTGGTGAGCGTTGCCCCCGATAACCTTGCCGCCATTCGAGCGCTGGCTGACATTCATCTCCATCTTGGCGACGAAGACCGCGCCGGTTTCAACGGTGTCCCTCGCGCGCGGGCGGCGGCGCTGTCCGCGCCGGTGACTCCGCCTCGCCCCGCAGAGGTGACGGCACCAGTGGAAGAACATCCTGGCCCGGTTCCGGTCTTCGATCCCGCGCTTCTCGCGCTCGAGCAGTGGCTGACCGCCATCGTGGCCGATCGCGCGCGAGCGCGGTGAGTCGTGGCCGCGCCTCCCACAGCGGCGCTGGGGCTGCGCCACGATCGCATACGCGACTCGTTTGACACGCTCGGCCTCGACGCGCTGATCGTCACGCCCTCCTCGAACATCCGCTATCTGTCCAATCACGCCGGCAGTGCGGGCATTCTCGTCGTCACGCGGGAGGGAGTCCACCTGCTCGTGGACTTTCGCTACCACGAGGCCGTGCGCGCGTTGCAGGCGTCCCCTTCTGCGTGCCCCGACCTGCGTCTCTGGGACGTCCCCGCCAGCTACGAAGAGGCGCTGATCGCGTGTCTCGCCGAGATTGGCGTGGCCACCGTCGGCTTCGAGGCGGCGCATGTCACCGTGGCGCGCTACGAGTGGTGGCGAGCAACGATTGCGGCCCGCGGACTCGACATCGCGCTCCGTTCAACGGAACGAGTCATCGAACAGGCGCGGCTCATCAAGGATGCATTCGAGGTGGCGACGCTGCGTGAAGCAGCCGCGCGCCTGGACGTCGTGGTGCCTCGGGTGCTGGCGGCCGTTCGGGTGGGTACGAGCGAGCGGCAGATTGCCGCCGTCATCGAGACGGCGCTGCGCGACGCGGGATACGAGCGGCCGGCGTTCGACACGATCGTCGCATCGGGACCTCATTCGGCCATGCCGCACTACCGTGCCGGCATGCGCGTGCTCGCATCGGGCGACCTCGTCGTGCTGGACTTTGGCGGCGTCTTGGACGGATACTGCTGCGACTTGACCCGCACGGTGTCGATTGGGCCGCCCTCGCGCGAGATGCGGCGCGTGTACGATGCAGTCCGGGACGCCCAGGCGGCCGCCGTGGCGGCGGTGAAGCCGGGTGTCGACGCGTCGATGGTCGATACGGCGGCGCGTCAGCTGTTGCGCGATCGCGGGCTCGCCGAGGCATTTGGCCACGGCACGGGTCATGGTCTCGGCCTCGACGTTCATGAAGAGCCGCGGGTCGGTAAACCGCGTGCCGATCTTCCTCCTGTCACCCTTGCGCCCAACATGGTCTTCACGATCGAACCGGGGGCCTATCTCCCCGGTTTCGGCGGCGTCCGCATCGAAGACGACGTGCTCGTGACCGAGGACGGCTGCGAGGTGCTGACCCATGTGCGGCGCGACGAGTTGCTCGCGCTGTGAAGTAAGTCCGTAAATCGCATGAATTTCGACGAGATCAAGCAGATTCTCGACATGATGCGCGAGCATGACATCGCCGAGTTCGAGCTCGAACGCGACAATGTCAAGTTGCGGCTGCGCAAGAGCGCCGCGGGGCAGTGGACCCCGGCCCCGGCGCCAACGCATCCGCAGTACGCCGTTCCGATACCTGCGGCGCCTCAGGCGGCCACCGGTGGCGCCGACGGCGCCCCGGTCCTCGCGTCCGCCGACGAGGCACTGGACCTCGCGGTCATCAAGTCTCCGATCGTCGGTACCTTCTACCGTGCCCCTGAACCGGGGGCGAAGTCGTTCGCCGAAGTCGGCGATACCGTCCGCAAAGGTCAGGTGTTGTGCATCATCGAAGCGATGAAGCTCATGAACGAAATCAACGCCGAATGCGACGGGGAGATCATGAAGTGCTACGTGGAGAACGGCCAGCCCGTGCAGTACGGTGAGCGGTTGTTTGCGATCAAGCCTTCGTAGAGACAATGTTCATCGCAACGAGCCGTAACGAATGTTCAAGAAGATCCTGATCGCGAATCGAGGCGAGATCGCCCTGCGCGTCATCGTGGCATGCAGGGAGCTGGGGATCCGGACGGTCGCGGTGTACTCGGAAGCGGATGAGAACTCGCTGCACGTCAAGTATGCCGACGAGGACGTCTGCATCGGACCCCCGCGCAGTACGGACAGCTATCTGAACGTGCCGGCGATTATCAGCGCGGCGGAAATTACCGGCGCCGACGCGATTCATCCCGGCTACGGTTTCCTCTCGGAGAGTGCCTACCTCGCCGAAGTCTGTGAAGCGTGCCACATCCGCTTCATCGGCCCCGATCCCCACGTGATCAAGTTGATGGGGGACAAGGCGCGCGCCCGCCGCGCCATGAAGAAAGCCGGAGTCCCGATGCTCCCCGGCAGCGATGGTCCGCTGGACAGCGAAGAACGGGCGCTCAAGTGCGCCAAAGACATCGGCTATCCGGTAATCATCAAGGCCGTCGCCGGCGGCGGCGGCCGCGGCATGCGCGTGGTTCGGTCACCGGGCGACCTCGGCAACCTGCTGCGGACGGCGCAGCGCGAGGCGGAGGCGGCGTTCGGCGTCGGAGACGTATATGTCGAAAAGTACCTGGAAAACCCGCGCCACATCGAGTTCCAGGTACTCGGCGACCACCATGGCAACCTCGTGCACCTCGGCGAGCGCGAATGCTCGATCCAGCGTCGTCATCAGAAGCTGCTGGAGGAGTCGCCGGCCTCGCCGCTCACCGAAAAGATTCGCCGCAAGATGGGAAGCCTGGTCGTTGATGCGGCCAAGGCCGTCCAGTACACCAACGCGGGGACGTTCGAGTTCCTGATGGACAAGGACGGCAAGTTCTACTTCATGGAGGCGAACACGCGGCTGCAGGTGGAACATCCCGTCACCGAAATGGTGACCGGCATCGACATCGTCAAGGAGCAGATCCGCATTGCCGCCGGCGAGCGCCTCAGTTTCAAGCAGAGCGAAGTGACCTTCAGCGGTCATGCCATCGAGTGCCGCGTCAACGCGGAGGATCCGGAGACCTTCGCTCCGTCTCCCGGCATGATTCACGCGTTCAGCGTGCCCGGCGGCCCTGGCGTCCGTTTTGACACCGCCGCACACTCGGAGTGCACCATCTCGCCGTACTACGATTCGATGATCGCGAAGATCATCGTTCACGGCCGCGACCGCCAGGAAGCGATCGCGCGGATGCGGCGCACGCTGGAAATGACGGTTGTCGAGGGGATCAAGACCACCGTGCCGCTGCAGCTGAAGATCATCAGCGACCCCGATTTCATCGCCGGCAGGCTGAGCACGGCCTTCATGGAGCGGTTCGCGCCATCGACACGATCGACTTCTCTGGCCGAGAGCGCTTAGTCGCCGAACGGCTCCACGCCATCGTGGACGTCGAGTTGGCCGGTCGCGCCGGCTGGGCGCCCACCGACCTTGCACGTGCCTTCCTCGACGGCGGTGCAACGGTCATTCAGCTTCGAGCAAAACAGCTTCCTTCTTCGGCGTTCCTCGATCTCGCCGACTTTGTGGTGAAACTGGCCCGCCCGTATCACGCCACGATCATCGTCAACGATCGTGCCGACATCGCGTTGATGTCGGCGGCTGCGGGTGTGCACGTCGGTCAGGACGACCTTCCGCCCGTAGCAGCGCGCCAGCTGCTCGGCGAACGCGCCGTGGTCGGGTTCTCCACGCATACCGTTGCTCAGATCGAGCGTGCCGTTCGCGAGCCGATCACCTACGTCGCCGTGGGACCGGTGTTCGGAACAAGAAGCAAGGACACCGGGTACGAGGCGGTCGGTCTCGAACTCGTCGGCGCGGCGGCGCGGTTGGCGGGCACGACGCCGGTCGTGGCGATCGGCGGCATTACCCTGGACAACGGGCAGTCCGTGATCGCCGCGGGCGCGTCCGCGGTCGCGGTGATCGGTGATCTGCTGGTCGGCAACGATCCGAGCCACCGAACCCGGGCGTTCGTTCAGCGACTCGGAGAGAATCGCGTATAGTCATCGTGGGATTTGTGATTGCTGATTTGTGATTGGTGATTTGAGATTCGTGATTGGTTGGTGAGCGATCCCGGCTCAAGCATCAATCACAAATCACAAATCGCAAATGGAGGCAGGGTGGCTGGCTCACTGTTTCGAACCAAGTCGATCGATCGGCTGATCGCGGACGCGAGGGTCGGCGAAGTCGGACCACATGTCAGAGACATCGTCGCGACGGAAGCAGGCGAGCACACACTGCGACGTACGCTGGGGCCGCTGTCGCTCGTGTCGCTCGGCATCGGCGGCATCATCGGCGCCGGCATCTTCGTGCGCACCGCCGCCGCCATCGCGGAACGGTCGGGACCGTCGGTCACGCTCGCCTTTATCGTGGCGGGCGTCGGCTGCGCATTCGCGGGACTCTGCTATGCGGAGTTCGCGTCGATGATTCCGATCGCCGGCAGCGCCTACACCTATTCCTACGCCACGATGGGCGAGTTCATCGCATGGATCATCGGGTGGGATCTGGTCCTCGAGTACGCCATCGGGGCTGCCACGGTGGCCATCGCCTGGAGCGAGTACTTCAATCGAGTGCTTGGCTACGTCGGGTTGGACATTCCGTACCAATGGCGACATTCCCCGTTCGAGACCATGAACGGTGTACACGGCGTGATGAACGTCCCCGCAGTGTTCATCCTGCTGCTCCTGTCGGGACTCCTGATTCGCGGCACCCGCGAATCCGCGCTCGTCAACAACCTGATCGTCATCACGAAACTCTCGATCGTGGTGATGGTGATCGTGTTCGGCTGGGGCTTTATCAACCCCGTCAATCACACGCCCTTGATTCCAGCGCCGGCGACCTACACGACGGCCGAAGGCGTGACGCACGCCTACGGCGGCATCATGGGAATCCTCGGCGCGGCCGGTGTGGTGTTTTTCGCATTCATCGGGTTCGACGCGGTTTCGACGGCGGCGCAGGAGACAAAGAACCCGAAGCGTGACATGCCGATCGGCATCCTCGGATCGCTCGTCGTCTGCACGGTCCTGTACGTACTGTTCTCCTACGTCCTGAGCGGCGTCGCGCCCGTGCAGTTCTTCCGGACCGAGGGCAGCGAAGCGTCGGTAGCGGCGGCAATCACCACCTATATGGGCGGATTCGAGTGGCTCTCGCGCCTGGTGACGGTGGCGATTCTCGCCGGCTTCTCGTCGGTCATTCTGGTGATGCTGCTGGGGCAGTCCCGTGTGTTCTACGCGATGAGTCACGACGGCCTTGTGCCGAAGATCTTTTCCGACGTGCACCCGCGGTTCAGGACGCCCTACAAGTCGAACATGATCTTCTTCGTCTTTACCGGTCTGTTCGCCGCGTTCATTCCGGGGGACATCGTCGGCGAGATGACGAGCATCGGGACACTGTTCGCGTTCATCCTCGTGTGCATCGGCGTCTGGATCATCCGGCGGCGCAGGCCCGATGTGCCGCGCGGCTTCGTCGTCCCGGCGCTGCCCCTCGTCTCAACGCTCGGTGTGCTCGTGTGCGGCGCGATGATTTACGGCCTTGGCTGGACCAACTGGCTGCGACTGGGTGCGTGGCTCGTGATCGGTCTGGTGCTCTACTTCGGGTACGCGAGATCGCACAGCAAGCTGGCGCCGGCTTCCCGGCAGTTTGCGAGTTGACGCGTACGAATTGACCGGTTGCCACGAGTCCGTTCGGATGTGCCAATCCGTCGATTCGTAAATCTGTAATGCCGCGAACGTTTATCCGCGGGCCGCGGCTGGCCATTGCGATGCTCGTCGCCGTTGTCGCCGGTGGCACCGCCGGCTACATGCTCATCGAGGGGTGGAACCTCTTTGACGCGTTGTATATGACCGTGACGACGGTGGCCACCGTCGGCTACGGCGAAATACATCCGCTGTCGCCGCGCGGTCGGCTGTTCACGGTGGTGCTGATCTTCGGCGGCGTCGGAACGGCGTTTTACACCGTGACCCTGCTCGCCACGCTGGTTGTCGAAGGCGGGTTGCATCAACGTTTCGAAAGGCGCCGCGCCGCACGTATGCTCGAACAGATCAAAGATCACTTCATCGTCTGCGGTTACGGACGCATCGGCAGCATCATCGCCGCCGAGCTGTACCAACAGGGCGTGCCGGTCGCCGTCATCGAGCGCGACCCGGAGCGGGTACGCCAGGCCATCGATCGTGGCTGGCTGGCGCTCGAGGCCGACGCCAGCCGTGAAGAAGTGTTGGCGCGCGCGGGCATTCACCGGGCGCGAGGGCTCATCACCGCGGTGGGCACCGACGCAGAAAACGTGTTCACGGTGCTCACCGCGCGCGTCATGCGGCCGGATCTCTTCATCATCGCGCGCGTGGAATCCGACGATGCGGAGCACAAGCTTCGGCGCGCAGGCGCGGATCGCGTAATCTCGCCGTACCAGATCGGCGCCACGCAGATGGTGCAGACCGCACTCCGCCCGGCCGTCGTTGATTTCTTCCACCTCGCCACGAGCTCCGAGCGCCTCGATCTGTCGATGGAGCAGGTGCACATCAAGGACGACTCCGTCCTCACCAACCGGAGCATCATCGACGCCGGCATCCGGCAGAAATTCGGCGTCATCGTTGTCGGGATCAAACGAGCCGGCGGGACCATGGAGTTCAATCCGGCTCCGGAGGCGGTCATGCGAGCCGGGGATGAACTTGTCGTTCTCGGGCGGACGGAGAACGTCAAGGCGCTCGAGAAAGGTGTTGTCGCGTGACCGCACGCATGCTCGACGGTCAGACGCTGGCCAGGACGATGCAGGAGGAGATTCGCCCCGAGGTGGCGGCCTTCACGTCCCAACATGGACGGCCGCCGGGACTCGGTATCGTGCTCGTTGGCGACAACCCGGCGTCAGAGGTGTACGTTCGCAACAAGCTCAAAGCAGGCGCGGATGTCGGCTTTCGTGCTGATTTGGAACGGCTGCCGGCATCGGCGAGCCTGGCGGAGACGATCGCGCTCGTCGAACGATTGAACCGCAGCGATGCGCACGACGGCATCCTCGTTCAGTCGCCGCTGCCGAAAGCGATGGGACCCGGCGCCGAGCAGCGCGTCTTCGATGCCATCGCTCCAGAAAAGGATGTCGACGGGCTGACTCCGGTCAACGTCGGTTTGCTGGTGCAGAAACGCGCGATTCTCGTCGCCTGCACTCCGTCAGGCATCATCGAGCTGCTCGATCGCGAGCAGATTCCGATTGCCGGCCGCCATGCCGTGGTCATCGGACGCAGCGACATCGTCGGCAAGCCGATGGCGCTGCTCCTGTTGCACCGTGACGCGACGGTCACCGTCTGTCATTCACGTACGCCCGACCTGTCGGACGTCTGCCGCCGTGCGGATATTTTGATCGCGGCGGTCGGAAGGGCCGGGCTCGTGACGAGGGACTTCGTAAAACCGGGAGCGACGGTCGTCGACGTGGGCATGAACAAGGTGACGGATCCGGCGGTCGCCCAGTCGCTTTTCGCTGACGGACACCCGCGCCTTGCGTTGTTCCGGTCGAAAGGTTCGGTGCTCGTTGGTGACGTGCACCCGGAAGTCGCGGAATCGGCCGGAGCGCTGACTCCGGTTCCCGGCGGAGTAGGACCGTTGACGATCACCATGTTGATGCGCAATACGCTTCGCGCGGCGAGAGCGCGCGTGCGGGTCGCGTGAATGCGCGCGCGCGTGCGGCGGGTCGCATTGACGGGAGGCATTGCGACGGGCAAGAGCTACGTCCGTGAGCGTCTCGAAGCGCGCGGGATCCCAACAATAGACGCCGACACGCTGGCACGGGATGCCGTCGCGCCAGGCACAACAGGCCTGGAGAGTGTCATCCGCCGGTTCGGCGCCGAGATGCGCGACGCCAACGGCGCTCTGGACCGGAAGAAGCTTGGCGCGGTCGTGTTCTCGGACCCAGTCGCCAGACACGACCTCGAGGCGATCATCCACCCGTTCGTCCGGGAGGCGACCGACAGGTGGTTCGCCTCCCTGGATCCTCAACATCCGTTCGCGGTGGCGGACATTCCGCTGCTGTTCGAAGCCGGGCGGGATGTGGACTTCGACGCGATCATCGTCGCCGCTTGCGCGCCCGAAACCGAGCTGCGGCGCTTGATGGCTCGAGACGCGATGAACGAGGCCGAAGCGCGGCTTCGTATCGCCGCGCAATTGCCCTTGGATCAAAAGATCGGGAAAGCGGACTACGTCATTCACACCGATGGCAGCTTCGCCGAAACCGATCGGCAAGTCGGTGAGGTCGTCTCACAGCTTCAGGGCGGCTGACGCGAATGTCTCTTGCTTCCGCGCTAGCTGTTTTCGAGGAATGCGCTAGCCGTCTGCGGCCTCCAACTCGGCGGTCGGCGAATCCTGCGCCGGGGAGAGTCGCTCCTCGACGAAGGTATTCCACTCGTGGCACTGCGGGCATTGCCAGAGCAGTTCCGTGCTCCGGTAACGGCAGCGCGTGCAGACGTGTGGATCCATGTAGAAGACCGCCTCGCTCGTGAGCGTCATGTAGCGCCGTACGAGCGCCGGCTCGAGTCCAAGCGCCGAGATGGTCTGCCAGACCTGCTCGTGAATGGCGAGGGCGTGCGGGTTGTGGGGAAGCGCATCGAGCAGCAGGTCGAGCGCTTCACGGTGACGCGACTGGGCGGCCAGGTGCTTTGAGAGCGCCAGCCGCGTACGCCAGTCCTGCGGATTCTGAGAGATCAGCCGCTGGCATAATTCGGCGAAGCGCCTCGGCGCCCCGAGGCTGCGGTACGCCCGCTCGAGTCGTTCGAAGGCGAGATGCGCCCGATCGGGAATCTCACGGGTGAGCGACTCCCACGCTTGCACGGCCCCGGCAACGTCTCCCTGCTCTTCGCGAATGTCGCCGAGATTCAGATACGCCGGCGCGGTGCGCGCATCGATGTCGATCGCTTCGCCGAAGGTACGGCCCGCAGCCTCGGTGTTGCCGCTGCGGCGCTGGGACGTGCCGATCTCGTTGGTGAGAAACGCGAGAATCTGCTGATCTTCGGGGTAGCGGCCACCGTCGAGGCGCGCGATCTCGCTGCGAACGCGCAGCGCGTCGGCCCACTGGTCCTGCTCCTCATACAACTTCTGCAGGTTCACCAGCGCATACCGGTTGCGTGGATCGAGACGCACCACCTCCTGGAACGCCTCGAGCGCGCGATCGACGAACCCGCCGTGGCGGAAATCGAGCGCCAGACACAGCTGCACGTAGGCCTGTTCGAGTTTGGTGAGATCCGGACGCTGCAGGAGCGACTGATGCAGCGTAATCGCGCGGCCGACCTGTCCCTTGGCGCGATACAGGTTGCCCAGAATCATCTGGATTTCAAGCGCGTCGGTGCCCGTGCTTGCCGCCTGGGTCAGCTCGTCGATCGCCTGGTCCACGTGGTTGTCGACGAGGAAGTTCAGCCCAAGCATGTAGTGCGGCGTTTCGCGCAGCCGGCGTCGGTCGATCCAGCGGCCGTCCCGCAGCTTGTAGCGCTCCCAGGCCTTTCCGACGATCAGGCCGAGCAGCAACGCGAACAGCGCCGCGAGAAGTGGCAGATACTCGCGCATGCCAGCGGTTAGAAGAGCTGGGTCCGCCAGAGATCGTGCAGGTGCACGATCCCTTCGACCTCCTGACCGGGTCCGACGACAACGATGGACGTGATCTTCCGCTCCTCCATCAGTCGAAGGGCTTCCACGGCCAGCGTGGCGCGCGTCACCGTCACCGGCCCGCGCGTCATCACCTCGGAAGCTCTGCGCTCCAGGATCGACCCGCCGCCACCCTTCAGCGCGGCAATCATGTGACGTCGTAAGTCGCCGTCGGTGATGATCCCGACCAGACGGTCGCCGTGCTCGACGACGCAGGTCATGCCCAGGCTCTTGCGCGACATTTCCGCCATCACCTCGGTCATCGGCGTCTCCAGCGACACCAACGGCCGCTGATCGCCTCCGTGCATCAGCTGATCGACGCGCATCAGGCGCTTGCCGATCTTGCCGCCGGGATGAATGTTCGCGAAGTCCTCCGCACGGAATCCTTTTGCCACGAACAGTGTCATCGCCAGCGCGTCGCCGAGCGCCAGCGCGGCCGTCGTACTCGCGGTTGGCACGAGGTTCATCGGGCACGCTTCTTCGGAAACCTGGCAATCGAGCGCGACATCCGACGCTTGCGCCAGGGTCGACGTGCAGTCACCCGTCATGGCGATCATGCGCGCGCCAAGTCGCTTGATGGTCTCTAGCAGGCGGAGCAGTTCCTCTGTCTCGCCGCTGTTCGAGAGCGCGAGTATGACGTCGTCGGACTGCAGCACCCCCAGGTCGCCGTGGATCGCTTCGGCAGGATGAAGGAAGAACGCCGGTGTCCCGGTACTCGACAGCGTCGCAGCGATCTTTCGCGCGATGATCCCCGACTTGCCCATACCGGTCACGATGACGCGGCCGCGGCAGTCGAGGAGGATGCGAACGGCGTCCTCGAAGCGCTCGTCGAGGCGGTTGACGAGCGACAGGATAGCGTCCGCCTCGGTTTGAAGAACCTTGCGGGCGAGGGCGATGTCGATGCCGCTGATTCGTGTCATCCGTGAACCCTGCGCGCGATGACCCCGGAGCGGTCCCGGGTCACGCGCGCGTCGCTCCAGAGGCCGCGCCAGTCGTTTCGCGCGCGGCCGCGTCGATTCGCTTCAGCTTGAGAATGAGCGACTCCAGCCGATCGAGGCGGAGCGCGTTGGCGGCATCGCTTTTTGCCTGGGAGGGCTCGGCATGCACTTCCATGAAGACGGCGTCCACACCCGCGGCCACGCCGGCGGACGCGAGCGGCTCGATGTACTGCGCGAGCCCGGCGGTGACCCCGTTGCCCGCGCCTGGAAGCTGCAGACTGTGGGTGACATCGAACACGACCGGATAACCCAGTTCGCGCAGCATCGGCAGCGCGCGCATGTCGACGACGAGATCGTTGTAGCCGAAACTGACACCGCGCTCGGTGACGAGCACCGACTCGTTTCCTTCGGCGGTGACCTTCGCGATGACATGCTTCATGTCTTTCGGCGCGAGGAACTGGCCCTTCTTGACGTTGACGGCTCGTCCCGTTCGCGCGGCGGCGACGATCACGTCTGTCTGTCGCGACAGAAACGCGGGGATCTGCAGCACATCGACCACCTCGGCCGCCGCCGCGGCCTGCGCCGGTTCGTGGATGTCGGTCAGCAGCGGCAATCCGGTTCGCGCCCGGACGTCGGCAAGGATGCGAAGCCCGGCGTCGAGGCCCGGCCCCCTGAAGGAGCCAATCGAGGTGCGGTTCGCTTTGTCGTAGGATGCCTTGAAGATGACGGCCACACCGCAGCGCGACGCGATCTCGCGGATCGCCGCCGCCGTGTCGAGAGCGTGCGAGGCGCTCTCGATGACGCACGGTCCGAGGATGAACGCGAGTGGGTGCCCGCCGCCGACGGAAAACGACCCGATTCGGACCGGCTTCACGGGGCCATTATAAGTAGTCAGTGCGAGAGGTGCGAAGCGTGCAAAAGGTGCGAGAGGTCCAATCGGTGCAATAAGTGTTTCGCACGCTTCGCCCCTCTCGTACTATTGGCGACTGCCCACTGCTGACTGCCAACCGCCAACTGATTCCAGTTCTCCTGCCTTGTGCCGATAGCTCGCTTCGATGAAGCTGGCAAACAGCGGATGCGGCCGCAGCGGCTTGGACTGGAACTCCGGGTGGAACTGCACCGCGACGAACCACGGGTGCGACGGCAGTTCCGCGATTTCGACGAACTTGCCATCCGG